>JACCDO010577358.1_pt1 | contig 34856 bp, 37 predicted proteins | sample 7446101 | NCBI WGS metagenome assembly JACCDO01 (sample SAMN15323440, study PRJNA562643) | freshwater metagenome | isolation source: river surface water | place: USA:Blue River Watershed | collected 2017-08-16 | reverse complement strand
AGAAGAGTCCGAACCGTGCTTTGTGTAGGAGGAGAGTGTTGTGCAATGTCCCAGTAATTCAGTTGGATAGAATATTCGCCTTCTAAGCGAAACGTCGTGGGTTCGAGCCCCACTTGGGATATTTTTTATTGACATAATTTTTGGGTAAGATTCCAACTTCCTTGTGCACTACAATTTTCCTTCCACCAAGTCTTGCATGCTTCACTCATTTTGGTCCAGGTTTCTTCCGATGTAAGAGCAATCTTCGTAATGGCTTCGGACGGTGTCTTAACACGGAAATAGTGCACATTTTCGACCGGTGGGTTGGCGTAGTGTGCCATATCCACTTCGGGTGCGACGACGGGTACCGTGCCGAATGCCATATTTTCGACTTCACGATGACATTTTTTGCCAAAGCCGGCTAAACAGAGACCATATTTGGATGACGCAAGGTTTCGATAATAGGTTTCATGGTCGTATTTGTACGGCGTCGATTCATTGGGTGCCATAAACCAGTCATCACATACACTTTCCCATTGCGCATTGTTGCGATGGGATGCTTGCACAGCATTTTCCGTCTTGCCATAAAAGACGAGCGTCTTGGAACGTTGTTTATAAGATTGGTTGCCAATGTTTTGGTCGACGAGGCTTTCGAGTAATGCCGGTTTGCGGGCCCAAAAGGTCCAGGAGGCAGAGTTGGGCAGAGTTGGGCCAGGATTCCCAAGAAGGGCTTTTTTATAGGTGGGACGAGTCGATTCGTACCAAGAAAGATTGGGACGGTCATAGAGCAAGACATCATTGTACCAACAAAAGGGTTCATTATCCTTGACTTGCACTTGACAATACCCCTTGGATTCCCAAAGTTTGACGAGTTCACGGAAACTGTCGCCAGCGTGGTGGTGGAAACCTTCATTCTTGCCTGGCAAGACAATCGTGGGCAACGAAGAGACTGGTTGGGGAACAGGAGTTTGGGCTTGAGCTGGTTGAATGCACACGAAATCGTCTTCTACGGTAATCGGTGCTTCCGAAGGAGAAGGGGTTGGCGGAAGGGAGGGTGTTGGTTCTTGAATGACACGATACGTTTCCGTAAACCGCTTTTGAAAGGTTTCGCGCACCACTTCCTTTTTCCCACGAATCATGGCCATGAACATGTACTGCAATTCACAGGCACCTGCATAATGCACCCCTTCACCATACGGCTCCAATTCTTGTTGAATTTCAATTACTGTTGCACCCTTGGGTAATAAGAAATAGTACAATTCTGCTTGGACAGTCTTGTTTCCTGGTGTAATCAATAATGACGCCCCCATGACCTTTTCAAGAATATAGGTGGGGTCTGTCCGTCCTGGATAGATAATTTCGACACTATAGCCATCCTTTTGCAAGAGTTCTTCCATAAAATAGGCATCCTTGACATCGATTTCCTTATCGTCTTGCACAACGACGGCCTTCTTTTCGTACGTTGGGTCGACCGTCGAAATATAGTTTCGCAATTTGGAACGCAATGCCGCAATATACTCTCGTGTTTGGTAAAATTTGGTTTCTGGGGCAATAAAGGTACATTGTGGCGCAAAGGCTTGAACATGTGGTTCGTGCGGCATGGCTGGAATGGCCCCCTTCTCCCAACGGAAATATTGAAGAATGGGAAGATAAGACGCTTGCTCCTTTTTGGAAATCCAGAAATCACCTTCCAACTGTTTTTCCTGTGCATAGAAGACGTGCGACAAATATTGGTTGAGATATAAGAAGACATTTTTATAGTCGTCATTTTCGTAGGGAATCGCCAACATGTGTTGGGGGACCTTCAAACTTTGTTGTAAAGCCGATGTACTATTCTTTTCCCACATTTGGGTCAAGGCATCGTGCTTCCCAAGAAATACATTGCGATAGTCATATACAAGACCATTGTCCGTTTGAAAGGTATTGGTGAAATTGTACACGGCGGTCGATGGTAGGGTGGTAATATTGTCTCCCTTGGCCTCAAACTTGTATTTTTCCCCACGCTCAATCATCGTACAAAAGGTGGCACGGTGTTTCTCATATGCACATTCGATTTTGCGCGCAAAGTTTGTATACTTCCACAATTGGGTTCGATATGATTGAAGATTGGTATTGGGATTCATATCACTGAGACCGGTGGGATTCAGATGTAAATACATTGGGCGTTGAACAATGTCTTTCGGATTATAGGTACGATATTGCGTATGGTGGACGTGATAGGTTTTGAGGGACAAGGCTGGATTGGCAACCAAGAACTTTTGCTTGAGAAAACAAACGTTAATGGCATTATCACACCCCCCACGACCAAACTCGAAATCGAGGTCCTTAAAATCCCAGGCCCGTTGTTTTACCGAATCACTGTACACAAACCAGGTATCTTGGGAATCGGCGCGTGGTCCAAACAATTGGGCTTCCTTTTCAGGGTCCGTTGATTCTTCGTATCGCAAAAGGGATATGAAGACATTTTGCAGGTCAAGCGCCCAGAGCTGTACGAGACTTTGGGAATCCAAATAAATATCCGAGTTGGCAAAGGCAACAATGGTGTCGGCGGACAAGGACTCTTGAATGTATTGCACAACGGTACTATACTTGAGACGTTTTCCAATCACAACCTCCTTGACTTTTCCATGGGGGTCCGAAGGATATTCCTTGGCATACGACTTTTCATTAAGCAAATGAATTTCGTCAATGAGTGGATTTTCCACATTCTTTTGCAGACACTTTTGGATTTCACGTTGACGACGCGGCTTGTCCGATACAAAATATTGTTGTAAGAGCACGAGTTTGGACGGAAGACGGGGGCCTTCATAGGTAATGTTGTAGGGATTCGGTAAGGTTTGGAATAAGGATATTTCGTCTGGGGTAAATCCTACCACTCGATGCTTACGAAAGAGGGTTCCCACCATCGATACAATTTGTTCGTCCGTGGTTTGGTTATTGTAGGCAATCGAAATGTGCGGATACATGACATTTATTTCTTCCAAACACAGAATGTTGTTGATTTTGTGTTCACGCCAGTACGAAAGTCCAACAAGTTCCAATTGCTGTTTTGTCAAAAAGCATACCATATAGTTTTGGGGGTCGTTGGACGTTGCCCATGCTTCCAGGTCTTCCTTGGTTTCATTGCGCAAACAAAGGAAGGTTGCTTTAGTTTGATAAGTTGTAAAATACGTTTGGGCATCACGAAGGCCAAAGACAATGGTATCATAACGCGTAATTCGTTGGGGTGCATTGGTATAAATGGATGGTCGATAATACAACAGGGTCTTTTTATTTTTCGACAAGAGGGTTTCGGTCTTTAAGACACGAATTTCTTCACCGGTAATGGGATGACGTGCCAGCATGATTCTATAATGTTTTTGTTTCAACTGTTTAGACCATTTGTTTTGTGAAAGAGTAGCTCGAAAAAATTGAATGTGTGGTGGGAAGAAAATAGGTATCATTACAAGAGTACAATGGCTACGTTTCGTTTGACCAAGGAGGCAGAACGTTTGGCGTCCAATCCGCCTGAATACATTTATGCCAAGCCAGAGGAAGATAACCTGTTTCAATTCCACTATGTATTACTTGGTCCTCCTGAAACTCCGTATGCAGGGGGAATTTACCATGGGGTACTTGTCTTTCCAGAAAACTATCCCTTCAAACCACCGGCCATCAAAATGTTTACCCCCAACGGCCGCTTTGAAGTCAACAAACGATTGTGTGTGACAATGAGTGACTACCATCCAGAAACATGGAGTCCCTTGTGGAATGTCGACAAGATTTTGATGGGACTTTTATCGTTCATGACGGAAGATGGGGGTCGTGCCATTGGAAGTATCAAACAGAGTGATGCCGATTGCAAAAAGTATGCCAAAGAGTCGTTGGAATTTAATATGGAAAATCCGATATTTGCAAGTCTGTTTGGGGACATTTTGGACGCATTGATTTCGCATCAGACGCAGTACCTGAAGAAGGATTGAGGAATAAAAAATTGATTTTTTTTCTAGTTGCTTGATTGGTATACAAGAATCGAAAAATGAGTGCCAAAGTTGTACCGGTCGACAATCATGAACAGACGGTTGTGGTGTTGTCAAACAACCAGCACAAGAAGAATAATAAAAAGGAAAAGAGAAAGAAAAACAAGCGGCCGACGATTAGTAAAGCATTCCGTGAACAAATATGGGTCATGCGAATTGGGGATACCTTTCATGCAAAATGTCCCATTTCATGGTGCAATAATCAAATCAGCGTCTTAAATTATAGTTTGGGGCACAATATTCCCCATAGTAAAGGAGGAAGTTCCGAACTGGATAACCTAATTCCCATTTGTCATTGGTGTAATGAACATATGGCAAACAAGTATACGATTGATGAATGGAATCACTTGGAACATATTATCAAGGACAACTGGCTACAGATGGGGAAAGTTGCCAAACCATGGTATGTTTGCTTTTAGATGGGGCTAAAGATGTTTCATAGTATGGTTGTAGACTTGATGGACAAGGTTGCATACGTGGTCAACAGCACCCCCAAATATTTTTATTTACTCGATGCCCATTTTGGCATGTATCGGCGTTATGCCACCGGTCTTTCGTGGCCCGTGTATTTTGCGACCGAAGTTCCAGACCATCCCATGGTCCGAAGTATTGTCGAAAAGTATCACGTGCAAATCTTGACGTTACCCAAAGAAGAATCGGACTTTTTGGAAAGTCGCGCGGCGGCCTTGAAATTATTACCTTCTTCGATAAAATATGTCTTGATGGCCCAAGAAGACTTTTTATTAGAAAGACCTGGGCCAAATGTTGCCGAAATGGAAAAGATTGTAGCGGCCATGGAAGAAGATTCTACGTTGGTCAGTGCGCGTTTGATGCCTTGCCCTGGTCCTGTATTGGTCGATGCGGATGGCCCCTGTGAATCCTGGGCCTATTTGGATGAAAATCACGACACGTACATGTTTACCTTTCAGGCAACTTTGTGGAAACGTGCCGAACTCCAGTCCTTTTACGAAATGTTGCTTCATTATATTCAAACCCAAGTGGGGAGTCTGTATCGCAAAAACAGTGCCGAATACAATAAATACCAAGTCAGCCAAAACCCTGCCGAAATGGTCTTGGGAAAAAAGGCGTATGGAGTGGTCTTGAAGGACAAGAAACATGTTGCATATATTCGCAAGGGAGGGTGGTCGAATGCTGTATATTTATGCCCTTGGCCGTACAGACCTACTGCCATTGTCAAGGGGGTCTTGGGGTCGTGGGCCCATGAATTAATAACGCGTGAAGGATTTACGTGCGTTAAGGATACTTAAGTACATACTCAACTATGGTATAGAAGAGCTATGGAATATCTTCCTGGTATGACACGACGGGCTACATTTCCGTCTGATAACATTGTTCCCTATCAAAAAATCTTGGACGTCAAGTCGACCCTGCAACGCAAAATTGTCTTGTTGGCCACTGCCAGTATTACGGACGGCAATATTTTCAACAATGGTCTATACCAAAACATTTTTTTGCTCTATCGATTGGCTGAAGTCATGGGGTACATGCCCTTATTTCTCGTCAATAGTCGTCCCAAAACATTGGAAGAAATTCCTGAAATCTTACGGTCGTCCCGCATTGTAACAGTCGAAGAATTGGTCAAACAACCCTTGCCGATTCACTTGTACTTGGAAATTGGAATGAGCGTCGAGGCTCAGTTTAAAAAGTTTATTAAGGCCTTGGGCGGGCGTGTCGCCAAATTGTACTTGGGCAATATTTTGAATATTGACATTGAAACCCCAATGTTTATGCCCAAAATGTACTTTGCACATCACGTGGTCGGTGAAGCCAGTGAAATTTGGGTTTCCCCCCATTATGGTCAACATGCTGAATATGCGGCCGCCCTCAATCATGTATTGCCTGGAGGTCCTGGACAAAAGATTGCCCCGTACGTATGGGACTCGTGCATTGTAACGGATGATGGACGGCGCGATATTGCTTGGCGACCTCGTGTCGAGGGTGAAACCCCTACCATTGTCATTATGGAGCCCAACATTAGTTTTCAAAAGTCGTCCTTGATTCCTTTGCTCGTCGTGGAAGAAATCATGCGGGCCAATCCAACCTTGGAACTCAATGTGATGGTCGTGAATGGCGAAAAACTCTTGTTGCATCCCCACTTTCGTGAAAATGTCTTGCCAACGTTGGACTCGTATAAGAAAGGTTGTTTAGCCTTGTTGGGACGCAAAGATATTGTAAACACCATTAAAAGCGTGCCCCATATGATTGCCTTGTGCCACCATGTCAACAACGAATTCAATTACATGGCCTTGGAATTTTTCCATACAGGGGTGCCGGTCATCCACAATTGTGGGGCATGGAAGGACTTTGGATATTATTACGAAGACGCCGATATTCGTGGAGCGGCGGCGCAATTGGGCGAAGCGATTTTACGCCACCACGAACGACTCGAAACGTATAAAGCCCACGGACGAGCCTTGACCTGGCGTCATAGTATTTACAATCCTCAAGTCCAGGCACAATGGAAGGCTTTGTGGGATGGAGATGCAAAGGCCTAAAGATTTGAGTAGATGTTCTTCAGAATATGGAAGAGGACGATGATGGTGTTCGTGGATTTGCAGGATTTGGAATGGGGAACCTTCAAAATGTATTTGGCGGCGGTGAACGGTATGACAAGGCGTTTGAAGTCAACCAACTGTTTGAACAACGTAGGAATGATTATAAAGATATGAATCTTTTAAAAAAGTTAACTACGGTGGAAGAAAAAACGTTTGACCTTTCAGGTATCGATTTTCAACTTACCAATATAAATGATATTATTACTGTTGTTCAACAATACCAAGTCTTGGTGCAAGAGTATAATCAAAAAAACGATGAATATAAAGCCTTTTGTAAAATGATTAAAAATGTAGAAAAAGGATATAAAAATTATAAAGATGCCTTGTCCGAATCATGTTGTCTTTTACAATCCTATCCCCAATACAAACCGGTCGAACACACATATACTCCTGTATACGAAGCTGTGATGATTGATTTATACAAGAAACAAGAGACATTAAAGGAAGAAATGGATAAAATATTGTCTCTCAAGAAAAAGGGATATGAAGTGATTACGGCAGTCCACAATATTTGTAAAGAACAAGATGTGCCTGTGAGCGTTTTGAAGAATCCGTGCAATGTATGTATGGGACGCGAAATCAATTCATGTTTACCGTGTGGTCATACTTTTTGTAAAGAATGTATTACCCAGACCGAAGTCAGTGCATTTGGACAAAAAAAATGTCCCGCCTGTCGTATGGTCTACCAACGTTCCATCCCCTTGTTTTTGAATTAAGCCGACGCGGAACTTTCTTCGCGATTTCCATAAATACGATTGCGATACAAGGCCCCTGATGACATGCATGTTTTCTCCGATGAAAGCATCGTGGCAAGCCGTTCACGCAAAATACGCCCGTCGTTGGTACTGTAATACACGTACCGAATCTTAATGACTGGGTCATTTCGCATCGCCAAAATACAATGATAACAGGGACGTGAATTTCCCATACGTCCTGCCGTCTTACTCAGTCGAATCACACACGCATCATAATACTTGGGGTGCTTGTTGTACACCTTTTTGGCTCGATGGAGGGCATTTGCCTCCGCATGAATACTAAACGGATACTTTTCGCTCTGACGCGGAATACTTTCGCCAACAATCAAACGTTCATACTTGAAATTAAAGATGGCGCACATGTGGTGTTTTTCCCGTCCATAATTGTTCATGCTGTGCATACAGGAACAGACGGATTCCATTTTCTGGTGATAATCTTCTTCTTGGCCAGTGGACGACCACTGCGGCGAAATACTCTGTTCCTTGTGCGTCAGCGTCATTTTTGAAGATTGTAGGGGTTCTACCTGAATTTCGGATTGGTTGGCTTCAATTTTTTTCAGGAAAAAGGGTCTAAAACAATGCAAATGTATTACAAGAGAATCATGGGGAGCGAAAATCCAAAAATGAGCGTGGGAATTATTATCCACAGCAGTCATAGTTTCTTTAGCAATGGCGGACCCAGTGTTGCATACTCTCTTGCTGAAATGTACGGTGCCATTGGTCAAAGCGTTGTGTTTGTCAATTCATCCGACAATAAAACGTGGTACGATGATTGTACATCCTTGAAGGACAAATTTCCAGTGGTATCTATTAAAGAGTTTTTGCGCGATGAAGCGCCCCGCGAAAAGGTCGATGTCATTATTGATATTGACGGATACGGAATGCCAAATATACGACAAAAGATTGGAAAACATGTGGTCGTTCTTTTACGAAAGGCATCGGTTGTCCATGAAATCGAATCGGTCGTCTATCCTTCCGCCCTTCCCCATCGCAGTTTTCAAGGAGTGTCCATGGTATGGATGTGGGATACCTTTAATTCCCAGGATGTTCATACCGTAGAATTGTTGAGTCGTTGTCCCGTCGTCCAAGTCCCTTTTCTCTGGTCGCCTGCACCGGTCGAAGCCCATCGTCAACAAATGGGATTTCCAGAATGGTTTGTCATGAACCAACACTATAAATCGGACGAAACGACCTTGTGGGAGGGGCATGTTGCCGAAACCAATGTCAGCGTTACCAGCAATTGTACCTTGCCGGTGGTGATTTTGGCACATGCCATTCGAAATGAAAAGTTTCCCTGCAAGAAATACTATTTACACAATGCCGAACACTTGCGCGAAAATGAATTCTTTACCAAAAACGTCTTTGCCCATTGTCAAGTCGATGGTTTGGAAATTGCGTATGCGGGTCGTCAGCGTTGTACCGATTGGCGAGTCCACAAAAAGTCGTTTGTCGTGACCCACGGACGATTTCTCCAAATGCGGTATTATTATCTCGACTTGGCCTGGAATGGAATTCCCTTTATTCACAATAGTCCGATTCTCAAAGCGATTGGGCACGGATTGGAACGCATGTATTATGAAGATAACAGTATTACCGAAGCGGCCCAAGCGTTGAAAAACATGAATGACGACTTTCTCAACAAGAAGGGCATCTTTGACCCGGAAAATATTGTGGCAATTCGAAAACATATTTTGGAAAATTACGGAATTAACGAACAACGTGCACGAATTTATTATGGACTCTTGCACCATGTGTGCCAAATGAAACATGTACCGGTGGAAGAGGAGAAAAAGGCACTGCCCTTACAATTTAGTATGCCATCGTACATGGCAAACGGATATGGACTAATTGAAAAGGCAATTATGACTGGTGTGGTCGACCCGTCGTTGCAAAGCACCTTGGTCGTCTCAGATAAGGAGGAAAAAAAGGAAACCGAAACAGAGGAAATACTCAGCGAAAAACAGGTGTTTGATGTGGTGAAACCTGGGCGGGCAATTCGTGTCTGCTTTACCGACATGTGGGCGGATTTCAACCCCTACTACAACTTTTTTACCTTGTTGCTCGAAGAGGCAAATCGCCACCTTGAAGAAGAAGTGTATCTTGTACCGTGCACACTTGCAGATGTTGCGCAACGTAAGATGGTACCTGATTTGGTCATCTTTGGACCCTTTGGTGATTCCTGGAAATCGTTGGATACATCCATACCCAAGATTCACTACACGGGCGAAAACAGTGGACCTGTAAACCGTGGAGACGTATTTTTGAATTTGGGATACAAGCAAATGATCGGTGATGATTCCAATTATATTCGTCTTCCCCTATGGATGCTCGAAATCGATTGGTTTGGTGCCGACCCAGAAAAGATTGTCAATCCGAAACCGTTGCCATTGGATGCCGTATGCAATGGGTATCGTGATCTCATTGAAAAGAAAGACCGTTTTTGTGCATTTGTGGTGACCAACGGACGCAATCCCATTCGTAATGCATCCTTCCATTGGCTGAATCAATATAAAAAGGTTGATAGTGGTGGTCGGTTATACAATAACATTGGCGACGAGATTTTTGCAGGGTTGGGTGGCGGTGGTGGGGAACTCAAGAAGCATAAATTCTTACAAAAGTACAAGTTTTGTTTGTCGTTTGAAAATGAATCGTCCGAGGGGTACACCACCGAAAAAATTCTCCATGCCAAGGCGGCCGGTTGTATTCCCATTTATTGGGGCGACCCCTTTGTCAATCGCGACTTTGATAGCGCCGGTTTTCTCAATGCACAGTCCATTACAAATGCGGATGAATTGGTGGCTCTCGTCAAGACGGTCGATGAAAATCCAGAATTGTACGAAAAGATGATGGCCGTGCCGGCACTCGATGAATACCGCCGTGATTTGGTGCGCCGTCGTTTTAGCCATTTGGTTGAAGTTGTGTATCAAAAGTTGGATGTAAAAACGGCTGGATTGCCACGTTTCTTGGGGGCCGTATCGTGTGAAGAAGCCGCCGAATTACGGTCTTTGCGCGAAGTCAAAAATACCATTGAAAGTACAGAAGTTGTCAAGAAAGAAGAAGAAGTGCGCGTGTTGCAGGAATTCGAAAAACCCTTGGAAAATATTGTCTTGGTAACATATGCCACCAAAGACTTTTTACCAGCCTTGTTGCGTTGGATGGACGCCAATCAAATGATTACCAATCCGTTGGCCAACCGAAGTCTCTTGGTTTATTTAGGCGAGGATGTGAGTGAAGATTCTGCCAAAGCTTTACAAGATGGATATCCAGACATTCAGTTTTGTCGTTTGCCCGTGCTGCGTATACCAGAGTTTGACGATATTTGGGCGGGTGGCCATTATGCCTGGAAATTATATATTCTCCAAGATATTTGTAAAAATCCAATCTACAATGGTCGTGTGGTCTTGTACAGCGACTCGGCCAGTATGTGGGTACGTATGCCAAACGAATTTATTAGTAAAGCGCTCGAAAAGGGGGTTTGCGTGTTGGACGACGACGAACAAATCAACAAGTCATGGTGCCATGCCGACTTTTGCAATGCCTTGGGCGTTACGGAAGAGGAGAAAAACAAGCAACAAATCTTGGCGGCAATATTGTGCTTTGTGGCCGGTCATCCCACCGCCGTGTCATTTTTTGATGAAGCATGGAAGTGGGGACAACAACGCAAGGTTATTGTCGGTCCCAAGTGGGAAGGATTTGATGCACATGGAAAACCCTATGGACATCGCCACGACCAAAGTATTCTGAGCGTCTTGTCGCTACGCTACGATGTGGGTCATCACCCCTTACGCCCCTTGTACTGCGATGAAAGTATGCGACGTACCTTTAAGGGAGGATCTTGTATTTACGTGCACCGCAATACCTTTAAAGTGCACGAACCATTTTTGCCAAGAATTGACGAGGCGCATATTATTAACTTGCCCCGTCGCAAGGACCGCATTCAACGCTTCAAGGAAAATCACGATGCATGGACCAAGAAAGTCTTGTTGCGTCCTGCCGTCGATGGACGAGCCCTAAAAATGACACCAGCCATTGCCCGTCTCTTTGCTCCCAACGATTTTCATTGGAAAAAGGCTATTTTGGGATGTGCCTTGAGTCATCTGTCATTATGGTCCGATTTGGCCAATGAAAAGGATGCTTCCATTGACAATTATTTGGTTTTGGAGGACGATGTCAAATTCCGAAAGGGGTGGGAACATAAGTGGAAGGAAGCCGCCGCCGCAATTCCAGACGATTACGACATTTTATACTTGGGGGGTATCTTACCACCCAATCGTGTAGCCTACGAAAGTGTCTTGGAAAAAGTCAATAACCATTGGAGCATTGTTAAAGACAACCAAATCTTTGGACAAAAGGTACCCAACTCCTACTTTCATTACTGCAACTATTCCTATGTGATTCGAAAAAGCGCGGCAAAAAAGATATTGGACCGCATTAAGAGTCGCCAAGGCTACTTTACAAGTGCCGACCATATGATTTGCAACCAAATTGATATGCTCAAAATGTATGCATTGACTCCCTTGGTGGCCGGTTGTTATCAAGATGATGACCCCAAATATGCCACCAGTCAATTCAATAATTATGGCCGTGTAGACAATTTTGATAGTGATTTGTGGAATAACGATGACCGTTTCAGTGTCGAAGAATTACAAGGGTGTGGTGATTTGCCCGCGGAATTAAATATTGGTCAGGCCTTGCGTGATGCGCAGCCTGTAGACCCAATGAAGGTGGTAGTAAAGAAACCGGTGGACGTTGCAACGGGCTTTGAAACTGTGGCACAACCATACTTTCTTGTGGTGGGACCCCACAAGGGAAAAACAACCGATATGATGGAACATAAATGGCTCCAATATTTGATGAAGCCCTTGGGTAAGTCGCATGAAAATAATCCGACCGTCAATTACGGAAGTTTCTTTGATATAACCCACGTGGAAGTCGACCACGTCCCCTACGACAATGCACCGGTCTTTTGCGTCCAACGCCCCCACGTCGAGTTATATTCCGTGGTCTTTCAAAATTACGAAAAGGCCGGCAAGGATTATTATGTCATCCACTTTTCCGATGAATTTGCCAATGACGATATTTCCTGGTATTCCAATGCACATTGCAAGGGTATTGTTCGTTTTTACAATCGCTCAGACATTCCTGCAGGGGCACAAGAAAAGGTTCTTGTACTTCCGTTAGGATACAATAAACATACGGAATCGGCCATTGAAGCACCTTGGATGGAAACCCCTGGAATTCCCTACCGTCGCAACGTATGGTCCTTCCACGGCACCAAATGGTTTGGTCGCGAAGACAAACTCCGTATTTTACAAAATGTACAACCCAACAACGTATCCTTTTATCAGGAATGGAAGGACCCCAAACAATTGAATGAAACGGAATATGTGGGGGTTCTCCTCAACAGTATTTTTGTACCGTGCCCACGCGGAAACAATTATGAATCCTTTCGTATTTATGAAGCCCTCGAGCACGGTGCAATTCCCTTGTGTATCGCAGAAGAAAACTCCAACCACTTTTTCGAGTACATGAATGGAAAGTTGCCCTTGTTGCAAATTCCTTCCTGGAGCCACTGTGCCGGCGTCATGGATTATTTTATGAAACCTGAAAATGCAGGGGCGCTCGAAGCATATCGTACCGATTTACTCATGGCATGGTCCAAGCTCAAACAAGATTTGTGCGGCAGTTTCCAGAAAACATTGGCACTTCCACGAAATCATTTGACTAAAAAATTGGAATAAATATGTGAATATTGTCTTGTAGTTCGTTTCAATGGAATATTATACAACGGCAGCACAAGAAAAAGAATTGGATACACAATACCTTTCTTTAATCAAAGAAAAGGAACTGGATTTGAAACAAGAAATGCTTCGAACACGAAAAATCCAAAAGTTTACCGCGTATGCATTGGTAAATATGCCCCTGCGAATCTTTCATGTACACGACGGAAACGCATACTTGAATACAATCGAACCGAAAAATATTTGTCCTCAAGAACCGGTGCGCGATGGAGGAATTTATAAATTGGACGGCGATTATAAAACCAGGATTGATACATTTCTACAAAAACATCCAAACTATAGTGTTGTCTTTTCACCGTCTGGAAAATATGGACCCACCACGGATTATTGCGGAAAACAATACGAAATGCCGGCATATTTGGAAGCAAATGGAGAACGTTTGGTCGTGGACGACGATGGAAAATATTGTATTGGGGTTGCATAATATTGACATAAAGAATTATGTATATATTATGTAGAATCAAATGCCACTTGACCTTGCCCCTGGGGAAACCGTGTTATTTACTGCAAAGCTCAAGTACAATCGTTGGGAACGCTTTCGGTGCGTAAATTGTTCCTTGCTTTGTGTTCGTTCCTACCTTGGGATTCCTTTTTTACCGTTTTATGCATTGTTTGGTGGGTCGTGTCGTCGCAGTGAAGCCGAGTCATTTGAACTTGTATTGACCAATCAAAATATTCATTTTAGTCAAAAGATTTATTCCATGGGAATTTGTTGTCAAAACACAGAAAGCAAAATTATTCCCTTGGATAAAATTCAAGATATTGTACTCGTATCAAATTGCTGTGGAGATACGTGTGGATATGTCGACAAGGCAGGGGATATATACCAACTTCATTTCCAAACTGCCGGTCAAGGAACCCCCATTCCAGAATTAAGCGTTTTTTGTATTGAAAATCCACGTGAATTTAAACGTGCGGTATTGGATGCCAAACAAAAGGTCACCATGCAAGTATCAAATGTAGGCCACGGTAAACACGATGCTGTCGAAAATCCAACGGTACTCATGAACCAGGAACAACAAGCACGTCTTCTTCGTGTACTCGAACAATTCGAATCCCAAATGCCAAAGAATGTCGAAAAACACGGGGATGAATTGAAAAATCCACTACTTGTGTAATTTCCAAAAGGGAAGACAACATGAAAATGTAGAAGGGTCTGGATTTGGAGTTGGAATGGCGGTAGAAATTGGTCTTTTTTGTAAGGCAAACCACTCTTGAATGGTATACGAATCCCCCATGGATAAATTACAACGACTGCACAAGGGAATCAAGTTTTCAACGTTGGTGGGACCCCCTTGTGATTCTGGAATATTGTGTCCACAATGAAAGTCAAAGACATTCATGGAATTTTCACACCACGGTGTTGAACATTTTGCGTCAAAGACTTTGCCCACTTTTTGAATCCATACTTGCTCACGCAGTGCTTTGCGAATGGGAGCCTTCTTTTTTTTAGAATAAGGGGTTGTAGAATTCAGATTCGGTGTTGATTTGGGTATGGGAAACAGAGATTTTACACGAAACGATTTGGGTCTTGGGTCCATGCATTTATGTAAGAATCGTTCTGATTCTTTAGACCCGATGCCTGCAAACAAAAAAGGTCTAAAGATGATTGGCTATGAAATATAGATTCCATGAACAATTTACCTGCATACTTACGCCCCCTCCAAGAATCCTTTGGAACTAGCGTACTTGGAACATCATCTTCCAACGTTTCTTCCCCTGTCAACTTTAGCAATATGCTGGCTGCTGAAGCATCGAAATCTGGATTGTTTGGTCAAGTCGATAATGTTGCTCCTTCGGATAAATTTCGGTTTCTTATGGTCAGTACCCACTGCCATCAATACACCGGTTATTCCAAAGTATCCTACGGATTTGTCCGTGAACTTGCCAAACACGACTTTTTGTCCGTGACACACTTTGGATTCCAAAAACAACCGGTGGTTCCTCCCATGTATCGTCCCTACCCACCCAATATTAAAGTCATTGATGCAGCCGCCCTCGAAAAGCCGACACCTGGTGGACCACCACCCCAAGGATTTGGGTACAATGCTTTACCAGATGTCATTCGCAAGGAAAAGCCACATGTTGTCTTGATTTATAACGATATGGGGGTTGTCACACGTTTCTTGGAAGAAATTCGTAAGAGCGGTATTCCACGGGATTTTAAAGTGTGGATTTACGTCGACCAAGTATACAATACCCAGATGCAAGCCTTTATTGACGTCATTAATCGTGATGCCGACCGTGTCTTTGCATTTACAAATTATTGGAAGAAGTGCATTAAAGACCAAGGTGTCATTCGTCCCATTGATGTACTCGGCCACGGATTTGAACACGATGTATTTAAACCTATGGGTCGAAGTGAAGCCCGTAAAAAGGCCAATATTCCTGAAGAACCCTTTGTCATTGTGAATTTGAATCGCAACCAACCACGCAAGCGCTACGATATTTTAATGATGGCTTTTGCCGAACTCGTCGTGAAATATCCGACCAAACCAATTTTCTTGCTTTGTGTTTGTGATAAGGGAGAAAAGGGGGGATGGTGGTTGTACGAAATTTACCAACGGGAACTCAAGATGCGCGGTGTCAATCCAGAACAATTCATGCAACGTTTACTCTTATCGAGTCAAGAAATGAATTATCGCGACGAAGACATTAATGTATTTTACAATTTGGCCGATATTGGTATTAATACTGCGGACGGTGAAGGCTGGGGACTTTGTAATTTTGAACAAATGGGGGTCGGCATTCCACAAGTCGTTCCTGATATTGGTGGGTTCAAGGAATTTTGTAATGCGGAAAACAGTATGCTCGTAAAGGCAAAGTACCGATACCATTTACCCATTGTCCATAGTCCAGTTGGCGGTGAAGCGGAGGCAGTTGACCCCCACGATGTATGCTTGGCCATTGAAGAATATTTGATGGACAGCAGCAAACGCGAAGCTCACGGCAAAAAGGCACGCGAAACAGTCTTGGGATATACATGGGAACGTGCCACACAATCCTTGATTCGTCGTCTCAAACAAGAAAAGGAAGATTATGAAGAGGAAAATAAATCATAATTGCATAAATAAAATTGAAACAATTTCTCGTATGATTGTTGTTATAGAATCATAGAAGAAAATGGAACACCAAGATTGGACCCCTGTCGTTATTCACAAGCGCGTCGCTGCATCCAGTGGAGGGTCTGGTGCGCATGAAGCTGGCATTGTGGAAAAGAAGGGAATTACCAAGACGATTGGGGCCAATCAGCATAAACTTGAAAATAGTGATTTGCCTGTATTGAAAAAGCTTTCCAATGAATCGATTCAAAATATTATTCAGCTCCGACTGGCCAAGAGTTGGAATCAAGCCCAGCTTAATCAGGAATGCCGATTTCCTGTCAACACGATTCGTGAAATTGAAGCCCGTCGTGTTGTTCCCAACATTCAGCAACTCAACATTCTCAACAAGGTCTTGAAGACGGGTTTGACGTACGAAAAGTAAAATTGAGGAATGTGGAATCTTTTTTATTGTATTCAAAGAGAAATGAATACTGGAGACTTTTCGACCTTTTATCAATTGTCGGTGGGATACAAGGAAGGGGAACATTCCACGGTGTATGCGAATTTTATCTTGGAAGATACACGTGTATATCACACCTTTCCAGCGTGGAGTGAAAGCACGTTATGCTATGAGAGTGATACCGACAGTGATGTGGACGAAGATGTAGGGCACGAATATGAAGAAGAATGGAAACCATCGATTCCTTGTGTGCTTCATTATTACGCACGTATCGATTGTCCCCAGTGTATTACATCCTACGAGGCTTTGCGTGAACGACGCCACATTCACAAAAAACTCCAAGACTATGAAACGATTGTCTTGTTTCAAGAAAATACATGGAAATGTTTGTCCGAGGAAATACCATTCTATCAACAATTCTTGCGCGAACGAGAAATTCCCTTGGACCGGCTCTGCTTTTTGGAAAAATCGGGCGAATATGCATATATATAAAGGGTTGGTGGAAAAACAAAAAGAGAAGGAATCATGAGCCACGACTTTTTTACTTTTTACATGTTGTGTATTGAATACAAACAAGACGGAGAATTTCACAAGACCTTTTTTCGTTTAGAGGAAACCAAAGAAGGACATAATTGGAGTCGTGATGTGTATGAAGAGGATGATGAAGTGGTAAAAGAGGAATTGAAAAAAGAAGAATTAGCAGGAATTCTTGGACATTATCGACCTGAAATTCTGTATCAAAACGAGAATTGGTCAACATCTTCCATTATGCATATTTCCAAGTATGTACATATTGTACGTGATTTAAAACAAATCAATTTCGATACGGTAACCCATATCTGGAAGATGCCTGACTATACAATTTATCGCTAATCCATGGCGACACGCATATATCCAGACCCATTGTGATTGGCGTCATAGGTAATGTAGCCAATGGATAATATAATTAAAATTGGACCAAGAATGGTTTCCACAAGTCCTCCAAACCCAATCATCGCGGCGCTTCCGAGAAAAATTCCTCCGATGGCAAGGGCTTTATAAAAGGTCGAACGTTTCATTGTATAATACAAACACGCACAAAAGGTTTATATGTGTGTTTGCATATGAAATTGTAAAAAAAGATTCGTTCCAAATTATGCTTCAAACTGGGCAAGAAAGTCGGCAACATCCGAAGGTTGGTTTTGCTGTCCCTCGGCATAATTATTATACGCCAAGACTGGAATCTTATTTTCCTGACCAAAGAGCCAGCGCTTTTGATAGGATTCCAAATTATTCAAATATTCAATGGGAATGTGTTCTTCCCCCTTACGCCCACGATTCAGAATTCGTGATGCACAAATTTGTGGCGGTGTTCCAAGATACACAATCCCTGAAAGCGGCGTCGAAGTTTCCTTTGCAAAGTTGTACCACATTTTATAAAGGTCCCATTCGAGCAAATCCATCTTTCCATCATCATACAACATTTTTGCAAACACATGGTAATCGGTTTCCAAACACCGCTCCGTGACAAATACATTTTGCAGGGCAACTTCTGGGTTCATGGCACATTCGCGCTTCCAGCTTTCAATGCACTTTTGAATATTGAGGGCACGACTGAGAATGGCACAATTTTGAAAGGTGTAGGAATATCGATGTTGGTCTTTATAGAAGAGTTCCAAGAGATTTTCCCCTTGATTATTTTTTAGAGCAAGCCACGTACCCACCGGTTCATCAATAAAGTGCCACGTTGGGTGCTGCTTTTTGAGGGTTTCAATCAGGGTACTCTTTCCTGCACCAATATCGCCTTCAATCGAAATAAGAATTGGACGGGGTGATTCCATTTTGTTATGCTTGTCTGGATAAATTTTTTTGATTCAATTTTACGTGTACGCTGCGATTACATGAATCGTAGAAGAATCAAGTACAAGGCACTGATACCAACTACTTTATAAACGAAATTGGCCATGGTACCGACACCAAAGATACTCTTGACGGCATCTTGTTGGAAGAATCCAACGAGACCCCAATTGAGGGCACCCACAAATACAAAGAATTGAGCAACCAGATGAAGAATGGTAAGGACTTTCATTTCTATTTAGGAATTCGAAAGAATTGCCAAGACATTATCGTGCGGGTTGGGGGTTCCTGGAAGATTGTAAATCATAAACGGTTTGCCAAATTGGGTGAGCGATTCTTGAAACCGGTGTAAATCCTTTTGTAAAATATCTTCAATCACATAAATTCCATTGGGGTTGAGTTTATGAAAGGAATTGTATAAAAAGCACATGTTGGCATCGTGTTCATGCAACCCGTCGTCAATTAATATATCAAACTGTTGCGGAAAAAGGTTCCATAATTGTGAAATTGCGGTTGGATTTGTTTGGTCAACATAGGCTGTCTGAATTCGTGGGGTTTGAAATAAAACACCGTCGTCAATATCTGCACCGTAAATCTTTGCATTGGGGAAATATTCTGCCCAGCCGCGAAGCGACGCCCCTGGTTTTCCTTCGGCTCCCATATGCGACGGAAAATTGGTATTGTTGGTACCAAGACCCAATTCAAATAAATGGAGGGGATTGTATCGCATGGACTCAAAAAACGTGTGATAGAGTTTGGTGTAATTGTGCCACGTATTGTTGCCCTTATCACTACCGTGGCGTGTCATAATCGCACATAATTCCGTGTCTTTCTTGGGGTCAAACTGGATTTGTTGGGGTGGAAATGTCATTGGCTCTATTTTACAATATGCACGAAATGCTTAAAGTTCTTTTCATACATAGAAATAGAACCATGGAAATTTTACAAAATGTATCGATTGCAGGAAATCTTCTTTCGTATTCACCTTACAATGGCGATGCGGAACTCGGTAATGTAATTGTGTGGGACGTGGTTGGAAATTGTGGAATGGGTCCACCCTCGGTAGTGATTCGTCCTGGAAGTACCCAAACGACCCTTTCGATGACCATGCCTGGCGGAGTCCTTGTGACCCTAAAAAATCCAAAACAGGGAATGATGCAACTTTGCAAACCGTTTGTAACGAATCAGTCGAGTCCGGCTGTACCGATTTTTGGTCCTATTCCTGCCCTTGTTGGCGGAACAAATGTTGGTACATGCCCACCCTCACTCGGAAATCCTGCCAGCAATGAAATTGAACTCGATGGACGTTGTGTTTCACTCCAAGTCGAAGATTGTGGAAAACTCTGGTTTTTCTCGTCGCAAAAGGAGGAAGCACAAATTGTATTACCCATCCTTTCGACCGTTGGTACAACCGTCCGTCTTTACAACTGGGCCAGTAAAGAAGGGTATGGTCCCGAAACGGCAAAACCGATTACCATTTGTTTGAAGGAACCTAACGGCAATATTCACCCCATGTTTCCCATCATGCCTGGCCAAGGGCAACAATTCATTACCATTCGTGGTTCCAGTGGAGGTCTTCGTTGGGCACCCATTGGATTTTAAAATGCTTATATAAAATTTTGCGGAAATTTCTTATAAGCAGCGTAGCATATTATTCATTCCGTCGACGACGAGTTGTACGGTATTTTTGTCGAGAACCACCCCCTGGTACCTTTTTTGCACTCTTTTTTGGAGCTGCGGCAACAATTTTGGTTATATCTTGGGTTAAAAGCTGTTTTCGCTTCATACGATGGACAAAGGATGTGGTTGAAGTTGCAGGAAAAATTTCACTCGTCAAGACTGGAAATAAATACTCTGGATTCGCCCATTGCAATTGGTCTCCCTTTCCATGTAAAAAGGTTCGTATCTTCTTTTGAAAATTATAGGAAAGTTGAAACATATCTGGTGCATTCAACTTTGTCGGATCATTTTTCCGTGGAAGATAGAAATTTCTCTGAAGTTTGTCTCGTTTTCGAAACAAGGATAATTTAAACAAGAGATTGTTGACAAGATTTTCAGAGGGTATGTCAAAATATAAATCTTTATATACACTGTACGACGACAATAAGAGTTGAATGACATCCTTTTCGTACATGTAGGAATGTTCATTGTCCCATCCACATTCTTTTGTAAAGAGTTTAAAATGGTCACCCTCCTTTGTCTGAAAATACATGGATGAATACCCAAAATCAATAAACCGTAACCGATTGTTTGTATCATACATGAGATTGTTTAACTTTACATCGCAATGATTATAATACACCTTGGCATCATGAATTCCCTTGACTAAAAATAAAAAGTCGGTAAAGATTTTTACAAAATCATGGGTTGTTTCCAATATTGTTTCTGCAAGAGTATTGAGTTTTGTGCATTCGAGAATAAACAAGATTGTATTGGCTTCTTGATATGATGTTTCATTTCCATCCACCAAATATAAATTGGTACATAAGGGGGCTGCAGGTACTTTGACAGTGTGTGATTTTCCATCAGTACCTTGATATATGTACGGATACGAAACTTTATTGAGAATATTTGTGATGGTAATCTCATGAATGATGGATTCAAAGTTGTCGTTAATGTTTGTATTATTTTTTACCTTTATAATCTTGTAAATTGTATTGGTAACTTTATCTTGGAGTACAAATCCAAACGCCCCCTGACCAAGTACATTTGTATTGACAACCTTTGTGGTACGACCATACTCCAAATAAATGACGAGTTCTTTAATTTTCCCACTCGTTGATACGACTTCATCCATTAATTGTGCACGTTTATACTTGTCAATGTATAAGGAATAATCGATTGGGTCTGTGATTTTTCCCGTATACTTTTCGTATAACATTGTTGAAAACTCATCATTATCGAATGGCATATTAATGGCTTGTAAAATGTCTTCCCGCTTCAAGGCGGATTTTTCAAATGCCATATTCCCTATTTGGAAGAAGGATTGTATTTTACGGGACTGCGTTTGCATGTTTTTGCAAACCACTGAGCAGCTTTTTTCGAATGCTGTTTGGCGGCAGCAACCAAGTCGGCGTCGGCCGTATAATGTGTCTTTCCACATAACAAGTACGAACTCACACGTGGATAGGACCATGCTTGTTGTGACATTCCAGGACGATGTCCAGTGTGCCATGCCGCCATGCCGCGGTTGTAGACTTCTTGCAAGTATTTTACGGGAACACCGGTTGCCTTTGAACGTTCTTGGAGGGTTTTCGCATCGGGAAATAATTTGTCCCATTGTTCGGTATAGGAGGACTTCTTCTTGGTCTTAAATGTTGTATTGGTTTTGAAGGGGGTGTATGCTTTCGGATTCTTCCAGTCATACTTGCTGTGACTCTCAATTTCCCGCTTGCGTTGCAACTTTTCTTTGCGGGTCTTGAGACCACGATAATATTTGGGAGGCCAGAACAGGCGGTCCTTTTTTCGTGTATGACGCACCATAATCTCTACTCTACGTAGAAAGAAAGATGAGTTGCAGTGCCAATACTTGTGGACCTTTACCCCCCATGAGTGGAGGTGGTTGTGGATGCAATCGGTCGGTTGCCACCCCGTATTTGGGGATGGGGGGCCTTTATAAACCGACACGCAAAAATATGAATTTGTTTCGCGCCTACAAACGCGGCAAATCGATTGGGTTTACCGCAAAGTCGAGTTTACGTGCCAAGGGGATTTTGCCCCGCAAGAGCCGTAAATATCGCGGAAAATATGTATTGGGACCCAAATATAGCGGTACAAGAAAAAATATGGTGTTGAAGAAACCGTCTTATAAATTATAGATTATTCGGTTGATTTCTTTGTAGGGTTGATTTCTTTTTCATTGCACCGTGACTTTACCAAATCTGCATAATGTTTACAATGCTGTACGATTGGAATACCCGTGTGGTCAATCATTTCACGGACACAAATGTCATAAACAATATGACGCACCTCTGTACATAATACATGCTGAAACTCCATTTTATTTCTCTATAAAAAACAGTACGATTATAGAGTTCAATTTTTGATTCTTTTTGTAGATTATTTTTCCACATTCTTTGCATTATCAATCACCTTTTCAAAACAACGGACTTTTAGCATGTCGGCATAATACGTACAATAGTGAAGGTTCTGAGCAAAGACAATGGGAAGACCTGTATGATCCTTTACGGCCTTCACACAAATATCGTACGCCATATTTCGTGCATCCTTGCATAATTCCGTCTGAATTTTAATAATCTCCTTTGAATCCATACTGGTTTATACAATCTAGTAGTGTACATTGTATAAACTTGTTTCAATTTTTAGAATGGTTGTGATTTGATGTTTATGCAAACACTTTGCGATAGATGGCCCAACCACGGTCTTCTGCAGAAACTTGTTCAATAAACTTGATTTTGTTTTCGTCCGTCAATTGGTCGAGTGCTTGATACACCCCTTCTTTTCCATAGGCATCACATACGTCATCCACCATAATAAAAGTTTCTTCATGACAATAGGGTAGAATGTTTTGAATGTCCAAGAGGGGATACGGTTCCTTGTGATTTCCATCGACAAAAATCAAATCGTATTTTTCAGTAATTGGAATTTGCGGAACTACCATCAGACTGTTTCCTTTTAATAATGTATGCCGCCCTGGAAAGTCTTGGTCAAGAATTGCTTTACACTTTTCGACATAATCGTGGCTACAAATATCGACTGATGTCACACGAATGTCTGGGCGAACGGATAAAAAGGTGGCAGTACTAATCCCCATATTCATCCCAATTTCAAGAATGTTTTTTATATTCGGATATCCAACAATCAAATCATAATCGTATTCAATTTGGGCTTGAATTGAAGACCCTTCGGATTCAATTTCATAGTCTTGGACCTTTTCTAAATATTTCATAAAGGTTGCATGAAAGACTTTATAGTTTTCATCCACTTCTTGGTATGTTTCATTCATGTTTGTATCTTCCATACTTTATATAAAATATAAACATGTATATTCTTTATACTACCAAATAATCCGTCCTTCTCGCATGGCCCTGACACGCCCTTCGTACCATCGAATATCGTCATACGATAAGGGCTTTTCAAAACGTGGAACACCGTATTTTTCATCACGAATTCGCTCCCATTCTGCTTCACTGTGCGGGTTTTCAATGGGAAGATGATTGCTTCGTAAGGCACGTTCTTCGTCAAGACGTGGATTGCACGTACACCCCTTGGGAAGTGGATATTTGAGAACCGTATACAAATACGGAACATACACTTCATGGTCCAAGTAGGGAAGCTCAAAGCGACGATTTCGAAACCACTTGATTAAGGACAAGGGTACCTGAATGGCGTCGTACGAATAGAGAATCAATAGCCCTGAAAAGACTTCTAAAAATACATGGAGTAATTGAACACCACATTCTTCTTCAATATAGGTACAGAGCCCATCCATAATGTGCGGTTGACCTACGTCCATAAGTTTTTCGAGAAAAAGATTGTCCTTCCATGCTTCTTGCAATTGAGAAAATCCCAAATCATTTATATATGGCTTTTTTAAAAGAATCCACGTGGGATGGTCGCGTTGCAGTGCCTGTAATGTGCGTATGATTTCTTTCTTTTCATTTTCCATATCATTCTTTTACAGTATAATTTGGGTCAATGGTGATTACCTTATTTATAGTATTGTCTGACGAGTTTAAGTTGTTTGTTTCAATGGGTACAGAGTTTGAGGTCGATGGCGGTTCTGGTTTCTTCCCCCCTTCAAACGGAAGAAGCGGAAACTTCCATTCTTTTTTGCGAAACCATTGAATGATGGTCTTGGAAAAGGGTTTCCCTTCACAATCCTTTCGATACAAGAGATAAATAATATTTTGTAGAATTACGGGTAATAACGAATTGGCGTGGAGTGCACACCCTTCTTGAAAGATTTCTAATTCAGCTTCGGTGCCATGCGTAAGAAGATGTTGGGTATCTTCACTATGTTCCAACGTGTCGCGAACGTAATGAAGTAGGTCAATGGAGGGATATAAAAACATTTCTGGAGACCAATCTGGTTTTTCAGCAATAAAGGTTTTGAAACGGTCATAGGCTTCTTGGTAGGCCATGATTTCTATGTTGGGTGTACGCAACGTGGGTTTAGACCTGTCGAAAAAATTGATTTGTTTTTTGACGAATCAGGCGTACAAATCAACGTGGTAATTGTTTTAACAAAAAATGAATCATCCCAATACATGCAATTGTTATGAGTGTAATTATACCCATAACATTTGGTCCAACCAACCCCAACAACGCAACTGGAATCAAAATGAATGGGACCGCCAGTCCTATCCGGAATCACCGCCCCCTCCACCACCCATGCAGCGACGCAAGTCATTTAGCAATCAAAGTGTGGGGGGTCAAAGCAATCGAGGGAGTGGAAATGCTCCACGCCGCCGCAATAGTGTCGTATATGTGGATACCAATCGCATTCGCAACGAAATCCAAGAATCCATTGAACGGACCATTGAAGAACGAGTATCACGACGTGTCCAAGAAGAAGTCGAAGAACGAGTATCACGACGCATGCAACAAGAGGTCGAACACGAAGTATCACAACGTGTCAATGAACAAGTGCAAAATACGCTTACTCCCTTTGTACAAGGATTTCAACCCTTCTTCCAGGCCTTCAATGCCATGATGCCCCAATACCAAATCCAAATGCCTGAATCGTATATCCAAGATGCATACGGCAACCATGTTTATATTCCATCCCAGATGGTTACAGTCTACGGATTTCAAGCAAATTATTTGCAAAATGGAATGATGATGGGAACGGGTAATGAAATGAATCGTTCATAAAAAAAGGATATTTTTTATCGAATAAATAGAATCATGAGTTTATGGGGTACAAAACCTGTTCGTGTAAACAACTTTTCCACCGATGAAGCCGCAACCTTTAATATGGATTCCTCCTTCCAAATGATTCCTGTAGAAGAACCAAAACCAATCGTGATTCAAAAAATACCCGAACCGCCAGTGGTCTTGTCAAAACCACAACTTACCATCGACATTTTACAAACCATTATGCCCCCAGGGGTTTTGAAACGAAACGCACACTTGGTGAATTTAATTCTAAAAAAATAGGAAGAGGATGGACGACCCCATTAATTATGGAGATACCATTGACGAAACGATTCGTACAAGGTCCGGATACCCTGCACGCGATGTACTCAAGAATTTCAAACAATACTTGGAACAACCTGGAGCTGAGGCATCCGCAAAATGTTTGCACTATAGCGCCGATTTAATTACCAGCGGATGCATGGACGTATGGCAAAAGGTATTGTGGGATTACGCCTTTGACCATGTGTCGATGACCAACGTTCGCATCTTCTTGTTTTTGAAACAGCAATTTGACGCACTCCAGGCGAGTTTTAGTTTACTACCGTCCGAGGATTTTTACAAACGTCCTGAAAACCAGAAAATTGTGGGGACGTGTGTGTTGATTCTTCGCTCCATTCCACGCCGACCTCCCTTGAAAATGCCAAAGGTGGGTCCTGAAACCCATAGCGATGCATGGCTCGATGGAGCACTCAATCACGATTTTCATCACGATGCCGTGTTGCGTACATTCAAACCGGCCAATGATGCTCCGATCCTTCGCAAAATCGGCGAAGAATTCATTCAGGCATGCAAAGACGGCGCCACCGAACGTGCCTTGTTCTGGATGAAATGGGTGTTTGATGAAGAGCAGTATTTGAAGCGAGAACAACAAGCGGCATTGAGTACCTTTGAACGAGGCCCTAGTACATGGAACAAACAACGGAATCACGCCAGTTTCTTTATTGGAGCCTTGTTATTGGAAATGTACAAGGAATTGTCTCGAAATCGTGTCATACGGATGGACGAGGAATTCAAAGCCTTGTTTCTCTTGTATTTTCACCCATACAAACCCTTTAGCCAGAAACGACGCTGCGACTTGTTGTCCTTGATGATTCAAATTGTTTGTGAAGTGCCCCGTTGGAAGGTGCCGGCGTGCCCAGAATTAATTAGCGACCCGGTGAAATTTAATCGCGCGCTTGGGCATATTCATACCTTTTTCCAAGAAGTGTTGGCCTACGATGCCCCCAGTGGAAATGTGACGAAAGAAGTCAAAAAGGGAAATCAGGCACCGACGGGTTTGCGGAAATTAAACAATAAACAGTTGGCCCTGGCGCAAATGGAACGCAAGTTCGAGGCATACGATAGTGCTTTTAACTCGGCGATGGGTTTTTAATTTTCAAGGAGGGAGTAGAGCGATGGACCTTTTTAAAAAAGTATTTGGCGAAAAGAAGGCGTATATTATATTGGGTCACGGTGGAGATAGTGGGGAATATAACACACGGCAAAAAGTACAAGAGGGATATACCTTTATTACAAATTCAACATGTGGTCGTGCAGAAACCCATACGAATTATATAGAAAAAATACGTAAAATTCAAACAGTCAATAAAAAAATGTATACAAATCCAAAAAATCATAAGTCGCAAATCAACTATGCAATCAAAGAAACACACATGTTTCCACCAGGATCATATGTTCCTGACATGTCGATTCAATTTGGAACCTATTTCCAGAAGAATAGTCCCTTTGTGGATACTTCACCCGTCGGTATATTTGAAATTCCAACCAGTATTTCTTTTAAAAATACTACGAAAAAAATGGATGAAATTAATCACACAAACATTCAAGAAATTATTGATTCCATCTTTTTTCATAAAGAGAACCTTTTACAAGACCATTTTAAAAAAGTTTTATCTCCAAAAATAAAGGATGAAATTGAAAAATATAAAACAACCAATGATGTGAAAAGCTTGTTTTTAAATCTACAAGTCACGTATAGTATACAAGAGCTTTTACAAAAGGAGCTATTACCAAAAGGAGTATATTACGCATTTATGTGCCGCAGTTATGGAAAGAATAAAATCAATGAAAAAGTATTGCGTACACGACGTTTATCGCTCAATCAACAACAACAACTCTTTGGAAATAAAACTCAGACTTATAGCGGGTTAGACTATTATGGACGTAAAAAAACAATATCCAATGTATCTTCCGTAAGTACTGGAGAAGAAAGTGAAGACAGCGAAGAAGAAAAAACTCCTGCCATAAAAACACCTGTATCATCCACAATATCGCATCTTTCCATGTACGGAAGAAATCCCCTTCTTACTCGTAAACGAGGAGGTGGTGACCAATATTATAGAAAAGATGGTCCTGATTATTTTGTATGTTTTCCAGGACGTGATTGTTTTCCATTGGATTCGAGTGAAGATATTCGAAAAGCAAAAGCCTATCTCAAAGCAAAGGAAAATGCATCACGCCCAAATCCAGCTCTTTTGAACCGTTCGACCCGTGTTGCCCATATGACACGAAATATGAAACATTACAATGGTCCACGTGGATACAATGGAGCGTCTGGTGTGAAAAATTTTGGGGGAAAACGCCGTCACACACGCAAACAACGCAAGGCATAAAGTGGTTTGAAGATTATTAGAAGAAGGATGATTGGATACGCCAAAGATGACGATGGAAGTGTATTTATTCTGAATGTACCACCGAAAACAAAGGAAGAATTGGATGCCGAAAAAAAGGAGGCAGAACGTCAGGCGCGGATTGAAAAAAGGATGCGTGAACCCGCAAAGGATGCGGTGAGTCCCTACGGAACGATTTTCCCCTTTGCATGGCTTTTTCGCTGTTGTGCCAAACGAACCTTGCTCGACGATAATCAATACTATTCCATTTATTGCAACAACTTTGTGTATACGACCGATAGTCGCATGTTTGTCGGTCATTACATTCCTGGCGACAATGTTTACGAGGATTTGGACCCGTTGATGATGATTCCTGCCGAGTATTTTATGTGTTGTGGTTGTTGTTGCCCCAACCGTTTTTTTGCATGGATGGAACGACAAATGGACAAATGGGTGTCCTATGTCGACGGGTAAATTCTTCAAAAAATTGAGGTTATTTTTTCAAGAATTATGTGTACCCTGATAAAAATGGATATATTAACGAAATTATATCACAGTATGTACTGTTATAATCGCTGTATATATCATTCCAGACAATATCAAGAATCTATGAAGAAAGAATTGGAAGACTCTGGAATTGTATTTTACAATTATCGTGGCAAACTCTATTTTCAAGAATACGCCCCCTACCAAAAAAGCACATTTTGGACGGAAGAGGAAAAGTTCGACTTGTGCTTCTTGACCAAAGTTCTCAACGACTTTAATTCTGATATTTCTGTGGTTGAGAAACAGAAATGCGTGGAAGAGTTGAAATCAATTGGATTCTATCTTGTTAAAATTCACGACCGATACTATTTTTCGGAATTTCATGTCTATGAGCTCATTACGGGTTTTCAAAAATATCTGCCTTTATTGCCTATCATGGACAAGGTTCGATACCTCCGTGCCTATCAACGTTATAAAAAACACGTCTGACGACCGCCTAAAATCAAAACGCTTTTTTATTTAGAATCATGGCTACAGTAAAACTCTTGGTCAAAAAGTTGACGGATGCATGTGTGGCCTATTATGAAACAGGCAATCCCATTATGGCCGACGATACCTACGACCATCTGGTGGAAGAGTTGCGCGCGCTCGACCCCAATCACGATTTTTTTTCACGCGTGGGTGCGACTCCCTCTCGCAATGTGGTGGTCTTGCCCATTGTCATGCCAAGCCTCAATAAAATTAAACCGACATCCTGGGATTCTATGAAATTACAAGGCCCCTATGTATGCAGTGCAAAGTTGGATGGGGTCAGTGCCTTGTGGTGTGTTCGCGAAAAGAAACTCTATTTGCGTGGCAATGGGATTCAAGGACAAGACGTGAGCCATTTGGTGGGAAAAATTCAGGGACTTGTCAATGTGGGGAGTGATGTGTACATTCGTGGAGAACTTATTGTACCACGAAAGTTGATTTCCAATGCACGCAATTGGGTCAACGGTATTATTCACCAAAAGAAACCACGAGGGGAAGATATGGCTCAAATCCAGTTTGTGGCGTACAACCTCTATGGCGGAGAAAAGGAACGGCGTCGCAGTGATCAATTTACCCAATTACAAGCGTGGGGGTTTTTGGTTCCCTGGTTTCAAACCTTTGCGTCTTTGAATGTCGACCAATGCAATGGATTGTTTACAAAATGCCGTAATGAAAATGACTATGAATGCGACGGAGTCGTGATTGGGTCCGACGTGGTCCCTGCAGCACTCGATAAGAAGGCATCCAATCCCATCGATATGATTGCCTATAAAGTTCCGAGTGACGACCAACGCGCCGAAACGACCGTCGTGGCAGTCCACTGGAATTCGTCCAAAGGTGGTCTTTGGATTCCCCAAATCGAATTTACACCCGTTGTCATTGGTGGAGCAACCATTCGTTTTTGTACCGGTCATCACGCCAACAATATTGAAGGCAAAAAGATTGGCCCAGGTGCGGTGGTAGTGATTCGTCGTAGCGGCGATGTGATTCCCTATTTGGAAAATGTCTTGGTGCCCTGTAAAACTGGTGGACAAATGCCAGAACCAGGAACTTGGGTATATGATGAAAACCGTGTTCATGCCATGGATATTCGTAACGGCGAAGACAATGAAAAAAAATCGCAAACCTTGTGCCACACTTTACAAGTCTTTGGACTCGAAGGAATCAGCGACAAGACGTGTTTGAAATTGGTCGATGGGAGTATCATTACCTTGTTGGATGTATTGAATGCTTCTGAAAAAACGTTGGAAGGCCTTATTGGTCCAGCCCTTGCCAAGAAATGCAAAACATCATTACAATCTCTCTTGGAAAAGGCAAGTCCCGAACAATGGATTCGTGCATGGACTCGTTGGCCCCGTGGTTTTGGCCCTATACGGATTCAGGCCTTTTTACAAGCAAAACCCAAGGTGGAAGAATGGAATCAAATTAAAACATTACCTGGATTGTCGGCAGATTCCATTGGGGATGTGGTAATGTGTATCCCAGACTATCTTGCCTGGCGAAAGCCCTACGAAGCGTTTATCGTACATGCAGCACCAGTGCCTGGAATTGCACCCACTGGACCGGTGCAAGGATATGTGGTCTTTAGCGGCTTTCGCTCCAAAGAATTGGAGGCGCTCTTTACGGAAAAGGGATGGGTCATTCAAGACGGAATCAATAAACAAACCACGGCATTGGTCGTACAAGACGTATCGAAAGAAACGTCAAAAACAAAAGCTGCCCGTGCCAAAAATATTGCAATTGTTGCGGCGGATGGGGTTGCACAACTTTTTCAAAAATAGGGTAGAAGTAGAGGTACCATTATGAATGTTGGAAAAAATATAGTTGCACCGCCAGCGACCGGTATACTGGCCTCCTTTCTGGCGCTCTTGTTGTGGCAAAAAGTAGCAGTTGTTCTTTTGGTAATCGGTGTGGTTGCGGCCATCATTTATGGAATTGTGTTTGTTTCAAATGCAAAAGACAACTTATCGAATGACAAGAATAACGAACGCAAAAAGTTGTCCCAAGTGGCCTTACTCGATTTATTTTACAACATCAACTTTAACGCCAAAAAGGGAATCACCGAAGCCTTCAAGCCTGTACCCAGTGAACAACGGACATTAATTAATAGCCATGTCTTGGGAATGCGTCATGTGGGATATATTGGACCCTACGAATATGGTGTGTACGATGAAATGAATGGTGTACGCTATGCATTGGCATCCGGTGCACGGTGTTTGATTCTGGACATTGATTACTATAAATCGATAAACGGACCGGCATTGGTCATGCGCGACAAGGATGGTGTCCAAATTAGTAATAATTACGGAAGTATTCAAAAGGTGTGTCAGGCCATTGCCGAGAATACATTTACCTTGATGGGAAATTATACCCCCTTTGGATTAAGCAAAGACCCCCTCATTGTGGTACTCAATATACATAAGACTCCAGATATGGTCCAAGACCAGGCCGGTTATATTCGCTTCTTGCGCCAGATTGGAAAACAAGTCCAACCCTTGCAAAAGATTCTCTTGGGAAATACACCCAAGGGAGATTATCGCCGCCATGCAAAGGCTGGAAGTTTGTGGTTTACACCGGTGGAAGAATTGAAGAGTTCATGTATTGTCTTGTGTAATGTGGATACATCAATATTGACAATGGCCGATAGTTATAAAATGGGAAAAACCACCTTTGAAGAGGATTTGGATTATATAGTGCACGGTTTTGTTGCATCCGATATCAATAAACTCAAGGACAATGATTGTGCCGTCATAACAACGTCCACGGAATTATTAACCACACCGACGCAAAACATTTCCGACCGTATTAAAATTACCAAATCGAAATTTACGATTGTAATGGAAAGTGATAATCAAGTTTTGGTGGAGAAGAAGAAATTGGATACATTACTCAAGACATATGGTGTCCATTGTGTTCCCATTTATGCCTATGCTGATGAAACAGCCATTTCTCCCTGGCTCCAAAAGGATGTCAGCAAGGGGGGATTGTATAGCAAGAACTCGTGGGTGGTCAAAGACTTGCCCTTACGGTACATTCCACCCAAGCCGATTGTCACCGTTGCACAAAGCACCAAGGTCAATACAAATATGGGTGCCGGTCCAGGAAAAATTGTATTAAAATAGTAGGTGAGGCGTTATGGAAGAAGAATTGCATATTATCTCGGAACATTCGCTGGAAAAGTCGTCTGGAAAAAAGTTGGTGGAAAAGTTGTTGGACAATATTACCTTGGCCGTCGAAGAAGCAAGTGAAATCCGTGATACGGAGGCGGCAAAGAACCCCATTATTATCCAAGCCATTGAAGTTGTTGAAAAGTTTCTCCAAAAGAGTCATTGTATTTGTTATGGTGGAATTGCCATTAATGCTCATTTGCCCGATAGTTTAAAGTTTTATGACTTTACCAAAGTATTACCAGATTATGATTTTTACAGTCAAAACCCCAAGAAAGATGTGGCCTTGTTGATAAAAATGTTGCAAGACGCAGGATTGCCAAATATTCACAGCAACGAAGGATTGCATGAAGGAACAACCAAGGTCTTTGTCGATTATGTGGGAGTTGCAGATATTACATATATGCCTCGGTTTTTATACAATATTCTCATGGAAAATTCGATGATATTGGACGGAATTCATTATGTGGATGCAGATTTTTTGCGTATGGGAATGTATTTGGAATTGAGTCGTCCACGCGGAGACGTCGACCGGTGGAAAAAAGTGTATTTGCGATTGCTGTATTTGAACAAGGCAAAACCGCCGCATTTGAAGGGGTGTCGCAACAAATTTAACAATCATATTCCCAAGTCATTGCATTCCGAATTGTGCGCATATTTTTCCAAACACGATAATATTTATGCAGGAAGTGAATTGCAACGTGTCTATAAAACACCGAGTCGAAAATATGTAAAATGGGTCTTTACGGGTAATAGTCCTGTGATTGCATTTTCACGGAGTCCATTGACGCAAATTAACGAGGTGCAGGAAATCTGTCAAAAGTATTATGATGCACAGGTGACGGTTGTGAAATACAATGCGATTCACGATATTATTCCTCCCATTACCATGTGTAAAGTGGGACATGTCATTGTATGTACCTTGGTGGGGGAAGATGCATGCATTTCATACAATACCTTGGATATTGTGGAAGATATTCGTTTGCGCGTGGCATCCTTGGATTCCTTGATTTACTTGTATTATTTATTGAGTTATGTTTCAAAATTGGATGGGGTTTTGCCTCAAACGGCGTTGTGTTTTGCCAGTAAGTTGGCGCATATTAGTATTATGACACGCGACCGCGACCATAGTGGACGATACCCTCCCTTTTCCATTACGTGCAGTGGTCATCAAACGAGCAAACAAAGTCTTATTCGAAAACGATTTGAGCGAATTCGTTCGAAAAAACGCTTTACACGTCGTAAAAAGACGAGCATGTAATTCTTCTTACATTTCTTCATAAAAATAAAAATAGACTCTATCTTCCTTTTTATGAATCCAAACGATTGGCTGCTCTTTCTAGTTTTTGTTGATAGAGTGTGTTTTCAATAAATGTGGATGTTTCTTTTGGCTTTTGGGGTGGTCGTTTGATTTGCATGGGATTGTAATTGTATTTCTTGGATACAATGGTTTCACGTGCATGTGGAATATTTGTTTGTTCACTACCTGCAGAAATTGAACGCAAAGAACGTTGTTTTCGTACAATCTTGTTGGATTTTGAATATTCCAATGTTTTATAACCAATTGTCGCATTTTCAATATCTTCATCCAACACAAACTTTTGAATTTGTTCTGGTTGATAGGAAATACGTTCAATTTCTTGTTTCTGAAATGTTTTCGAAGAATGAAACGGATTGACATGTTGCATTGTCGATTCGGATTTCATTTCGATTTCAACATCCTTTTCTTCTGTATTTTTTTCCTTTGATAATGCATCCTTTTCCTTTTGTTTTTTATATTTTTTATACATGATAATTCCTATGGTACATGCAAATACACCTATAAGTGCACCAACAATACCGTCTCTCGATTCAATTGTCATGGTTGGTGTTTGTGCGGTCATAATCGAGTTTGTATTCTCTTTGAATGTTTTGTAAGAGATTAGACTGGTATTATTCATATATACTTCAATATTATAATCATAATTTGAATACAGAGGAAGAATTTCTTCTTCAAGGCTTGTCAGAATTGTACTTTCTTGCAAACGACGTCCAATGAAATTTAAATCATACATGAAGAAAAGGTAGTGGACAGGACATGTTATAATTGGTATGGTTGAAAGGTCAATTGTATCATGTACATTATAGATTGATTTGAATGTTGTGTCAAAACGTACAATTGTTCCATAATATTCTTTCTCTTGAAGATATGTGTAATTCAATACTTGATTGCATTGTTTTTCATATCCAAAGGTAAATTGAAACTTGATTTGTTGGAGTTCTTCTGGAAGATAAAGAGTATCTGTAGGAGTATTTGAAGAAATAACCAGTAATATTTCATAGTAATTCGATTCATACCGATAGGTTGGGGTTGCTGTTTTTGAAGGCATGAATTTTGCAGTATACGTAGGTGTGTTGCTTTCTTTAATTGCGATTCGGTATGTGCTTGTAGCAGTACTTGTTGGTGTACTACTTTCCGTTGTAATCGAAGTATAGGAACTTGTCCCAGTACTTGTGAAAGTTGAAGTAATTGATTGAGTACTTGTACTTGTTGAAGAACCTGTAGATGTTTCAGTTCCTGTAGACGTTCCAGTACTTGTGAAAGTTGAAGTAACTGATTGGGTACTTGTACTTGTTGAAGAACTTGTAGATGTTTCAGTTCCTGTAGACGTTCCAGTACTGGTTGGTGTACTGCTTTCCGTTGTAATGGAAGTATAGGAACTTGTCCCAGT
>JACCDO012439761.1_pt1 | contig 34881 bp, 33 predicted proteins | sample 7446101 | NCBI WGS metagenome assembly JACCDO01 (sample SAMN15323440, study PRJNA562643) | freshwater metagenome | isolation source: river surface water | place: USA:Blue River Watershed | collected 2017-08-16 | reverse complement strand
GCCAAGGGGTACTTGACCAAGCTGCTGTCCAACGAGGCTGTCAACAGCTATATCCACCGCCACGAACCCGAAATCTTGGAGCAGTTTGAGCTGGTGGTGAACACCGTCAGCATGGAAGAAGCCGTCCAACAGCAGGCCGAAACGACGCCAGCAGACGTCAGCGAAGCGTCAGAACCCTGATGGTGAATCGCCCCGGGGTTCAAGGAGGCTGGTTGGTTTAAGTTGAGCTGGCTGTCTCGGTCTGATGGGCGAGTTGTCGCCAGTCGGTTGCCTCACCCTTGGCCGCCGGGATGTACCCGATGCGTTATAGCCGACGGATGTTGTTGAACCTGTGCAGCCATTGCAGGCTGCCCAGTTCTACGGATCGCCTGGACTTCCAAGGACCGCGGCGGTGGTTTCACGCGGCTTTGTACCAATTGGGGATCGTTGCCAAAGGCCAATATCTGGCCAATTGGGTTGGATGCTGGCATGGGTGTTGCTGGGGCGCAGAAGAACCTTGCCTTGGGCGAGATCGAGAGGGGTGTGATGGGTGGCCTTGTCGGCAGAAGTATCAAATCGTCGGTATATGTGAATAAATACCGACGATTTGATATTTCAGGGTAGGTGGCAAGCGCTTGGTCCAGGTGTCCGGTGAAACGGGCATGGTCCGTTAGTGGCGATCACACCGAATGTGCGCAGGTATTTCTGCAAAGTTTGCGGGACACACGTCTATTCTTTAGACGCAAGACGGCCTGATATCGTCGGGATACCGGCAGGTGTCATCGCAACGCCCATTTCAGGCATGCCCACCAAGGACTTCTTTTGGGCCGATAGGTCGCCCTGGACAGCAACTCGAATGCTTGCTTGCATGCCACGATGACGCGCTTTTGCGTCACGCAAAGGGCCACCGGTGCGAATGAAAAGCCGATACCTTGAGCGATCGTGATCGTGTTGGGCATACGGTATTTATACCGTGTTGAGGTCTGCCATCATCTGGGCCAAACTGGCGCGCTGATCCAGGAGACCACGCCACATGAACCTTGCCCACTTGTTAACGCGACAGGCCTTGGGCCATGGCGAGCAGCTTGCTGTTTTTCATGGTGCCCATGTCTGGTCCACCTATCGCCAGTGGGCCTGCCGAAGTGCCGCTTTGGCCAGCCGAATGCGTCTGGCCGGCCTGCAAGAAGGTGACCGCGTGGTGGTGTTGATGCGAAATCACCCACGCTATTTGGAGGTGTTGTGGGCCGCTTGGTGGGCGGGGCTGGTGGTCGTGCCGGTCAATGCCAAACTGCACCCAGCCGAGGTGGCGTGGATCATCGACAACGCACAGGCGCGTTGGGCCTTTGTGACCGGTGACATGGCACCGGCCCCCTTCAAAGGCATTGAACGTCAGATCGACATCGAATCGGACGAGGCCCATGCGCTGCTGGCGCCCGTCGAGGATTGGCGATCCGTGCCGGTGGCTGCGCGCAGCCCCGAAGACCTTGCATGGCTTTTCTACACCAGCGGAACCACGGGAAAGCCCAAAGGCGTCATGCTGACGCATCGCAATCTCACCACCATGGGGCTGACTTATTTTGTGGATGTGGATCGCATTGATCGACACGACACCATGGTCTACGCGGCCCCCATGTCGCATGGCTGCGGCATCTATGCCATTCCACATCTCATGGCCGGTGCGCGGCACGCTGTGCCAGTGTCTGGCGGCGTCGACCCAGAAGAGTTGTTTGCGATGGGCCAGGCTTTGGGGCCGCTGTCCACGTTTGCAGCCCCCACGATTGTCAATCGCCTGGTCGACCACGCGCTTGCGCAAGGGCTCTCGCAGGCGGCATGCGCCAAGGCCTTCAAGACCATTGTGTACGGCGGTGCGCCGATGTACCAAGCCGATATGGAGCGGGCGTTGCGGGTCATGGGGCCGCGGTTTGTGCAGATCTACGCTCAAGGCGAGACGCCCATGGTGGGCACGGCATTGTCCCGCCAGCAGATTGCCGACACGACCCATCCGCGACATGGCCAGCGCCTTGCGTCGGTGGGGGTGGCGCAAACCCCGGTTCAGCTGCGCGTTGTTGATGAACACGGCGCAGACTTGGCCGTGGGTGAGGTGGGCGAGGTCGTGTTCCGTGGTGACTCGGTCATGGCGGGCTATTGGCGCAACCCCGAGGCCACGCAGTCAGCGGTGCGTGACGGATGGTTGTGGACCGGCGACATGGGGTTCCTGGATGCGGAGGGCTTCTTGACGCTGAAAGACCGCAGCAAAGACATGCTGATCAGCGGCGGCTCCAACATCTACCCGCGCGAAGTGGAAGAGGTGCTGCTGACCGCACCAGGGGTTGCCGAGGTGGCGGTGGTGGGCGGCCCGGATCCCGAATGGGGTGAGGTGGTGGTGGCCTTTGTGGTGGCACAGGCCGGGGCCAAGCCGACGGTGGCCGAACTGGATGCGCACTGCCTGGCGCACATTGCCCGCTTCAAGCGTCCCAAGGCCTATCACTTTGTCACCGAGTTGCCCAAGAATCACTACGGCAAGGTGCTGAAAACAGAATTGCGCGCACGCTTGGCCGCCATAGTCGCCAGATGAAGCATAGAAGCTTGCCACGCCAGCAAAGGCAGCGCAGCGGGCCGATCAGGCGGGCATCTTTTGTGTGTCCCGCGAGATTGCCGATGGCATCGCCGTGCAGGTCTGGCGCCATGAGCCCGGCAAGCTAGCTCAGGAAAAGACCGAGGATCTCTTCAGGCGCGGGCGAAATGAACCAGTGCGGTGCCAGGGTGGCCAGCCTCCATTCGCCGCACGGTGTGGGCAGATGCGCCAATGCGTTCTGCCAGATCGTCCTGCCTCAGGTGCCTGCGCCGACGGGCAAGCGAAATCGCCTGGCCCAGACGGGTCAGGCTGCGTGTGACAGGCAGCGGTGCAGGCGACAAAGACCTCATACAAGACCTGTTTCATGCGCGATTAAAAAATTTAAAAGCGCATGTATGGCGTCTTATTTCGCCTTGGACTCAGGGAATGATCTTGCGATCGCCTTGATATTGACCTTGCGATTGGGTGCGGGCCGCAGGCCCCCCATCACCCCTTGGGGGCGTAGGCCACCACGTCGATCTCGACCTTGGCGTCAATCATCAGGCGCGCCTCCACGGTGGAGCGGGCTGGGCGGTGCTCGCCAAAGCACTCCATGTAGACGCGGTTGAAGCTGCCAAAGTCGCGCGCGTCCTGCAGCCACACCGTGACCTTGCACACGTCTGGCAGATCCGCGCCCGCCAGGGCCAGGGCCTGGCGCAGGCGCACAAACACCTGGCGCGTCTGCGCCTCGATGCCGCCCACCACCACCTCGCCCTGGTCGTTGGTGGGCACTTGCCCCGACACAAACACCCAATCGCCCGCCCGGGTGGCCGGTGACAGGGGGCGGGCCAGGCGGTCCGAGGCCAGGGGCGCTTGGCCCAGCATTTCAACAGGCATGGGGATCTCCTTGAGACATCAAAAAGCCCAGCGTATCGCCAAAAAATGTATTTGACTTACATATAAACCCGAATGGCGGGCATTGGCATGAGGATTAGAGTGGAAATCCCGTAAGTCACTTACATCCAGGAGGCTCCCATGGCCCTCAACTTGTTCCGACGTCATCTGCTGGCCTCGTTGCTGGCGGTCTTGCCCGCGCTGGCCCTGTCCGCACCGCCCAAAGGGGGCGCGGCGCAACTGGCCATGATTGGCGAGCCGCAAAGCCTGGACCCGATGGCCTCGACCGCCGACCTGGTCGGCACCATCATGCAGCACGTTTTTGAGACGCTGTACACCTTCGATGCGCGTTGGCAGGCCGTGCCGATGTTGGCCGAGGGCATGCCCCGTGTGTCGGCCGACGGGCTGACGCACACCATCACGCTGCGCGCCGGGGTCAAGCTGCACAGCGGCCGCGATCTGGATGCGGGCGATGTGGTGGCCTCGCTCACGCGCTGGATGGACATGGCCCCCCGCGGCAAGGCGATCGGGCGCGACACGGTCAGCCTGGAAGCGCGTGGGCCGCGCACCATCGAGTGGAAATTCAAGGTGCCGCAAGCGTCCTTGCTGGCGCAGTTGGCGCTGCCCTCGGGCATGGCCGCCATCATGGCCAAGGAAAGCCTGGCCAATCCCATGACCAGCTTTGTGGGCACCGGCCCCTACCGCTTCCGCGAGCGTCGCCCCGATCAGCTGGTGCTGCTCACCCGGCACGAGGCCTACAGCGCACGCAGCGAGGCGCCATCGGGCTATGCGGGCCGTCGCGAGGCCCTGCTCGATGAGCTGCGCTTTGTGCCGGTGCCCAATGCCAGCACCCGCCTGGAGGGCGCGCTGGCCGGGCAGTTCCACTTTGCCGATCAGCTCAATGCCGAAGCCCTGTCGCGATTGGAAAAAGGCGGGCCGCAGGTGGTGCCGATCATCACCCCGGCCTTTGGTTTTCCATACCTGGTCTTCAACACCCGCGAGGGGGTGATGGCGCAGCAGGCCATGCGGCAGGCGGTGCAACTGGCCATTGGCCCGGGCGAGATGCTCGAGGCCGCCTATGGCGACAAGCGCTTCTACACCGTTGAGGGCAACCATTTCCCGCAGGGCACGCCCTTCTACAGCACGGCCGGCACCGAGGTCTACAACCGCAAGGACGCGCGCCGCGCCCGTGAGATGGCCGAGCGTGCGGGCTACAAGGGCGAGGTGATCCGCTTGCTCACCAGCCGCCAGTACGAGTTCCACCACACCATGGTGCAGGTCATGGCCGAGCACCTGAAGGCGGCGGGCTTTCGCACCGAGATGCAGGTCGTGGACTGGGCCACGCTGGTGCAGCGGCGCGGCGATTCGAAGGTCTGGGACATCTACATGACCCACTCGGGCCAGCTGCCCGAGCCCATGCTCTCGCCGCCGCAATTGGGCGAGGGCGCGCCGGGCTGGTGGTCGACCCCGGGCAAGGCCAAGGCGCTGGGTGACTTCAACCAGCAGACCGACCCGGCCCGCCGCGCGCCGCTGTGGGCGCCGGTGCAGCAGCTGGTCTACACCGAGGTGCCCTACATCCATGTGGGCAAGTTCAGCAGCCTGTCGGCCCGCGCGGCACGGCTGGAGGGCTATGTGCCCACCATCTGGCCCTTCTTCTGGAACACCGGGCTGGGCCGCTGATGCACTTGGGCGTCTTGACGCGCGCGCCCTGGCTGGCCTGGGGCCGGCCGGTGCTCGCGCGCTTGTGGGGCATGTTGATGGTGCTGGGGCTGGTGTCGGTGCTGGTCTTTGTGCTGACCCGCCTGGCCGCCGGCGACCCGGTGGCCCTGCTGCTGGGCGATCAGGCCTCGCTGCAGGACATTGCACAGGCGCGGGCCCGCTATGGGCTCGATGCGCCCATCGTCGAGCAATACCTGCGCTGGCTGGGCGAGGTCTTGCAAGGCCATTTGGGCCAGTCGATTTTTTTGCAAATGCCGGTGCACCAGGTGCTGCTCGATCGCGTCGAACCCACGCTCAGCCTGGCGCTGTTGGCGGTGGGCGTGGCCATGCTCATTGGCGTGCCCAGCGGCCTGGCGGCGGCGGTCTGGCGCGGGCGCTGGATCGATCAGTGGGTGAGCACCTTGGCCATGCTGGGGGCCAGCATGCCCAGCTTCTGGATGGGGCTGCTGCTCATCCAGCTGCTGGCGGTGGGGCTGGGCTGGTTCCCGGTGTCGGGCTATGGCGCGCCAGACGCCAGCTGGGCCCAACGCCTGCACCACCTGCTGCTGCCGGCGCTGGTGCTGGGCATGCTCAACTCGGCGCTCATCACCCGCTTTACCCGCGCGGCCATGCTCGACATTTTGGGCGAGGACTACATCCGCACCGCGCGCGCCAAAGGCCTGCCCGAGGTGCGCGTGATCTTGCTGCATGCGCTGCGCAACGCCCTGGTGCCCATCCTGACGGTGCTGGGCCTGACGCTGGCGCTCATGATCGGCGGTGCGGTCGTCACCGAAACCGTCTTCAACCTGCCGGGCCTGGGCAATCTGGTGGTGCGTGCGGTGCTGCGCCGCGACTACCCGGTGATCCAGGGCGCCTTGCTGGCCATTGCCGGCGTGTATGTGCTGATCAACGGGGTCATTGACCTGCTGTATCTGTGGGTCGACCCAAGGGTGCGCCATGGCTGAGCCGCAACGCTGGTGGCGACATCTGTTGGCCCGCCGCATGGTGCTGGTGGCGGCCATTCTGTTGGGCTTGCTCTTGCTCCTGACCTTGGTGGGCCCCTGGTTCTTGCCCGACCCGATGGCCCTGAAAGTCAGCCAGCGCCTGAAGCCGCCCAGCTGGGCCTATCTGGCGGGCACCGACGAGCTGGGGCGCGACATGGCCAGCCGCCTGGTGCTGGGCGCGCGCTACTCGCTGGCCATCGGCGCCAGCACGGCGGTGCTGGCCGTCTTGGCCGGCACGGTGCTCGGTTTGCTGGCCGGATTTTTCCGGCGGCTCGATGGCCCGCTGATGCGTTTGGTGGATGCCATGATGGCCTTCCCGGACATTCTGTTGGGCATTGCGCTGGTGGCCATTCTGGGCGCCAGCCCGGTCAACGTGGTGTTGGCGCTGAGCCTGGTCTACACCCCGCGCGTGGCGCGTGTGGTGCGCGCCTGCGCGCTGGTCATTCGCTCGCTGCCCTATGTGGAGGCCGCGCGCGCCGTGGGCGTTCGCTCGCCGCGTCTGTTGCGGGTGCATGTGCTGCCCAACCTGATGTCGCCCATCCTGGTGCAGCTGAGTTTTGTGTTTGCCTATGCCTTGCTGGCCGAGGCCGGCCTGTCCTTTTTGGGCGTGGGGGTGGGGGCCGATGTGCCCACCTGGGGCACCATGGTGGCGGCCAGCACGCCCTATGCCGAACGCGCGGTGTGGATGCTGTTTTTTCCGGGGCTGGCGATTGTGCTGAGTGCTTGGTCGCTGCAGGTGCTGGGCGACGGGGTGCGCGATTTGTTGGACCCACGCTTGCGGGGGGCGCCATGAGCCAGGACCTGCGTTTGTTGGTGCAAGGCCTGCACACCCGCTTGCAGCACGACGGGCGCGAGACCGCGCTGGTGCGCGGCGTGGACCTGCGCCTGCATGCGGGCGAGACCCTGGCCCTGGTGGGCGAGTCGGGCAGTGGCAAGTCGCTGACCGCGCTCACGCTGATGCGGCTGCTGGCGCGCGATGCGCGCTGGTCCTGGGACGGGCAGGCCGAGCTGGTCGACGCGGACGGGCAGCACCACGACCTCTTGCGCCTGCCCGAGGCGCAGATACGGCGCCTGCGCGGGCACCAGATGGCGATGATTTTTCAGGAGCCCATGAGCTGTCTCAACCCGGTGCTGACGGTGGGCCAGCAGATTGCCGAGTCGGTCCGCCTGCACCTGGGCCTCTCGCCCGCAGCAGCGCGCCAGCGTGCGCTGCAGGCCCTGGAGGAGGTGGAGATTGCAGCGGCACGCCAGCGCCTGGACGAGTACCCGCACCAGCTCTCGGGCGGCATGCGCCAGCGCGTCATGATTGCCATGGCCATGGTGTGCGCGCCCCGCGTGCTGATTGCCGATGAACCCACCACCGCGCTGGACGTGACCATTGCCGCGCAGATCCTGGCGCTGATGCGCCGCCTGCAAGAGGCCAACGGCATGGCCGTGCTGTTCATCACCCACCACCTGGGCGTGGTGGCCCACTATGCCGATCGTGTGTCGGTCATGTACGCCGGCCGCGTGGTCGAGAGCGCCGATGTGCCGCGCCTGTTTGCCCAGCCCTCGCACCCCTATACCCGGGGCCTGCTGGAGTGCTTGCCTGGCCGCGCCCGTCAGCGGGCCTTGGCGACGGGTCAAGCGCCTGTGCTGCTGGACATCCCGGGCCAGGCCCCGTCGATGCAGGACCTGCCCGAGGGATGCGCCTTTGCGCCACGTTGCCCGCAGGCCCATGCGCGCTGCGGCGCGGGCGAGGTGCCCTGGCAGGGCGCGCCCGAGCATCGCTACCGCTGCTGGCTGAACGCGACGGAGGGATTGGCATGAGTGCGCCGCTGTTGGAGGTGCGCGATCTGCGCGTGGAGGTGGGCCACGGGGCGCGCCGGGTGCAGGCCGTGCGCGGGGTGGACCTGACGCTCGCGCGCGGGGAGACCTTGGGCCTGGTGGGCGAGTCGGGCTCGGGCAAGAGCACGCTGGCCCGGGCGCTGATGCAACTGCTGCCGGTGCACAGCGGCACGGTGCAGCTCAATGGGCAATCGCTGACCACGCTCAGCGCGGCCCGGATGCGCCCCTTGCGCCGGCAAATGCAGATGGTGTTCCAGGACCCAAGCCTGAACCCGCGCCAGCGCGCCGGCGACATGCTGGCCGAGGTGCTGCACACCCACGACCTGTACCCTGGCCCGCAGCGGGCCGAGCGGGTGCGCGCCTTGTTGCAGATGGTGGGCCTGTCGGCCGAGCATGCGCCGCGCTACCCGCATGCCCTGTCGGGCGGGCAAAAGCAGCGCCTGGGCATTGCGCGGGCGCTGGCGGTGGAGCCGCAGCTGATCGTTGCGGACGAGCCGCTGTCGGCCCTGGATGTGTCGATCTCGGCGCAGATCGTGAACCTGCTGGTGCGCCTGCGCGATGCGCTGGGCCTGAGCATGCTCTTTATTTCGCACGACCTGGAAGTGGTCGAGTTTTTGTGCGACCGGGTGATGGTGATGTACCTGGGCCGCGTGATGGAGGTGGCGCCCGTGGCCACCTTGTTTGCCCGTCCCACACACCCCTACACCCAGGCCTTGCTGGCGGCCGCGCCCCAGCCGAGCCTGACGGCCCCGCGCCCCAGGGTGGCCTTGCTGGGCGAGCCGCCCAGCCCGGTGGCGCCGCCCTCGGGCTGCGTGTTTCGCACGCGCTGCCCAATGGCGCAGCCCGCATGTGCCGAACAGGTGCCCGTGTTGCAGACCGTCTCGCCCGGCCACCAGGTGGCGTGCCCGCTGGTGGCGCGTCCAGGAGCCCCATCATGAACACGACCGATCTGCTGGCGCGCATGCAGGCGGCCGCCACGCGGCTGCCGCGCGCGCAGCAACAGGTGTTGCGGGTGATGCTGCAGGACCCGCGCCAGGCCTTGCGCTGGAATGTGGACGCGCTGGCCGAAAAAGCCGGTGTGTCGATGCCCACCATTGGCCGATTGGCCCGCAGCTTGGGCTTTGCCCACCTGCGCGATTTCAAGCTGGCACTGGCGCAGGACCTGGCGCGCCAGGCCCCGGTGCACCGCAGCGTGCGGCCCGAAGACAGCAGCGAGGAGATGGTGCACAAGGTTGTGGCGGGTGCCGCGGCGGCGGTGCAGGATCTGGAGGCCCAGCTCAAGGGCCCGCTGCTGGACCAAGCGGCGGCGCTGCTGGCCGAGGCCGATCGCATTGACTGTTTCTCGGTGGGCGCCACCTCGGCCTTCATGGCCAGCGATCTGCAGGCCCGGCTGTTTCGGCTGGGGCGGGTCGCGCATGCGGTGCACGATGCGCATTTGCAGCTGAGCTCGGCCGCATCGCAAAGTCCTCGTGGGGTGGTGGTGGCGATCTCGCACGTGGGCCGCATGCCCTCGCTGCTGGAGGCGGTGGACCTGGCACGCCGCTGTGGTGCGCGCGTGATTGCCATCACCCAGCCCGACACCCCGCTGGCCGCGCTGGCGGACGTGGCGATCGTGCTGCGCGTGCCGCCCGATGCGGTGATGCGGGTGGGCACCGAGGCCTACATCGCCCACTTGCTGGTGATCGAGTTGCTGATGCTCTTGCTGATCAAGGCCCTGGGCCCGGCGGGGACCGAGCCACTGGCGCGCATCCGCGCGGTGCTGCAGGCGCACGGTCAGGATCTGGACACGCACCCCGCCCCCCCTTGGACCTGGCCCGATGCGGACAAGGCAGGTGCGGCATGACGGCGCAGTTGCTGCGCGGCGCGCAGGTCTTGGACGGCACTGGCGCGCCAGCGCGCCAGCTGGATGTGCGCATCGAAGGTGCCCGCATTGCGGCCATGGGCCCGCAGCTGGACGCCGACGGGGCCCGCGTGCTCGATTGCGATGGCCTGACCCTCACGCCCGGCTTTGTCGATGTGCACACGCACGACGATGCCCAGGTGCTGCGCGAGCCGGCCATGTGGGCCAAGCTCTCGCAAGGGGTGACCACCGTCATCACCGGCAACTGCGGCCTGTCCTTGGTGCCGCTGGTCACGCCGTCGCCCATCTCGCCGCTGGACCTGCTGCACCCCGACCATTTTCGCTACCCCGATCTGAACGCCTATGCGCAGGCGGTGGCGCAAGCGCAACCGGCCGTGAACGTGGCCGCGCTGATCGGCCACACCAGCCTGCGCGCGCAGGCCATGGCCTCAATGGAGCGGCCGGCCTTGGCCGACGAACTGACCCAGATGTGCGCGCAACTGGACCAGGCCATGCGGCAGGGCGCGCTGGGCCTGTCATCGGGCCTGTTCTACCAGCCCGCTTTTGCCGCTGACCCGCAAGAGATGCATGCCCTGACCCGGGTGCTGGGCGCGCATGGCGGCGTGTACGTCACGCACCTGCGCTCGGAAATGGACGAGGTCTTGCCGGCCATGCAGGAGGCGGCAGATGCCGCCCTGGCCGGCGGTGTGCCCTGGGTTTTGTCGCATCACAAATGCGCCGGTCCGCGCAACTGGGGGCGCAGCTTGCAGACCCTGGCCTTGCTCGATCGACTGGCGCAGCGCCAGGCGCTGGGCCTGGACGCCTACCCCTACACCGCGGGCTCCACCCTGCTGCGCGAGGATCTGGTCGATGGGGTGATCGACATCCTGATCACGCGCAGCACCCCGCACCCCGAGATGGCGGGCCGCTGGCTGCGCGAGGTGGCGCAGGAATGGGGCGTGGACCAGTTGAGCGCCTGCCGCCGCCTGATGCCGGGCGGGGCCTGCTATTTCCAGATCGACGAGGCCGACCTGCGCCGGGTGCTGGCGCACCCGCTGACCATGATCGGCTCGGACGGCTTGCCGCACGATGCGCGACCGCATCCCCGCCTATGGGGCAGTTTTGCGCGTGTGCTGGGGCACTATTGCCGCGAGGAGCGCTTGCTGGAATTGCCGCAGGCCGTGCACAAGATGAGCGGCCTGTCGGCCCAGCGCTTTGGCTTGAGCGGGCGGGGCGTCTTGCGCCCAGGTGCCGCCGCCGACCTGGTGCTGCTGGACACCGAGCGGGTGCGCGACACCGCCACCTACGCCGAGCCGGTGCGCCAAAGCGAGGGGATTCATCGGGTCATGGTCAACGGCCAGTGGGCGCTGATCGACGGCGCCCCCACCGGCGTGCACAGCGGCGCGTTTTTGCGCCGCGGCTGAGGGGCCCCGGGCAAGCCCCATGCCGAGGCCCCGGGCCTTGCGCTAAGCTGGGGCCGCTGCAAAAGGAGTGGGCATGGGCATGCATGCGGGATGGCGCTGGACGCGCTGGACATGGGTGGTGGCCGGTGGGCTGCTGTTGGGCCTGGGTTTGACCTGGCTCAGTGTGAAGACGCTGGCCCCCACGACCCTGGCGGTCGGGCCTTGGCAGCTGAGCCTGCTGGCGGGCAGTCGCGATGCCGATCCCTACACCCGCGCCCGGGTCGCGCTGGGGGGGCTGCTGGCCCTCAATCGCAGCGAGACCATGTACTACCTGGCCTTTGAGGACTCGGCGGGGCAGGCCTTGCGCGCGCGCTGCCAGTACCGCATCACCGGGGCGCCGCCACCGGCGCGTTGGTGGAGCCTGACGGCCTATGCCGACGATCATTTCCTGTTTGCCGATCCGCAGCACCGCTACAGCGTCAACGGCGCGCAGGCGGTGCTGGATGCGCAAGGCCGCTTTGACATCCGCACCGGGCCGGGCCAGGCCAGCGCAGAGCGTGTGGACCTGGGCACGCCAGGGCAGGGCGGCATGGTGCTGGCGCTGCGGGTGTACAACCCCGAGCCCGCGCTGCAGGCCGCCCCGCAAGGCCTGCAGGCCCCGCGCATTGAACGCCAGGGGGATTGCGCATGAGACCGCGTCGCGCCCCGCTGTGGCCCGCCCTGGGCCTGATGGTGCTGATCGCCTTGGCCGTGCACGCCGCCAGCTTGTGGGCCTTGCCGCGCCTGATCATGCACAAGGCCTTGCAGACCGTGGGGGGGCCGCAGCCGCCCGCGCCGGTGCGGCCGCCGCTGGCCACGCAAACCGCCCGCGCCATCGTGCTGCCCAGCCCCGACCTGCTGTATGGGGTGTGCGTGGCCGATCTGCGCCGCCAGGACCTGGCCGTGCAGGTGGATTTGCGCGGTCTGCCCTACGCCTCGGTGGCCATTTACGACGAGCGCTCGGACAACATCTGGGTCATGAACGATCGGCAGGCCAGCGATGCGCCCGTGCGCTTGCGCCTGCAAGGCCCGGATGCGCCCCCAGCGGCCAAGGATGCGGCCCAGGCGGTGCGCGTGCCCGGCACGCGCGCCCTGGTGCTGGTGCGCTTTCTGGTGACCGATCGACAAGACGGGTTGGCGCGGGCCGAGGCCGCGCGGCAAAGCCTGCGCTGCCAGGCGCTCTGAGCCGCCCAGCCGGCGGCGTTCAGCGGCCCAGCAGATCGCGGGCGGCGGGCCAGTGGCCGTGCACGGTCTGGACGCCCTGGGCCTGCCAGATCGCGTCCAGGGTGGCCAGCGTGACCGCCTGCGCCGCCAGGGTGTTGAGCAGCAGCAGATCGGGCGCGCTGGTCTGCGCCCCGGTGGCCAGCGCGAACAGGGTGTCGCCGTCGTAAGGGGTGTGCACCGGCCGGATGCAGCGCGCCAGGCCATCGTGCCCGCTCATGGCCAGGCGCTTGCACTGCGCCTTGTCCAGCTGGGCATTGGTGCCGATCACGCCAATGGTGGTGTTTTGTCCGGCGTCGGGAATCGGCACCTGCAGGGTCTGGCCGGCCAGCATCGCGCCCCAGGTGTCGCGCAGCTGCCCCTGGGCATCGCGCGCGCCGGCCAGCACACGGGCGGCCTGCGGGTCCCACACATCGCCCACCGCATTGCAGGCCACCATGGCCGCCACCACCCAGGGGCCCACGCGCAAGGCGGCGTGACCCATCCCGCCCTTCATGGCCAGGCTGGGGCCAAAGAGCTTGCCCACACAGGCCCCGGCGCCCGCGCCCACATTGCCCGCTGCCGGGGGCGCGGTGCTGGCGGCGTTGCAGGCGGCATAGCCCGCGGCCGCGTCGGGGCAGGCGAGGGCGGTGTCGCCGTCGCGCAGCATGGGCAGGTCGAACAAGACCGCGGCCGGCACGATGGGCACGCGGCCATGGGGGGTGGCAAAGCCGTGGCCGCGCTCGGCCAGCCAGCGCATCACCCCGCTGGCCGCGTCCAGGCCAAAGGCGCTGCCGCCCGAGAGCAGCACCGCATGCACCTGCTGCACCAGGTTGGCCGGGTCCAGCAAATCGGTCTCACGCGTGCCGGGGGCGGCCCCGCGCACATCCACCCCGGCCACCGCGCCGTCCGGCGCCAGCACCACGCTGCAACCGCTCAGGCGTTGCGACAGGGTGTGATGCCCCACCATCAGGCCAGGGACATCGGCCAGAGAGCCCTGGGCTGTGTTTACAATGGATTGGGTGTTCATGCGGGACCTCGTGCATTCACGGCAAGGGGCCCATCTTAGGACAAGAAGTGTCGCTGTTTGTTCTGCGAAGGTTGTTGAGCTTGATCATCACGCTGGCTGCCACATCGGTGGTGGTGTTTGGCGTGCTTGAGCTGCTGCCGGGCAATGCCGCGCAAGTCATTCTGGGCGACACCGCCACGCCCGAATCGCTGCGCGCCCTCGAAGACAAGCTGGGCCTGAACCGCCCGCCCCTGACGCGCTACACCGACTGGGTGGGCGGACTGGTGCAAGGCCAGTCGCAGATGAGCCTGTCTTATGACACCCCCACCGCCGAGCTGCTGCTCGAGCGCCTGCAGGTGACGCTTCCGCTGGCCGTGTTGGCCATGGCCCTGACCGTGGGCGTGGCCCTGGCCCTGGGCATTTACGCCGCCGCGCGGCAGAACAAGCTGGGCGATGTGGGCGTCATGACGCTCAGCCAGCTGGGGCTGGCGGTGCCCAATTTCTGGCTGGCCATTTTGCTGATTTTGCTGTTTGCGGTGCACCTGTCCTGGGTCAGCGCAGGGGGATTTCCGGGCTGGACCGAGGCGCAAGGCGGCGGTGTGCTCGAGGGCCTCAAGGCCTTGCTGCTCCCCGCCGTGGCGCTGGCGGCGGTGCAGTCGGCCATCCTGACCCGGGTGACCCGCTCGGCCGTGCTGGACGCCCTGCGCGAGGACTATGTGCGCACCGCGCGCGCCAAGGGCCTGACGCGCCGCCAGGTGCTGTGGGGCCATGTGCTGCGCAACGCGATGATTCCGGTGGTGACGGTGATGGGCCTGCAGTTTGGCAACCTGATCACCAGCGCCATCGTGGTCGAGAGTGTGTTTGTGCTGCCCGGCATCGGCCGCCTGGTGTTCCAGGCCATTGCCAACCGCGACCTGGTGGTGGTGCGCGATGTGGTGATGCTGCTGGCGGCCATGGTGATCGTGATCAATTTTGTGGTCGATGTGCTCTACGCCTGGATCGACCCACGGCTGAAGGTGGCGCATGACTGAGCCCCAGCACCTGGGCCGCCGCGCCCTGCGTCACCCCAGCTTTGTGCTGGGCGCGTTCATCGTCCTGCTCTTGCTGCTGGCGGTGGGGGTGTCGCTGTTCTGGTCGCCCTATCCGGTGGGCGATATCGACATCCCCAACAAGCTGGCCTTGCCCAGCGCCGCGCATTGGCTGGGCACCGACAGCCTGGGTCGCGACATCGCCTCGCTCTTGCTGGTGGGCAGCCAGAACTCGCTCATGGTGGGCGTGATTGCGGTGGGCATTGGCATGGGCCTGGGGGTGCCGCTGGGCCTGCTGGCCGCCGCCCGCCCCGGTTGGGTCGACGAGGTGGTGATGCGCGCCAGCGACTTCACCTTTGCCTTTCCGGCGCTGCTCTCGGCCATCATGCTGACGGCCATTTACGGCCCCGGCCTGGTGGTGAGCATTGTGGCCATCGGCATCTTCAACATCCCGGTCTTTGCCCGCATCACCCGGGGCGCGGCCCGCGCGGTCTGGAAGCGCGACTACTGCCTGGCCGCCTTGGCCGCCGGCAAGGGTGCGTTCCGCACCACCATCGACCATGTGCTGCCCAACATCAGCAGCGCGCTGATCGTGCAGGCCACGGTGCAGTTTGCGATTGCCATCCTGGCCGAAGCGGCCTTGTCCTACCTGGGCCTGGGCACGCAGCCGCCCCAGCCCAGCTGGGGCCGCATGCTCAACGAGGCGCAGTCGCAGCTCTTCCAAGCCCCCTGGCTGGCGCTGTACCCCGGTGTGGCGATTGCGCTGGCCGTGCTGGGCCTGAACCTGGTGGGCGACGGCCTGCGTGACTTGCTCGACCCCCGCCTGGCGCGCCAGCGCTGAACCCGCCATGTCCCAGACCGAATCGCCCCCCACCCCCTTGCTGCAGGTGCAGGACCTGCAGGTGGCCCTGCCCACCGCGCGCGGCTGGGTGCAGGCCTTGCGCGGGGTGAGCCTGCGGCTCGAGCGCGGCCAGACCCTGGGCTTGATTGGCGAGAGCGGATGCGGCAAATCGCTGACCGCGCTGGCCCTGATGGGCCTGCTGCCCGAGCGGGCGCGGGTGCAGGGCTCGATTCGCTTGCACGGCCAGGAGCTGGTGGACCAGCCCGAGCGGGCCATGTGCCGTTTGCGCGGCGCGCGCATGGCCATGGTGTTTCAGGAGCCCATGACCGCGCTCAACCCCCTGCACACCATCGGGCGCCAGATTGCCGAGCCCATGCGCCTGCACCTGGGCCTGTCGGCCCAGGCCGCCCGCGAGCGCGCGCTGCAATGGCTCGAGCGTGTGCAGCTGCCGCGCGCCAGCGAGCGGCTGGACGCCTACCCGCACCAGCTCTCGGGCGGGCAGCGCCAGCGCGTGATGATCGCGATGGCGCTGTCGTGCCAGCCCGACCTGCTGATTGCCGACGAGCCCACCACGGCGCTGGACGTGACCGTGCAAAAAGAGGTGCTGCAGCTGATGACGCGGCTGGTGCGCGAAGAGGGCATGGCGATGCTGCTGATCAGCCACGACCTGGGCCTGATGCACGAGCATGTGCAGCAGGTGATGGTGATGTACGGCGGCTCGGTGGTCGAGCACGCCGAAACCCAAGACCTGTTTGACAGCCGCTGCCACCCTTACACGCGCGGCCTGTTCCATGCGCGGCCCCGCCTGGGCCTGGCGCGCGGCACGCGCCTGCACACCATTGCCGGCAGCGTGCCCGATCTGGCCGACATGCCCAGCGGCTGCGCTTTTGCGCCGCGCTGCGAGCTGGCGGTGCCGGCTTGCAACGAGGCGCGGCCCGTGCTGGCGCCCATCAAGGGCCAGCCCCCGGGCCTGCTGGCGCACACCGTGGCCTGTCCGCGCTGGGAGTTGGGCGCATGAGCGACACCCTGCACACATCGCCGCTGCTGTCGGTGCGCGACCTGGGGCGGCGCTTTGCGATGCCGCGCTCGCACCTGCTGCAGCGTGCCCCCGAACTGGTGGCCCTGCAGGGCGTGAACTTTGACCTGCAGCCCGGGCGCAGCCTGGGCGTGGTGGGCGAGTCCGGCTCGGGCAAGTCCACCCTGGCACGCCTGGTGATGGCGCTCGATCGCCCCAGCAGCGGCCAGGTGCTGCTGATGGGGCAGGACCTGCACCGCCTGCCGCCCGCGCAACTGCGACGCCAGCGGCGCCATGTGCAAATGGTGTTTCAGGACCCGTACAGCTCGCTCGATCCGCGCCAGCGCATCGAGCAGATCGTGCTCGAACCCTGGGAGCTGCTGGACCCCGCCGAGCGTGCGCAGGACGGCTTGGGCCCCCGCCAGCGCGCCGCGCAGGCCTTGCAAGAGGTGGGCCTGCGGCCCGCCGATCTGGACAAGTACCCGCACGAGTTTTCCGGGGGGCAGCGCCAGCGCATCGCCCTGGCGCGTGCCCTGATCACCCGGCCGGCGCTGATCGTGGCCGACGAGCCGGTCAGCGCGCTGGACGTGTCGGTGCAGGCGCAGGTGCTGAACCTGATGCTCGATCTGCAGCAGCGCCTGGGCCTGAGTTACCTGTTTGTCAGCCACGACCTTGCCGTGGTGCAACTCATGTGCGACGATGTTCTGGTGTTGCAAGCTGGCCAGGTGGTCGAGCAAGGACCTGCCGCGCAGATCCTGTCGCACCCTGCCCACCCCTACACCCAGGCCTTGCTGGCCGCCGTGCCCCGCTAAGCCACTTCTTTTTTGACCGAAGGAGCCCCCATGAACCGAGCCTTCCCTCACTTCAACCGCCGCCAACTGGCCCTGCTGACCGCGGGTGTCCTGACCGTCTCCAGCCTGGCCCTGAGCCCGCTGAGCGCGCAGGCCCAGTCGCGCAAGGACAGCGCCGTGATCGGCATGATCCTGGAGCCCACCAGCCTGGACCCGACCACCGCCCCGGCCGCGGCCATTGGCGAGGTGGTGCACTACAACATCTTCGAGGGCCTGACCAAGATCAACGCCAACGGCAGCATCACCCCGCTGCTGGCCGAGAGCTGGAGCATGGACCCGGACGGCAAGGTCTACACCTTCAAGCTGCGCAAGGGCGTGAAGTTCCAGGACGGCGCCGCGTTTGATTCCTCCACCGTGAAGTTCAGCTTCGAGCGCGCCAAAGATCCCAAGAGCACCAACAAGGCCAAGGGCACGGTGTTTGACAACATCAGCCACATCTCGACGCCGGACGCGCACACCGTGGTGCTGGTGCTCAACCAGCCCGACGGCAACTTCCTGTTCCGCATGGGCGAGAACACCGCCGTCATCCTGCACCCCAACAGCGCGGCCAGCGCGGCGACCAAGCCGGTGGGCACCGGGCCGTTCAAGCTCGAGAACTGGGCCAAGGGCAGCGCGGTGACCCTGAGCAAGTGGGATGGGTTTCGCGACGCGGCCAGCGTCAAGCTCAAGCGCGTGACCTTCCGCTTCATCAACGACTCGGCCTCGCAGGTGGCGGCGCTGATGGCCGGCGATGTGGACGGCATGCCGCGCTTCCAGGCGCCGCAAAGCCTCAAGCAGTTCCAGAACGACAAGCGCTTTGTGGTTGAGCTGGGCAGCACCGCCGGCAAGGGCATCATGACCATCAACAACAAGCGCAAGCCCTTTGACGATGTGCGCGTGCGCCGCGCGCTGGCGCATGCGGTGGACCGCAAGGCCTTTATTGATGGCGTGTTTGAAGGCTTGGCCAAGCCCATCGGCAGCCACATGGCCCCCACCGACGCGGGCTTTGTGGACCTGACCGGCCTCTACCCCCACGACCCCGAGAAGGCCAAGGCGCTGCTGCGCGAGGCGGGCGTGCAGACCCCGCTGAACGTGACCCTGACCCTGCCGCCGCCGCCGTACGCGCGCAAGGGCGGCGAGATCATCGCGGCGCAGCTGGCCAAGGTGGGCATCAACGCCAAGATCGAGAACGTCGAGTGGGCGCAGTGGCTGGGCGGCACCTTCAAGGGCAACTTTGACCTGACCATCATCAACCACGTCGAGCCGCTGGACTACATGCAGTACGCCAACCCCAACTACTACTGGGGCTACGACAGCAAGGCCTTCCGCGACCTGGCGGCGCGCCATGCCTCGACCACCAATGCCAAGGACCGGACCAAGCTGTTTGGCGACATCCAGCGCCAGATCGCGCAGGACTCGGTCAACGTGTTCCTGTTCAACGCCACCAACACGGCGGTGTACCGCAAGGGCCTCAAGGGCCTGTGGTCGAGCTCGCCGATTTTTGCGAACGACATGGCGGCGGTCAGCTGGCAATAAAGTGAGGCCAGCCCAAATGGCTGGCCAAATTTGCCAAAACCGTGTTATAGTAGCGGTCTCGCGCGGCTGTAGCTCAGTTGGATAGAGTACTTGGCTACGAACCAAGGGGTCGTGGGTTCGAATCCTGCCAGCCGCGCCATTTATTCCGGGTTCCAGAGCATCGCTCTTACCTTGTTGTGCAATTGAATTGCTGATATCCAGCCAAAAAAGCCGCTCTTACGAGCGGCTTTTTTGTTTCTCGGTAGGATTGAGTTGCATAAATATGAATTTATTAGTATTCAAAATATTTCAAGTTGCTTGTTTGGAAAAAGTTTGTTCAACTTGATAACCCGGCTTTAGGTAATCGTTCATTAGAAGTACGTCAGCTGTAAGCGTCCGGTGAGCACCCTTATTGAATGAAGCGCTGCAAGCGGGCATCGTGTCCACGATTGGAGGATCGTGGAGACGATGGAACAGATTGCAAACGATGGTCGGCCGCGCCGACGTGAATACAGCAAGGCCTTCAAGGCCCAGGTTCTGAACGAGTGCGCACAGCCTGGTGCCAGCGTGGGCGGCGTGGCCTTATCCCACGGCCTGCATTCGAACATGGTGCACCGCTGGCTTCGCGAGGCCAGGCAGGCGCAGGCCTTCACGGCACAACTCAGTGCAGATGTGCCCGCCGCGTTCATCGCGCTGCCGTTGCCTGAGAGCATGTCTGTGGTCACACCAACACCGCCCGTGGCGTCGACACCTGTTCAGGTGCGGTTGCAGCGAGGCGATCTGGTGGTCAGCCTGAGTTGCCCTGTCAGCGATTGCGGAGCACTGCTGCGCGAGGTGCTGCGGTGATCCGGGTGGACGCCATCTGGATGGCCACGGCGCCAATGGACATGCGTGCGGGCATGCACACGGTGCTGGCACGGGTGGTGCAGGTCTTTGGCGCAGCGCACCCCCACCACGCCTACCTGTTTGCCAATGCCCGGGCCAACCGCATGAAGGTACTGGTGCACGACGGCTTTGGGGTATGGCTGGCAGCTCGGTCTTTGAACCAGGGCAAGTTCGTTTGGGGCCATGCTGGCCCCGATGACCGCCAGTTGCTCAGCGCCGAGCAATTGCAGGCGCTGGTGATGGGCTTGCCCTGGCGGCGCCTAGGCGAAGCTGGCGTGATTACGGTGCTGTGATCTTCAACGCACGTCTGGGCATGTGCAATTCGTGAATGTGCGGATGTGCAAACTGGCCCACATCGGTGACGATAAGAGCCATGGATAAACAGGTGGATCTGCAGGGTTTGGACGAAGGCGCACGGGCGCTGGTGCAGCGCCTGCTCACCGACATCAAACACAAGCAGGCCTTGCTGGACAAGCTCACCTACGAGATGGCACTGCTCAAGCGGTTGAAGTTCGCCGCCAAGACCGAGGCTCTGAACACCGACCAGCGAAACTTGCTCGAAGACGATCTGGAAGAAGACCTGCAGGCCGTACACGAAGAGGTCGAACAGCTCAAGAGCGAGGCTGAGCGCACACCCCTCCAGCAGCCCAAACGCTTGCCCCTGCCCGCGCAGTTGCCGCGCCAGCAATTCCAGCACGAGCCCGAAGTGACCGAATGCTGCCATCAGCCCATGCGCCGCATTGGCGAGGACGTGGCCGAGAAGCTGGACTACACCCCTGGCGTGTTCAGCGTGCACCGCCATGTGCGCGGCAAGTGGGTCTGCGCCTGTTGTCAGACGCTCAAGCAAAAGCCGGTGGATGCGCACATCATTGACAAGGGCATCCCCACCACCGGTCTGCTGGCCCAGGTGCTGGTGGCCAAGTACGCCGACCATCTGCCTTTGTACCGCCAAGAGACCATCTACGCCCGCGCTGGCGTACCAATCCCACGCTCGAGCCTGGCGCACTGGGTGGGCAGCTGTGGCGTGCAATTGCAGCCACTGGTGGATGCGCTGCGTAAGGAGGTGTTGGCCCATAAAGTGGTGCACGCCGACGAGACGCCGGTGCAGGTGCTCAAGAGGGGCAGCGAGCGTGATGGCAAGACGCACCGGGCCTACCTGTGGGCCTACACACCGGGGCGGCATGAACAGATGAAGGCCGTGGTCTATGACTTCTGCGAAAGCCGGGCGGGCAAGCATGCCAGCGAGTTCCTCAAAGGCTGGAGCGGTACGCTGCTGGTAGACGACTTTGCAGGCTACAAACAGCTGATCGGCAAGCAGATTGCAGAGGCCGGGTGCTGGGCGCACGCGCGGCGCAAGTTCTTTGAGCTGCACACGGCCAACCAAAGCCAGATCGCGGTGCAGGCCCTCGAACAAATCGGTCAGCTCTACGAGATCGAGCGACAGGTGCAAGGCACCCCGGCCGACGAGCGGCTGCGCATGCGCCAACAGCAAAGCAGGCCCGTTGTTGACAAGCTCAAGCACTGGCTCGCGGACAACAGGGCCAAAGTACCGGAAGGCTCGGCCACGGCCAAAGCCATCGACTACAGCCTGCGGCGCTGGCAAGCGCTGACCGTGTTCGTGGACGACGCGCAGGTGCCCATCGACAACAACTGGGTGGAGAACCAGATGCGTCCCATCGCCCTTGGCCGCAAAAACTGGTTGTTCGCCGGTTCACTGCGCGCGGGCGAACGCGCTGCCGCCGTCATGAGCCTGATCCAGTCGGCAAAACTCAATGGCCATGATCCGCACGCATACCTCAAGGATGTGATGGACAAGCTACCCACTTGGCCCAACAGCCGCATCCATGAGTTACTGCCGCACCGCTGGCAGCCATCAAGCGCCTGAGTGACCAGTTCAGCCGGCGACCACCTTGCGCAACAGGGTGGGCGAGACCTTCCAGCTCTGGGCATCGTCGGTGCGCAAGCTGGCCGTCTTCTTGTTCAATCGAACGACCACGGCACGTTTGATGCTGCCGTCCTGAGTCGTGAACGCCACGCGATCACCTTCAGCGAACTGGGCCAGCTGCACCGTACTTCTGGCCTGAGCCAGCAGGTTCAGGCGCTCCACAACCATGCGGTTGAGAAACAGCAGGTCCTCCTCGCCCATGTGGCGCAGGGCCTGCACAAACAACTCACGGTCTAAAACGGTCTGCTTCGAACTCATGGCTGGCAGTTTATGCCGTCACGCCGCTATCACGGATTTGTTCAGATTCCAGATGGGATGGCCGGACGCATACATATCAGCTAAACCCGTGGGTCTTGGACGATGTTGCGCAAGCTGTCGATGCGGTGATTGCCACGTCGCTCGGGCAACACCAGGGTTCGCTCGTCGATGATGCGCACCAGCGGGGCCGGATCTCCACGTTGCGAGGTGTCCAAGACATCGGGACCGCTGGTGGCCAGCACGGCAAACCCAGCGCACGCGATCCAATGTTGATTGATCGGGTGCAGGTGATCGGTTCCCTTGCGCAGGGCGTTCCCGGCGGGGGCTTGAAACAGGGCGCAAAGCTGCGCTTCAGACTCCGTGAAGGTCATGGCGACGTGCAGGTCGATTGGGGCCACACGATACACATGGGCCCTGCGGGCCCGCTTATTCGACCTGCATCTTGGCCGCGGTGGCCAGGCGCTTCCAGCGGGCGATCTCGTCGGACTGGAACTTGCGCATCTCGGCCGCGCTCGACAGGGTGGGCTTGAGGCCCAGGCGCACCAAGAGATCGGTGACGTCCTTGGACTTGCCCGCCTGCGTGAACACGGTCTCGATCTGGCGCAGCAAGGGGGCCGGGGTTTTGGCGGATACCGCTGCCGCGCTCCAGTTGAAGGCCAGGAACTCGGGCAGTCCTGCCTCTTTGGAGGTGGGCAGATCGGGCAGCAGGTGCGAGCGCTGCTCGTCGGTCAAGGCCAGGGCGCGCACGCGGCCCGCCTGGATGAGCGGCGTGGCGGCGGTGAAATCCACCACCGCATAGTCCAGCTGCCCGGCCACGATCGCGGTCAGCACATCGGGCGCGCCTTTGCAGGGCACGTTGTAGCCCTGCATGCCCGCCAGCTCGTCGAGCCAGTGGGTGTAGAGCTGGTACGACGGCGAGCCCGAACCGAAGGTCAGCTTGCCCGGCTGCTTGCGGCCGGCGGCGATCAGATCGCTCAGCTGTTTGTGCGGCGAGTTGGCCGGCACGATCACCACACAGGGCGCGCGCGCAATCACGCCCAGCGGGGCCAGATCGCGCAGCGGGTCGTAGGGCAGGTTGCGGATCAGCGCCGCATTGGTCGACAAGGTGGAGTTGCTGCCCAGCAAGATGGTGGTGCCGTCGGCGGGCGCCTGCAGCACCGCTTGCACCGCGATCACGCCGTTGGCCCCGGCCTTGTTCTCGACCACCACGGGCTGGCCGGTCAACTCGGCCATGGCCTTGGCGTAGGCGCGGGCCGCCGAATCGGTGCCCGAACCGGCCGGGAAAGGCACGACCAGGCGGATGGTGCCGCTGCCGATGCTGTTGGGGTTGGCTTGGGACCAGGCAGGGGTGCCGGCCAAGCTGGCCAGGCCCGCCAGGGCGGTCATTTGCAGGGCCGCCCGGCGGCTCAAGCGGGGGGTCTGATCGGATGGGGTCATGGGGGGTCTCCTGTTGAAATGATGGGGTCAGCGGCTTGCGCCCAGGAGCTCGCGGGCGATCACCCAGCGGTGCACCTCGGTGGGGCCTTCATAGATGCGCATCAGCCGCGCCTCGGCGGCCATTTGTTGCAGCGGCAACTCCTTGGTCATGCCCATGGCGCCGTGCGCCTGCATGGCGTGGTCGATGACCTCGCTGGCCATCTCGGTGGCCATCACCTTGACCATCGACAGCTGGGTGCGCGCCTGGTCGCCGCGGTCGATGCGGCAGGCGGCCTCGTAGGTCATGAGCCGGCAGGCATGGATTCGGGTGGCGGCGTCGGCCACCCACCACTGAATGGCTTGCCGCTCCGACAGGGCTGCGCCAAAGGTGTGCCGCTGTGGCGCCCAGGCGCACAACATGTCCAGGGCCCGCTGCGCCCGGCCCACGCACCAGGCACCCATCTGCAGGCGCCGGGTCGACAGGCGCGACTGCATGATGCCAAAGCCCTGGCCCTCGGCGCCCAGCATCTGCGTGTGCGGCACCCGGCACTGATCGAGCACCAGCTCGTGGGTCACATGACCGCCCAGCATGGGAATGCGCCGCTCGATCACAAAGCCAGGGGTGTCCCGGTCGACGATGAAGGCGCTGATGCCGCCCCGGCTGCCCTTGGCCTTGTCGGTCACCGCCATGACCACCGTCCAGTCGGCCTTGTCCATGCGGCTGACCCAGATCTTGCGGCCCGTGATCACCCAGTCCTCGCCGTCGCGCACGGCGTGGGTGCGCATGCTGGCCGGATCGGCCCCGGCGCCCGGCTCCGAGATGGCCATGGCCGTGCCGGTCTCACCGCGCACATACGGGCCCAGGTAGCGCTCGCGCTGTGCCGGCGTGGCGTGGTCGCGCAGGATGCGCAGATTGGGCGAGTCCGGCGGCAACTCGTAGGGCAGCACCGAGTAGCCCATCTCTTCCCACACCCCCACCATGGCCTCTTGCGGGAGGTCGGTCCCGCCCATCTCCACCGGGGCGTCCAGGCCCCACAGGCCCAGCGCCTGGGTGCGCGCATTCAGGTGGGCATGCTCCTCGGGGCTGAGCACAAAGCCCTGACCGGCCGCTTCACGCGCCAGGGCCTTGGCCTCCAGCGGCAGCATCTCGTCGCGCACAAACTGGTGGATCAGTGCCTGGATGGCGCGGTGGGTCTCGTCGCGTTCGAAATTCATGCGGGGTTCTCCGGCCACAGGGCTGCGATGTCGGCCTCGCTCAGGCCGGCGGCGCGCAGCACCTCCGACGTGTGCTCGCCCAGGCGGGGCGCGTGCCGTGTGATGGGGGGGGCCTGGCCGTCGACCAGGGTGGTGGGGCGCACCTGTCGCAGCGCGCCTTCGCTGGGGTGCTCGGTTTGCTGGAACAGGCCGACGGCCTGCAGATGCGGGTGCGCGGGCAGGTCCGCCAGGCCATGGACCGCTGTGGCCGGAATGTCCAGGCGCTCGCACAAGGCCAGCCATTGGGCGGTGCTGCGGCTGGGCCCAAGTTGCAGGATCTCGCCATACAGGGCGCAGATGTTGGCGTTGAGCGACTGGCGGTCGCTCACGCGGTAGCGCTGCGTGAGGTCGGTGCGCCCCAGGGCCTCAAAAAAAGCCGCCCAGTGACGCGGGGTGTAGGGCAAGAGGCTGACATGGCCGTCGGCCGTTGGCATGACCTGTCGGCCGCCGCTGAGCAAGCGCAGGTAGCCGGCCGGGCCCTCGTCGCCCACAAACGCCATGTGGCCCATGTGCTCGGCCAAGGCGAAGGCGGTCATGGTCTCGTGCATGGGGACCTCGAGATAGGCCCCTTGGCCGGTGCGCAGACGCCGCACCAGCGCGGCCAGAATGGCCTGCGCGGTGGCCATGCCCGAGACCTTGTCGGCCACCAGGCTGGGCAGGTAGCTGGGGCCCTCGGCCTGGCCGGCCGAGAGGCTGCACAGGCCGCTGGCGGCCTGGATGATGTCGTCAAAAGCCGGTTTGTGTGCGTGCGGCCCGTCCTGCGCAAAGCCGGTGGCGGCGCAATAGACCAGGCCGGGGTGCGCGGCCAGCACCGCCGCGTGGCCAAAGCCCAGGCGCTCGATGGCGGGCACGCGCATGTTGTGCACCAGCACATCGGCGTGGGCAATCAGGCGCCAGAGCGCAGCGCGGCCAGCGTCGGTCTTGAGGTCGAGCACGACCGAGCGCTTGTTGCGGTTGAGCCCCAGGTAGATCGAGCTCATGCCCGGGTGGCGCGAGACCCCGTTGGCGCGCATCATGTCGCCCTCCGGCGGTTCGATCTTGATCACGTCGGCGCCAAAGTCGGCCAGCTGCAGGGTCGCCAGCGGCCCCAGCACCACCGCCGTCAGGTCGATGATGCGGATGCCGTCGAGCAGCGCGGTGGGGGCAGGGGATTGGCGCATGGTCAGGTGCCGGTGAAGAGCGGTGTGCGGCGTTGCGCCATGGCGGCAATGCCCTCGCGGAAATCGGCCATCGCAAACTGCTGGCGCTGCAGCTGCAGCTCGCGCTGATTGGCCGCCAGCACCGCATCGGCCAGGCCCTGGCGCAGGCTGGCGCGGGTGCTTTGCAGGGCCACGGGCGCGGCCTCGGCCAGCGTCTGGGCCCAGGCCATGGCGTGCGGCAGCACCTCCTCGTCGTGCGCAACGCACGCATCGACCAGGCCCATGGCCAGGGCTTGCGCGCCATCGATGCGCTGCCCGGTGCACAGCAGCACCGAAGCGCGCTGCATGCCGATCAGGCGCGGCAGGGTTTCGGTCAGGCCAAAGCCGGGGTGAAAGCCCAGGCGAACAAAATTGGCCGACAGGCGGGTGGCGGGGCCGGCCACGCGGTAGTCGGCCACCAGCGCCAGGCCCAGGCCCGCGCCGATCGCGGCCCCGTGCACCGCGGCCACCAGGGGTTTGCGGGTGCGAAAAAGCCGCATGGCGTGCGCATAAAACGGTCCGGGGTCGATCTCGCGGGCGTCGCCCACCGACCAAAAGTCGGCGCCGGCGCAAAAGGCCTTGCCCTGCGCCGACAGCAGCACGACCCGGCACTGTGGGTCGGCGTCAAGCGCGTCCAGCTGGTCGGCCAGTCGGCCGATGAAGTCGGGGTCCACATGGTTGTGCGGCGGGCGCGACCAGCGCAGGTGCGCCACATGTCCGCTGTGCGTGAGGGCCAGGTCGGCGGGGTCGTTCATGGGGCTGGTCCTTGGGTCAGGGGCGGTGTTGCAATGGCTTCAGTATCGGAAGACCAGCTCGGCAGAACAAGGCCATAATTTCGATATGCGAAATCATGACATTCCCTCCACCCGTGCCCAAACCCGGCAGAGCGGCCAGTTTGTTCGCAGCACACCTGGCAGCCAGTCGCTGGCGCGGGGCATGCGCCTGCTGCGGGCCTTTCTGGGCGGGGCGACCCAGCTGACCAATGCCGAGCTGGCCGAGCGCTGCGCGCTGCCCCGGCCCACAGTCAGCCGCCTGACCCGCGCCTTGGTGGAGGGCGGTTTTCTGGAGTTTGATGTGGCGCAGTCGGTGTACCGGCTCTCGCCCGTGCACCTGAGCCTGGCGGCCATCTACCAGCAAGACCATCCGGCCTTTGCCCAAGCGCTGCCGCTGCTGCGCGAGAGCGCGCGCAAGGCGTCCGTCAACCTGGGGCTGTTGGTGCGCGATGGTTTGCAAATGGTGTACCTGGCCAGCTACCGCGAGGCGGGTGGGCCGGTGCGCCGCCTGGTGGGCACGGGCTCGCGCATCCCGATCGAGCGCTACGCCAGCGGCCACGCGCTGATCGCCGATTTGCCACCCGCCGCGCGCGAGGCGCTGCTGGCCCAACTGGCCGAGGTCCATGGCCAGGCCTGGCCCCGGCTGGCACGTCAGATCCAGCGCTCGATCGCTCAATGCCAGCGCCAGGGCCACTGCACCTTCCAGAGCGTGCCCGGCCTGTGGGCCATGGCCACGGCGCTGCGTGCGCCCGATGGCACGCCCTGTGCCCTGGTGTTGACCGTGCCCGCCGACGGGGCAGGAGCCCCCGCGACGCGCTGGCCCCGGCTGCTCAAGAGCTTGGCGCGCGATGTGCAAGCGCGCTGGCCGCCGGCCGCATGATCGGTGCGCCAGGCAGGGTCTGGTCGCGTGGGTGATACCTCGCAGAGCGGCTTGTGTTTAGAGTGAATCTGCATGCTTGGAAACGACAAACGTCACCACCTGATGCGTCGGGTGGGACATGCTCAACCACTTTGGGGACCGCCATGAACAAACGCCTCTTCAACCTCTCGCTGCTGCTGGCCCTGGGCGCCCTGGCCGGGCCCGCCATGGCCCAGGCCTGGCCGACCAAGCCCATCAAGATCGTGGTGCCCTTCCCGGCCGGGGGCACCTCGGACGTCCTTGCCCGACTGGTGGGACAAAAAATGTCCGAAAACTGGGGCCAGCCGGTGGTGGTGGAAAACCGCCCGGGCTCCAACGGCAATCTGGGCGCCGACGCGGTGGCCAAGTCGGCGCCCGACGGTTACACCCTGGTCCTGATGGACGTGGGCAATCTGGCCATCAGCCCGTCTTTGTACAAGCTGCCCTTCAACGTGGAAAAAGACTTTGCATCGGTGGCCATGGTGGGCTATTCACCGCATCTGCTGGTGGTGAGCACCAAGATCCCGGCCAACACCCCGGCCGAACTGGTCAGCTACGCCAAGGCGCAAAAAGGCAAGCTCAATTTTGCGGCCGCTGCCGGCATTGGCAGTGCGCCCCACCTGGCCGGCGTGGTCTTTGCCCAGCGCAGCGGGTTCGAGTGGGGCTATGTGCCCTACAAAGGCGGCGCCCAGGCCATGACCGATCTGATTGGCGGCCAGGTGGACGTGACCTTCAACGGCATGGTGGCCACCTATCCGCACGTGAAGTCCGGCAAGATCAAGCTGATTGCACTCTCCAGCGCCAAGCGCCATCCCGACATGCCGCAGGTGCCCACGGTGAACGAGTCGCTGCCAGGCTTTCTGACCGGCAGCTGGCAAGGCCTGCTGGCGCCGGCCGGCACGCCCAAGGCGGTGGTCGACAAGCTCCATGCCGAGGTTCAGCGCATCACCGCGCTGCCCGATGTGAAGGAGCGCCTGGCCACCCTGGGCGCCGAGCCCTCGGCCATGACGCCGCTGGATTTCTCGAACTGGCTCAAGAGCGAGATCACCGCATCGGCCAAGGTGGTGCGCGACGAGAAGATCACCGTGGATTGACGTGCCATGTTGATGCGCTGGCTTGATCAAATTCCCATGCCACTGCTGTGGCTTCTGACGATTTGGATGTTGGGTGCCCCGTTTGTCCCCGAGCCGCATCTGCTTGAAAAATGGCAGATGTTTCTGGCCGGTACCCTGACTCGGCCGATCGATTGGTTTGATGTGATCTGGCATTTGTTGCCCGCCACGCTTTTGCTGTTGCGGCTTTGGCGAAAGCGTCGAACCTGATCGGCAATCGCCCTGGGGTCTTGGCCTGTGCCATGGCCCCCTGGCCATGCCTCAGGCCGGAGCAAACAGTTCTCGGTACTTGGCGGGGGTGACCCCCAGGCGATTCTTGAACTCGCGCGTCAGGTGGGCCTGGTCGGCATACCCACACACAAAGCCCACTTCAGAGACGGGCATGGCTTGCTGCAGCAGCAGCGAGCCGGCCAGGCGAAAGCGCACCTCGCCCTGCACCCCCACAAAGCCCAGGCCCTCGCGGGCCAGGGCGCGTTGCAGGCTGCGGCGCGACAGGCCCAGGGCCTCGGCCGCTTCGTCCATTGGCAAGAGATCGGGCAGCCGATGCGCCACCAGGTCCCCCAGTGATGCGGCCAGGGGCGACCAGTCCTTGGGCGTCAGCTGCGCCCAGGAAGCGGCATGGTCGTGAGGGACCGGTCCGGTTGCCAGCCAATGCCAGTGCAGCGTCCATTGGTGGGTCTGACCGCGCTGGACCCAGGCCGCCAACTGGGCGGGGTCGGGATGGGGGAACAGCTCGACCCCGGCCGACTCCGCCCGCACCTGCGTCAGCCCCTTGGCCTCGAGGAGCGCGCACAGCACCCCACACACCACCAGGTCCTCGACCGCCATGGGCGGCGGGCCCGACCGTGGGTTCAGGTGCGTCAGCTCGGCCTGCTGCGCGTCCAGCGACACGATGCGGATGCGGTGGCGCGAGTGGATGTAGCGCTCCAGGCGTTGCCAGCGCACCAGCATGGCCGCTGCGCCCTGTCCCGCCGTCAGCGCCAGGTGCGTGGGTTCCTGTGCCAGGTCATGCAGGCCGCGACCCAGGCGCGGCAGACAGGCCAGGCCCCCTTGCGCGATGGCCGATGCGATCACCGCGCGCTTGAGGTCCAGGCCAATCGTGGCCTGCGTCAGCGGCTCCTGCACCGGCGGGGGCGTCAGGCCTTGCTGCACCATGCCGCGCAAGAGCACCCGCACCATGGCCGAGCTGGCGAAATCCTCTTGGGCTCGGGCCCTCAAGTCCGCGCTCCCAGCTGCGCCAGCACATCCTCTGCCCGAATGGGGAATCGGGTCGGGCGCCAGCCCGTGGCCGCGCGGATGGCATTGGCGATGGCCGCCCCTGCGGCCACGATGGCGGTTTCGCCGGCGCCCGAGGGCGGCTCGCCATGGTCCACCACCTCGACCGAGAGGGTCGGGAGCTGGCCGATGCGCGGGATGGGCGCATCGCCAAAGTTCTGCGCGCTGGCCGACCAGGACTCGACGAGCACCATGCCCAAGCCCCAGACCAGATTGCCCTCGCACTGCGCCCGCACCTGGTCGGGGTTGATCACCTTGCCGCAGTCGTGCGCGGCGTGCAGATGCCGCACCCGCACCGATCCGCTGACCGGATCGACCGACACATCCGCCACCACAGCGACGTAGCTGTTCTTTTTGTAAATGCCGCAGGCCACGCCCCGTCCCACACGTTCTTTTGAACCTGCGCTGGGGGCGCTGGGCGCGCTCGCCACCGCGGCCTCGAGCACGCGGCGCAGGCGCGGATCCTCGATGTGCTGCAGGCGAAACTGCACCGGATCCACGCCCGCGATCCGGGCGCATTCGTCCATGGCAGACTCGATCGCCAAGCCGTTGGGGCCGGCCCCCAGCCCTCGCCAGGGACCGGTGTGCACCGGCAGCCGCACCAGGTCAAAGCCGGTCTGAACCGCGTCCGCCCGGTAGGGCAGGGCCGCACCACGTGCCACGCCATCGTCCCCGATCACATCGGTGATGGCCTGCATCCAGGCCGGCACCACCGCGCCGGTGAACAGCACATGGCTGCTGGCAAAGTCATGCCGCCAATGCCGCAAGCGCCCGCCTTGCAGGCGTGCCCGGATGCGGTGGCTCGATGGCGGCCGGTGAAAGGCCTGCACCAGCTCCTGCGTCCGCGTCCACTGCACCTTGACCGGCTGCCCCAGTCCATGCGCCAGCACCGCGGCCTCGAGCTCGACGGTGCAGATGGTTTTGCCGCCAAAGGCACCGCCCACGCGGCAGCCTTGCACATGGACCTGCGCCGGGTCCAGGCCCAGGCGGCGGCAGATCACATCGCGCTGGTAAAACACATCTTGCGAGCCCACCCACAGGTTCAGGCCCCCCTGGCCATTGGGCTGGGCCACGGCCACGCGCGGCTCCATGGCCGAGTGCGCGGCCACCGGCACATCCAGGCGCAGGTCGAGGTCCCAGGGTCCATCGGGGATGGGGTCGTCGCGCAGGGTCTTGTGGCGACGCTTCTGGCGCGCCAGGCGCAGGTCGATGTCCACCGCTTGCGCGATGGCCTGATCGTCGGCGGCGCCATCGATGCGCCACTGTATCTTCAGGGCCTGCTCGATGCGGTCCAGGCCCGCCGGGGTTTTCGCCACAATGCCCACGCCCTCGCTGCCCGCCATGCGCAGCAGCGGGTGCCGCACCACGGCCACAAAGCCGGGCACCTGGCGTGCGGCGGTCTCGTCCATGGCCAGGGGGGCGGACGGGATTTCGGGCGGGACGGGCGCGCGCAGCACGCGCCCGTAGCGCATGCCGGGCAGGCGCACATCGCTGGCAAACAGCGGGCGTCCGGTGACCAGCTCCAGGCCTTGCGCCAGGGTGGGCGATTGGCCGATCCAGCGCGCTTGCTGCGCAAAGGTGCGCAGCGACTGCGGCGGGTGCTCGACCGGGCTCAGCTCGCCCTGGCGCTGTCCTGCTGCCAGCGCTTCGCGCAGGGTGGCGCAGGCCCGGGCCAGGGGCAGGGCAAAGTCCGCCACAGACTCGCTGCCCACGGTGGCCCGCACCCGCTCGATCGCGCCGGTGTCGTGCAGGCGCAGCGCCAGGTCCTGCGGGGCAATGCCCAGTTCCTCGCAGGCGATCTGCTGCAGCGCGGTGGCAATGTTCTGCCCCATCTCGACGCGCGGCAAGGTCAGGCGGTAGCGGCCGTTTTGGTGGGCGATCCAGCCCAGGCCCGCGCGGGTGTCGGGGGTCGGTCGTTTGGGAATCACGGGCAGGCTGCTGCAACCGGGCAAAAAGGCCACGCTCAGCACGGCCGCGCTGGCCCCCAGCAGGTGTCGACGACGAATGGGCTGGCTCATGCGCTGCCTTTCGTCATGTTCAGAATGGCCGCCCGGATCCTGGGCTGGGTGCCGCAGCGGCACAGATGGCCGGCCAGCGCCTCATCGATTTGCTCGGCGCTGGGGCGCGGGTGCTGGCGCAGCAAGGCCACGGTGGCCATGATCTGGCCCGACTGGCAATACCCGCACTGCGGCACGGCAGCGGCCAGCCAGGTGGCCTGCACCGGCGCCAGCGCTGACGACCCGGACAAGCCCTCGAGGGTTTGGATCGACTGGCCCACGGCCGCACGCACCGGCATGAGGCAGCTGCGCGTGGGCTGGCAGTTGACCAGCACGGTGCAGGCCCCGCACAGACCGGGGCCGCAGCCGAGTTTGGCGCCCGTCAAACCCAGGGCCTCGCGCAGGACCTGGAGCAAGCGATCGTCCTCCCAGTCTGGAGGAACGTTCAGGGATTGTTGGTTGACGTTCAGTTGCATGGCGATTTGGCGTTGCAAAAACCAGCCATGACTGTAGGGGCCCACCGCCAAAGGGTATTGAATGCGCGCGCCAATTCCTCGGGGCGCGGTGGGTTGTGCGGGGTGCCGAGCAGCGGGGCTCATGGCCGCGCCCATGAGGGCGTTTGGGATCAGGCCCTTTCATTCGGTGAGCACTGATGTGTCACCTGCATGCACCATAATGTCCTATTGCCATGCTCAAATGTCCCCCCTGTATGGGCGCTGCCCTGCGCCCCGGGCATTGGGCCCCCCGAACACATTCCACAGGAGACCAGACCATGCGCATTGGCGTGCCAAAAGAGATTTTTCCCGGCGAAAAGCGGGTGGCCACCGTGCCCGATGTGGTGACCAAGCTGGTCAAGCTGGGCTTTGAGGTGGTGGTGCAGCAGGGGGCGGGTGAGCTGGCCGATCTGTCGGATGCGGCCTATGTCGAGGCCGGGGCGGGGGTGGTGCCCTCGGCCGCCGAGCTTTGGGCCGCTGCGGACATCGTCTTCAAGGTGCGTCCGCCCACGGCCGACGAGGTGGCCCTGATGCACGCGGGCCAAACCCTGATTGGTTTCGTCTGGCCGGCGCAACACCCCGAGCTGATGCAGCAACTGGCGGCGCAAAAGGTCACCGTGCTGTCGATTGATGCGCTGCCGCGCACGCTCAGCCGCGCACAGAAAATGGACGCGCTGACCTCCATGGCGGGCGTCAGCGGCTACCGCGCGGTGGTCGAGGCGGCCAATGCCTTTGGGCGCTTTTTCAACGGCCAGATCACGGCCGCGGGCAAGGTGCCCCCGGCCAAGGTCTTCATCGCCGGGGCGGGCGTGGCCGGCCTGGCGGCCATTGGGGCGGCCGCCAGCCTGGGCGCCATCGTGCGCGCCAACGACACCCGGGCCGAGGTGGCCGACCAGGTCGTCTCGCTGGGCGGCGAGTTTGTCAAAGTGGATTACGAGGAAGAGGGCTCGGGCGGCGGCGGTTACGCCAAGGTCATGAGCGAGGGCTTCCAGGCCGCGCAGCGCGAGATGTACGCGCAGCAGGCGCGCGAGGTGGACATCATCATCACCACCGCGCTCATCCCCGGCAAACCGGCGCCCAAGCTGATCACCGCCGAGATGGTCCGATCCATGAAGCCCGGCAGCGTGATCGTCGACATGGCCGCTGAGCAAGGCGGCAATTGCGAACTGACCGAGCCCGGTCAGGCGGTGGTGCGCCACGGCGTGACCATCATCGGCTACACCGACCTGGCCTCGCGCATGGCGCGCCAGTCGTCCACCCTGTATGGCACCAACCTGCTGCGCCTGACCGAAGAGCTGTGCAAGACCAAGGATGGCGTGATCAACGTCAACATGCAGGACGACGCCATCCGGGGCCTGACGGTCATCAAGGATGGCGAGATCACCTGGCCGGCCCCGCCGCTGGCCCCGGCCGCCCCCAAGCCGGCGGCCAAGCCGGCCGCCGCGGTGGCCGAGAAAAAGAGCGCGCACGGCCATGGCAGCAGCGGCCCGATGCCGCCCAAAACCCTGGCCGTGGTCTTTGGCCTGGGGGCGCTGGTCTTCTGGGCGATGGGTGCTTATGCACCGGCCGCCTTCCTGGGCCACTTCACGGTGTTTGTGCTGGCCTGCTTCATCGGTTACATGGTGGTGTGGAACGTCACCCCGGCCTTGCACACACCGCTCATGAGCGTGACCAACGCCATCTCCAGCATCATCGTCATCGGGGCCCTGGTGCAGATCCTGCCGCCCGAAGCGGGCAGTGGGGGGCGTCCCGACGTGCTGATCCAGTGGCTGGCTTTTGCGGCCATTGTGCTGACCGCCATCAACATGTTTGGCGGCTTTGCGGTGACCCGGCGCATGCTCGACATGTTCCGCAAGTGAGCTGAGACCCCACAGAACAAGGAAAACACATCATGTCTCAAAGCCTCATCTCCTCCAGCGTGGCCACGGTGGCCTATCTGGGCGCGGCCATTCTGTTCATCCTCAGCCTGGGCGGCCTGTCCAACCCCGAGACCTCGCGTCGCGGCAATCTGTACGGCATCGTCGGCATGGCGCTGGCGGTGCTGGCCACCATCGTGGGCCCGCGTGTGGCCGCGGCCGGTGTGCCCTGGATCATCGGCGCGCTGCTGATCGGCGGCAGCATTGGCGTCTATGCCGCCAAGACGGTCAAGATGACCCAGATGCCCGAGCTGGTCGCGCTCATGCACAGCCTGGTGGGCCTGGCCGCCTGCCTGGTCGGTTTTGCCAGCTATGTCGACACCTCCATCCAGTACACCGGTGCCGAAAAAGCGATCCACGAGGTCGAGATCTATATCGGCATCCTGATCGGCGCGGTCACCTTCTCGGGCTCGCTGATCGCCTTTGGCAAGCTCAATGGCAAGATCGGTGGCAAGCCCCTGCTGCTGCCGGCACGCCACTGGCTCAACCTGCTGGCCTTGCTGGTGGTGATCTGGTTTGGCCGCGAATTTGTGCTGGCGCCGGATGTGCAAAGCGGCATGACGCCCCTGATCGTGATGACGGTCATCGCCTTGCTCTTTGGCGTGCACATGGTGATGGCCATTGGCGGCGCCGACATGCCCGTCGTGGTGTCCATGCTCAACAGCTACTCGGGCTGGGCCGCTGCGGCCACCGGCTTCATGCTGAGCAACGACCTGCTGATCGTGACCGGTGCGCTGGTGGGTTCCTCGGGCGCCATCCTGTCCTACATCATGTGCAACGCGATGAACCGCAACTTCATCAGCG
>JACCDO010282676.1_pt1 | contig 34899 bp, 27 predicted proteins | sample 7446101 | NCBI WGS metagenome assembly JACCDO01 (sample SAMN15323440, study PRJNA562643) | freshwater metagenome | isolation source: river surface water | place: USA:Blue River Watershed | collected 2017-08-16 | reverse complement strand
TCTGCCCCTGCTGCTTCCAATAAAGTAGCAATCAATTTGGCACCGATAGCAACACGTGGTTTGTCTTTACGGTCTTGTCTCGCAAAACCATAATAAGGTACGACTGCAATAATTTTGTATGCACTTGCTCTTTTAGCCGCATCAATCATCATCAATAATTCCATTAAATTATCGGTTGGCGCGTAAGTACTTTGTACTAAAAAAACATAGTCCCCTCTGATACTTTCCAAAAAGATAGGCTGGAATTCACCATCGCTAAATTTTTGGATATTGATTTTACCAATAGGGGCGCCAAAACGTTGTGCAATTTTTTCTGCAAGAGCCTGCGAGCCAGTGCCCGCGAAAATTTTAACTGAAGGATTCATGGTGGGTAAAATGTGTTTCAAAGGTATTGATATCGTTCACAAAATTTTAGTCAATACGAGGCAAATTTTCAACAATTAGTCGAGTTATGCACACCAATTCCAATTAACATGAATTTGTACGCAGAAATAAGGGACCATTAAAAAATATATTTGGCCAAAATTGTTTATGCAAACAAGTAGTATTCGTTTTTGGGCAGAACAGGACCAACCAATTTATAAATTTAGTTCTAAAGGTGCAAGTCATTTAAGTGATGTTGAATTATTGGCCATACTTATCCAACATGGTACGGCAGAACAAAATGCAATTGAACTTGCAAGAAGTTTATTAGCTACTGCAGCAAATAGCATTCAAAAATTTGCCCAATACAGTGTCGCGGATATTGTGAACTTAAAAATTAAAGGCATTGGAAAAATAAAAGCAGTAAGGATTTTAGCCGCAATAGAGTTGGGTTCAAGGAGATTGGACCTATTAGACAAGCAAACATCTATTCATCAAAGTCGAGATGTCGCAAATCATCTTAAGAATAAATTACAATTTGAACAGCGAGAAGTTTTTATGGTGCTCTTATTAAATCAAGCAAATAAAATCATTCACGAGGAAGTCTTAAGCGAAGGGGGTATTACGGGTACTATTGCAGACCCTCGAATTATTTTCAAATTGGTTATTAGCCATGGTGCCACCGGCTTTATCATCTGCCATAACCATCCTAGCGGGCAATTAAACCCCAGTAGGATGGATGATAATTTGACAGAAAAAATAAAAAAAGGGGCAGCATTGTTTGACATTAAATTGATCGACCATTTAATTGTCAGCACAGAAGGTTATTATAGTTATGCAGAGCAACATACCAATTGGTAATGCTGCTTTAAATCTAAGCTTGTGCAGTAGGACCTCCGAAATTCATTGGGATTTCAATTTGCTCCATATCTCCTATTGGGCCATGTGCTGCTTCATATCTTTCAATATTTTCGACCATTGCTTTCATGAATCTTTTTGCGTGCATCGGTGTCAAAATCACACGAGACTTTACTTTACTTTTTGGTGTGCCAGGCATCACATTCACGAAATCTACTACAAACTCAGCATTACTATGTGTAATGATTGCCAAGTTTGCATAAGCGCCTTCAGCAATTTCCTCGCTGATTTCAATATTTAGGGGTTGATTCGGGTTCTGTTCCATAAACTAATTTAAGAGCTCAAAGATACGAGGGATGGAATCTTAAAAAGAACTAAATTTGCAATATGTTAGTACTAGACGGAAAAATTGCCTCAGCAGCAGTCAAAGCAAGCTTATTAGAACAAACAACAGCGCTAAAAGCTGCAGGTAAGAGAACGCCTCATTTAGCAGCAATTTTAGTGGGCACCAATGGTGCTAGTGAAACCTATGTAGCAAGTAAAGTAAAAAATTGCGAGGAGACTGGATTTGGCTCTTCTCTTTACCGTTTTGAAGAAACAGTTAGTGAGGCAGATTTATTAGCGCAGATTGAAGCATTAAATAAAGATGCAAATGTGGATGGCATTTTAGTACAATTACCGCTTCCTAAACATATCTACGACGCCAAAGTAATTGAAGCCATAGACCCTAAAAAAGATGTGGACGGATTTCATCCTGCAAATGTGGGTAGATTGGTTCAAGGTTTAAACACCTTTATTCCTGCCACACCTTATGGTGTAATGTTAATGCTTGAACATTTTAATATTGAAACAAAAGGCAAGCGTGCAGTCGTAATTGGTCGTAGCAATATTGTTGGTAGACCAATGAGTATATTATTAAGCGCAGAACATCCTCAAGGAAATTGCACAGTAACTTGTTGTCATAGATACACTCCAAAAGAAGATTTAATAGACGTATGTTCTAAAGCAGATATCATAGTTGTAGCAGTCGGCATTCCTGACTTTGTGGATGCAAGCATGATCAAGCCAGGTGCGGTAATTATTGATGTAGGAATTACAAGAGTATCCGATCCAACTGCAGCAAAAGGTTTTAGAATTAAAGGAGATGTGAATTATGCTTCTGCAATTACAATCGCCTCTGCAGTAACGCCTGTTCCTGGTGGGGTTGGATTAATGACGATTGCAGGATTATTAAAAAACACCATGAAGGCCTATCAAGGTTTATAAAAAGCCGCCTAAGGTTTATAAAATTTAAAATTATTACATTGAGCATACCACAGACTTATCCAGTAATGGAAATGTTTTATTCTTTACAAGGTGAAGGTTATCATCAGGGCAAAGCTGCGTTTTTTATTCGCTTAGCCGGATGTGATGTGGGCTGTGTTTGGTGTGATGTAAAAGATAGTTGGGATGCAAGCAAACATCCTGTTTTATCAATCGATGAAATTGTTGATGCTGCTAAAAAACATCCTGGGCGTATTGCAATTGTAACAGGCGGCGAACCATTAATGCATCCTTTAGATGCATTAACAACTGCATTAAAAAATGCTGGTTTTCAAACGCATATTGAAACTTCTGGTTCAAGCCCAATGAGTGGAAGCTGGGATTGGGTATGTTTATCTCCTAAGAAATTTAAAGCGCCTTTGCCAGAAGCGGTAAAAGCAGCAGATGAATTAAAAGTAGTCGTATTTAATAAGTCAGACTTTGACTGGGCAAATTCATTTACCAATGAAATAACTATTAATTGTAAAAAATATTTACAACCAGAATGGGATAAGTCAGACGCTATGACACCTTTAGTGATTGACTATATTAAAGCGAACCCAAGCTGGGAATTAAGCGCACAATTACATAAGTACATCCAAGTACCTTAATCAATTCAAGTAGTTGTACTACCTTTAATGTAACATGAATTTTCAGTTACGATACCTTTTTGGGATAGCCTTTTTTTTGACTTGCACTTTTTTTTGCAGTACTAGTTTATTGAGTCAATCCAAACAAGCTTTGCAAAATTATGAAGCAGGATTGCGCGCATTAGAAAACAAGGAGACTCAAAAAGCAATTCAATTATTCTCTAACGCATCTGAGAAAGACAATCAATATGTAGATCCATTAATTGCTTTATTTCAGATCTACCTGGATACTAGAAATTATAAATTAGCGATCGAACGCTTTGATCAAATTAAAAAAATTGATAGCAGTGCAGCAATTCCTTTTCTTGTAAAACAAGGCACCGCATTAGCTAGCATTGGACAATACAATGCCGCAAAAGATTTACTTGATCCTTATATTATCAACAATACCCTGCCAAGTTATTTAAAAGAAAAAGCGAATGCTTTAATGGAAATTTGCAAATTTGCAATTGCTCAAAAAAATGCACCTGAAATCACCATTCAAAACATGGGAGATAGCATTAACTCTGCTGCTTCGGAATATTTTCCTACTGTTAGTATTCAGGATAGCTTATTTCTTTTTATGCGTAGATTGAATTTAAGTCGAGAGGATATTTACTCTAGCAATATGGGCGCAGGAGGTTTTACAGCTGCAGAGCGGCTATCTGATACTTTAAACTTTGCTGCAAAAAAAGGGAGTATGAGTTTAAGTGCCGATTTGCAGACATTGTATTACGCAGCAGATTATGCAGAACAAGGTTATGGTCGTTATGATCTTTATAAAGTTCAAAGAACGCCATGGGGATGGTCTAAGCCAAAAAACTTAGGACAAAGAATTAATAGTGATTATTGGGATAGCGCCCCTAGTATTGCACCTGATGGCAATAGTATTTACTTTGCAAGTAATCGTCCAGAAGGCTATGGTGGCATTGATATTTATGTGGCTTATAAAAACGAAAAAGGCTATTGGGAAGATGCCATCAACCTAGGTCCAACAATCAATACAAAAGGAGACGATCAAACCCCATTTATCCATGCAGATAATCAGAGCTTATATTTTTCAAGCAATGGACATCCTGGTTTTGGCGGTGCAGACTTTTATGTAGCAAGAAAAAAAATTGATGGTAGTTGGACAACGCCATTGAATCTTGGTTACCCAATCAATACCTATGATAACGAAGGCAGTATTGCTGTTGCAAGTAATGGAGTTTCAGCTTATATAGCAAGTGATAGAGCGGACAGTAGGGGTGAGTTAGATATTTATAAAATTACACTTGCAGAAAATACAAGAGCACATAAAACCTGGTATATCAAAGGAGAAATTATTAACGCAAAATCTAAGAAAACAATTGCTGCAGATGTACATATAGTAGATCCTGCATCTGGCTATCCTATACTAGAAATGCAAGTGGACAGCATGGGTAAGTTTTTATTAGCACTTCCTTACTTTGATAGTCTTGGTTTAAAAATCATGAGCAAAGACCATGATTATATCACCCGCATTCTTCCTATTGATACAGTAAAAGCAATGGCTGGAAAGACTTTCAGTTTTGCGCTAACCCCAATTGAAAAAGTCTTTACTAAAATATTTAATCAAGTTTATTTCGAATCAAGTTCTGCAAAATTGCAATCAATTTCTAGCGTAGAACTAGATGCTTTAGCAACTTATTTAATGAATACAAAGAATGCAACTATACTAATCGAAGGTCATACAGACAATACAGGAACGGTGGCTCAAAATAATTTATTATCACTTCAAAGAGCGCAATCCATCCAGCAATACTTAGTCTCAAAAGGGATTGGCGCAAATCGTATTCAAGCGAAAGGACTTGGCTCTAGCATGCCAATTGCAGACAATACGACTGCAACGGGAAGAGCAAAAAATAGAAGGACTAGTTTTACAATTACGCTTCAATAATTCATATACAATTGCTGTAAAACAAAAAAATGAGGTATTAATACTTGATTTCTACAATGTATTTCTGAGGATTTTCAATGCATGAATAATGCTCTTTTATACGCCATTGCTTTTTCTCAAATCCAGGGCATCAATAATTATGTTCGTACTGCTTTAATTAAATACTTTGGCTCTGCAATCGCTATTTATAATGAAAGGCAAAAAGGAGAAGCAGCCTTTAAAGCAATTGAAGGCGATTATCGTCCATCAATCATGGCTGCATGGCCATTAAAAGCAGCGGCTGCAGAACTTGAAACAATGACTAGACTTGGGATTGATTCGACTTTGTTGGAAGATGCACTTTATCCTAATCGTTTATTTCAGTGCGATGACGCTCCCACAATTTTATTTTCAAAAGGTTCTAAAAAATGGAACCTTCCTTGCTTGGTGAGTATTGTTGGCACTAGAAACCACAGTCTTTATGCAGATAAAGTAATACAAGAATTAGTAGAAGGGCTTGCTTATTTAAACTTAGGAATTGTAAGCGGCTTAGCTTTAGGTATTGATGGTCTCGTGCATCAAAAAGCATGTCAATTAAAAATACCCAATTGGGGTGTAACCGCAACTGGATTAGATGCTATCTACCCAAATCAGCATCAAAGATTAGCAAAAAAAATGATGGACTATGGTGGGCTACTTACTGAAAATCCAACAGAGACAGCTCCCCTACCTTTTCAATTTCCGAAAAGGAATAGGATTGTTGCTGGCATGTCGGATGAAACCATTGTCATTGAATCCGATACTAAAGGTGGTAGTTTAATTACCGCTGGTTTGGCTAGAGGCTATAATAGGGAGGTATTTGCTGTTCCAGGTAAGATTACAGATATAAAAAGCAGTGGCTGCCTTGCCTTATTACAATCCAATACGGCCCAGGTATATCAAAGCCCAAGTCAATTATTAGAAAGTCTGGGTTGGGCTGCATTAGAAAGCCCAAAAAACATTCAAAAACCGCTTCCCTATGCAGTATCGCCCATTTGTCATGAAATTTTAGCGCAAATTGCAAAAAAAGGGCCGATTCATCGAGACCAACTCGCTAATCAGTTCAATCTCAATATCGGTTTGCTTTCCACGCATTTATTAACTCTTGAATTGAATGGCCTAATCCTCCCTCATGGAGGAGCTTTCTATAGTATTCGCTAAAAAGGATTTTGCCTAAATATTGCCTTGCCCTATCTTTGCCTATGGCAACAAGAAATTCTACCTCCCGCATTTTTGGACAAGGCTTGACATTTGATGATGTATTATTAATGCCCGCTTATTCCGAAATCCTCCCTTCCGAAGTAAATATCCACGCTAATCTGACCAAGCATATCAAATTGCATGTGCCTGTGTTGTCTGCAGCTATGGATACAGTAACCGAAGCACAATTAGCTATTGCATTAGCAAGAGAAGGCGGTATTGGGATTTTACACAAAAACATGTCTATCGAACGCCAAGCAGAACAAGTTCGTAAAGTAAAGCGTAGCGAGAGTGGTATGATCGTTGACCCAATCACATTAGAAGTAACAGCTACCATTGGTGATGCATTGAACTTAATGCGTGACAATAAGATTGGCGGTATTCCTATTGTAGACAAAAACCACAAACTTGTGGGCATCCTTACGAATCGTGATTTACGTTTTGAAACAGATCGTAAAAGAAAAATTAGCGAAGTAATGACCAAAGAAAATTTGATCATTGCGCCAGAAGGAACAGATTTAAAGAAAGCAGAAAAAATATTACGACAATATAAAATCGAGAAATTACCTGTTGTCAATAAACAAGGGAAATTAATTGGCTTAATTACCTACAGAGATATTTTACAAGTAAGCGCATTCCCAAATGCAGCCAAAGACAATATTGGTCGCTTATTAGTAGGTGCCGCTTTAGGTATCACAAAAGATGTTTTAGATCGTGCTGCTGCATTACAAAGTGTAGGTGTTGATATTGTTTCATTAGATAGTGCACATGGGCATAGCAAAGGCGTGATTGAAGCATTAAAATTGATCAAAAAGAATTTTAAAAATCTACAAGTCATTGCTGGCAATGTTGCAACTGGCAAAGGTGCTCTAGCTTTAGCAGCAGCAGGTGCAGATGCAGTGAAAGTGGGAATTGGACCAGGTTCAATTTGTACTACTAGAATTGTTGCAGGCGCAGGTGTACCACAATTAACAGCAATCATGGAAGCAGCAAAAGCCTTGAAAGGAAAAAATATTCCAATCATTGCTGATGGAGGTATTCGTTATACTGGCGATATGGTAAAAGCTTTAGCAGCTGGTGCTAACTGTGTAATGATGGGTAGCATTTTTGCTGGAACTGAAGAAAGTCCGGGCGAAACCATAATTTACGAAGGAAGAAAGTTCAAAGGATACCGTGGCATGGGTAGTATTGGTGCCATGTCTCAAGGAAGTGGCGATCGTTATTTCCAAGAAGGTGCTGATGCAAAGAAATTTGTACCGGAAGGGATTGAAGGTCGTGTTGCATACAAGGGTACTTTAGGTGAAATCATCTATCAATTTGTAGGTGGATTAAAAGCGGGCATGGGTTATTGCGGTGCTAAAACTGTAAAAGACTTGCAGAATGCCACTTTTGTTCAAATAACAAACGCTGGTATGAGAGAGAGCCATGCACACGATATTGATATCACTAAAGAGTCTCCAAACTATAGCAGAAAATAAGATACAGTTATAAATAAATCCAATGCGTAAACTTTGTTTGCAATTCTTTGCTTTGTTTTTACTGACTTGGTTTAGTCCAAATAAACTGAAAGCACAAGATAGTAGCAAAGCTGCTTTGCAAATTAGCATACTTACTTGCGCACCAGGCGAAGATGTATATACCGCATGGGGACATACTGCTATTAGAATTGTAGATTCAGTCAATCAAACAGATATAGTCTACAATTTTGGCACATTCGATTTCAATACCCCTAATTTTTTAGCTGAATTTGTAAAAGGCAACTTACAGTACTTTTTATCTCCCGAATATTTTCAAAACTTTTTATTACAATATCAATACGAAGGAAGAAGCATCAAAGAGCAAGTGCTTTCCTTAACCAATGCCGAAAAAATAAAATGGCAAAATGCTCTGCAGAAAAATTTAGTGGGGAGTAATCGTTATTATTTATACAATTTCATTACCGATAATTGTACAACACGTGTAAAAGATGGTTTGTACCATTTTACATCTAACAAGGTGCCAGCTAGTTCCATTAAAAGCTTTAGAACACATGTGGTTGAAGCACCTTATCAACAAGGCATACCTTGGATTGGACTAGGGATAGACATATTATTAGGGGCCGTTTCTGATAAAGCACCCTCTGCAATGCAAGCTGGCTTTTTACCCGACTTATTGTATGCTCAAATTGCTGCGCAACCAAATTCAATTATTAGAGAAGCTGCTTATGACTTCTCAAGACCATTAACGAGAAAACCATCAGATCCAATCTATTTTATACTTGGATTCTTTGTATTGTACTTATTTCTAGCAAAATGGAATGCAAGATGGTCTGTGCTTACCGCAAAATTTTTAGACGTCTTTTTACTTTTCAGCTTTGGTCTAGGTGGATTGCTTTTAGTTTACATGAGTTTATTTTCATTACATACTGCATGTCATGAAAACTGGAATATTTTATGGCTACATCCATTTTATTGGATAGCATTGATTTTCTATTTTATTCGTCCTATTTGGGCCGGCTATTTAGGTCGAGTGTTTTTCTTTGTTACTGTAGCTATATTATTAACAAGCAATTGGCTGCCTCAGTCTTTTTCTATTTCAGTCTACTTATTAATGCTTGTTTCCTTGTTCTTAAATTACAGGTTGATCAAAAGAGGAACAGATGCAAAATTCACATAGCCTAACAACGCACCAATACGATTACGGAGTAGATCAACTCTCTTATTTTGATGCAGGTGCAGGTGAAAAAACAATTTTACTCATTCATGGTTTTGGAGAAGACCATTGCATATGGAAGCATCAAATTGAATTCTTAGCTTCAAAGTATAGAGTGATTGCACCAAATATACCAGGTGTTCAATGCAAGCCACTCACCCTACACCATAGTCATGCACCTAGTATTAGGATGTATGTAGAAGTGTTGCATGAATTAATGCATCATTTAAATATCGAAAATTACTACATCGCTGGGCATAGCATGGGTGGCTATATAGGATTATCTTTTGCCGATTATTATATCAATCATGTCCAAGGATTGTTATTAGTGCATTCTACGAGCTACGAAGACAATGAAGCAAAAAAAGCAAGTAGAATGAAAGTGGCAGAATTCTTAGAAGAATGGGGTGTATCCAAATACCTTGAGACCGCGACGCCAAACTTATTTTCAAATGAGTTTAAGAAAAACACCCCTGAAGTAATACAAGATGTTATTGATAGTGGAACAGGTATTAGCAAGGAAGCAATGATCCAATTTGTATTTGCCATGCGCAACAGAAAGGCTTTTACACATTTGCTAAAGCAATCCTCTATTCCAGTTTGGATGATAGCTGGCACCGAAGACCTTGCCGTTCCTATTGAAGATAGTTTAGAACAAATTAAATTATTACCTTCATCAAACAGCTTGGTACTTCAAGGAGTTGGCCATATGGGCATGCTTGAAGCGACGGACCAGGTGAATCAATTTATACAACAATTCATAGAAACCGCTTAGTTGAATCAACTAAGTTTAAAAACAATACCATGTCAAAAATTATATTAGTTACAGGAGCAAGTGCAGGATTTGGAAAAGCCATCGCAACAAAATTTGCAGCAGGTGGTTGGAATTTAATTTTAACAGCAAGAAGAAAAGAAAAATTAGATGAACTAGCAAAATCACTTGAAACCACTTATGGTGTCAAAACTTTATGTTTAGCCTTTGATATTCAAGATAAAAATGCAGTCTTTGCTAATTTGCAAAATTTGCCAGCAGAATGGCAAGCAATTAATATATTAGTCAACAACGCTGGGCTTGCATTGGGAAGAGACTCTTTTGAACAAGCAAGTATAGAAGATTGGGAAACGATGATCGATACCAATGTAAAGGGGTTATTGTATGCATCTAAAGCGGTTTTGCCGAATCTTATAAAAGAGAAAGGACATATCATTAATATTGGAAGTACAGCTGCTAAAGAAGTATACAAGGATGGTAATATTTACTGCGCAACAAAACATGCTGTAGACGCAATTAGCAAGGCACAAAGAATTGACTTATTACAATACCAAGTAAAAGTAACAGCAATACATCCTGGAGCAGTTGAAACTGATTTTTCTTTAGTTCGTTTTAAAGGAGATACTGAAAAAGCAAAAGCTGTTTATGCTGGCTATACGCCACTTAAACCAGAAGATATTGCCGATACGATTTGGTTCGTTGCCAATACACCTGCACATGTATGTATCAATGATTTAGTATTAACCTGTGTTGCGCAAGGGAATTCTACTTTAATCCATAAGGCCTAACCGAAATCGATTTCGGTATTGTCTCCAATATTTAAAGTACGACTCATTCCTTTGATAGCGGCATCGCTTCCAATCAATGAATTGTCCAATACCACTTCGTCAAGGGAAGTGAAAGAGCCAATGATACTGTCTTTTACAATGGAACTTTTGATAGTTGTGTTATTACCAATTGTTACATGAGGTCCAATAATGGAATTTTCAATAACGCATCCATCTGCAATACTTACCGGTGCGATGATGATACTATTGGTATATAATTCTGGGTTGATGGCGTAGCCTCCAGATTTTTTAAGCAATACGGCATTGGTTTCCAGCAAGGTTTCTTTCTTCCCGCAGTCATACCAGTTTTTCACTTTGAAAGACTTAAACTGCACTCCTTTTTTGATCATGCAATCCAAAGCATCTGTTAAATTATATTCCCCGTTCGATTTGATATTGTCATTCACCAATTGCTGAAAACATTCAAACAAAGTATTTGATTCTTTGATTTTATATAGACCCACCAATGCGTGATTACTTTTTGGAATTGAAGGTTTTTCTACCACATGTTCAATTAATCCTTCTTCGTTGATTTCAGCGACTCCAAATTGTCTTGGATCATCTACCTTCTGTATACCCAACATGCTTGTTGGGCTTTCTAAAACTTCTTTAATATCATATTCACAAATGGTATCTCCTAATGCAATAAAAACTTCATCTCCTCCAACAATATTCTGCGCTAATTGAATCGCATGGGCAGTACCCTGACGGTCATTCTGATATACAAAATGGGTAGTCAAATTTGGGTAGGTCTGCTCTACATAATCTTGTATCTTCTCTCCTAAATAACCCACCACGAATATGAATTCTGAAATACCTTCCGCTTTTAACTGATCTACAATAAAACTTAAAATGGTCTTACCCGCAATCGGAATCAAAGCCTTTGGCTGTGTATAGGTATGTGGTCTTAATTTAGCTCCTGCTCCTGCAACCGGTATAATCGCCTTCATTCATTTAGTTTTTTGGGGAGGATAAAAATAGCAAATAACTGTTAGTAATAGTCATAATATTAAGACCAAATATAGGAATTTACCAAAAGAGTCAACAAATGTGGATATTCCTAAGGATAACTGTTGAAAGAAAGCTTTGAGCAGGGCCGATAATGAATTAATTTTGCACCATCATTTACAAAATATACTTATGAAAAGAGATACCCTTGTTTTCGACATTATCAATCAAGAATTAGCGCGTCAAAGACGTGGAATTGAACTAATTGCTTCAGAGAACTTTACAAGTTTACAAGTAATGCAAGCAATGGGTGGTGTAATGACGAATAAATATGCCGAGGGGTATCCTGGTAGAAGGTATTATGGTGGATGTGAAATTGTAGATAAAACTGAACAATTAGCTATTGACAGATTGAAGGAAGTCTTTGGTTTAGAATATGCCAACGTGCAACCACATAGTGGAGCACAAGCAAATGCTGCAGTGATGTTAGCTATTTTACAACCAGGCGATGCAATCCTTGGTTTAGATTTAAGCATGGGTGGTCACTTGACACACGGAAGTGCGGTCAACTTTTCTGGTAAAACTTACCAACCTCATTTTTATGGTGTGGTAAAAGAAACAGGCTTGATTGATTATGAGATGTTAGAAAGTCAAGCAAGAACACATAAGCCAAAATTAATTATTTGTGGCGCAAGTGCTTATAGTAGAGATATTGATTATGCGCGCATCCGTAAGGTAGCAGATGAAGTAGGTGCTTTTGTATTAGCTGATATTGCGCATCCTGCAGGATTGATTGCAAAAGGCTTATTAAGCTCTCCATTCAACCATTGTCATTTTGTTACATCAACAACACACAAAACATTACGTGGACCAAGAGGTGGTGTGATCATGATGGCAAAAGACGGCGAGAATACATTAGGACTAAAAGATGTGAAGGGCAATTTAAGATTATGGTCCAATGTGATTGATATGGCTGTATTCCCAGGCACACAAGGTGGACCATTAGAACACGTGATTGCAGCTAAGGCAATCGCATTTGGTGAGATTCTTTCTGACGAGTTTACCGTATATGCAAAACAAGTTCAAAAGAATGCTCAAACAATGGCTGCCGCATTTGTTGCGAAAGGCTATGAAATCATCAGTGGTGGAACAGACAACCACTTAATGTTGATTGACTTAAGAAACAAAAATATCAGCGGTAAAAAAGCTGAGCAAGTATTAGGTATGGCAGATATCACTGCCAACAAAAATATGGTACCATATGATGACAAATCTGCTTTTGTTACTTCAGGTATCCGTTTTGGTGTAGCCGCAATTACAACAAGAGGCATGAACGAAAGTCATATCCCATTTGTGGTAGATGCAATTGATACTGCTTTAATGAATGCTGACAATGAAACGGTTTTAGCTAATACAAGGAAAGACGTCAATAAATTTATGGAGCAATTTGTTTTGTATCCAGAATTAGGATAATCCGTTAACTTTAGATCATGATACAAAGAATACAAACCCTATGGTTATTGTTTGCTAGTGCTACAGCTTTTACAATCTTGAAATTGCCTTTTTATTATACGCCAGTTCCAAATGCCTTAGAAATTAATGGCGCTAACCAATTTAGCACATTAATCAGTTTGGCATTCAGTGCTTGCTTATCTTTTATCAGTATCTTTTTATATGGCAACCGTATGTTGCAATTAAAAGTAACCTTGGCGAATTTCTTGCTTTCAGGATTGATTGGCTATTTGATTTATACCATTGTGAAAGCAAACCCAGGAGGCGGATTCACACTTGCATCAGCTGGTTTATTTCTAATTCCAGTTGCACAACTGATTGCTTGTTATAAAATCTATCAAGACGAAAAATTAGTAAAGAGCGCAGACAGGTTGAGATAAAAATAACCCCCGCATAGAAATGCAGGGGTCTAAGTAAAATTTAAATCAACCATCTTTAATTAGGGTTTTTTCATCACTCTTTGCTCTTATAATCCAAGGGCAATAACTTATCTAGCTTTTCGTAGGCCCAATAACCCTCAAGAAAAAATGCAATAGCAGGTTCTATATGCCCATTCTCAAAAATTTCAATTGAGTTTGTTCCAATTAATTGAACTATACTTGTTTGAGGGGCAGGGTTCGGTTGATTAAAAGGATATTGCTTTATTAAATAAGGTTTTTCTTCTAGTTCCTTATTGTACATCACATACAAGTATTTAGGGAACTGAATTATTTTTTGCACCTTCAGCATTGAGTCTACTTGAAGTGAATCCGAAAAATCCGCTACTACCAAAATTTTTGGATCCACCACATTGCTATATTTCCCCTTTCTATTCCCTTCAACTTTGTCCAATCGTCTGACAATAAAACCCGATTCTGCCAACTTACCAGCATAGACAGATCTAACAAAATGCATCACAGACCCATGATATGCTTCTGATCTTTGTTTTATCCATTTAGAATTTTGGCTTTTGTTTCTTATAATTGCAACAAGGTCCTCAAACAAACTACTACCCTTAAAGATTAAAATTCTAGTTCTATAATTATGCTCAAATTCATCCAGCCAATAAGTGATATTATACCCAAGTGCCTTATTGTAAATTAAAAGCGGCTTTCTTGCAACCACCCTCAAAACAAGTCGTTCTGGATCATAATAAAACAAAAGCACTTCCGGATTTTTGAGCACACATTGCTTTGAAAAATCAGAATAGCCTATAAAACTTTCAATAAAATCTGTTCCGTATTTTTGCCAACCATTTTTTTCTGCCGATTGAACAACTACTGTTTGAAGCTCTCTTACAAGTGGCTTTAAAAAAATGGTCACATTTTCAGATTTCGTCTTTAAACTATACGTAGCCGTCTCATACCCCACTGCAGCAATAGTTAGATTTGTATTACCTAAATTAGCCTGTACAAACTTGTTTAAACTAAACTGCCCATTCACATCACATATTGTTCCAATCCCACTCGCATTGATAAAAACAGAAGCGCCAGCAATTGGCTGTTTGGTTGACATATCTAACACCTTTCCATTCTCAATAACTAATTGAGCTTTTGTAGTTGTACAAAAGAGAAAACAAATGAGTGCTAGGAAGAAAAATATTGAATTTTTTATTGCCATTTTGTAGTAATAAGAATGACGCCATTTTTACCTTTATCCCCGTATATTTTTTTCGCCTCCTCTTCTTTTTTGATATGTATCGCTTTAATATCACTTGGCTTCAAACTATCAAATTTTATAGATTCAGCCTCAATTCCATTTAAAATATAGAGCGGCTTTACTTTTTCAGCTATCAGGCTATCTTGGCTTCGAATCAAGAAGATTTCTTTCATTTCAGGTTGACTTATTACTTCGATTGCACCATACCTGCCTTTTGTCCCATATTTTTCAAAGGCTTGCTTTGCATTTAATACATTTAATGATTTAATCCTTTTGGGATTCAACTTATTTATCACATCAACAGAGACAAATGCACCATCCATAATAGCTAAGCTTTCTAATTTTGTAAAGACATTCAGTTGATTTGTATTACGCTTATTATTTGACTTAGTAATTTTCCCTTTTGGTATCGTATCTAATTTTGATTCAATAAGTGTCATTGTATCAAACTTTTGTAAGACATTCTTCACTCGTTCTTCGGCTTTCAATTTCACTGCAAATAACAAAAGCACAAATAACAAGATTGGAATACCCGATAATTTTCTTACATAATTAAATTTAGAGTGTTCTATTTTTGATAACATAGATAAACGTCTTTTGATTGAAGCGTAAAAAAATGAATGGGTTGGATTCAAAAAATTATGTCCGTAATGTGTTTCTAACAACATCTTAGCAAATGCTTCTGTATTGGACGATCCAACTGCAGCTTCATCAGCAATAAACTCATGAATTGTTTCTAGTTCTTTTTGTATTAACCAGTTAAATGGATTCATCCAAAATAAACAAGATATAAACTGACAATACAACCTATCCCATGTATGTTTTTCTTTTATATGTGTTAATTCATGTTTAAAAATTTGTTGTCCACTTATGCCATCTAATGAAATTGATTTTTTCCAGAAAAGGTTATTCAAAAATGAAAATGGCGCTTCCTCCTCCTCCGTATTTATAAAGTCAAAGCCGTCCATTTTAACAACTTCCGCAGTTGATTTAAGTTGTTGTATTTTATAAAGGTTCCGCGCTAATTTATAAAGTAGAAAAATTGCACCTACAATTAAAATAAAAATACTAATTGTAGCTGCAGTAAACATCGTCTTTGACTCAACAATTGAATTACGATTGTTTATAACAAAATCAAAGATTGCTCTTGAGCTCATAGCCTCAGGCTGCTGAATCGTAAACCAATTCAATTGCAGAGCTGGAATGATTATGCTTATCAGAGAAGTTGATAGTAAATAAAATCGATTATAATAATGAAATTTCTTATCCCTTAATGAGAACCAATAATAACTGTAAAATATCCCACTTATGAAAATCATCTTAATGAGATACAACAAAAAATATTGACTAGTCATTACTCTTTTTTTTAAGTTGTTGTAAAAGCAATTCCAAATCCTCAATCGACATTTGTTTCTTATCTACCAAAAAGGAAACTACATTGGCATAAGAACCCTCAAAATAACTTTCTGTCAACCCTTCGATTCTTTTACCTGAATAAGCAGCTTTACTCACTAAAGGATGGTAAAAATTATTTCGATTTGGATTCTGTATTCCTACGAACTCCTTTTCCACTAAAATTTTTAATAGGGTTGCCACAGTATTATGATGTGGCTTAGGCGCTTCCAAGGCTTCCAAAACATCTTTGATATAGCCACCTTGATCTAAGGACCATAAGGCTTGCATGATTTGTTCTTCGGCTTGGGTCAATTTCTTCATATGAGATAGATTGCTATTATAACTAAATTCTTAGTCAATATTATAACTAAATTCTTAGTTAATAAAGAAATTATGCAAAAATTATCAGTTAATAAGACTTTTCTATCCTTATACTAAGTACTTCCCTGTTTGCGAGGCCTTTGATTTGGCCAATCCTGATGGAACGCCGGCATAAACAACGGTGCCTCCATTGACTCCAGCTTCGGGCCCCATGTCGATTACCCAATCTGCCGACTTAATAATATCTGTATTGTGTTCCACTACAATCAAGGAATGTCCTTGATCAATTAATGCATTAAAAGCTTTTAATAATTTATGGATATCGTGAAAGTGTAATCCAGTAGTTGGTTCATCAAATATGAATAACATCTTACTACTTGCTTTGCCCTTTCCTAAGAAACTTGCTAGTTTAACTCTCTGTGCCTCTCCACCACTTAAAGTACTACTACTTTGACCTAGTTTTACATAACCCAATCCAACTTCTTGTAATGGACTTATCACCAAGACAATATTTTTTTCTTCACTAAAAAATTCAATGGCTTCATCCACACTCATCTCAAGAACGTCGTGAATATTCTTTCCTTTGTATTGTACTTCAAGCACTGCTTCTTTGAATCTTTTTCCTCCACAATCTTCGCATACTAAATGTACGTCTGCTAAAAACTGCATCTCTACTAATTGCTCTCCTTCTCCTTTACAAGTATCACATCTTCCTCCATCTACGTTGAATGAAAAATGCTTAGGTAAGAAGCCTCTAATTTTTGACAATGCTTGTTTAGAATAAATATCTCTAATGGCATCGTAGGCTTTGATATAAGTAACAGGATTACTTCTTGAGGATTTTCCAATTGGATTTTGATCTACCATTTCTATTTGATCAAATAAATGCAAGTCTCCTTTTATTGCACTAAATCCGCCTTTAATTTCTGTTGGCAATTGTTTTGCATCTAATAATGCATTGTACAATACCTGCTTCACCAATGTAGTTTTACCACTTCCACTTACACCTGACACCACTGTCAAACATTGTAGCGGAAATTCAACATCAATGTTTTTTAAATTATGCAAAAAGGCCCCTTCTAATTTTATCTTATGTTTTGTAGCCCTTGTTTTTGCAGGAATTGGAATGGATAATGTGCCATTCAAATATTTACCTGTTAAACTATTTTTATCCTTCATCAACTTTGCCGCATTCCCAACTGCAACTACTTCTCCACCCAAATGCGCTGCCAACGGCCCCATGTCTATGATATGATCGGCCTCACGCATAATCTGTTCGTCATGTTCCACCACTACAACAGTATTACCAAGGTCTCTTAAATTTTGTAGGACCTTAATTAATCTTTCTGTATCCCTTGAATGCAAGCCAATAGAGGGCTCGTCCAAGATATATAAAGAGTTGGTTAAGTTACTTCCCAAGCACCTTGTTAATTGAATTCTTTGACTCTCTCCTCCACTCAAACTATTGGCCAAACGACTTAAAGTTAAATAGCCTAATCCTACATCCATTAAGGTTTGAATGCGTTGTTCAATTTCCATCAATACACGTTTTGCAATCACAGTATCTGTTGGATTTAATTGTAACTCCTTAAACCAAGTTTGCAAATCCTTCACTGGCATCGCACATAATTGACCAATATGTTGATCCGCAATTTTCACATACAAAGCTTCCTTCCGAAGTCGATAACCTTTACATTCTGGACAATCTGTTCTGCCACGATACCTACTTAATAAAACACGAAACTGTACTTTATATAAATGTGCTTCTACATCTTTAAAGAAATCATCTATGCCATAAGCCTTGCCCACCCCTTTCCAAAGTTGCTCTAATTGTGCCTTCGTTAATTTAAGAATAGGTTGATGGATAGGAAATCCTGCTTTCCCTGCTTCCTTAACAAATTGATCCTTCCACCATGAAAGCTTTTCGCCTTTCCATGGAGCCACAGCGCCATCATATACTGATAAATGCGGGTTTGGTATCACCAAGTTGGCATCTATCCCTAAAACCTGGCTATAGCCTTCGCATTTAGGGCAGGCGCCATATGGGTTATTGAATGAAAATAAGTTTGGACTTGGTTCGTCAAATTCTATTCCATCTAATGTGAACTTATTATTAAAGCTGACTAAATTGGTTTCGTTTTGTTCTACCCAAACAATGCCTTCACCTTCATAAAATGCGGTTCCAATTGAGTCTGTCAAACGGTGGATATCATCCTCTTCAAATGTTTTGACAACGATACGATCTATTAAGATATAAATTTCTTTGTCTTTGAAATTTTGTTGCAACTCTTTTTTATTCCAACTCAATGCATCTTCAATCCTTATGATTTCAGGTGTTGTCTTTGTGCCTCTTAAATAAATACGCGCAAATCCTTTTTGCATCAGGATATTCAACTCCTCTTGGATATCTCTTTTGGCGTGTTGCTTAAATGAAACCAAGAGTACCATCTTGTCACCCATCTTACCTTTTTCTATAAATGAAAGTACATCTTGTACATCCTGCTTCTTCACTTCATTTCCACTAATGGGAGAATAGGTTTTACCAATTCTAGCAAACAGAACCCTTAAATACTCATAAATCTCTGTCATGCTGCCCACCGTACTTCTAGGGGTTCGGGTTGTCACTTTTTGTTCAATGGCAATCGCAGGGCACAAACCCTTGATATAATCAACATCTGGCTTGCCCATCCTGGACATGAACTGTCTAGCATAAGAAGATAAACTTTCGGCATACCTGCGCTGACCCTCTGCAAAAAGTGTGTCAATCGTCAAGGAGGACTTGCCACTGCCAGAAACCCCAGTCACCACTATCAATTGGTTTCGTGGAAATTCAACAGATACATTCTTTAAATTATGTACCCTTGCGCCCACCACTTCGATGGAATCTAGCCCCTTTTTTTCTTGATCTTTCTTAGTTACAGCCATACTACAAAATAACACCATCGGGGTCTAATTGGTTGCGTTAGAGCCAAATATTATTTCAAATAATGGGATGTGGATATCCTTGAAACATTTTTCTTGTTTCCCACAATCACGAATCGGGTACAATAAGCTAGTAATTTTCCAAAACTAATCCTAGGTAGACCCTACTACCTGACCCAAGAACAACCTATAAAAAACAAACATGAACAAAGTAGTTGAACTGACAGACAACGAATTGATCCAATCTTTTCAAGATGGTAACAACCATGCTTTTGATGCCTTGATTGATCGTTACCAAGAAAAAATCTTCAACACCATTTTATTTATGGTTAAAGACAGCTATTTGGCCGAAGATTTGATCCAAGAAATTTTTATCAAAATCATTGACAATTTAAAGCAAAGAAAATATGCCGAAGAAGGCAAGTTCCTTCCATGGGCTTTAAGAATTGCACACAATTTTTGTGTAGACCATTTTAGAAAAGTAAAACGTACGCCTGTTATAAAGACAAGTGACGACCAAGATATATTTGAAGTGATTAAGCATACCGATCATTCTGCCGATTATAAAATGACGCGTGCTCAAACACATAAAAATATCCAAGAACTGGTTGACTTATTACCAGAAGAACAAAGAGAAATTATTGTATTAAGACACTACGCTAATTTAAGCTTCAAAGAAATTGCTACTTTAACCAACTGCAGCATCAATACAGCTTTGGGAAGAATGCGCTATGGCTTAATTAACTTAAGAAAGATGATGAATGAGCGCGGGATGACGATGTAATTTATAGACGATTTGCGTTTGAAATAAAAAGATAAGGCCCCGATTCGGGGCCTTATCTTTTTATTATTTTTTTTAAAATTTTATTTTTTCTTAGCGCTACATTTTAACCATTCCAAATATTGTTGAATATCAGGTGTATAGCCAATAGGATTAGATTGCAAAACTTGATCTGGACTTAACACCACATATAATGGTTGAGAAGATTGATTGAAATTCTCTGTTTCAAAAGTTGCCCATAAATCAGCTACCGTATTAATTTCTTTTTGCTGACCACCTTGTGTTGTATAAACAAAACGTTCTGCTACCGGAAGCTTTGCACGATCATCTACATATAAGGATAACAAAATGAAATTTTCCTTGATAAAACTTTGTACTGTAGGATCTGTCCATACTTGCTCTTCCATCTTTCTACAATTGACGCACGCCCATCCTGTAAAATCAATTAAAATTGGTTTTTGTTGTGCGCGCGACATTGTCAATGCCTTAGTGTAATCATTCACTACATCCGCCTTTAGGCCATGACTTGCGCTATCTGTAGCAAATAAGCTATAATGTGTTGGGGGCGGGAAACCACTTAATAATTTTAAGTTATTCGCATTTTTAGGGGCTAAACCAGCTCCTAAATAAATGGCGAAAAACAAAGCAAGTACTCCCAATACTTTTCTTCCAATAGCAATCTTAGCACCTTTAACATCGTGTGGTAGTAATAAGAATCCAAAAAGATAAGCACTCAAGCCAAGGCTAATGAAGATCCAGATGCCAATAAACACTTCTCTTTTTAAGATTCCCCAATGTTGCACTAAATCTGCATTCGATAAAAATTTAAACGCCAATGCTAACTCAACAAATGCCAATACTTTTTTAACTGTGTCCAACCAGCCACCAGACTTAGGCAAACTTTGTAGCCATTGAGGGAAGATCGCGAATAAAGTAAATGGTAAAGCTAGCGCCATACCAAAACCTGCCATTCCCTGCGTTAAAGCCCATGCGCCTCCTTGTAGAGAACCAACTAATAATGTGCCCAATATTGGACCGGTGCAAGAAAAAGAAACTATGGCCAATGTAATTGCCATGAAAAAGATGCCTCCTAAACTTCCTAAGCCACTCTTTGCATCCGCCTTATTGGCAATTCCAGAAGGTAAACTGATTTCAAAATAACCAAAGAATGAAATGGAGAAAAAGATAAAAATGGCGAAGAAGGCAATATTCAACCAAGCATTCGTAGAAATACTATTGAAGATTTCTGGTTGCACATTACCAACAATATGAAAAGGCACACTTGCTAATACATAAATCAAGAAAATACTCAACCCATATATTAAGCCATTCTGTATACCTTGTTTTCTTGTTTTTGATCTCTTTGTAAAAAAAGAAACGGTTACAGGAATCATTGGGAATACACATGGTGTAACCAATGCAATTAAGCCACCAAGAAATCCAAGTAAAAATACCCCCCAAGCTCCACTGGCATCTGTTGAACTTGAAGTCGTTGTTCCACAATCACTATCTGCTACATTGCGTGCAGACTCAGGTAACAAGATATTAAATTGACTACTCTTTTGTCCATGTGCTAATGGCATTGCAATAGGTAATTCAAGCACGTAAAAAGAGGCGCCTTTCCCAACACTAATCATCGCTACGCCCTTTAAACTGTCTGGCTGGAAACCATGCACTACAAGATCTTCTGTGATATCAAAAGATCCAGAAAAAGTCCTTGCTTCATTAAATAGAGCGTCTTTCCCAGCAATAGACGCAACAGAATACTGTGGTTTGTTTTTTGTCTCCGCGGTTTCTAGCGTATATTTTAAAAATGGCGCTTCTACACCTTCTGTATTGGCATCATACACTTTCCAACCATCCTTTACTTGTATATGCACTTGAACAGTGTAGGTTGAATCATTGATTGCAGTAATCTTTGTTGTTGCTTTCGCAATACTATCAGCTTGCGCATTTAACTGCGTAACAGTTAAGATCAGCGTTATAAATGTCAAGAATAAATTTCGCATGAATAATTTTTGGGCTTGTTGCCTTTTGCGATGGTGATTGAATCAATAATTATTGAATGTCCACTTCAAAACTTTGCTTTGTAGGAGGTAAACATCTTTCCTCATTACAAACCATGTATTCAATGGTGCCAGTTAATTTTGTTTTAGTTGCTACTTTTAATGTCACAGCTTGAATAAACTGAACCTTGCCACCAAAAGAACCAATAACAGCACCAAAATTTTTATCAAACTTCTTTTCTAATTTCCCTACTTCTTTTGTGGCTCCTTTTAACAAGACCAATGGGTTTTTTGCAAACTGCACAGTCGTTGGCACTGGCCCTTTTTTTACGAATTGAGAGTAGATATGCCAAGGTGCATCCACATTTGCAGTGATAATGACATTATACTGCTTGTCGCCTGTTTTAACTGCTTGATAGACCCATTTAACAGGTGCTAATTTTTGTGCTTGGCTATTAAAAGCAAAAGCCAACAACATTGAAGCAAAGAATATTTTTTTCATCAAATTCGTTTTTTATAGATGCATATAAGAACATTTGTGACCAAAAGCTATAGCATTATTTATAATGCCGCTGCAGTTTTTAATAAACCTAACAGTTCAAATACTTGTACCCCATCTGTATTATTTAAAGCAGGGTTAGTTGCTCTTTCAGGATGCGGCATCATACCAAATACATTTCTATTTGCATTGCAAATACCCGCGATGTCCTTAATTGCACCATTTGGATTTGCTGCGCCACCAATTTGTCCATTTTCATCGCAGTAGCGGAAAATGATTTGATTATTTTTTTCAAGACTCGCCAAAGTCGCATCATCTGCGAAATACCTTCCCTCACCATGCGCGATAGGAATTTGCAGTGGTCCGCTATTCTCTGATTTAATAAAAACGTTTTTACAAATAAATTGTTGATTTGCGTTTTGTAATAATGCACCTGGCAATAAACCAGACTCGCATAAAATTTGGAAGCCATTACAAACACCCAGTACTTTTCCGCCTTTGTTTGCAAATTCAATCACCGACTGCATCATTGGGCTAAATTTTGCTATGGCACCGCAACGTAAATAATCTCCATATGAAAATCCTCCTGGTAAAACGATGCAATCATCGGTCGTAAAATGAGATAAATCACTATCCTTATGCCAAAGCATTTGTACATTAAATCCAAGATCTTTTTCCAAAGCATCTTGCATGTCTCTATCACAATTTGAACCTGGGAATACCAATACGCCGAATTTCATAGTATTACACTTAATAAATGAGTAAAATTGAGGTACAAAGGTACTTAAATATGCCTTGCTAAAAAGCCGAAATTCTACACTTATACAAGGTGGTTATACACAATCAGGCCAGCAGAGATCCAGAATAAAACGTTGGGAATCAACAACTGCTTTGGACCAGCATAACAAAAGCTTATAAAACTCGCCAAAGGAGCTAACACGATCGCAGAGGCATATAAAGCTTGGGAAGAAAAAATAATTGGCTGGAATAAAGTAACAAATAAGGTCAATAACATCACCCCCCAGTACTTTCTTACCTGTATAATAAATCTATTTTGTTGCTCCTGCCAGAAGTAAAAGCTAATTAATAATTGGACCCCAATAAAAATTAAAGAAATACCTGCCTTTAAGCCCATTCCTGATAATGGATTTTTCCAATCTAACCTAGGTAAAAAAGCAGTAAATGCAGCAGCAGAATCTGTCAAAAATACATAGGTGAAAATAAAGTAAAAAGGTAGCAAAATGCCCATCATTAGAACCAACCATTCTGCTAACCTAAAGGGTCTAATAATGGCTAAAGCAAAAAGCACTACAGGTATTAAAATGGCTATTGGTTCATATAATAAAATTGAGAAACCAACAATCAATCCAATGTTAAATTCAAGTGTTTTTGGCTGGGTCTGGTCATACAAACGATTTAATTTAACCAATATCCAAATGATCAAGGCATTCGCAATCAAGCCAGAACTAATTGCATCCCAAAATGGGAACAATGCTGTTAACAATACAAACGTGAAAGCCGGCAAATAGCTTATATGTTGAAACATTTTAAATTTACTCAATAAAATATTCAATCTCAATGCCTGTATGATGACGATGAAATGAAAAAGCAGGATCAAAACCAATGGTGGCAAAGGCTTTATATAATGAAACAGTAAATAAGCCAATAAACCATCAGAAGGATTCGCTATCACAATCGGTGCTTCCCAATAAAAATGAAAATGCACAAGCACACTTAGTACAACTAAGAAAAGCAAATTAATATCCGACCTGTCCTTGAATAAAAATACCATGTTATTGGATCGTGATTTTAGCAAAACCCAATTTGCCTTTAGATTGGTATGGCAAGATTGCTTCTTTTTCGCCAACTTGCTTTAAAGATCTTGGCATCCATTCTAATTGTTTTTCTTTCAACACAATTGGACTACCAGCAACAATATTTCCTGAGGCATTTAATTGCTGATGAACGATTTGTCTTACCCCTTTTGTCTTATTGAAATACAAGAAATTTGTTCCTGCACTATTTTGAATTTGACCATATCCAATAAACTGATCAACATTCATGTCTGATTGTTTTTTGTCAATCGTTTTTACAGATTGAATATTTGCTTTTGCATCAAATTTAAGAATAGCCACTTTGCCTGCAGAATAAGTCACGGAAGGTGTTCCGTATAAATAAAAAGGCGACATCATCATCCAACTATTCCAGCCAAAACCCCATCCCCAACCCCAAGGACGCATCATGCCCCAACCAAATCTTGCCCATGGATAAAAACCAAATGGTCGGTTCCAGTAGCTAAAAATAAATGGATTATAAAAAGGACCTCCCCAAAAATAATCCCATCTTGAAAAAGCACTTCTATTCGAACTTGTTTTAGCTGCTTCTGCTATAATTGTAAAACCACCATCTTCATTTGGTTGCACTTGATCGAAATAAAAATCATCAAACGCAGTTTTTAAATTTCTTCTATCAGTAACCGCATCTCTAATATCATCTGTAAAACGACTTGCATTTGTCAATACATTTGTTTTATTCGCAATATCCCAGATAAAACTATACATGCCGTCAATTGCACCTTTCTTTTCGGTTGCATAAAAAGAGTTCACCAAAACAGTTCCATTTGCATTATTTATTTTCAAACGAATATCATCTAACAACAAACTGTTATTAACAATTGGCGTTTCAATTACTTCATTGCCATCAGCAGCTAAATACAATAAACTCACTACTGGCGCAGCATTGGGCTGCTCTGCATTTCTTAAACAGAATAAATTTCCTTTATTGTCTATTGCAAAATCAGAAAGATGACTTTTTTTGTTTTGCGCATTGATACTTATAGTTGCTTCACTCGCAAAACCAAAAGACGAACTCAAACTGATTGCTTTGATTTTAATGGATGCTGGATTGGTAGTATTAACTGTGAACGCAAGCAACTTAGATCTATCCTGACTTTCAACTAAATTAAAAATCTTAGCACCAGAACCTGGTCTAATTTTTTCGGCAGTATCTAAAACAGTTGGGGCGCCCACTAATTGTGCTTTTTCATCCAATTCAGCCACCATCGCATATACTGTTGTAGCCGCTTGGAATTGATACAAAGCATAAACTCTATCGGATTTTGTAACAAACTCTATTGCATTGATTTTTTTTGGCAAAAATGCTAAATCGTTCTGTTGCACTAATTGCATTTGATCATTGTATTGTGCTATGGTAGCAATGCCGTCATTATTTTTATAAATCCAATACTTACCCGCTACTTTTCCCAATACCTCATATTGCATCTGGTCTTTATCTGTTTTCTGAATACCAGACAATGTATAAGACTGTGCTGCAACACCTTGCAGACCTGCCAAAATAAAAGCGAAAAAAGTTAAAAATGATTTTAGCATAGGATACAATTTAGAATACAAATTTAATGTATAATTGTATCGAAGGCTTTAGATTTTTGTTAAAAGAGTGCCCTGATCCGTCACTGAAAGATGGTAGCTCCCACCTAAGAGAATAGGCATATTTTCCAAATCATGGCTAATTGGAAAATCAAAGCAAATAGGGTAAGCTGCGTTTTTGGTTAATCGCTGAATTATTTCAATCACTGTTTCTCCAAAATCAGTTGAACTATCCTTCATATCTGTAAATCCTCCTACTACCAAGCCTGCTAATCCCTCTAATAAACCCGCATTTTTACACTGAATAAGCATTCTGTCTATATTATAGTGACACTCTCCTACATCTTCGATACATAAAATTTTTCCATATGTGTCCACTTGATTTTCACTACCAATTAAATGGGTAAATAGACAAAGATTACCTCCAACCAATTGCCCCTTGGCACTTCCAAAGCGATTGCATGTATGTGGCTTTGCTTCAATGGGCAAGGCATTCCCTTCTAAAATTGATCTTAATGCATTAATGTATGGAAATCCGGCATCCCCTTTTCCAAAAGCTGCAGACATGGGGCCATGGATACTTTGAATCCCATGCTTTTGAATGGCTGCATGTAAAACAGTGATGTCACTAAATCCAATCACCCATTTTGGATTTGCGATGAATTTATTAAAATCTAAGCCTGAAACAATCCTACTCAAGCCGTATCCTCCTCGCGCGCATAAAATTGCATGGATTTCAGGATCATCCATCATGGATTGCAACTCCATTTGTCGATCCATATCTGAGGCCGAAAAATGACCAAATTTTGTGCCAACTGTCTTGCCAATATGTACCTGATAACCCCAAGACTCAAGGATTTTCGCACAAATAGTCACTTTTTCCATTGGGATTGAACCGGCTGGACAAAGGATGCCAATGCTGTTACCAGGCAACAAACTAGGAGGTTGAATCATACCGCAATATTAAGTACTTTTGCAGGAATGAACACGCCAAAAAGATATTTGATTACAGCAGCACTTCCTTATGCGAATGGTTTAAAGCATATTGGCCATTTAGCGGGTGCTTATTTACCAGCTGACATCTATGTACGTTATTTAAAAGCGCAACAAAGAGATGTTGTTTTTGTATGCGGTAGTGATGAACACGGAACAGCAATTCCTATTCAAGCGACCAAAGAGGGTACGACCGCTCAAGCGATTATTGATAAATATCACCCAATTATTGAACAAAATTTCAAGGACCTTGGAATCGCATTTGACATCTACCACAGAACAAGTGACCCATTGCACCATGAAACAGCTTCAGACTTTTTCAAAAACTTAGAAGCTAAAGGTGATTTAGAAACAAAAACTTCGGAGCAATATTTTGATGAGTCAGCCAATACTTTTTTAGCGGACCGATATATCAAGGGCACTTGTCCAAGTTGTGGTCATAAAGAAGCATATGGCGATCAATGTGAAAAATGTGGCAAGACTTTAAGTCCAGAAGAATTGATCAATCCATTGAGCACATTAAGTGGTCAAGCACCCATTAAAAAAGAAACAACACATTGGTACCTTCCATTAAATAGACACGAAGAATTTTTACGCGAGTGGATTTTAAAAGAGCATGCAAATGATTGGCGTCCTGCGGTTGTAGGACAATGTAAAAGCTGGATTGATGGCGGTTTACAGCCAAGAGCCGTTACGCGTGATTTAGATTGGGGTATTAAATTACCAGTAGAAGGTGGAGAAGGAAAAGTATTATACGTTTGGTTTGATGCACCTATTGGTTATATCAGTGCAACAAAACAATGGGCTATTAATAATAATAAAGATTGGTCGCCTTATTGGAATGACAAGGAAACGAAATTGGTGCACTTTATTGGGAAAGACAATATTGTTTTCCATTGCATCATCTTCCCTGTCATGTTAAAATTAAATGGACATATTTTACCTGAAAATGTACCTGCCAACGAGTTCATGAATTTAGAAGGAGACAAAATGAGTACTTCTAGAGGATGGAGTATCGAAATGGATGACTACATCAACAAATGGATTAAAAAAGAAAATGGAGGAGATGGATTAGCTGATAGTTTACGTTTTTACCTAACCTCTATTGCTCCCGAGTCTAAGGATAGCGAATTCACCTGGAAAGGTTTTCAGGAATCGGTGAATGGTGAATTGGTAAGCATTTTTGCAAATTTTGTGAATAGAACTTGGGTATTGATGCACAAATTATGCAATGGCAAAGTGCCTCCTTTCCATACCGATTTAATTGCAGCAGAAGATGCAAGCGACAATGCAACTGACAGCTTTAAAGGGATGATGGAAGCAGTTAAAGTATCCAAAGAAAAAATTACAAATTTATTAGAGCAATATAAATTTAGAGAAGCCCAATTTGAATTGATTGACCTTGCTAGGAAAGGAAATCAATACATGCAAAAACAAGAACCTTGGATTGTTGCAAAGACCTTGGATCAAAATCCAGATGCACAAAAGATCATTGATAATACCATGCATTGTTGTTTACAATTGTGTGCTAACCTTGCTATACTTGCACAACCTTTCATTCCATTTACTGCAAAGAAAATGTGTTACATGATGAAGGTGGTAGATAAGATGTTAGAATGGGAAAATGCAGGCAGATTTGATTTGTTAAAAGTAGGTTATAGCTTACGTGCCCCAGAATTATTATTCAGAAAGATAGAGAACGAAGAAATTGAAGCAGAATTAGCACAGTTACAGGCGAATGTAGCAGCTAAAAAAACAACTATGGAAAATACCCCAGCAGTAGAAAACACAAAAGAAAATGCATTAAAACCTGAGATCGTATTTGATGATTTTGGAAAAATTGACTTGCGTGTAGGTACCATCGTCCAAGCTAAGAAAGTAGAGAAAGCAGATAAATTATTAGAACTCCTAGTTGATCTAGGCTTTGAGCAAAGAACGATCCTATCAGGTATCGCTATGCACTTTAATCCTGAAGATATTGTAGGCAAGCAAGTAACTATTGTAGCCAACTTAGCACCTCGTAAAATGCGTGGTATCGAAAGCAAGGGAATGATTTTAATGGCCGAAGATGCTGCAGGTAAACTATACTTTGTGAGTCCTAGCGAAGCGATTGCTGCTGGAAGCACAATTGCATAGTAGGAAAATTTACTTGTCGAAAAATTAAATAGAAAGAACTACCTAAAACAAAGGCCCCAAATAATTGAGGCCTTTGTTTTATAAAAAGTTAATTAGTTGCTAAATGCACTCTTTAAGTTCTTTCTCCGTGTAAGCAAGCCCATACTGCTTCAACACATCATCTGGCACACCCGTCCATTGATTTGGTACATTACCCATATAACCAAGGTCTTTCACCCCAATTTCAGATGTGTAAAAACCAGTCGTAACCAAGTCTCTCATTTTATTAAAGAAGCTTACCCCTTGTGCCACTTCAGGCTTTGCTTTTTTAGGATAAGCAATCTCGTCTACAATACCAATTTGTTGCTCATGTGTGCAGCTTACAAAAGATTTACCATGCTTATTAAAACTATGCAAGTCCAACCATCTTAATCCACCTCTTACAGGCACTTGGTGTTCTGGCATATCTTTTACAATGAATTCGATAAATTCTGGCACTTTCGCTTCTGATGCAGAACCACTTGTCTCATCTTTTGGCATAATGATATCGCCCAATACTATAATGGTTGCCATTTCATGCTCGTCAAAGAATTTTGGTTCAGCATTCACTTTTACCAAGTAATCCTTTTCTTCTTGCATTCTATCATCCAGATTGTATTCGGTCACAGTTGTCTTCTCACTCTTACAAGCATCTAAAACTACGCCTGCAGAAACTGTACCTATGATCAACGCTTTGATGGATTTTCTTCTGTCCATAATATTTAGTTTAACAAAATCATTTAATTAATAATTTCCCTTGCCTAATTACAAATTTTGTTTTTGTAACTGATCCAAAATGTATTCTGATGTACGCATTGACAATGCTAAGATTGTCCAAGTAATATTCTTGTCTGCTTGAGACGTAAATACAGAGCCATCCACACAGAATAAATTTTTACAATCGTACGCTTGTCCCCATGCGTTTAATGGTGCTGTTTTTTTATCTGCGCCCATACGCACTGTACCTGCTTCATGAATGATGTTTCCTGGATTAGATAATCCATAATTATTACTTGCATCATCTTGATCACCCCATGTAATAACCGCGCCCATTTCATGCATGATTTCACGGAAGGTTTCCTTCATGTGTTTTGCTTGTTTGATTTCATATTCTGAATTCTTACAATCAAAATTCAATACAGGAATACCATATTTGTCTACTACATTTGGATCGATCTTACAATGGTTTTCAAAACGTGGCACTGCTTCTCCACGTCCTCCCATGCCCACACTAGCACCGTAGAAGAAACGAACATCTTCTTTTAATGAGCTACCGTATCCACCTTCTTCTTTTGTTTTTCCATTAACTTGGAACTTGCCATTTAATCCCTGCGTGCCCATACCAAATCCATAACTAGGCTGACTCATGCCACCCCAATATTCAATATGATACCCTCTTGGGAAATCTAATTTTTTATTATCTAACCACCATGGTGTATATACGTGCATACCACCCACACCATCTTCGTTATAACGCTTACGACCCATTAAGTTTGGAATCACACCGCCCAATGCAGCACCTGTTGAATCATGAAGATAATGCCCAACAACACCAGAACTATTCGCTAGACCATTAGGATGTTTTTGTGATTTTGAATTCAATAATAAACGTGCAGTCTCACAGGTACTTGCACCAAGGATTACAATTTTTGCGTTAACCTGGTATTCTTGTTTATCTGTTTTATTCACATAAGAAATACCTTTTGCTTTTCCTTCATTATCTGTCAATACTTCACGTGCCATAGCACCAGTGATTAAATCCACATTTCCTGTCATCACTGCGGGCTTTACTAAAACAGAGGAAGAAGAAAAATCACCATACACTTTACAAGAACGATTACATTGACCGCAATAAAAACATGCGCCACGCTCGTCGTTAATTTTCTTTGTTAAAATTGATAGACGAGAAGGGATCACTGGGATATTAATTCCAGTTGCTGCTTTCTTAAACATCAATTCATGTAAACGTGGTTTTGGCGGAGGTAAGAAAATGCCATCTGGATCGTTTTCTAAACCTTCGTTCGTTCCGTATACACCAATCAACTTGTCAATTTTATCATAGTATGGCTTCACGTCTTCATATCCTATTGGCCAATCATCTCCTAAGCCATCAATACTTTTTCTTTTGAAATCTTTTGGACCAAATCTTAAAGAGATACGTCCCCAGTGGTTCGTACGACCACCCACCATTCTTGCTCTCCACCAATCAAAATGATCGGATCCTTTTGTTTGTGTGTAAGGTTCGCCATCAATATCCCATCCCCAAAAACAGCCATCAAATTCTCCGAAAGGACGATATTTTGAACTTGCTCCACGACGTGGCGAATCCCATGGATTTTTTAATTGTGCAGAATGTTTTGCAGGATCAAAATCTGGCCCCGCTTCTAGTAGACATACTTTCAAACCTGCTTTTGCTAATACATAAGCAGCCATACCTCCTCCAGCACCAGAACCTACAATGACAGCGTCATATGTTTTTGGCGCTACTTTAACTTGAAAATCAGACATAAGGCAATCGTTTTTCTAGTGATAATTTGAACTATGAATTTAAGGCATTTTATGAATGCTTGCCCATATTTTATATGAATGTTTTTGACAAAAAAATACCCACTCATAGCTGAGCGGGTATTGGAACTTTATTGATTAAATGGCCTAACTGCACCCCATAGAAGTACCACAGTTCAAACATTTGTAACAAGTACCGCTACGAATAGTGATATGTCCACAAGTGCTACATGCTGGAGCATCGCTTTGCATGCTCTTAGCTGCTGCAGTTACATTATCCATTGAACCGCCTTCGTTTACAGCAGCTGCTACATTTGCTTTTGCAGCTGGAGCTTGAGCAGCAGGTGCGGTTACGCGGATGCTACTCAATTCAGGCTTTCCCACAAGGGTAATATCTCCCTCCTCTCCTAAGTTTTCCACTGTAGGCTTGTCTAAAACATGCACTAAATCTGTTCTGCCTAAGTATTCATAAGCTAAAGAACGGAAGATAAAGTCCACAATAGAAGTGGTTGTTTTAATATTTGGATGATCCACCATACCTGATGGTTCAAATTTCGTGAATACAAATTTATCTACAAACTCTTCTAATGGTACACCATATTGTAAACCAACCGAGATAGAGATAGCGAAGCAGTTCATTAAGCTACGTAAAGTAGATCCTTCTTTTGCTAAGTCAATGAATAATTCACCCACTGTACCATCTGCATATTCTCCAGTTCTTAAGAACAATACTTGACCACCTATTCTTGCTTTTTGTGTAAAGCCACGACGCTTAGCTGGTAAAGATTTGCGCTCAACAATTCGAGATAATTGACGCTTGAACTTCGTATCTTTTGAAGTCGCCATACGCTTTTGAACTTCTTCTAATAATTCGTCCACAGTTAAGTTGCTTAAGTCAACCATTTGAGATGCAGTTGATTCTTCAGTAACTTCTGCTTCTGCGCCGTCTGCTTTTTTCTTTTTGTCGGACTTTGTACTTAACGGTTGGCTCAATTTAGATCCGTCACGGTATAAAGCGTTTGCTTTTAAACCTAACTTCCAGCTCATTAAATAACAATCAGCAATTTCTTCAACAGTTGCTTCGTGCGGTAAATTGATTGTTTTAGAAATCGCACCAGATAAGAATGGTTGACAAGCTGCCATCATTCTAATATGACCATGTGCGTGAATATATCTAACACCTTTTTTACCATTTTTATTTGCACAATCAAATACTGATAAATGCTCGTCTTTTAATTCAGGTGCACCTTCAACTGTCATTGTACCGCAAACATAATCGTTCGCTGCATCAATTTCATCTTCTGTGAATCCTAAAGATTCTAATAAGTTGAAGCTCCAATCTGCAAATTCTTCTTCTTTAAATCCTAATCTTGTTAAACAAGCATCGCCTAAAGTGAAACGGTTAAAGATGAATCCAATTTCAAATGCAGATTTTGCAGCACCATTTAATTTATCAACTTCTTCTTGTGTGAAGCCTTTAGCCAATAAGCTTTTGTTATTGATGTAAGGAGCACCTTCGAAGCTTGCATGACCTACTGCAAAGTTTACAATCGCATCGTTTTGAGCTTGCGTATAACCTAAGTTTTTTAATGCTTGAGGAACTGATTGGTTGATAATTTTGAAATATCCACCACCAGATAATTTTTTGAATTTCACTAAAGCGAAATCTGGCTCAACACCTGTTGTATCGCAATCCATTACTAAACCAATTGTTCCTGTTGGAGCAATTACTGTTGTTTGCGCATTTCTATAACCATATTTCTCACCTAACTGAACAGCGTCATCCCATGCTTTGGTAGCCGCTTTCAATAAATAGTCAGGTGTGAATTGTGCTTTGATACCTTGTGGCTTGATTTCAATACCTACATAAGCATCTTCTGCATCATAAGCAGCCGCACGGTGGTTACGCATTACACGTAACATATCTTCCTTATTCTCTTGGTATTTATCAAATGTGCCCAAGAATGCAGCCATCTCTGCAGATGTTTTGTAAGCAATACCTGTCATGATCGCAGAAATTGCACCCGCAATACCACGTGCTTCTTCACTATCATAAGCAATACCACTTACCATCAACATAGAACCTAAGTTAGCGAAACCTAACCCAGTCGTTCTATAGTCATATGATAATTGAGCTACTTCTTTAGAAGGGAACTGTGCCATCAAAATAGACACTTCTAAAACAGTCTGCCATAATCTTGTAGTATATTCAAAACCTTCAACGTCGAATGAGTTATCAGACTCGTTAAAGAATTTTCTTAAGTTGATAGAAGCCAAGTTACATGCGGTGTTGTCTAAGAACATGTATTCAGAACATGGGTTAGATGCATTGATACGACCACCTTTAGGACAAGTATGCCACTCGTTGATTGTAGTATCATATTGTGTACCTGGATCTGCACAACGCCAAGCAGCGTTTGCAATTTGCTCCCAAACTTCTCTTGCAGGAACTGACTTCATCACACGACCATCCGTACGTGCTTTTAAATCCCAGTTACCATCTTCCGATAAAGCTTTAAAGAAGCTATTTGGAATTCGAACAGAGTTGTTTGAGTTTTGACCTGAAACAGTTGCGTATGCTTCTCCTTCATATCCATTATCATATCCAGCAGCTACTAATGCTGCAACCTTATCTTCTTCTTGTACTTTCCAGTTAATGAATTCTAAAATTTCTGGGTGATCCAAATCCAAACAAACCATTTTAGCAGCACGACGTGTTGTTCCACCAGATTTGATAGCACCTGCAGCACGGTCTCCAATTTTCAAGAAGCTCATCAAGCCACTTGAAGAACCGCCACCAGATAATTTTTCATTTGCACCACGAATTTGAGAAAAGTTTGTTCCTACACCTGAACCATATTTGAAGATTCTAGCTTCTCTTGTCCATAAGTCCATGATACCACCCTCATTAACTAAATCATCGCTCACACTCAAGATGAAACAAGCGTGCGGTTGAGGACGCTCATAAGCACTTGTAGAACGCTTTAATTGTTTGTCCTTAGGATCTACATAATAGTGACCTTGTGCTCCACCCGTAATACCATAACTTTCGTGTAATCCCGTGTTAAACCATTGTGGCGAGTTAGGCACACATGCTTGGTTTAAAATACTATAAACTAATTCTTCGTAGAATACTTGTGCATCGTTTGTTGTCGCAAAATAACCATAGCGCTCACCCCATCCTCTCCAGCAATTTGCCATACGATGTGCAACTTGCTTTACAGTAGTTTCTCTACCCAACGACCCATCGGCTTGTGGTAC
>JACCDO010407868.1_pt1 | contig 34905 bp, 18 predicted proteins | sample 7446101 | NCBI WGS metagenome assembly JACCDO01 (sample SAMN15323440, study PRJNA562643) | freshwater metagenome | isolation source: river surface water | place: USA:Blue River Watershed | collected 2017-08-16 | reverse complement strand
GATCCTCTCAAAACCATCATCCCTGTCATAAAAATTTGATCTATTAACCCCATGATCACATTAATTTAGTGAAATCAATCAAAACAGAATATTTACCTATCAAAATCTTTGAGATACAGAGATATTTGACTCTCAACCTAAACAGCCCCAGCCAACTTCTCCTCCAAATCCTCAGCCTTAAGAGGATGCAATAAAGACCAAGTAATCCCCACAACAGTATACCCCAAAGCCGCACTCAATAGATAAGCAGGATACATCTGCAAACTAGCAAACACATAGCATCCCACAATATTAATCAACTGAAATACATTCAAAGCCTTAGATTTTCTCATTTGCACCTTAGGCACACGCACGCTACTGATCATCGCAATCGCAAAGAGAATTTGCAAATAAGGCAACATGGTAAAGAAAATGGAATAGCTACTAGATTTCGCATCCACAAATTCAATCCAAGTGAGATACATGGTGCTCAATAAAATTCCGCTTAATGTCGTAGGTACACCATAAAAATAATTCTTAGACCCTGGAGGATCACTGATATTAAATCGAGCCAATCTCGCTGAAGTAGCGACAACATACAACCCAGTAGTGACATACAGAATTGTCATTTGACTACCACTGAGTTCCAAATGTTTTTGAGCAAGGAAGAAATACAACCCAGCAGGTGCAATCCCAAAGACCACAAAATCAGCAAATGAGTCATATTGAACCCCAAACTCTGAGCTGGCTTTGAGTAATCTAGCAAAGAAGCCATCGAGTTTATCGAGCAAAGCGCCCCAAGTGATCATCCAAGCAGCTAATTCAAACTCCCCTTGAGATGAACAAACCAATGAGAAAAAGCCCAGTAGCATTGAGGCTGCTGTAATTCCGTTGGGAACAAGATATTTAAGATTTTGTAGCATGGTCACCCTAGATGAGATCAATGACAAGTGGAAGTGAAAAAAAATGGTTTTCATCACTTGTAGCAAAAAAAAACTAGGTTTGACAAGCAATAAATCGGTTTAGCTTTTGATAAGATCGCTATAATTGAAAATAGATGTGATTTTATAGCTATTTCTTAGGGAGAGATTTTGCGCGAAGATCTCATCAATCACTGGGATTTGTTTAATCAATTCGACTCTTTGTTGGGGAGTTAATGCAAATTCAGCGATCATCAGTCTTAATTTCTCTTTGGCTTGAAGCAGTTGATCGATTTGTAGATAACTTTGGATCAAAGAGGGGAGTAAAGCTGGATCATAGTAAGGATGTGATGATTGCTCAATGAAATATTCATGGTTTCTCTTTTGTATGTCAATGCCTAACCCATGAAGTACACCTTGGCGCACATGAAGTTTATCCAAAAGTGCTTTAGGTAGATTTAATACAATGGGGGTTTCCAAAGGTTTGTATTTAATTCTTTCTAGACAAAGCAATGATTTAATCATGCCTAAATCGATTAAAGCAAAACCATCTTCTCCCTCAAGTTGCCACCAGCGTTCATGTAAAATCCCAATTTGCTTATAGAAAGAGATATTTTTTAAGCTTAGGCGCAAGTCATTCACCTTGGCAAGTGGTTTAAGTTGATCCGATTGACCAAAATCATTCAACTTCCAATCCGTTTGATTTTGGTTTGATTGAGGTAGCGTGAATGGAGATTGAGTGAATGGAGATTGAGTGAATGAAGGTTGAGTCTGAGTCACTTGAGGTTGAGAGACATGTTGAGTAAAATGTTGGGCTGAAGAATTGCTAAATAAATCTTTTTGTTCTATGGGATTCTTCACAGAGGGTTGTGTAGGTATGATTCTAGGTGGCTGATAGACACTGGTGGGGGGTGGGGCTGCTGTTTGTTGTGGTTTTGAATGTGTTTGAGTATGAGGTGGAATGAATAAACTTCTATGAGAGAAATGATCTGTCTTTTGTGATTCATTCTTTTCATTTGGTTCAGCCCCTAGTTTGACAGGGATATACTGCGCAGATGTAGAAAATGAATGATTTTGATCATTGACAAAGGTTTGGGAATCTGGCTGTAAATCAATGCTAGGCAAACTCATCGTATCAGACACAACATCTGGGAGATGTCTAGCAAGATCACTGAACAAATGAAGTAAGACTTCCCTAATTTTATTCTCATTGGCAAATCGAACTTCTGTTTTATTGGGATGAATATTCACATCCACCAAATATGGGGAAATTTGGAGTTTAAGGATATAGAATGGATATCTGCCTTTGGGGAGTTTTGACTTAAACGCTGTTTCAATCATATTCCAAAAGAATGTAGGTTTCACCAAACGATCATTCACGTAGGTATAGGCATGTTTATGTGCGCTATACAAACAATTCTGATTTGAAATAAAGCCTTTTAACTGAAATTCACCATGATAATCAATCGATTGTAATTCATTGAAGATCTTGGGACCAAACAAATAGCTGATGCGGTTTTTGAGTTGATTTTGTATGGGAGAATGAAAGACTTCTCGATCATCAATCACAAGCTTAAAAGCGATTTCTGGGTAACAAAGCATTTGTTGTAGCACCAGTTCCCGAATCGCTTCACTTTCGACTTTCGCTGATTTTTGAAAACTTCTTCTCGCTGGCACATTAAAATACAAATCCCTGACTTCAATTTCAGTGCCTACATTCCCAGATGCATATTGTTTATCTAGATTTTTACCACCTTCTAAACTGATTTTGATCGCATGGTTTTGTTGAGAAGTCCTTGTTTTTAGGCTAAAACGGCTGATCGCAGCAATCGAAGGTAAAGCTTCACCCCTAAACCCCAATGTCGCAATGGTATTTAAATCTTCTATTTTCTTGATTTTACTTGTGCCATGTTTTTGAATGGCATTACAAGCATCCGCTTCTTCCATCCCATGTCCATCATCAATAATCTTAATGGATTTAAAACCACCTTCTTCAATAAAGATACTGATATGGTTGGCATAGGCATCTATGGCATTTTCTATGAGTTCTTTAATGGCATGATAAGGTCTTTCTACGACTTCTCCAGCGGCGATTTGATTGGCAATCACATCATCTAGAATTTCAACTCTCTTGGGAATACCTTGACGCATTTTATTCCTCTTTTTTTTCTTTTTTCTGTTGATAGATTCGGAGCATTTTAACATTTAACGCTTGCTTTTCCTTGTCCAATTTCAACATCCCATACCAATTTCCATAGCCATTTGCACTGAGTTGAACAGAATACTCTTGTTGGGTTAATAGCACTGCCCCCCTAGGATATTGTTCAACTTGCCCCATATACTTCCCATTGAGATAAAGCTTGGCTTGTTTGGGTTCCACATTGAGAATCAAAAAGCCCTTTTGCATCGGTGCTTGAGGCATAACAGTAGGATCACCTATTCTTTGGATGATCCCATCATTGCAAGATAAAAACATCATGCTTAATAAGCTCAATAGGATGAAGATTTGATAAGATTTATTCAATATGTTCTCCATGGATCTTCTAAAAATGATCTTTAGCCAAAATTTGATTTCTTCCATTTTGTTTCACAACATACAAGCGCTCATCCGCTACTTTTAAGATTTGTTCAATATGTTCTCCATGATCAGGATAACACGCAATCCCAGAACTAAAGGTACATTTAAATACCTCTCCCTTTTCTCCTTCAAACTCTAGCTTAATAAATTCCTGTCTCGCTCTCTCCAAAATACTCTTTGCAGAATCCAAATCTTCCCCACTAAACGCCACAATAAACTCTTCTCCCCCCCATCGCCCTCTCAAATCCTCAGCTCTAAAACTAGAAGTCAGTAATCGCCCCATTGTGGCAAGCACACGATCACCAGCCAAATGCCCATAAGTATCATTGACTGACTTAAAGTGATCAAGATCAATCAAACAAATCGAAACCACAGAAGCTTTTCTTTTGGCAATATTAATCCTTTGTAACAACGCTTCATTAAATGCCCTACGAATCAAAAGCCCTGTCAAACCATCTCGATCAGCGCGTTCTTGAGCCATTCGGGTGCGTTCTAAACGAGAACTAATCCTAAGAATCAACTCATCTCGATCTAGATCCATGCTGATATAATCATCTGCCCCAGATTTAAAGGTGGCCATTCTATTTTCTTTATTTTGGGTTTTGCCGATCAGAATAATGGGAAGTGATTGCCAATCAGGAATGGTTCTTAATGTTCTACATACTTCAAAAGCCCCAGATTCCTCCATTTCACAATTAATCAAGAGAAGATCTGTTTGGATTTCACTCATTAATTCTAATAAACGTAGATGAGAATTTAGGCTAGATACTTGAAATCCAGTATTTGCTAAACTCTCATTGATGAAATGAGTGATATCGCCTTGATCATCATCAATGACCAAGATACGTTGTCTTCCCGTCTTTCCTAAAACTTGGAGTTGTCTTAATCCTTGGCTTAGGGTTTCTAAACCACATTCTTCAGCCAAAAATAATGAAACACCCGCATGTACAGCGTCAATTCTCTCATGGATTTCCAAGGGGGCTGTTAAGAGTGCAATTGGGATATGAAAGCTTTTTTCTTTGCGAATGCTTCTGACCAAAGATAATGCACTCATATCATCTAAGTGTTGATCAATAAAGATATATTCGATTTTTTTAGATCTTAATTCTCTTAGGGTTTTGTATGCAGAACTCGCATGAATCAATGTTAATCCATTGCTCCCAGCGATTTTAGAGAGGTCATCTAAGATTCTTTCATTTTTACCAACCCATAATAAAATCCCTTGTTCATCTGTGTTTACTGGGTTTTCAAGATCTGTGGCTTGATGTATTTCTGGGACTGGAAATGCATTTACTTTCTCTTTGATTTGATTGATCGCTGAAGAGATGATTTCTCTATCAATAGAGAGGTTAATCAACAAAGGCACTGAAGATAAATCAACGTTACCATCGATCATACCTAGGATGGCAATAGAAATGGGTTCTGATTTTAATAAAACATCTACACGATTTGCATTGTTGGCTTCATAAATTCTATACTTTTTATCAAGCTTTAACCCTTCAACAATGCTCGCTCTCATCGCATGATCTTGTTCTATGATCAAAATTTTATGGCAATTCATCGATATTTCTCCCTAAATACATCGCTTGTCTAATGTAGAACAAAACGATAAAATTCTCAATACCTTTTCTAAGCCATCATGATTTCGCTTTCAACTTCACAAGAATCTTCCCACCTTCCACCAAATCCAAAGGCTTACAACACACTTCCTCCACGATCCCATCAATTTCAGCCCTAAGTTCATTCTCCATCTTCATGCTTTCAATCACAACCAAAGAAGTCCCCACAGTGACTTCAGTCCCCACAGCAACCACCTTAATAATCTTCCCAGGCATAGAAGATGAAATTTGCAATCCTTTGCCTTTGAGTTGAGAAGATGCTCGTTTTTGCTTACTCGCTGCTTGTTGAGAATTCACTTGAACAGGAATACTTTGGCCATCAACCCCAGCCCATAATCCTTGCTTTAAATCCGCCAAAGCCACATCCCAACTCTTACCATCTTTGAGCAAATGCACACCTTGGGCTTTAAGATCTGCATTCACCAAAAAAGGTGCTTCATCTTCAATTTGAATTTGATAGCGATGTGTGCCTACTGCATTTACTGTGACTTGTTTAACTTCACCTTGAATTTCAATGCTATATCTCATTTATTTCAATCTTCCTTCTAGCAACCAAGGACTTTCAATGGCTTGACTTTGATAGGTGGGTGTATTCTTTAAATCTTGTTCATATCGACTAATCGCAGCAGCAGCAAGTACAGCTTGAGTCCAACCTTGGGGCAATTCTCTCTTTTCAGGCAAAGTGGTACCAAGTAAACCTGTATCATAATTTCCGGCAAGGAAAGCTGGATGCTTTAAGATTTGGTGATGTAAAGGGATATTATGGGTAATACCAAGTAATGTGGTTTCTTCTAATGCTCTATGCATTCTCCGAATTGCTTGAGCGCGATCTGCACCATAAGTACAAATCTTAGCCACCATAGGATCATAGTTAATCGAAATCTCAGAACCACTCTCAATCCCTGTATCCACCCTCACGCCTACACCTTGAGGCCATTTGGCGAGATGAATGGTACCTGGGCAAGGCAAATAAGTCTTGGGATCTTCTGCATAGATTCTGGCTTCAATTGCCCAACCTCTGGGGGTTAATTCTTCTTGTTTCCATTGGAGTTTTTCACCTTGAGCTACCCTGATTTGGGCTTCTACAAGATCTACACCATATACAAGTTCTGACACTGGATGTTCTACTTGCAATCTTGTATTCATCTCTAGGAAATAAAAATCTTCACCTTTACCACTGACCAAGAATTCAATGGTGCCAGCACCTACATATTGACAGGATTTAGCGGCATTAACGGCAACTTCGCCCATTTTCTTTCTGAGTTGATCAGAGATAAATGCACTTGGGGCTTCTTCTATGACTTTTTGATGCCTTCTTTGTACACTACATTCTCTTTCACCTACATAGAACGCTTGACCGTGTTGATCGCACATCACTTGTATTTCAATATGGTGGGGTTGATCAACCCATTTCTCGATATACACAGATGCATCACCAAAAGCGCCTAAAGCTTCTCTTTGTGCGCCTTCAAGTGCTTCGATCAAATGCGCTTCATTTTCAACCCTACGCATCCCTTTGCCACCGCCCCCAGCAGAAGCTTTGAGCATAACAGGATAACCGATTTCTGTGGCAATTCTAATGGCTTCTTCTGGGCTTTGTATGGCATCTACTACACCGGGGACAACTGGAACACCAGCAGCCATTACTGTTCTTCTTGCGACTAATTTATCACCCATCAATTGAATGGAATGGGGAGAAGGACCGATCCAAGAGATACCAGCATCAATGACTTTTTGAGCAAAAACTTCATTTTCAGACAAGAAGCCATAACCGGGGTGTATGGCATCTGCATTCATCTCTCTTGCAGCTTGTAAAATCGCATCCATATTGAGATAACTTTCTCTGGATGGTGCTGGTCCTATACATCTGGCTTCATCTGCCATACGAACATGTAATGCATGTTGATCGATTTGAGAATATACTGCCAAAGGACTGATCCCTAGATCTCTCAGTGTTCTCATCACTCTAATCGCGATTTCTCCGCGATTGGCAACCAAAACTTTTTTAAACATTGATTGCTTCCTCTCTGTTATGTTTTCTTGTTTATTTTATTTTGTTTTATCAACTAATCTGCCTACATGACCAGTTGCTTTTACATTGTCATATATCGCAGTAATGGTCCCTTGGGCATCAATCACAAAAGTGGATCTCACCAAACCTACATAGACTTTGCCATAATTTTTCTTCTCACGCCAAACATCAAAAGCCAATGCAATTTTATGATCTATATCTGCGACCAGATCAAAGGTTAAAGCATATTTTTGTTTAAACTTCTCATGAGAATCATCATCATCTGGGGATACACCAATAATTTGATAGCCAAGTGATTGGAAATGGGGCAAATGATCCCTAAAATCACAAGCTTCTTGGGTACATCCAGGGGTATCATCTTTGGGATAAAAATATAAAATATAAGGTTTTCCCAAGAGTTGAGTTGAATTAAGCTTCGCTGAAGTCCATTGTGGGGCTTTTTCTCCAACACTTAACATCTTTATCCTCGCTTTATGCGTTGATCGGTTTTACAATAAATTTACCATCTAGGGCTACTTTAGAGTTTGATAATAAAATAGTGAAGTCTTTTTGTTGAAGCTCAAGTTTTTCTTCCATTTTAAAGAAGATTGTGCTGGGCAAGGGAATGGGTCTTTTGAATTTAACTTCTAGATATTTTTGGCTGGCTGGGTTTGGATTTTGGGAAGCAAAATTGGTTTTCTCTAGTTCGCCAAGCACTCTAGCCAAAGACCACATCCCATGGATAATCGGGGATTTAAAACCAAATAATTTAGAACTAAAGGGATAAAGATGAATCGGGTTATAATCCCCAGATACAGCTGCATATCTTCTGCCCAAATCAGCGCTTAAATCCCAAGATTGATATGTAGTCAAATCGATTTGACTTTGTTCTTTTTGATTGTTTTCTGATTTCACTTCTGATTTATTTTCTGTGGATTGAAGTTTAAACACAGTCATTTTACATATCCAAGATGCCTTTTTCATTCTCTCTTCTGTCTCTTGGGCTGAAAGCTTTGCCCAATCAACACCCATAAATTGTGGATCAATGGCTGACCAAAGATCGAGTTCCATACCTTTCTCTTTCCATCTGCTTTCTCCCACCCAAGCGAGTACACCTAGTTTTTGACCTATGGGTAAAGCGCTATTGGCCATAATTTCGTTTTTGGCATGAATTAAGCCAAAGATCGGCATTTGAGATAAGGGGTCTGAGAGGATATGGAAATGCAATGGAACAATTAAGACTTGGGGCATTGTGATCAATTGCACTTTGCTATCAGCTTGGCAGATTTGATGATAATGATCGCTAAAAGATTGGGAGATGGTTAATTCTGCATATTTACTGATCTGTGGAAAGCTTTCACCTTGCTTTAAACCCTTTTTCTTGGAGATCAATGCTTTGAGGTAGATACTGCCTAAACTTGGGAGTTGAATGGATTGTATGTTTTGGGGAATGGGTAGTAATTGATTTAACATGATTTCATCTTTTTTGTACTTGATTCTTTTTTTATGCTTATAGCAAAAATTTTCAAGTTGCTGTGGAAAAAGTTTGACAAAGGGATCGCAGGGTTTTAATATGCTTTCTACCAAATATGCAAAAGTCATATATGCGGGGTTAACTCAGTTGGTAGAGTGCTAGCTTCCCAAGCTGGATGTCGCGGGTTCGAGTCCCGTACCCCGCTTTAATATCGGATCTTTTTTTAATTATTGTGTGATTTTTTTATTATCTTTGGACTTAGAATATGTTTTATGAATCATCCAAAATCGTCGCTTTTATCAATCAATTTTTATCGAAAAATCAAGATGTGATCTTCAAGAATGAAATCGATTTAAGATCAATTAATGGTAAAAATTTTAGGCAAGGGCTTGTGGATTTAAATCTCTCTCAAAAAGCTGAATTCTTTTCAAAGAATGGACATCAAATCTTATATCATTTTGATCTCATCAAAGAATTACTAGATGCAGATCCTCAATATATCGATCAAATGAAAGATGAAATTGCGCTTGAAATCGAAGCACAATCCATCATTGTCAGTGAAAACGATGAGAATGCCCCTCAAACAGATGATAATCTTAGGGTGTTTAATCCCAATCATAGAAATATCAAAACCCCCATTGCCAACGATATTTCGGCGCAAACCACACCAGAACCTTTTGAAACAGATCATATTTCAGTGAATCAACCAGCAGTCAGTGCAAAACTACTCAGACAAACACCAGCGTTCTCTCTACAAGATCAGAAATTTTCATTGGAATTGCCTACCGGTTATCATTTGCTTTCCAAAGATGATCTCAAGACATCATTAGATGCTGGTCAAAGCATTGATCGTGTGGGTATCATACAAGTTGATTTAAGTGGAGAATACGAGAAAAACATCAATTTCTTATTTGTGCATATCAAGAAGCTTGTCATCAATCAGGCCCAATTTCATAAATTAGCAAGTTTTGTCAATTGTCAAATCGAACATCTTATCATCAAAGGTTCAACATTCCACCAATCCTTTAGCTTAAAAAACAGCAAGATCAAGAATATATCCATAGATTCTAGCGAGTTTATGCAAAGTTTTAATGCAGAAAAAGCTTCGTTTGAGAATAAATTTATCTTTAATAAAGTGATTTTTAGGCAAAAATTGAGATTTTGGGAAGCTGTGTTTAGCGATTGGATCAATTGGAATTATTGTGAATTTCATGGGGAAGTGGATATGCGATCTACTTTTTGTGAATCTGGTTTTTGTGGGAAGGAATCTAGATTTTATGAAGATATCAAGTTTAGGGGCATGCACCTTGCGATGAAATGGGAAGCCCCCCAATGCACGTTTGAAAAATTAATCGACTTCTCCAAAGCTAAACTCCATGATTTTGTGTATTTGGAAGATATTATTCAAGGGGAAAATCAAAGATGGGCTTTTATGAATACCATCTCTGAAAGGATTTTAATTAGACCTGCTCAAGTAGAAGGCAGATTGCTCAGTGAAGAAGAAGGCAATTATACCCAAGCGATGCGTGAATATGGGATTTTGAAAAAAGCATTTGAACATGAACATCGTTATGATGATGATGATTGGGCTTTTTATCGATTTAAGGTCAATGAACGCAAAGCAGAAAGCACAACAAGACGTTTTTGGGAAAAACCATTTGGCGTGATCAAAGATGCATTGGATTGGTTATTTTTGGATTGGGGTTGTGGCTATGGCACTTCACCGATGAGGGCTGTGAGATCTGCATTATTGTTGATTTTGCTTTTTGCCGTATTCTATACAGTCTTCTTTGATAAAGTGCATCCCATTGAAAATCTACCCTTCCCACATCACGATAAAAACCATATTTTAAATCAATTTGGGGTATCTGTGCTCATCAGTGTTGCTGCTTTTACTTCTGGATTTGGTGATTTAAAAGAAGCTGTTGCTGATTGGCTCAATATTCCCTTGATGATTGAAGCTTTACTTGGCACTTTGATGTGGGGGCTTTTTATTGTTGCCTTTGGGCGTAAAGTCATTCGCTAATCAACCATTCAAACCGAGATTCACTACTATGAATTGATCGCAGTATCAAAAGGATTTATATGCGCTTTAAACCGATGATTTATCTGTTTCTCTTTGCCTTTCTGTTGGCTTGTAGTTCTAAAAATGAAGAAACTACCAAAAAAGAAGAGCCCAAAGAAAAACCCAAATTTGCTTTGAAGATCAAAGCTGATGATTTGAAGGTTTTACCTGAAGTCATTGGCTTTATGGGCACGAATGAAATGCTGACTACCTTTGGGCAAATTGAAAAAACAATCAATCCCATGCTCCCACAACCTTTGTTGATCAAAGAATTATGGTTGAGACAATATGCCCAATTTAACCTAAAAATTAAACTTGAAAGCATAGACCTAGAAAAGCCCATTCGTTTTGTAGAAATCGCAGATCAACAAAAGCGATCAACAGTACAAATCTTAGCGATCATCAACCCAGAAGATGTCAAAAAACAAATGGGGGAAAATCTCAAACAAGAAGGCGATCTCTATGTACTTAAGCAATATGCCAATGATCCAATGCCATTGTATTTTTATATCGATCCTACTTGGAATACCATGGTTTCATCAGATTCCGCCACTGCATTGGATCCCAAGTATAGAAGCTTTTATCTAGATCTCTTTCAAACCCAATTCAATGGTTTAGGTGAAGCTTATTCTTATCCCAAGCATTTATTAAAGTTATGGGATGGGGATTTGGGAAAACAAATAGGGAACTTAAATCTAAAAGGCGATGATTTAACGCAAGAAAAACAAAAAAATATCATTTCTTCATTGATGTCAACTGCCCAAAATCTAGCTCAATCATCCGAAAGAATCGTTTTCACGATTGTTTTAACAGATGGTGAATTTCAAGTTCGTGGGAAATGGACACCTACCAAAGATTCTGCACTTGCTACCACAGCCAAAGAATTATCATTGCCCATTGATCATGAACTCTTGTCTAAAGCTCCGATTAATACACCTTTATTTGCCAGTTTAAAACTTCCCCCAGCGATTTATCAATCGATGACTAAAGCACTCAATCAAAACCCTAGTCAACCTCTGGCTCAAAATGCAGATTTATTTGCGCAATATCTCAATGCAGTCACTGAGACAACGCAAGCCCTAGATGGGGAATTGTTGCTTCTAGCGAGACAAATCGAACTTACCCCAGAGATGATCAATAGACAAAAAGAGCAGAAGCAAAAAGATAAAGCCAGAAAAGAAGCCAAAGAATTAGAGAAAAAACCCAACAAGACACCCAAAAAACCAGTAAAAACCACTGAAGAATCACCTGAAACAGTGGAGAATGAATTTCCTTTCAAAGCCCTTCAAACCCAAGCATTAAGCATTGCTGTGCTCTTTGGACTTAAAGATGCAAAACTTGCAAGAGAAAAACAAGATTTGCTCTTGTCTTTTTATCAAAAACCAGAGTTGAGTGACCTTTTAAGAAAGCTGGGTGTTTTTGTTGAAGTTTTGGATGATGAACAAAAAATAGGTGATTTCCAAAGTAAAAGAATTGTAGGGAAAATGGCGAGATTACCAGCTTTTCTCAAAGTTGTGAAAGAACAACTCAAAGAAATCTATGATGCCCATATTTTGATTACTGATCAATTGGGTCTTGTTGCTTTTGGTACGAGTTGGTTAGAAAGCCTTCAAGGTTTTGGACTCAAAGATCATCCCAATGCGATTACTGGTGGATTGAAAGAAGATAAGGCTGTGAAACGTGCTTTTGAAAAAGGCGCCAAAAATCCATTTTTTATGTTCTTTGTAGAACCCATTAAAACCATGTCTAGCCTGAAACAAGGCAATGGCGGAGAAGCTACTTTAGCCTTACAATTGATGTTTTCTCATGTCAAAAATGATGAAGGGATTGCGATTTCTCTAGGGGCTTCTGAAGATCAATATGAAGCTGTTTTTGATCTGCCCATGAGTGTGATTAAAACGCTATTATTGGCATTTACTGGTGCTGGTGGAAGTGGTTTAACTGAACCTATCCCCACTCCTGAATTACCACCTGCTGGGCAAGGTTTGGATCAACCTACATTGCCACCTGCTGGGCAAGGTTTGGATCAACCTCAAGAGATTCCTGTAAAAAATCAAGATTAGTGCTTGATCTCATTGCTAAATTTGCACACAATCTATATCTAAAAACATCTATTGCTATCAAATTTCTATAAAACCCATAAGAGAACAAAATGAAGAACATTCATCCTTTATCTATGCTGTTCTTTCTGTGTTTGAGCCTTATCGCTTGTGTCAGCGAAGAGCCAAAATCAAGTACAGAACAAGAAAACAATCAAGATCAAATCATTGCTGATATGGTAATGGTAGATCAACTCATCGATATGTCTATACTTGATGCAAGAATAGATATCATACCTGATGCAACAACCATAGATATGGCTGTGGGTTGTCAATCCCCAGACGATTGTAATGGTTTCCCTTGCGAAGATGGTGAATGTCAATATGAATGTGTCAATAATCAAGATTGTGGTAGATTCCAATCTTGTGTAGCAAATGCTTGTTCTGATCGTTGTTTTGGACCTGGCACTTGTTTTAGGGGTGGCGTTTGTGTCAATGGCGTTTGTATCGAAGAACAATGCGCACAGGATTCAGATTGTGAGATGGGGAAACTCTGTAGGGAACAATTATGTGTAGATCCCAAACCCTGTATGGATAATAGTGAATGTGCCACTGGTGCTCGTTGTGTAGATGGTAATTGTGAACCCCTTGGTAGATGTGGGGGGGATGCGAATTGTGCTAGCGATGAAATTTGTAATAATGGGAAATGCGAACAAAGACAAGATTGTAGCACAGATCCTAATCTCTGTATGATGGGTGAAATCTGTATTGCTGGGCGTTGTGTCCCAGATCTATGTAGAGGGGCTGAAGATTGTGCGACAAATGAGATTTGTCAAGCGGGTAATTGTGAACCGATTGCGATGGATATTATGCTTGAAAAAGTAGTGATTCTCAATAGACCCCAAAGTTTGACACTAGGGCAAAGTTTGCAATTAAGAGCAGTGGGTTTAGATGCCCAAGGGGATATCGTGGTTTCTGAAGGTTTTACTTGGTCTGTCAATGATGCCAATTTAGGTTCAATCTCTGGTTCAGCCTTGTTATCTACAGGTCCAAACACTGGCACCATTGAAATTGTAGCTACTTGGGAAAGAAATGGTCAAGCCATAGATAGCGATCCATTGCGTATTCAAATCCTACCTTTGCCTATGCCTTTAGAAGATGGTTGGCGTATTCGATTATCCGATCAAAGCGATGGTTTACCCATTACTCAAGCCCAAGTTTATCTCAATCAAAGGGTATTTGAACCCGATATGGAAGGGATTGTCTATATCGATCCTATGGAACAAATCTCTGCTCCCATTTCTTTTACTGTGATGGCTGCTGGTTATGATACTGTGTCTATTATTGGGGTCAGCCGTAGAGAAATCCATATCCCCATGTCTCCATTGAGTGATGATAGTGTGATTGCTGGTTTTACTGGAGAATTTAATTTTGAACGTATTAATAACCAAGGCGAAGTGAAAATCGGGCTAGCAGGTGGTGCATTTGCTGATGGTATCTCCCAAATCTCCTTGTTTGATATCTTGGGTAATTTCTTTTTAACAGATGTTGAACTTGGTCCAGTCAGTGCGACTTTACCCTTACCCGGTGGCTTAACATTATCTGCACAAGTACCTCTCCTAGGGGATGTCACTGTGAAAAATAACTACTCTGTAATTGCACATTCTGGCTTCCAACTCGCTTGGGGTTTTGCTGGTAAGATCGCGATTAGCACTGTGCTTGGTTTATTACAAGGAGGGGGTAGACCCAATTTAGGAACCATTCTTGGGACGATTTTACCATTCTTTGATCAATTCTCTCATGGTGTTCGCGCTGTGGATCAACTCAATGCTTTACCACCCGTAGCAGATGTCGATGATATCGATAGAGATGGCAATCGTAGGGAATTATTACCTGATTTTGCGAACTTCCCAAGCATTAATCTCAGCCCAGCCCAAATTCAAAATCTAAGACTCGCCGTACAAGTACCAGCCCCAGTGGATGGTTTGGATGGTACTCCCATTAATATCGTTCTTACTGGGGTAGAAGTGGTTGATGTTGGGTTTATTCCTCTAGGTTTAAGCGCAACTCAAGATGCAGCAACTGTACCTATGCGTATGGCACCTCCTTATCAAGGCTTACAATCTGGGGATTATGTGGTACTTGCCCTAAGCGCTAGATTTATTAATAATATTCCTAGAAATCTATCAGGATTGATCTATAAAACTCGACAATTACCTGCTCAAGTGAATTTGGGTAATGGTTTTATGGTACCACCAGCTAATTCTACTTGGTCTCCTGCTACACGTAGGGTTTCTACTGAGTTTGTAGAAAATGCTGATCTTGTGCGCGTGTCGTTTAGGGGGGGCGTTGGGAGATGGGTGGTGTATATGAGTGCTGGGAATACAACAGCTAGTTTACCTTTCCCCCAAAATCCCGATCAAACACCTGATCTTACTGTGGGATTAGATGTTCGATTTGATCTGCTGGATTTGGAAGATGGGATTTCTTGGGAAGAGATTATTGGTGAAGGTGGGATGAGTGACCTCGATCATTTGGATCAACATGTGAAGGGATTTGGGCGCTTTGTGGATAATGGTGGGAGATAGGCTATTGTTCAAAAATGGCTGTTTTTGAACAATAGAATTTGTTATTGTTCAAAAATGGCTGTTTTTGAACAATAGGATATGATCATGAATGAATCACTGAAAAAACTTCCATTTGATATAGATTTTGAAAGTAAAGTGGTATTAAAAAAACTAACATTGGTATATAGAGCATTGGCAGAACTTAAAGGTGTTGTAAAAACAATTCCTAACGAAACAATACTTTTAAATACACTCTCATTACAGGAAGCAAAAGACAGTTCTGCAATCGAAAATATCATTACAACACATGATGATTTATATCGCGAAGATATTTATCCAGATCGAATGGAACAACTTGCAGCTAAAGAAGTAAAACGTTATTCATCTGCATTACTTTTAGGGTTTGAAAAAATCAAGAAAACCAGCATATTACAAGTAAGTACCATTTGTGAAATACAAGCAGAACTTGAACAAAATCGTGCAGGATTTAGAAAATTACCAGGTACTGTTTTAAAAAATAGCAATGGAGAAGTGATTTATACCCCTCCGCAACATCCTGATGAAATCATTATGCTTATGGATAATCTTGCACTTTATATCAATGATCATGAGATTCAAGACATTGATCCATTGATTAAAATGGCTTTAATTCATTATCAATTTGAAAGCATTCATCCTTTTTATGATGGTAATGGTAGAACAGGTAGAATGATCAATGTTTTGTATCTTGTACTTCAGGGATTACTCGATTTACCTATTCTTTATGCAAGCCGTTTTATTGTTCAGAATAAATCAGAATATTATAGACTTCTTCAAGCTGTACGCATAGAAAATGCGTATGAAGAATGGATTTTATACATGCTAAATGGCATTGAAAAAACTGCGCTACAAACAATGAAAATGGTTGAATCTATTGTTGCTTTAATGAATCGTTTTGCAGAAGAATTAAAAGGTAAAGTGAATTTTTATAGCCGAGAACTGCTTGATACCCTTTTTACTCATCCTTATACTAAAGTTGAGTTTTTACAAAATGCGATGAGTGTAAGTAGAGCTACAGCAATGAGATACTTAAATCAATTGGTAGCACTAGGTTACTTAAAAAGACATAGCTTGGGAAAAGCGTATTATTTTGTGAATGTACAATTATTTGATTTGTTAATCAATCTTCCACCATTAACAGAAGATACCAAGAATTTTTAAATTAGTTGCTGGCTTGCATTCTCACACCCCCATTTGGCAAATACTCTGGCTTGTTTCCAATCTACACAGTTCATTGAATGATTTTCCTTACTGCTGACATAATTACGCCAATTAGGCTTACCATAGTCACAATCATTAGGCTTACTACAACCACCCGCAAGCACACATTTTCTGTATTGACCTACTGTGATTTCAGTCTTACTTAAATAAAAATCCTTGATTTCTACTTGATGAATGGGCTTCTCATCGCTTTCCCCAAAATCCTACCAATATCCACTTCACATTCTGCTTCTATACAATCTTCTAGATTTCGATCCATGGGTAATAGCATAAAGATATTTTCTTGGGTGATGACTTGATGGCTTTCTCTTGTTTGTAATTGCACTTGTTCTTGAATTTGAGTGGTTAAATAAGTGATCTCTTCTGCATTGATTTGATTTGTTTTATGGCATAAGAGGATATTTTTCAATCCATTAATTCGCGCTAGGATTAATTTCAAAATGATTTAAACCCACAATTTCATCCATGGTCCAAAGTAATTTAATGGAACTACGATCTAACCATTTATACAATAAATCATCATAATGCACATCATCTCGATGATGGTTTTGTCCACCGGGTAATTGTATTTCACAAACAGCTGGTGTGCTTAACTCACAAGTAAATCTCATAGATGCCCCAGCAGTAGATTCATATTTCTGATTGATCAATGAACTTGGGTTTGCCACATCCACAGTAAACAATCCCCCACCATTCACAAATGGGCCATTATTATACTGTGTGACACCAATATTACTGATGAGATTCGCACTTAAACTCACTGTGTGTAATTTCCCCCAAGCCCATACATCACTGCTTGCCCCTAGTTTAGCGCTTAATTCAGCCCCAGCATCATTAAATGCCTTAATCAACACTTCTTCTTTGCTTTCCACAACATCTACAGTATTGACATCATCCCAAAATGGCGTCACAAATCGATCTGCATATAACAAGAACTGAATCAAAGTATCTGTATAAGGCCCACCTCTGCCACCCGCTTTTTCGATTTCATCATAGAAGATATTCAATAACTTTCCATACAATACGTGAAGCACAGCACAACCTGCTGAAGCCTTCAATACTTCTGTATCATTACTGATCATCGCATCTGCCACTAGATATCCACTCATCCCACTTGGACAATCATAATTCCACTCGCTTAAACTTTGATACGCCAACGCCCCTTGGGGATCTAATTGTGCTGAAGTAATCATATTGAGCAAGACGGGTGCAATTTGCTTACCTACCAAAGAATATTGATCAGCGATGATACTCTTAAAACTATCCATATTATGCTTTTCTACAGCTTCTAATCTCTCTACGATTCTACCATGTCGATGTCCGCTTGCTGGCACACCTTGTAACGCAGATTGATTATTTGTGGGATCTCCATCATCATAAGCACCAGTCATATCATTATTTGCAGTCGCCAAATACCCTTGAGGCGGGTCATAGGCTTGAGGGAGATCTTCATAAGGAATATAATCACCCCATTCCATACTCCCATCACCCATGGCTGGGAAGATATTGAAATGTTCGCTATTTGCCCAAGGTCTTAGGGGTAAACGATTATAAGGGAACCAACCGATATGACCTTCTTGATCTGCAACGACGATATTCTGTCCGATTGTGGTGATATTCTTGAGGGCTTCCTTGGCTTCTAGCGTATGATTGGCTCTTGCCAATGCAAGCACAAAATTGATATCTGTATCGGCATTTTGAGCTGTCCAACGCATGGTAATTGCTTTTTTATTCTCTCGATCAATGCTTAACACAGGTCCATGATGTGGCACATATAATTGTTCTACTTGTTCTGCATCTCTGCCTACATATTTGAATGTTCTCATCACCTTCTTAAATGGCACGACATTACCATTGAAGATCACACCTTCTCCATCATCACTTAAAGTTTCAGTATACACTTCAGTAAAATCAAAATAAGTGGTTGTCATCCCCCATGCGATTTTATCATTTCTCCCAATAATAATCCCTGGTAACCCTGGTAAACTGACACCAGCTACATTTAAGTCTGTCCCACTGAAATGGGTGATATACCAAATCGATGGGTTGCTTAAACCCAAGTGTGGATCATTGGCCAACATGGCTTTTCCACTTTCTGTTTTACTCGGTGCCACAATCCAATTGTTAGACCCAAAATCTTCACCAAAAAGCTTTGGATTTGTCTTGGTTTTGGCTTGTTCTAATAGGTTTTGTACGGGTTTTATTTTTTGATAGAGTTGTTGTAGTTTCTCTCTTAATCCATTGGATTGAGGCAGTGATTTCCCCATACTTTGTTCTAGGATTGAACTTTGATACGAGGGGGTGAGTGGGTATAGATCAAAATAGAGATCTGGCCCATATTGCGCTAATCTCAAACCATTATTCAGCTCTTCATCATGATCATCAGTCAACTGTTGGATCAAAATCAATGACACAGATAAAGAATCTTTGGCTGTCCAATCTTCGATGTTGCTTGTATCAAATAAAGGGTAAGAATATTCTTCACTTAATCTCGCGCCATTTTGACCAGCTCTTAAATCTTTAAGCCAAGCATTCACACCTTTACTATACGCTTCTAGCATTGCCTTGGTTTCTTCATTTGCACTTGCCCACATTTGATCTTCAATACTCCCACCATCTTGAGTGGATAGGAGTAATCTGCTGTTCTCATCAAAAGATCGAGCCAAAGCACCTACCCTTTCACCCAAACGACTTTGGGGGAATTTACGATTGATATCCATCTGCACAAAACGATTTTTGGCATGTAGATAACCTTGAACCATAAAACAATCTTGGGTTTGGGCACATTGAATATGTGGAATGCCCCAATCATCTTCATAAATATCTACTTTGGCGCTCAAACCTTCGATTTGAATCCCATTGGTAGATACTTGCATATCTGCCATGGATAGATCAGGACTGTTGAGCATCATATCTTTGGCAATCACCATCATATCGGGTGTTGTGACCATCATGTCGGGTGTTGTTGCCACCATCATATCTTTGCTGATCGATGTTTGCTCATCATCGCAAGAGAATAGCGCCAAAATCAAGAACAAATACATCAAATTGAGTTTCATGGACTTATGCCTTTGAGTTCTTCTAATCTTTGTTGGGCTTCTGCCATATCACACATATTGATAAAAGCGATATAACCGATCAAAGTATTGACTGATGTGCCTTCTTGTAAACCTTTGCCAGTCTTGAGATTATGAATCATTGCTCTGACTTTTTTCCTGACTTCTCTTGGGACACGTGGGGCTTGTAGATCATTGATCACAAGACCAGTGACTTCTTGTCGATTGCCTTTGCCCATGACTTTGGTTTTGGATTCATTGATCTTAAAACCTTCTTCATGTGTCACTTGATTCACAAAGGAAATCAATTGTTTGATATCTGCATGTTCTTGACAATCAGCAGATACACTAAAAGTCAAATCATCTGCATAACGGGTATATCGCCAACCATTCTTTTGCGCCCAACCCAATATTCTACGATCCATTCTTAAACAAGCAGCATTACTGAGTGCTGGACTTGCTGGAGAACCTTGGGGTAAACATCTTTGACCCAAAGCGACCAAACGTTTCTTGCCATCGATTTCTACTTCTTCTCTAGGGGCTTCAGTACAAAGCAAAGCAAGTATGGTTGCCACGCCTTCCAAATACCCAGCTTTTCTAAAAATCCCCTTCACTCTTCTAAAACTCAGCGTAGGGAAGAAATTTTCTAGATCGAATCCTACGACTAATTTGGCATTTTGATGTTCTAAAGCATTGCTGTAAATCGATCTACCTTGGATAAAACCATGTGCACTGCCATGGATTGCCAATTTTTCTGCGATATTTCTTAAAATCCAAGATTGTACTTTTTTTAACCTTGGCATAGGTGCCCAAATCTTTCGCACCCCTCCCGTTTTCTTGGGTAAATCAAATCTTTGATAGTGAATCGATGTCGCAACTTCTCTATGATAACTCAACCAACGGAGTTCAGCGATACTGAGATTTAATGCTTTGCCTAGATCTTCGAGTGTATCAATGACTGTTAAACCCAAATCATTTAATCTCAACTCTCTTTGCGCTACATCAAAATGATCCAGATCTACATCATCTGTCCAAAAAATATCTTCTCCGAGATGAACGATATGTGTGGCTGTATAGGCATTCCAAACTTTTTGTTGCAAAGGTTTACGAAATTCTAATTCCTTTTCAACCCTCTCGATATATGCCTTTTTTTGATTAGGTGACATCAAGAGTACATCTTCTCTTTGTACAAATACGCCTAATTTCCTAAGCTCTTGATTGATATAACTCTTTGACCCACCAGCAAGTCTTACCTTTGCCCATAACTCTTTGGCTTCCAATAATTGTTCTGGACTTAGATTTTTCTTGGTATTTTTTTTGACTTTAAATGTTAAGCGATGCATGGGTTATTTACCATTTCTTTGATCGATAGTGTAGCGATTTTGCTTATTTACTCGCGTCCATATAACCTAGACGTTCTAAATCAGCAATACGGTTAAAGTAGGCTTTTCTCGCTGTATTCACATCGGGGAAAACCAAGAAATGAGATCTATTGTCTGGCTCTTTCTTTGCATTTAATACTTGAATGCTGGACTTCTCTTCTAGCCTAGTTTTTTTGAGTGATACTTCAAAGCTCCACTCTTTTTGGGCTTTTCTACGCACATAACGCTTGGTTTCAAACTCCACCAACTCTGGATGAAGTTCTCTTTCAATTCTTCTCTTTTGTTCATCTAAAGCATAACTCAAGAAAAGCGCTTGTAGATGCGCACAAGGTCCTATTTTTTGTTTCTCTCTATCTTTCATCCATGCACAATCACAACTGATCTTCCTCATCGCACCTTCTCGGGTGAGTTGGAACTGGGGTTTATAAGTAGCAAATTGTTGATTTCTCTCGATTTTCTCTTTGACCCCACCTAGAATTTCAGTTTCACCTGTGCCCATGGTACTTGCTTTATACTCAACTGCGCCAAGTTGAACCAAAGCATAAGCACTGCTTTCTCGATCATTTTTATAGAGATTGCTTTGCCAATCCAAACAAGACCATAATGTTCGCGCTGTATACGAAGTTTTGCCATTTTCAAATAATACTTGAATCTTGCCAAGTTGAATATTTCGCCTCAAAACTTCACTTAAATCTTCTTCCCCCAAAACAGCTTGTAATTCTTGTTTACTCTTCTTTTGCCCATCCAACTGAGAAAGCAAGATCGCATCAGCTTGATTTGATGTCAGCTTTCTTGGGAGTTCTATATCAAGCAACATCCCCCTAGACCAGTTACTGGGTCTAAATCCCATAATCCCTAGGGTAAATACACAATCACCACAATCTAGAGTCCAGAAACTAGGTTGAGCTTCACCCAAAATATTTAAAGTGATTTTTTGAACATAAGGGAGCAAATGCTCTACCAAGAATAGATCTCTTCTGTCCCAAATCCCGATCAGTTCTGCACGTTGTCCTTGGTATACTGCTGCTTCTGATTTGAGATAAAAAGACCAAGGCTCAAGGGTAAGAGCCACTGATTTCCCAGGGACCAATTCAAATCTAATGCTTTTGGATGCCCCATCCACATCAGCATTTAACCTGAGTTGTCTGAGCATATTATAGAGATCCATTCGACTCAGTTCTATGGACCTTGTATTCAAGGTACTTGCACTTAAGAGTTGTCCAAATGCCCTTGTCCATTCTTGGGGTGCATACGCATATTCCGCAAAATCCCCCACGAAATCATCATGTACTTCTTGTGCTTGTGCACTGAGATTAAGCGCTAAGGGATAGGCTTGATTGATTTGATTTAAGGATTCATATAATGCTTTATATCCACTAAAACTCGCAGAACCAAGCTTGACTTCACCATCATTTTGTACGCCCTTATATCTCAAACAAGCATATACCCTACCACTAGGATCGAGTTGCTCAAAACTAAGTTCGTGCTTTTCACCCTGCTTGATCAATGATACCACTGGGGGTAAACCAAACCATGCACTAGGATCGTGTTCTGCCAAAAAAGCTGCAAAAGATTTCTTTAATGCAATGGGTGTTAATGTTGGGTCCAGAGCTTTACGCCAAACCCCATAAGCTTCAAATGTTTCTTTGACTTCTGTCTGATATTTACCAGTGATATCACCTACATTCAGCAGGGCTCTGAGCGCTTCCCTAAAAAGCAAAGGAGAAGATAAAGTTAATCGTCCAGATACAGGGGATTGGCTTGATTCTGGGGCAACAGAAGCTTCAGCTGTTTGCTCTAGCACACTGGCTGTGGTAAATAATTGTACGGTTTGAGAGCTACTATTCACTTCACAGGTACTTAAACCCTTAAAATAATGTACAACTCTTGGCTTTGATTGATTTTGTTCACTCATAATCCGCTATCCTTACTGATTCACTAAGCTTACTGATGTTTGTTTTCTTAAACGCACACTATGCCTCTTGGCTCTACCACAAGCTTTTTTCAAAGCTGTTGATGATTGCGTTAAAGCAAATTCTTCAATGGCCTGTTCCACTCTTTCATCTTTAAATAAACTTAAAGTAAGCAAGGCATTGATTCTCAATTCTTCATTGACTTTTTGATCTTTGATCATCAGCCAAATTCCTTCTTTGTCATTGATGCTCAATAATTGATTTAAAGCAATCGCATCACCATTGATCGCTTTTGCCCTCAATGTGCGAATGACTTCAATGGATGCATTTTGACTGAGTTTTTGGGCAATCGCAATATCAGTAATCTCTTCTTTCACCAAGAGTAATTTGTTTTCTGGGGATAAGAGATTGACTTCTAATACAGACAAATCGCTGTTTTGTGCATTTGCTTGTAGATAGATACCCTTTTGTTCTAGGGCAAATAAAGCGATATGTTTGATCTTAGAACTGACTTTGGTAGATAATGCTGCATTTTGTAATGCTTGATCTCCGCCCTTCATGGTGCTGAGTAACCACAGAAGCTTTGCCCAATTCCCTTCAAGCCTTTCAAAATCTTCTACATCAATGGCATTTCCCCTCTGCTTTTTATCATAGAGTTCAATCCATTTGCTTTCGATTTCAAGTGTAGCATTCAAGAGAGATGTTCTTTGTTGATCGCTTAAACTCTCTGTTTGACTGACCACCAACTCTAGCACTGTATCGGCTGTGGAAGGGAGATATTCCATAAACTTGGGGAGATAAGAAAGGAGTTTTACCAAATCAACTTGACGATTTCCTTTGAGCTTCTCTTCGATTTTACCGATCTTTTGAGCATGGGCATCATATTTATTTTGTTTTCTCTTCAAACTTAATTTAATCGCAAAATCCAAGAGATCATCAAACTGCGCTTGTTCTAAGAATAGATCCAATGCCTTGAGATTTAGGTTTTGATCGCTGATATCTGTCAAGAAATAAGAGAGATGTAGCGCTGGGGTTAGGTAGCTTTGATAGTGACTCAATAAACCTTCATATACAGTGTCTTTATCATTAGAATCCCAACGCACTGCATTCTCAATGGCATCACGCAATGCTTTGAAATTCTCAGCAGATGGATGTTCTAGAAGAATCTCGATTAATGCATCTTTATCGCTCCATCTTAAACTTTGCTTTAGGAATGCACTTCTTAGGATTTCCCAACTTTCAGGTGTATTAAATGCAGCTAAACCAGCCAATGCATGGGCAGCATAATAATGAGAGTTAAACAATGCATCTTTTAAAGTCGCTAGGATTTCATCTGCAATTTCGGATTTACGCATATAACCCAATGCTTCTAATGCTTCTGCTTCATATCCTTGAGATTCATCTTTGGCCAATTGAATCAAAACAGACACAGCTCTTAAATCTCCGCTCTTGCCCAAAGCTTCAATCGATCTAATTCTCCAATCGTAATCTGTATCTGCATTTCTTGCGAGTTTGAGTAAACGATCCAAACCTTGAGTATGACCTGCCAAAGCCAAACCTTCACAAGCGAGATTTGCGCTTTCTTCTTCTCTATGATCGATCAAGGAAATCAAGGTCTTTGTATCGCTGTTTCTGTGTTTAATTCTCCAACCCAAAGATTCAATGGCGTATTGTCTTAATTCATTTGTGGCTGCATTCATCGGTAACAAACATGCCAAAATCAAAGCTTCATCTACGGCTGTTGAACGTGCTGTTTTGGCGTATGACAAATAGCGTTTTGCAGATTCATAACGGCCAGTTTTAATTAAAGTCTTGATCAATTGATTTAAGGTATGATCTTGATGTGCCTTCTTTTGCTCAAGTTCTTTTTCTTCAGCACTCATTTGATCCCATACAGATTCTTCATCAATGGGCTGATCATGCCCAGAGATCTCTAGGATCATCTCTTCTACTTCACTTAATAAAGCTTGTTCTTTTCTCTTTTGATCAAAAATCACCAATATTTCAGGGAGCACACTGTCATCTCTCAATGCTTTAAGTGCAGTGAAAATCGCTGTTCGTTGGGCAGTTCCAGCTGGATCTTTGTTAAATCTTTGCCATAAGACAAGCGCACTTTGGGGATGTTTCAACATCGCAAGTGCTTGTGCTGCTCTGCTTTGAATTTTGGCATCTTCGGATTGAATGAGTTTTTTCAAGGTATCAAATGCTTTGAGATTTTGATGTACAGCCATGAGTTCTGCGAGTTGCAATTTCACTTCTGGAGAAAGCGGTGGCAAGCCATCATTTTCTTTCTTCTTGGGTTTGGCAACAGCTTCTTTGACTTCTACACTTTGACCTGAAATCAATGCCACGAATTCTGGTTCTGTTAAAGTGGTAATGCCCAATTCTTTGGCTTTATCCAACTTACTTCCAGCTTTTTCACCCACCACCAAATATTTGAGTTTCTTGGTCACTGAACCAGCGATTTCACCACCGAGTTCAATCACTTTCTTCTCTGCATCTTCTCTCTTCATCTGTAAGGTACCTGTGAATAAGAAGCTAGCACCTTGGAATGATACAGATACTTTTTGATGACTTACTGTTTCTTCTACAGCTTGAGATGGCGCAATCAATTCATTTAATTGGTCTTGTAATAAACTCAAATGACTGTTTTCTTTGAGAATCCCAAGGAGATGGCAATCACTACCACTTAAATTAAATTTCTTGAATTGTTCTTGTTTCTTCTTGAGTTTCTCAGCTTCAGTTTCACTCAGTGTGATTGTTTCTTGTTCCTTCACTGGCTTTTTCAAGAGTTCAGCCATTTCAAGAGAAAGGGTTAATCTCTCTTGATCTAGTGCGATTTCTGCGAGCTTTGCCCAACGACTTGCTGTCTTTAATCTCAAAGGGGTATATGCACTTGATAGGGCTGTTCTCAATGCTTGAACAACATCTTGATCATTCTTGGTACTCAATGAGAAAATCAATGATTCTAAGGCAATTTCTGCACTTAAATCTTCATTGCTTAAAATCATCTTATAGAGTTTAGTCGGTTGATGTTGTGCAAGTATGGCTGTGGCTTGACCATATAACTCTTTTTTGACGCTATCGCTTTGTAGATCAGCTGCTTCAATAAAGCTTTGAGCCAAAGCTTCATGGCTTAATCCTAATTTTGTTCGATGTTTTTGTAAGAGTGCCAATGCTTTTTGTCTCATGCCATGTTCGCTAGAACGCAAACAAGCTTTAAAGACAGAAAGCGCAGAGAATGAGAAGGAATCTACCATTTCTTCTATTCTCTCTAATGCTCGATACTCTCCACTGGCACACAAAGTAGAATAGATCGCAAATGCCAAGTTCTCAGCATCGCTTTGTGCTAATAAATCATATGCCAAAACAGCTTGATTTTGGGTGGCACAAGCAAAACGTTGTGCGAGTTCATGGAGTTCTGATCGCCATAATTGACTTTGTAGATGATCGAGTTTAGAAAGCAATTCTAAAGCTTCGATTTGAGCATATACATTGGCATGATTGAGCAAAGTAGAGAGCAAAAGATAATCTTGTTCACCTAGGAAGATGGGGGCAGATAGATCTTTTTTCTCTTTCTTGAGTCTTTCATAATCAGCCATTTGCTCATCTTGTTTTTCCACATCCTTGCGAATCAGTAACCATTGTTGAAGCAAAGCTTTGGGTGAAGTTGCTGATTTAAGAAGTTGAGCGCTTTCATATTTGATATCAACCAAAGGATGATGGATGGCGGCGATCAAGAGTGTAGGCAATGCTTCTTTTTGAGTCAAAAGCCTGAGCATACTTGCTCGTAGCGCAAGTTTTGATAAATCTTCACTGATCACTTGTTTGGACAAACTAAAGGATTGAATCAAATAAGCTAAACCCTGCTTTTGATTGACTAAAGCAGAGAATACAGCTCGTTTTTGATCTTCAACACTTGGACAAATCCCCATTTGAAAGTAGAGTTCTGATACTTGAAGTTTAAAATTAAACTCATAATAGAAAGAATGTTCTTGATAGATTTTCAATAGGAAATCATGGGCATAAGAAAATGCACTTAACACTGTTTTGTCTTGAGTGCCAGTATTACCCATAGACCAAATTCTCTGCAAAGCTTCAATATCTTGCATGAGATTTAAAGCCCAAATCACTTGTTTTTCCAAATGACCACTGACAGACAATGCCTTCATCGCTTGATATTGTTGTGTGAGTTGATCGGCATGATCCACAGCGAGCAGATAAGGCAATGCATTTTGTGCTTGAATTTGAATTTCTGCATCAGGTTGATGACCCAAAACAGCAACTTCTGTCGCTAATGCCAAAATCTCATTGAAACAAGCATGATATCCACCTAATCTCGCAGATGCAATGGCATTACTGATGTCTTTTTTCCAAAGCGCAAATGCGGATTCATAGCTCTCTTTGGCTGTGGGGATTTTGGGTTGAACCAATACTTTGGCAGCTTGAATTTGAGCAAGCGTTTGATCTAAAATCGCCTGCTGTTCAGCATATTTAAATTCATCTAGATTGGGTTTCTTGATCGCAAGTAATCCAAGAATCACAGCAACAGCACGAGGATCTCTGAATTTAGACAAAGTGAGCAAAGCTTCATGTCTTACATCTTGATAACGATGATTGATCAATTGATAGGCAATACTCACAGATTGATCTGCATTGAGCGCTTTAAATACCTTTGATCTAAACTGAAGATTAGCATCATCAATGGCTTTCCAAAGAAGTTCTGTTTTCCAAGTCGCTGTAGAAGAGATCAGGTTATCAATCGCAACAGCTCTAACACTCTCACTTTCATTCTTCAGCGCCAAATCCAAGAGTTCATCTTGAGCACCATTGAGTAGTGTCAATAATCGCTTAAATGCCACCAGAGAAACAGCTGCATCAAGATCATTTAAACCTTGTCTCAAAAGTTGTAAAGCTCTACTCCTGTCCCAATCAGCATCTACAGCTTGATATGCATTGATTCTGACTTGAGCAAATTTTGATCTACTTGCGATTTCAAGGGCTTCATGCTTTTTGAGTCCTTGATTCTTCAACTTATTGATCACTTGTTGCAATGCATCAATCGCTACTTCTTCTAATGGGTCTTGTAGGCATTTTTCAAAGAGACTCAATGCCCAAGGTTCATCGAGTTTAGGTAATAAATCGCTCAATACAGATTTACGAATTTCAATATGACTGCTACCAAGCAATAAAACCTGTGTTTTAAATGCATCTCCAGCGATTTGATCTCTGACATAGATCTTCTTGGCTTCTCTGGCCAAAGAAAGATCATTTTGATAATTCAATGCCACACTTAAGAGAAGTTTCAATTGTTCGGATTGATCCGATGTCGCCTTATATTGTTCAGTCTTAGATAAAGTAGATAGAATATTCAGTGCAGATAATCTGATTTCTGGAGAAGAAGATTGAAGCGCTAATTGTGCGATCTCTAAAGGTTGATTTTGGTATACCACAGATAAATCATCAAACGCACTCTTTCTTACTGTAAAATCGCTATCATTGCAAAGTCCCTTTAAGCGATTTTGAGCTTGAATATCCCCATTTTTTGCCAAAATCCCTAGTCCCCTTGTGGCTAATAATCTCAAATTTTGCGCAGAATGATGGGAAAGAGCAGAAAGTCTAGGCAATGCTTGTTTTTCACCCAAGAATCCCAAACCCGTACAACCATACACAGCGATCAGATCTTGATTAGAGACAGAGAGTTCGTATAAAAACGCCTTATCTTCTGATTTAAGCGCTTGTTTAAACTTCTCTTCAAACGCAGGTTGTGCTTCTCTTCTCTTTTCTGTTTGTGCTTTATTGGTCTTTAATGCATAGGCTTCAATTTCAAGGAAATCAGCATGCAATGAAGGGTCAATGGATCTCAAAAATACAGATAATGCATTTGATTTCATCATCAGTAAACGCAAAGCGATTTTAGAAATACGTGTATCGCTATGATGTAGCAAAGAATACAATGTTGTGATGGCATCTTCATCTTTAAGCAAATTACGATCATATAATGCTTGTAGGGCTTTCATTTGAACAGATAAATGCTTGGATTTTAAGCCCCAAAGTTGTCCTTTTGCCCCGGGAATCACACAAATCAACTGATTTAATGCGATTTCAGAAATCTCTTCTCTTTGATCAAGTACACCTGATTTTAAGAGATCTAGGGCTTGATCATCACCCAAATTAGCTAATTCTACCAAACCTTCAAATGCATATTGAATTAAATCCTTATGGTTTTGAGCCAATGCTGATTTAAAGGGTTTTAAACTCTCTACCCCCAAAAGATCTCTTAATCCATCTAATGCTTTTTTGGCGATTTGTAAGTCATAACTTGAGAGCAAGGTATCTAAAATTGAAGTCAGTTTAGGATGTTGGGTCTTGATCAATAAATCTACACATCGGATTTTATTGTTCATCTCATAGTCTGATTTTGCCCATTGGCTCAGAAGTTCTAAAGCGAGTTCATCGCGCCAAGCCCCTATTTTTTCGATGAGTTTCAATCTATTTGAAGCTTGATATTCCCCTTGAAATAATTGACTCGCCCATTGTTTTGCCAAACCAAATTGATAACTCACTGTGCCGAGTTTTCCACGATTTGATTTCTCTTGATCTTCTTCTTCCAACAAGGGATTGACTTCTTCATTGAGAGAATAGATCGAGAGTTTTTGATCACTTCCTACCACAAGCACATTGACGAGCGCCCAAGTGCCATTGAGTTGTTGGAAGGGCACTGTCGCAAGAGTCACCACATTCTGATCGATGCCATTTGTGGTGACTGGGGGATAATTGCTGAATTTATCAGTCCATGCTCTAATGCTTTGATCTTTGCCCACAGTATAGAATCTACCTAGGGAAGAAGTGATGATTTGGGTCACTTCTTGGGTATGTAATCCTTTACTGTTATTGGCTCTTGCCATGGGCTCAAAATCATCTAGTCTAGTTTGACAAATCTTCAAGCCTTCACAATAAGACAAGAGATAATCAATACCACCCACTGTGACAAAATTCAAAGCTGTGATTTTTTGGTAATGCGCATGATCGATCTTAAAGGGACCATTGAGCTTTTTTGTATTTTCCCAATGCCAAACCCAAATTTCACCATCTTCTAAACCCACAACAAAACGATCTTTGAATGAAGCCAAAGCAGTGACTTTTTGAGAAGATGTCAATGAAATACGATGTTGATGTTCAAGCATTTCACTGGGTAGATTGTAGGGATAAAAATCAATGTTATCATTGCGGTATAAAGCGATATGTTGTTGACCAGCATCTGCCAAAGCGAGTTCAAATTCACCTAGATTGGCTTGAATCAAAGAGATTTGTGACAAATCCTTGGGACTGATATACAAATCACCTTGTTCAGTAAACGCGATCACACCTTGATTTCGATTGAGTCCCACATATTTAAAGGTGAGATCATCTTCAAAACTTTCTACACAATCATTCACAGACTTTGATTTGCGAATCAATGATTCTAAATCTACTTTGTATAATCCCAGATTGCTTTCTTCACTGATACTATTGATCCAAAGTTCTGATTTTCCTTGGCTTTGTCTAGCCACTAAACCTTGAATCTTACCTCTGATTTCCAAATTCATTTGTATTGTCATTTGAATGTCTTTCTACGCATTAAAATTAAAAGCTAAGACCCGAAAGGACCAAGGATGGATATGCTTGTCTGAGTTGTACAATGGCAACCAAACAAGCATTCTTCTCGCTTTCCCCTCTGGATTGCATCAACTCAATAAACAAAGGTGTAATGCTTTGCGCAAAACCTTCATTCTCTAAAGCGATATCCCTTAATACCTTGATTAAGGTCACTTTGTTTCTCCAAGCACTGACAACTTTCTGTTGCCTACCGAGTTCTGATTTCACAGGATGAGTGTAGGGGATCTTAAAGGCTGTTCTCTTGAAGAAATCGATGAGTACATCGGAATCTACCAAAACTTCTTTGCTTTTGCTTACTGTACCTAAACCCAAGTATTTTTTATTTTTCAGGTCTTTGGCTTGGGTTTCTTTGGGTGGATTTTTGGCGATTAGGGTCAATTGTTTTTTGGCAACTTCACTTTGGGGTGAAATGCTATTGGCAAAAGGTTGCCAAGGTTGAGCCCCATGGATTTGATGGAAATGTTGCCAAAGGATCTTCACAGCAACTTCACAAACCCTGCGATCTGAACTATCGAGTAATCTGCTGAGTTCACCGGGTTTTGCATATTTCTCTGGATATTCTTTGATCAAATTCAAAGCAAAATCCCGAACGCTGGCTTTGGGTGATAGACAGAATTGATATAAAGCTTTGGGTTCAAATTGAGCCAAATCCAAATCGATTCTTTCATCTACAGATCTAGGTGTTCTGCCCAATGCTTCTGTAAAATAGGCTTTAAGACCTTCATCATTACTGCTAAAAATCTCAAGCAATCCATGGAAATCCACTTGTTGATCTTGGCACCAAAGGCTTAAATCATATTTACTTACAAAATAAGCGATATCTTTGAGATTCTGGTTGGCTTGAAGGGCAAATTTCTTGAATCGTTCAAAATTAAAGAATGATCTAGGAATCGCCAAATCTATAGATAATGCTGATTTGTTGGGATTCTGTCTTTCATAGGCAATGCTATATCTTTGATAGAAGAGTTGGGGCAATAGATAAGATTCTGACCAACTCGCCTTTTTGTCTTCAAGCTTGGCGACAAATGCTTTCCATGCTTCTTGTATGGCACTTAATTTTGCTGTTTTGAGCGCTTCTCCCTTTAATGTGCTTAAATTTGCAATGGTAGATTGACTTGCAAAAGCCCAAAATGGATATTCTCTTAAAAATGTTTCTTTGAATACATTAAAAGTCCAAGATTCTTGACCCTTGATGGCATAACGATAGAACCAATCAAAACCCAATTCTTCAATATTAAAATACTTCCCATTCCCTAACCATTCTCTTGCTAATCTCGCCTGATTATAATTCACTTCCAAAGTATCAAACCATTCGAGATCAAGCGCGCCAAGCCCTGTTTTCCATGATTTATCTTGGTAATACACCTGATCATCACAAATCAACTTCAAGAAATCCAAACCAAAAAGCTTGGGTTTGATGAAAGATTTAGACACCCATTTTTCTACACCGCTCGATACTTGATCATTGGGATGCATGAATAATGCTTTGATTTGAAGATCTGAAAGTGCATGAAGATTCTTGAGTTTATCTGATTTGATCTCTCTTTGTGCAGAAATTTCATTGGCACTATCCAAAGTATCTTCTAATGCTTTAAATGCAATTTCAATGGCTGTTTGAGTGGGTTCTTCACCCTTAATCAAAGACCAATAAAAATCAATCACATTGCCTTGTTCTGGTCTAAACTCGGGTTTTTTCAAGAGTTTAGCAGCGAGATTACGCACTGTTTGTATCTCATGATTGATGGCTTTTCGATACCAATCATAGCTGAAATCTGTTGCAGAAAAACAAGAAGTGATGAGTTTTTCAGCCAAAGTTGCGAGTTCTTGATCTTCTAATAATTCAGTGCATTGATCTAAGGTTAATTTAAAATAACCATGAATAGGATCGATCAATAATTCACCCAAACTGCGTAGCTTCTTGTTCTTGAGGAAAGCCATCACTTGATCAATACTAAAATACTTGATTAACTCTTTGAGGTTTGCAGTCACATATTTGAAAGCATAATTGCTGACTGCTGTTGTAGAAGAATGAATGAGAACCAACATCACTTCATGTAAACCATGTAAATGATATTCATTTTGGGTGATTTTACATTGTTGTTCAAACCAATTGAGCAACCAAGTATCGATGACAACGAGCTTTCGATGGGCCAGCTTCAACAAGAAAGAAGCAAAATCTTGGGTTTGCGCTACATTGGGTTGTACCAAAGAAATATGATTTTTAGAGATCATATTTACTGCAAACTGAATGACACTTTCATGTTCTGCTTTTTCTAGAAGTTTCAACAAGGGTTTAGGATTTTGAGCCCATAATTCTGGATAAGCATGTAGTGTTGCGATTTTGGTTGCTGATGTATTGTACCCATATTCAGCATAATAAAAGGATTCAGCTGTATAAACCTTGTGATTCTTACTATAAGTCGCATTGTGATTGACAATATGATTATAAACCCAAGAAGCATGTAGATCTTGTTTGGACTTCATCACTGGATAATAAGACAAGATATCTGCAGCTACTGTGCTATACAAATAGGGTTGAAACGCTGCCACTTCACGCAATGTTCTCCAACCTAATCTCACTAAATAAGCCAAAGTTCTCTTACTCACATCTCTATTTTTGAGCGCATATTGATTGACTGTGAAGCTTCTATTTAATCTATTTCTATTTTCATTGTAGCTCACCATTTCATAATCAAATCGAGCAAGTAGTGCACTAAAAATCACCCAATTCTTCTGGGCAATCGCTTGTTTATACAAGTTTCTCAGAACTTTCCAAGGACCCCATCTGAGTGGCATATATTTGATGATATCGAGTAAGCTGGCTTGAGCAAATGAACTTTGATCTTGTACGAGTTTATCCAAGAGTTCAAGGCATTGAATACGATCAGGTCTGAGTTCTTTGGGTTGCGCCAAATAAGTATTCCATCTCTTGACATGTGCCAGTGCAATATACTTTCTCACCAATAAACGTGGCATTGGGAAACTTGGCACTTCTGGATGATTGACTTTGACTTGTTGCATATAATCTTTTTTAAATCGCCAAGCACTGACATCATCTAAGAGTTTAGAAAAAGATTTATCATAAGGCATATCTTTGGCATTGGGAATATCCAAATTTGCTTGTATCATTTTGACAAAATATTCAGCAAATCTAGGGTCTTTGCTTTCATAGGCTTGGTTTAGCCCATTGATATTTAAACTCCCTTTGTCATAGAGTGTTTTATCCCCATAATTTAGCACATAAAAAGAATCTTGTTGAATAGACAAATGAACTCTCCTATAAAATCTCATTTTTAATCTTAAAATCATCCTATGAATCCCAAGAAAAATCAAATGAAAACCTTTAAAGTGCTAAAATTTATGATAATTGGGAATTTGCAGTTTTTGTGGGGGATAAAGCATTGAAAATAATATGATTTTTCGTAATTCAAGAGATATTAAGACGATTCCTTATTGGGAAACTCTTAATCTGTAGATATTATAGAATGAAGGATTTTGATTGAATAAATCAGCAGAGATATAGCCAGTGACTTTGATGAGATATCTACCTGCTGGTAATGCTGTAAGATTTAATTGTTCTTGATCTACCACCCCATCACTTACAAGATCTTGAGCCAGAGTAATGCCCATAGGTGGAATGATTTCAAGATCAATATCACCTTCAGCATCAGTGAAATCAACAACAACTGATAGATTTGTCCCTTGTGCGATATCCACAGCATAATAATCGGCATCATTACACATCGCTACTGATTCATAGATCACAGGTAAACTAGGAATGAGATAAGGCATATCACTGCTATTATTGCTTTCATAAGGATCATTACAAGCAACAGGTTCTACACATTGAAAACTTTGGCAAATGCTTGCACCAGCGCAATGATCATCAACCAAACATTCCTTACACATGGCAGTGTTGAGATCACAATGTAACCCTGCTGGACAATCTGTTTCTAATTGACAACTCAAATCAACTTCTCTCTTTTGAATTTCGATTCTATAACTATTGCTGACAAAATCTGCCCCATAAGAATAGATTTCCAAAACATAAGTACCTATTGCATTTCTTAATTCAAATCCTTCAATATCACTGACTCCAGCTGAAGTATCGATTAAAACACCATCTGCATTTCTGAGTTTTGCATCGATATCACCATCAGCACTTCTAAAGAAGATTTGAATTGTGACATCTTTAGGTTGATCGATTGTAAATGAAAAAACATCTCTATCTAAGGCACTACAAAGCGCAGAACTATAATTATCAGCTGGTAGTCTCACTGACATGGCGATATTATCATTGGGTTCGTTATTATCCATACAACCCATATTCATAGGATCAGTAGGATCAGTAGGATCAGTAGGATCGGTAGGATCAGTAGGATC
>JACCDO011108381.1_pt1 | contig 34911 bp, 31 predicted proteins | sample 7446101 | NCBI WGS metagenome assembly JACCDO01 (sample SAMN15323440, study PRJNA562643) | freshwater metagenome | isolation source: river surface water | place: USA:Blue River Watershed | collected 2017-08-16 | reverse complement strand
TTTTGTAAATAATATAATTTTTCAGATATTTCTTTTAGTATATCTAATAATTCAGAATTTTTATCAGATACATTACTTTTATATAATTTAATTATATAATAACCTAAATTTTCACCATGTGCTAAATTCATTTTTAAATTTAATTTTTTTTTATTAGCACTAATATTAACATTTATGTTTGGAAATTTTTTATTATTATTTCCATTTCTATTTTTATAATAATTAAGAGTACATAATATCATTCCTTCAATTAATCCTAATGCATCAATATTATTTTTTTTTATAGCAGTACCCTTATTTTCATTAATATTAACTTTACTATTATAATTATTATTGTTAAATCCATTCAAAAATGATGTTACAGTTCCACTTATTTTTTTTAAAAATGAATTTATTTTAAATAACGAATTATCTCGAATATTATAATACTTAGTAGAAGATGCCTTTATTGCTTCACAGTCTTTACAATAATTTAATATTAATTGTAATAATAATGTACCTCTTCTATTTTTATCTTTATTTAACATACTATTATATAGTTCATTCTTTTCATCAATACCATAACCTAATATAGGAATATGTTTATACAAATAAGTTACATAATCAGGTTCTAAATCACTTATTAAATAGTTACTCATTTATTATAAATAATATAGATATTTTATTAGCATATTCATATTTATTTATTCACTATATTCTTTATAAAATTAACAATAAATCAAAATAATATATTATATTATATTAATGGATAATCAAATATTTGTTATCAATACTTTTATTTTAAAGTCTAATAATGATGAGTATGAAGAAAATAAAATAAAAAAAATATTTGTAAAAAAAAAGTTAGGAGAAGGGAGTTATGGATTAGTATTTTTGTTAGATAATAATCATGTAATTAAAATATTTAAAAATTCTACATTAAATAATACAATTTTAAATGAATCGTCATTTTTATTACCGATAAAGAATGAAAATAGAGAATTAATATTTTATTATAAATATATAAATAATAAAAAAGAGAATAATTTTATAATAAATCTTTATGGTATTGGCTTAATAAAAGATATGATAATAGATCATGATCAACAGTATGATATTAATAGTTATTTTATAATATTACCTTATTGTATATCATTTTATAATAATTTTAATGTTTATAATTCGCAATTATTGCATAAACATAATGGATTAAATTTTACATTAAATGTAATGAAAAGATTGATTCAAATATCTGAGTTTTTGGAAATTAATTATAATATTATAAATATTGATTTTAAGTTAAATAATTTTATGTTTCCAGAAAAAACGAAGAATTTAAATAATTTAATTATGATTGATTTTAGTATAATAAAAAATAAAAGTAAGAAAAAATATAATATTGAAAATAAATATTATATTTGGCCTTATAATGAAAATGTATCTTTAGAATATATTCCTTCATATTCAATATGTATTAATGGATTAGAATTATTATTTGGTTATGATGAAGTTATTCAATTACCAAATAAAAATAAAATAAATTATTTTTTAAAAAATATAGAGAAAAAAAATAAAAACGCATATACAATTTTTTATAACGGTATTGTAAAAAAAATAAATACATTAGATTTTTCTAAACTTATTTCTAGTCTTTCAAATTAGTCTTTTAATGGGACATTATATCGTTGCACTTCTTCTAAAACCATTTGATCGTGTAATGATGCTATACCAGAACGAGTTACTAAAGAAGTACCCTTAATTAATGAAAAATGATTTATTTTAAATTCATCTTTTGGTAATTGTATTCTAATATCATTTTTATCAGCTAATTTATTAGAACTTTTATAATAAAGTAAATCTATTGCTGGTTTTAATAATTTTTTTTTACTGTATACTGGAAGAATTGCTTCTTTATATAAATAAGGGATAATAATTTTTTCTAAATAATTATCTTTATCACTAAATTTTATTGATATTTTATAAAAAGACTTATCATATTCTAATTTAAAACCATTATAATTACATGTTAATGTACTAAATCGTTCAGAAATAGCTTTTAATAAATTATTTATAATATCTTCCATATACATATTTACTGTTTCACTATCTAAATAACCTAAATAAATCATATTTGTAAAATATTTATTATTCCAATGTGATTTTTTTAAATTATATCGTTGTTTAAGTTTTTTTGTTACTTTTCTCAATATTCTGATCTGATTTTCATCGTCAAATATATTTCCAATAAAATAATGATTTTTTTCTTTTTTGTTATTACTTTTCATAAATCCAAAAAAAGTATCCATACTTCTTAATATTATATAGTATTTTTATTTTATTTAGTCAAAATAAATTAAAGAATTTATTTTTTTAAGTGTTAAATTTTTCTTTTTTTCAATAATATATAATAAATACTTATGACCATTTTCATATTTTTCTATTGCATTTATACTAAAATCATGGTATCTTAAAATTTGTCTAAATAATGTTATTATTTTTTTTTCATTTAAATTTTCTAAATATTTTTTATGTTTACATTTTAAATAATATTCCTTTAATTGAGGTATAAATATATTTATTTTTTCGATAACATTTTTATTTAATAAGTTTTTCCTACAAAATTCAAAGTGAAAATTATCATTAAGTTCTTTATTTGTAATTATATATAATATTTTCGATACAAGTTCAAAGTCTGGTATTTTTGAAAATAGTTGATCTTTTGATTTTTTATCATATTGCTCTTTTAAAGAATATTTTTCAAATGAATCAATATTATTTATAACATTATCAATTTCTATAAATTTATTTTTAAAATATTTTTTTTTTAGATCTTTGACGCAATCCATAATTTCTCTAAAAATAACATATATATTTTTTATATAATAATCTTTAATAATAAAATAAATTAAATATTTTCTTTTGGTATTGCCATTGTTCTAGCCATTGGTACATAATTATTACTATTTATTTCAGGTTTATGTTTTCTTGTATTTTCACATGTTATTTCATTAAAATTGGATAACATTCCTCCTTGTAATTTTAAAAAATCTTGTCTTTCATTATTCCTTATCTTTTCTATATTATCTCTTCGAGTATTTACAGGATTTCTAATTAAATATTTATTTATTTCTTGATCCTGGCTACTCCCGATATTATCGATATTAGTATAATAATTATTTTGAAAGGCACCTTGAACAGGAATTTGATCATTTAATGGTTTAGTTCTTGTAGAGAGAGAAGATCTTTCTATATCAAATTGATTCATTATTATTGCATTATTATCTATATTATAATGATCATGATTATAATTTAGTATAGTGGGAGTGTTTGACATAATTGGTCTAAAAAAATCACGATCATTTCTAAAGGTTAAATTATTATTACATCTTGTTTGTTTTGTATGTTCTGGATAAGGTGCTAAATTCATTATTATGTTATATGTTATATATTATAAAATTTTTTTTAAAACAAATTTTTTATATTCAGAAAGTATGCGTTATAATTAATTATAAAATAATATATAAAAATATATAAAATATATGAAAGATAAATATAATTATTCATTAAATGGAATAGAACATGAGATAACATTAAACCATAATTTAAAAATAGATCAAAAGCCATTAAATGAAAAAATACTAGTATCAAATAAATATCTTATGAAATATATAAATGATTTATTTGACTATCATTGTATTGAATATATTGTTGTTGGAAATAGTTTATTAGGAGTATATATATTTAATGGAATAAATATTTTTGATCAGTCTTTAGAAGTTTCTACATTGGAAAATAATTTTTTTAAAATAAAAAAAATAGAAGAAGAAATTAAAAATGATGAATTTGAAATAATTTTTAATGAAAATTATATAAAATTATCAACAATATTTTTTGATAATATAAAAAGTAGTATATACATATATTTATTAAAGAATGATTTAAATGATGATAAATTAAATTATGTAAATTGTAATAATAATATTATAAATCATAATTTTTATGATATTTTCCCTATTAAAAAACATAATTTTGAAGAATTTAGTGTATCAGTGCCTAACAAAATAGAAAAAGTTTTAGAAAGTTATAATTTAAATTTAAATTATATTGTTTTTAGTAAAAAGAAGAAAAATAATAAAAAAATTATTGAAGAAGTTGAAAATAAAAATACAATAAATGCAATTAAAGAAAATTTAAATAATTTTATTTCTGTTATTAAACCATTTTTTTATTAAATTATTTATTATTATTACTATCAATTATGCTAATAAGTTTTTGAGGTAATTCATTATATTTAAATATATATTTATTTTTAATGTGAATTATATTATAAACATTACTTTCAAAAACAATTGATCTATATAGTAATAGAAAATAATCAGATTTATAATTTTTTGATTTTATTAATCTATAATTTTGAGTATTTTTTTTTAATCTTTTATCTAATATGATAATATTTAAATTAAATAATTGTGATATCCATAATAAATCAATATCAGATCCATTATATGAATCACTTAAAATTTCATCAATTAATGTTTGAAATGATGCTATAAATTTAAATATTTTATCTCCTTCTTTTTTATATAAATTTAATATACTATTTTCATTATTTTGACTATTTTTAGAATCAATTATTGATTTAATATGTTTTATTATTTTATTTTTTAAATAAATAATATCAATACTTATATTTTTCCCAATATTATTTTTAAATTCATCTAAATTTAATATATAAGTAATAATTGAAAAAATATTATCATTTTCACTAATTTTTACTTTAAATTTATCTCCTAAAATTTTATTCCAATAAATAGATAAATCTTCAACTTTATAATTTTTCACTAATAATTTTTCAGATTTAAGATATTTATCTTTTTTAAAAGATACATCTTTTGTTGTTGTATTTTCATATAATTTTCTTGTGTTTATAAATAATCCTTTATTATCTAAAAATAATTTTTCAATAATATTTTCAATTTCATTGTAGTTTAATGTATGTATAATAAAATATTTATTATTATTTTTATCAATTAATTCTTTATTTACAATTGTGGGAATATTATCATTTAATATTTCATTTCTTTTCATTTTAAAACGCAATAATTCATCAACAATACGTGATACATAATAAGTATAATTATTATATTTTTTACCTTTATCTAATAAATTTATCTTATTTACAAATAATTTACAACTATTTTTTTCAATAACACAATGTGGATCATCTTCACATGATAATTTTATATCTTTATCATTATTTGAATCTTTTTTTATATTTTTTCTTAGAAAACATGGAACTCTTTTATTTGGTACTTGATAATTATAATAATCAAAATTATTATTATTGATTGTTACAATTTTTTCATAAATATCATTTAATATAATAAACATTCTTTTTCTATTTTTAATAATATTTTTATCATCTGAATTAATAATCTCCATTATTTTATTATAATATTCTTTATGTTCTTTAATTTGTATAAATTTTGATAAATCGAATTTTAGTCTAATATATGTTTCATCTTCAAAATTCTTTTTATTAATAATCTCTATTCTTTTATCAATCTTTTCAATTTTATTATTTAATGATTCATTAACATCACTAAAATAATTAAGATTAGATACTTTTAATTTTTTATCTTTATTTGATGTATTAATAATAGGAATAAATCTGTTATTTTCATTAACAAGTGCTATAATATTTTTACCACTTTTAATATCTAAAATTTTATGGGTATAATTGCATTTTAAATTTGTTTTTTTATTAAGTTCTTTTGACAATTTTATATTATCATTAAAACTTATTTTTTCTATTTCACTAACATCAAAAACAACTTTATATTTTAATTTATTTATTAATGGTGATGGAGAAACAGGTACATATAATCCATTATTAAGTAATAACCCAAATACTTTATTATAATGATCAATATATTGTAATTTTGGTAAAAAACTTTCACTTAATTTTTTATTTTGAATATTTACTAATATTTCATTTAAAGTAGTTTGAAGATTATCTCCATTATTTATTGTTAAATTATCAATATGTAAATCATATTTTTTTATATTATCTTTTAGAACTTGTAACCAATCAATATTTTCTTTACTTTTACATCCTTCGAATGATATTTCAAATATTTTTTTTATTTCTTCACTATCATTATCAAATATACATGTTGATTTAGCTGTTTTCCCTTCACCTTCTAAATAATATATTGGTTCATAATATTCTTTTGATTTTATAATTAATATTGTTTTCTTTGAAAGATCATAAAAATATTTAATATTTTCTTCTTTTGGACATAATAATGTATTATTTTCAAAAATAAATATATTTACACCATTTTCAAATAGTATATTTTCCCTTTGTAAATAATCCCATAAATATTTATGATTAATATCTATTTTTTCATTTAATATATAATTTTTAAAATTTTCGTATGGTGTATATTTAGCACTAGGATTATTAAAAATAATTTGTAAGTTTCCACCATATAAACTTTTAAAAATATCTTCATTTAATTTATCAACTAATATATTTTTTATTTTAGAAACATCAATTTTTAAATTAGTTTTATCACAACTCAATATATCACATATACATGATAAAAATGAATTATTTTTTGTATGTTTTATACCTTTTCTTAAATAACCGTTTTTATATCCTAAATATCCTGTATCTAAATTTGTTTTTAATATATTTGCAATTTCATATGGTAATTTTCCATATCTTTCTTTTTCAATTGGTATTCCTTTACCTAATATATATATTTGTCCATCTTTAATATTTTCATTTTCTACTTCATCTCCAATACATTTTTTGAATCGCGGATAAAATGATGATTTTGGTTGTGCAGGTGATAATTTAAAACAGCATGGCATACATAATCCATCTGGATGAGCAGATTTATCAAGAAAACCGGGATATTTATGGTCACCCTCTCTTATAAAAACCTGATGGTTTCCGTAAGGACAAATTGCTGTTTTACACATTCCTCCTTGACCTTTTGTTGCTCTAATTTTAATTGTTTTAGGGTCAATATCACTTTCAAGAATTGGTATTTCACAATAAGGACACCATATTTTTGGACATATATACCATCTATTAAAAACTTCTGGATTTGAACTAAATTTTACTGAGTATGTATATGAGTCTCTTTTTATTCGAGGATCTTTATCTGGATCATATGGTAAAATAACAGGTTGTTTATTTGTTGATTTTTGACATTTTCTGGAATATCTTGAAATTTTATTCTTTTTATCTAATTTAGGATTAAAAAGTTTATTATCATAACGTTGCAATCTTCTTAGAAAATATGTTTGATCATTACAAAAATCTTCACATGTATCTTTTTCAACAACTTTATCATCACAACTTAATTTAACATCTTTATGAATTTCACTATTATTTGCTAGTCCAATAATATTTTCTTTATTTATATTTGTATTTTTTAAACTATCATTATATTCATTTTCAATATCATAATCTATTTCATATATTTCATCATCAATATTATAATCTATATCGTATATTTCATCAATATTTAGTTTTATATTTTTATTATATTCATAATCTTGATTATATTCTTTTATATTTAAATTTAGATTTTTTGATGAAAAAATTTTTTTAAATTCTTTATCCTTTAGATAATCATCATAATTATTAAATAATGTCATGAATGTATGAAAAAAATTATAAATAATTGGTATTTGGTAAATTTTAGTAATACCGTTTATTAAAATATTATTATTTGTAATACTAACTAAAATTCCTGTTTTAAATTCAGATGAAACTTTTGATGTTTTTGAAGATGAATATTTTTTTTCCCATTCTAGTAAATATCCTTTTATTTCATTTACACTTTTTTGATATTTTTTTTCAAGTGTTTTAATAATAAAACCAATATCTTTATCATATTTTTGTTTTAATCTATCAATTTCAAATAATATATCATTCATATTTGCAAATCCACTGATTCTTTTATATTTTAATCTTAAACTATTCTCTGTTTTTTCTTCATTATTTTTTTTTTCAATATTTTTTGGAAAATCTGTCAAAAAATAAGGAAATTTTTTTGAAAATTCAGCTAATCTTTCAAAATTAATCTCTTTATCAAAATTTAATGGAATAATTATATTTAAAAATATAAGTTTTGTATTTTTTTTGAAATTTATTTGATTATTTTTAAAATCCATATCAGGTGATTCAATTTTTTGTCTTTCATTTAATTTTTTAACGATTCTATTTTTATTTATATCATCAATTATTTTTTTGCAATCTTTTACTGAAGTTTCAATATCAGAAAAGTTTGCATTATTATTTGCATCAAAACTTACATTTATAATTATTTCACCAGATTTTCTTAAAAATATAGAACTATAACGTTGTTGATCATTATATTCTTTTAAAAATCGTTTAAATATAATTCCATTCATTCTACGATATTCATTATTTAGTCCTAACCAACTTTTTAAATTATCTTTTGATATTTTATTATGATCAAGTGCTTTTTTTGATATTATTGAAAAAGGTGCTTCAAGTATATCTTCTGAATATTTTATAAAAGGAGTTTTTTCATCAATTTTATTTTCTCTTAAATAATCAAATATTGGAAATAAATCAATATAATTTTCACTATATTCATTATTTTCATCATTAATACTAGTTGAATCTTTATTTACGCTTATTTTTATAGTTAATATATTACACGAACCTAAATATTTATTATTTTTATTATTTTTATTTTTGTTTATTAAACTAAATATATATTCTTCATTATTGTAGTATTCTTTCATTACTAAATAACTATTTTTGATATCAGTCTTATTATATGATAAATTAATATAAGGCCAATATTTTTTAAAATATTTATTTATTAAATTTTCAGTAATATCTATTTTTTTAGATCTTAAAAATTTTTCTTCATCTTCTGCATCACAAAGATATATTATTTTTTTTTTAAAACCATCACTTTCAATTAAATCATATATTAACATTCCATTTTCACTTGTATTTTTTTTTAAGTTAGCACTATCAAAATCATATTTATTTTTATTAAATTCTTCATAAATACTTGGTGTGATAAAATCTTTTTCTTTATTCGTTTTATTTTCATAATAATATCCTATTATTTCATAACTTCCATTTTTGTTTTCTAACCATAATTGTTGATTTTCGGGTAATATAAATTTTTTATTTTCAACATCACTCATATATACAAATATTTTTTTACGAATTTCAGAAATAGTATCATCGATTTTTATTTTATTATTTATAAATTTTAACTTTACTTTTTTTTTTAATAAATTTATCCAGTCATTATAATATTCAGAAAAATATTTTTTTAATAATATTTGATCATCTTTTGTAATTACTAGCCCTTTTTCTCGCTTTTCTAATTTATTAAGAACTTTTTGTATAGAATCTTCTAAATGTCCTACAAAAATACAATATTCTTCAATATTATATCCATTATTATCACTTCTACACATTTTCTGTACAGAAAAAATAAGATCTTCATAATTAATATTACAAGACATTATACTAAGATAGATTTAGATCTTTTTTTGGGATTAAATATCTCAAAAAAAGTTAGATTATAAAAATTAATTTATTAGATTACTTATTAAATTACTAAATATTATTTAATCTAATGGTGAATCACTAACTTTAATACCACAATATTCTTTTGGATTTGCACTATAGTTTTCTTTAATATATAATTTATGTTCAACAGCTTCTTTTAATAATCTTTTAAAATTACTCCAGAATTCTGGAGTGTGACCAACAGATTTTGTCATAATATGAGCTAATTCGTGTATAGCAACGAATGTTAATGTATTTTCATCAACGATTGATTCTGCTTCATCTTTTTGTCTAATGCAAAATACAACTTTTTCACCTTTATTAACAGAATAGGATGTATATTGATTATTTTTACCAGATTCTGTGATATTATCTGAGTTAAAACGGTCATTCATTCTACTAACATTTTCATCATTTGGATATTTATTTTTCATTATTTCACATATTTTTTCTAATTTGCCTCTTAATTTTGCAAGCATATCTGCTGCTAAATTTTTATCTTCCAAATTTCTCACTAAATATTCATTATTATCTATTGATGATTTTACATAAATTACTTCATTACTTAAATGTTCTAAGTGTGTATAACCTAATAAACAAAATGCAATTATGATTAACATACTTATTAAATAATTTATATCCATTATAATATTAAATATTATATTTTTTTGATAGGTTGATAAATTTATTTTTAATATATTTTTTATTAAATTTTGGATCTAATTTAGAATCAATCATTTTTAATATATCAATATCTGAAAATAATTTAATTTCTTCTTTTTGTTTTTCCATATAATTATTAAATAAATGATGATTTAATATTTTTTTATATATTTTTTTATAAGTTTTAATAATTTTTTTAGTAATTTTATTATAAAATTTATCAACATACCCTTTATCTTTTAAAAAAATATATAAAGCATGATAATTAGGTAAATCTTTATTTATTCTTATATTATATTTTTTATAAATTTCTTCTTGTATCTCTTTAATAAATTTATAATAAAATAAAGAGATAAATATTGAATTATTATTTATTTTATTAGAACTTATAAGTTTAGCATATAAAAATGATAAACTTAATCTTTTGATCATTGTATTTGTAATAGAATAAAAAAAACTTTTATCATGTTTGAAAACATATTTTATAAAATAATAACTTAATATATTTTTTTCAATAAATTTATTATCACTGTTATATAATTCAATAAGCTCTTTATTTTCATTTAAATAAAAATATTTTAAATTATAATTTTTTTTAAAATATGCAAATATTAATAGTTTATTAACTATATCATCTTCATTTATATCATATAAATATGGAAATAAAATTTGATTTGATAATGTTATTTTATTTCCTATGCAAATAAATTGATTAAAGTAATTATTATTTTTAAGAAATGGTAAATATTTAAATACTCCATCTTTTTTAAATTGTCCACTACAATATTTCTTATTAATAGAGACATTTAAATAATTTAATATATTTTTATCAGCATTCATATAATTATAAAATATAAAAATAATTTATTTATGCAAAATAATAGTCATTATTTTTTTACTTTTATTAAATTTAAATATTTCAATTTTATCTTTATAAATTTTTGGGTTTTTAAAGAAACATAGTTTATCAATTTTATCTATTTTATTATTTTTTGAATTCATTTATAATATTAAATATATAAATTATTAAAAAAAAATGAAAAATTTATTATAAAATATACTTTATTATATAATAAATATTAAATAATATGACAAAAAAAGATAAATTATATAGTCATTTAGAATTATCAAAAAATATATTTGATAATTCCAAATCTTTTTATGAAAATATAATAAATTATTTGATAATACAAAGTTTATCAAATATTCTTGAAAGAAATAAAAATTATGATACTATAACAGTTTATCATATTGATTCATTTTATAGAGATAATTCAAATGATAAATATGAATTATTACAATATAATTAACAAGTGATAAAAATAATTAACAAGTAATAAAAAATAATTAAAAATTATAATTTTCATAACTTTTATTTAAACCTCTTTGTTCTCCAATATATTTACGTACAAAAGCATTTGTACATAATTGACCTCTATCAGTTGAATATTCAGATCTACATTGTGGACTAGCAGTTGTTTGTGCAAATATAAACATACTATCTTTTGGTAATTCACTGTATATCATTTCATTTTTAAGTGGTAATGGTGTTCCTTGAGGAAGCCATAATAAATTACTCTTAGTAGGTGGATTACATGGAGGTGACTTCCATCCAGCATCACAATTTGTTTCAAATTTAATATTATCGTATGAACCTATAACTCCAGTTCCAATATTAAAATTTACTGGTGCAGAGTATGCATCTGTCTTTTTATTTATAAATCCATTAATATTATTAATATTATTAGTACTCATTTTAGTAATATAATAATAAATTAGAAAAAAATGTGAATACTTAATTTTTATTATTTTTAATATATTCACTTTTTTTATTTAGAATATCTTTCATGTGATCAGTTATAATTAAATTATTACTATTATATTGTAATCCAAATAATTTAAGATTATGTATTTTTAATTCATAACTATCTTCATCAAAATATGGATTTAAAAACATTAATTCAAAAGATATTAGATTTTCTAAATCTATATTATTTTCATGTAAAGCCCAAATTATTTTAATCGGAACATTATATAATATTCCAAAATCATTAAAAGGAGTTTTAATAAGTTCAAAATAATTTATTAAATTTAGATTTTCAATATCATTAATTAATAATTTACTTATATTTTTTGATTCAATACTAAATAATGAATATAAAAACTTTTTTTTTGCAGAGTCATTATGATAAGGAAGAATGATGTCATTTCTATAATTTGCAATTATACTATCTGAATATGGTGGATATGGAATATAATATTCTTCAAATTCTTTATTAATATTTTTTGAGTATGGGAAATAAATAATATAATTAATATCTTTATATGAAAAAAATATTTTTAATCTTATATCAGAATTGTATTCAAGTGGAATATTTTTAGATTCATATAATTCTTTAATAGTACTTCTACTTATTTTATTAATATTTTGATTTTTAAAATATTTTGTTACATCACAATTGTCCTTTAAATTAGTATATAATAATACTTTTTGTAGTATAAAGTCACTCTTTTTAAAATATTTATTACAAATTTTAAGTTTAATGGTTAAAACATCATTGACAATTGTTTCAATGTAAAAATATCTATATTTATATAAATATAAAGTATATATTATTGCAACACTAATTTTAATAAAATTATTATTTATAAAAAATGTTGAATATATTAATGGGAAAAAAATAAAATAATTACTATTTATGATTATGTTTGATATATTATATACTTTTTTTGAAAAATTATATATATTATTAAACATATTGTTAAATATATTATTTTTAGCAGAATCAGTCATAACTTATATATTATTTATTACAATTCTTTAAATAAAAAATTGAATTTTATTTTTTAAAGATATTTATTATTTAATTAGTATTTAAATAATATTTAAATAATAAATTTAAAAATGTCAGTTATTCCTACTTATTCAAAGCTTTACAAAATTAACAGTAATAATAAGATTTCACAATGGGAAATTAAGATTATTAAAAAAGGTTCTATTTATGCTATTGTTACCACACATGGTGAAAAAGATGGCAAAAAAGTAACTCATGAAAAAGATGTAGAAGAAGGAAAAGGTAAAAAAACAGTATTAGAGCAAGCTTCGCAAGAAGCATTGCGAAAATGGAAAAATAAAACTGAAAAAGAGTTATATTCTGAGAATATACCTGTTTTAGGTGAAAATACTAAACAAAATATTATTGTTAGACCTATGCTTGCACAAACATTTTCTTTTGATGTATATGATGGTAAAAGTAGAGCTTTTAAGATATCATTTCCAGCATATGTTCAGAGAAAATATGATGGAATTCGTTGTATAGCATATATACAAGATGGCAATATTATTTTAGAATCTAGAAAAGGAGTTCCTTTTCAAAATTTTACAAATCTAAAAAATGAGTTAAAAGAATTATTTAAATATTTACCATCTACATTTTATTTTGATGGAGAATTATATACTGAAAAACTTGATTTTGAAGTTGTATCAGGACTTATTCGTCTTCATGAAGATAAAGTAAATAGTGAAGATTTAAAACTAATTGATAAAATTGAATATCATGTATATGATTTTGTTGATACAAATAGTTTAAATTTGCCATTTAGTGAACGTCATAATTTCTTAACTAATTTTTTGAAAGAACATGATAAAAAAATTTCAAAAGTTAAAAATGTAGAAACAATTATTGTTGATAATTTATCTGAAATTAAAAAATACCATGATGATTTTATTAAACATGGTTATGAAGGTATTATGATTAGAGATAAAGACGGTATTTATGAATTAAATAAAAGAAGTAAATATTTACAGAAATTTAAAGAATTTATAGAAGAAGAGTTTAAAATAGTAGGTTTTCATGAAGGAACAGGAGATGAAAAAAGTGCTGTAATTTGGGATTGTATAACAAAAGATAAAAAAACTTTTGCAGTAAGACCAAAAGGAACATTTGAATCTCGAAAAAAACTTTATGAAGATGGAGATAAATATATTGGAAAGTTATTAACTGTTATTTTTCAAGAATATAGCAGTGATGGAGTTCCTAGATTTCCTGTTGGAAAAGCAATTCGTGATATTTATTAAAAAATAAAAATAAAAAAATGACAATTAAAATATTATAAAATTATTTAAGTTAAATAACTTTATAAATAATAAAAATGAAAAGAATAAATTTTCATTTTGACTCATTAAATATGAGTATAGAGTATATTATTGGACAAAATGCAATTGATAATTTCAAAATTATAGATGAAGCAAATGAGTATGATATGTGGTTTCATATTGAAAATCATCCTTCATGCCATGTGTTATGTTCTATACCTGATAATATATCAAAAAAAGATTTGTTAAAAATTATTAAAAGAGGTGCATTATGTTGTAAAGAAAATTCAAAATATAAAAGTGAACAGTCAGTTAGTGTTATATATACATATGTTAAAAATTTGGTAAAAACAGATATTGTAGGTTCTGTAATTGCAAATAATTCAAAAAGTATAAAAATATAGTTTATATTTTATTAGTTCTAATATTATAATAATTATGTATTAGGAATTTATAATGAAAAATTTTTTTATATTTTTTTTATTTCCAACTGTATTAGCATTTAATTATAATTTTGCTGGTAGAAATATTATTGGAGACACCAGTCACTTAGATCAAAAAAATATTGAAAAACTAGAAAAAATGTTTGTTTCAAAAAATAATTATTCTCCTTATAGGAAAAAGATATATATAATAAAAGGTAATGATACGAATAATAGTATTTTAAACATAACTGCAATATTAGAAAATATGAATAATGAATTTATGAAAGGGTTAGATGATAATAATTCGAGTAGTGATCCAAATAGTGATGATTATGATAGTGATGATTTTAAAAGTGATGAATCAGATGGTAAAAAATCAATCCCTCAAAATGGATACTTAGATCCATTTGGGGTATTTAGGTATTATAGAATTTCAGGAAATCAAAACCCTTTTCAATCATCATCTTCATCTCAATCAGAAAATGAATACTCTGGAGATGGGAATTTTCAAATAATAAAAAATTCAAAATATAAATTTGATGATATAGGTGGTTATGATAAGATAAAATCAGAATTAATGCAAAGTGCTGATATATTAATAAATTATGATAAATATAAGAAATATAATGTGCGAGTCCCAAAAGGAATTATATTTGAAGGTCCTCCTGGAAATGGTAAAACACTTATGGCAAAGTGTTTTAGTGGTGAATTAAATGTATCATTTATACCCGTCTCTGGAAGTGAGTTTTCAGAAAAATATGTTGGTGTAGGTGCAAGTAGAATACGTGAATTATTTAAACTTGCTGACGAAAATAAACCATCTATAATATTTATTGATGAAATAGATGCACTTGCACGTAAAAGGGGTATGGATAGTGTAAGTTCGAATTCAGAAAAAGATCAAACATTAAATCAATTATTAATAAGTTTAGATGGATTTAAAAGTTCAGATGGTGTTTTTGTAATAGGTGCTACAAATAGAATAGATCTTCTTGATCCAGCATTGATAAGACCAGGTAGAATAGATAAAAACATATATATTGGCAATCCTGATACAAAAACTCGTAAAGAGATTATAAAAATACATAGTAATGGGAAACCTATGAGTAATACAATAACAGAAGATTATATTGTAGAATTGACTGGTGGATTTTCAGGAGCACAAATTGAGAATTTATTAAATGAGGGTATGTTAAGTGCATTACGTGATAATAGGGAAATGATTATTGTGGATGATTTGGAATTTATTGCAAATAGAATTATTGCTGGGTGGCAAGCATCAGAAAGTAAGTATAGTGATGATATTATAAATAGAATTGTGATACATGAGATGGGTCATGCAATAATTGGTTTTTTTTCACCTGAGCATCCTGCTTTAGTAAAAGTTACTTTAAATTTATGGTCACCAAAAACTCCAGGATATACATTATTTGAAAATAGTGATCAAGATATAAATATTTTTACAAAAAATGGATTATTATCACATTTAATGGTATTATTAGGAGGTCGTGTTGCAGAAGAAATATTTTATGGATATTCTGTTACAACAGGTGCAAAAAAAGATTTGGATGAAGCTTATAATTTAGCCAAAAATATGATTATGCATTATGGTATGGGTGAAAAGTCAATATATCCGGATTTTAGTGATCAATCTAAATATTTAATAGATCAAGAAATAAATAAATTAATATTGGAAGCACATCGTGCAACTTTATTAATATTAAATAATGCAAAAAGTTTAGTAATAGATTGTGCAGAATTATTAAAAAAAAATAGTATTTTAAAGCCGGATGATATAGTAAACATATTAGATACCAAGTACCCTGATATGAAAAATATATTAAAAAATAAAAATTTTTAATCTAATATGTTATAAAATTATATAAAAAGATCCTTGTAACATTAAATTTTTTTATAATTATAAGTATAAAAAAAATTAAAATAAATACATTAGAAAATTATTGTTAACCTACTACTATTTGTTATTACATGAAAGAATATAACCACCTTTTATTATCATATTAAGTTGAAGCCAAAAACCTGCATTAAAAAGAATTACTGCAAATGCATGTATTTTTTGATCAAATATTGTTTCTGCAAATAAACCTTCAATAATACCTCCTAACGCAATGAAGATTGGTGGAGCTAAAGAATTTATTATACTAAAATAACCTGGGTATACTAATGTACCTAAATCTGAAAATGCATACATATTTAATGATGCAGAAAGTATAAATGGTATTAACGTAGTCCAAGCTAATGGAAACGTTGAACCACCAACTGTTTGTTTCCATTTAAAATTAAAAGTAGCTTTATAATCTTGATTACCTAGATAACCAATAAAGAATCCTAATAATGATACAAATTTTAAATAACCATAAAAGTAATTTGGACCTAAAACAGCATATGAGAATGATTGTAATCCAATATACTGCATATTAAAAATAAAAAAGTAAGCAACAATTCTTAGCCATTGATTGTTTTTCTCAGAAACAATAACATTTGTATTTTCGTATTTACCTCTTAATGGACTATCAAAAGGAGCTACCTGCCAACCTTCATATGTATGCATCATAATACCCGGAAGACCTCCAAAAAATGCTACTATTGGAGAAAGAAGAAATAAAAGTGTTCTTTGGTTGTCATTATCAAAATAATTAGTCCATTTATCACTATTATTAAGTATAGACTGAGCCATTAGAAATGCTGGAATAATTGGTGTCCAATGTACAAGTTCAACTAGATTCAACATAAAAACATTTGCTGTATGAGCCATTCCAATATCATAAAGAGATGTTTTTGGAGGTGCTTTATTCCAACCCCATGATGGATTTGAAGGAAATCCTAGTGAAAACCATTTGTTTTCAGCAGAAAAATAATAATCATAGCTCTTTTTAATTTTATTAAAAAATAACATTTATTTAATAATAATATTATATTTTTAAATATAATATTATATTATTTTTAATAATAAAATATTAAAATTTATAAAAAAACATTAAATATAAAATAATTATATTTAATGTTTTTACACCCTTAAAAAATTAAAATTGAATAAAAAATCTATTTTTAATATAAATCATATTTAATATTCATATTACCAAATATTGCTACACTAGAAAAAAACTTCATTAAATGATGATCACTAAATGCCATCATCATATCATAATTATCCGAACTTTTTTCATCATATTCTATTTTATTATACACATTATTAAATATATTTTTCATATCATCTAATGTAAAAAACATAATTCCTTCGTTTTCTGCTTCAGATATATTTTCACTTATATGAAAAATATGAAATCCTTTAGCTCTTAAGTAATTTATTATTTCTAATTGTATTTCATCAGGAACACGTTTTTCTGTTATTATTTTACCAACATCTATATCAGATCCAATTATTGATAATTTTTTTATGATAGATGATGTTGAAACAGCACAAAAAACAATAAAACCATATTCTTTTAGTTTAGAAGTGATGAAAGAAATATCATCTTCAGTAATGTATATAAATGAATAATTTTGAGGATTTTCTTGCCTATCTCGTATTTTTGTATGATCATGTATCAATGTTAATTGTCTAGTCATTGCATAATTAACTATTTTATACATATTTGGTATATATTTTTTTTTTGAATCTTTTATTGGCTTGCTAAACATTCTTCAAATTGTTTTTTAAATAAAAATAATTAAATGATTATTTTATATTTTATATAATATTATATTAATAAATAATTAATTATTAAAAAATTACTGTCATTTTTTATAAATAAAAATATTATTTTAAATTATAATGTGTGGTAATTATTATAATTTAATAATAGTTTTTATTTTAGGATTAATAATTGTAGGATTGGTATTTTTTTATAAAAGAAAACATATAGATTCTTTTGATAACTTAGAAAATAATTTATATACTTATGATAGTTGTTGTAATCAAGAAGATATTGCCCATTGTCAAACTTATGGTAAAACAGGTGTATGTGATTACAATAAAAATAATAAATCATGTTTATGTCAAAATGCTTTTTAAATTTGCATTTATGTAAAAATAATAAAAATAGTAGAAATTTTTATTATTTGCATTTGCATTATGTTATGCTACTTTTACATTTTCTATAAAATATTAATATTCATTTTTTTTCGATGCTAATCCGATAAAAATTATAATACCGTCACCTCCTGGATTAAATGCAACATCATTTAAAAAGTTTGGTTTCCAATTATTAGCAACCCATACATTCCCTGCCATATCAATTTGTGCAGATGTAGCTCTCATTAATGGTATAAAACAAGGACCTAATTTTTGACCAACTATACTTGTTCCATATAAAGGCTCTCCATTTGCTAATAATACTTCACTTCCACCTGTTGGTAATGTATATCCTGTATTATATGGAGATAATGTATTTCCATATTTATCTATATGAGTTACTCCATACTTTATATTAGTTGGAGATGAAAAATTTGTAATCCATAGATTATCACTACTATCAACAGTGCATCCCCATGGTGTACTAATTGATTTTCCAGTAATTGCTAGTTTGTTATTATTTGGAAATATTTTATAAACTGTATCATTTGTTGGAGAACAAACATATATATTATCTTTTGAGTCAACTGCCATTCCTAATAATTTATCATTTTCTAATTGAATTTTTCCTACTTCTACAATAAGATTATTTTCAAGTTTTAATCTATAAATAAATGATATATTTGAATATGAAACTGATACTGATACTATATTATTTGAATCAACAACTAAATGAAATGGAAATTCCGTTTGTAATAAGTTAAAAATTGCAACATTTTCAATAGAACCATTTATTAATACAACAATTTTATTATTTTGATAACTTGTAATCCATACATTTTGTTCTTTATCAACTGCAATACCTTGAACTTTAAATAAATTATCATTATAAACATTAACTTCTTTTGTAATACTATTAATGATTGTGATTCCTCCATTTGGTATAATATTACCCCATCCAAAATTAGATCCAATTATATTATCATAATATTTTGCAATACCAAATGCTTGTCCTACAATTTTATCATCTACTATAGGAGAGTAAGAAGTAGGCTTACCATCTGGTTGTAATATTATTGTAAAATTACTTGAATTATTTGTACCTTGAACAACATTATTTGTAATCCAGTAATTTCCATCTTTATCAAAAACACCATTTGCAGGGCCACCTATTAAATAATCATTATTACCGCTATTATTTACTTTTAATGCTAAAGTAAAAGAATCAGGGGTTTGTTCAAAAATTAAAAATGGAATATATGGTTTTCCTTGAATCAATGTATATTCAAATACAATAGAAACATAATTATTATTATCAGTATTTCTAAGTTTTGGTAAATTTAAAATTATATTAATAATATCTTTGATCTCATATTCATTTGGAATTACTAAACTGATAATTTTTTCTAATATTTTTTCACTTTTTATACATGTTGATAACAAATTACTTATACTATTACATAATTTTAATGTATTTGTTTCATTTCCATTTGGTGAAGTTTTAATAACATCTGCTAGAGTACCATCATTTTTTACAAAATTATTGTACATCATATATGCAATATTTAAACCTTGATATTTACCAAATATATTATTATATTGAATAAATTGTGCAAAACAATAACAACTAATAACTGTTGTTAATTCATTAATAATTAAGTTATAATCTAATAGTAATGTTTTACCAATTATACACATTAATGTTATTTTTTTATTTTCATTAGATTGACCAATTAAATAAAACATCCCATAATCATTACATAATTTATCTACTTTTAAAATAAAATGCCCATTTAAATCAGATGTTGTAATTGCTAAAATTTCACTCTTATCATGGAGTGAACCATATAAAGTGATGGTATAATTTGGAAGATATTTAATAATTAAATTATTACCAGATTGTATAAATCCTTTGATATAGATCATAATATATTTATATATTATATATTATTTGTAAATAGCATAAAAATAAAAACAAATAAAAAATATATTTATCTAAAAATGTTTTTAATATCATTTTTTGATATTTTAATATAAAATATAATTACTAATATTTATTTATAAGATGAATATTATAAATAAAGGCATATATAAAGTTTTATGTAAATTTAGGAGTACTGAAACATTAACTCTTATAAATAGTGTTGCAAGAATTGATGATTATAATCTAATAATACCCAATTTATATTTAGGTAATATAAAATGTGCACATGATTTAAGTTTTTTAGTAAAAAATAATATTCAATCTATTGTAAATTGTACTGAACATGAAAATTTTCATGAATATTTTAATGACGAGCATAAAAGAACAATGCGTTTAAATATTAATGATAGTAGAAACGAAGATAATATAATAAAATTTAAATCTGAAATATTAGAAACAATTAATTTTATAGAAGATTGTTTAGAGGAAAATAAGCCGGTATTAGTACATTGTTATTGGGGATTAATGCGTTCAGCAACTGTTGTAGCATGCTATTTAATAAAAAGATATAATTTAAATGCAGATGATGCAATTTCAATTGTAAAAGAAAATCGTCCATATTCATTATTATCATTATATAATTTTAATGAAATATTAAAATTTGTTGAAGAAACTTATAAAAAGTAATTTATCTAACACCCGGTATAAATTTTGAAATATAATATTTCATTTCAGCATTATTATGTACATTAACACCAAGATCATAATATTTATTTGCAGGAATCTTATTATTAATTAATCCCATTACATATCGTAATTGAATTAAATAATTATTAATCGCATTTATTAAGAAACCCATATTTGTAGAAGCCCATGGTGCAGTTGTAATATAACTGTATAACATTGATAATTCATTTGGATTTAATATAATTTTACCATTTTCAGTTTGAGTTGCCCATCTTATTTTATTTGGCATATCAAATTTTGCATTTTTCTTATAAAAAAAAGCACTTCTTAATGTGTTATCATAGTAAATTACAACTGCAATTGATAATTTTGGATTATATTTAATTACAGTATTTACTTGATCAATATTTCTATTAATAACTGCATTGTAAAATATTTTTGGTATTATTAATGTATCATAATATGAAGGTAAATGTCTAGGTACTCCAACACAATCAAAATTAAAAGGCCATGTAGTATCCATTATATATATATCTAGATAAGATCTTTTTTGAAATTTTTTTATAAATTCAAAAAAAATAGTTTTCAATAATATTATAATATTAATTTAAAAAGCTATTTTTTAATATTATTTAGAAAATATGGAAACTAGAAAAAATAAATATACTTATTATGATGAAGAATCTAATGAAAGTAATGATTTTGATGAAGAATATAATAATAAAAAAAGTAAAAAAAGAGTAAGAAATAATGAAGAGATTGATTTTAGTCAAAAAAGAAAAAGATCAAATAGTGAAAATGATATATATTATAAAATAAGAGAGCGTTCACAAAATGATGAATATTTTAAAAAGCTTAATAAAACCAAACAAATAGAAATATTAGAAAAAGAACATCAAATTTATAATTATTTTCAGACAGAAATTCCAATAAGATATAAAATTCTTTATTCTAACCTTCCAATTTCAACGAAGTCATTAATTATTCAAAGAATTGATTTATTTGAATCAATGTCACCGTTTGATTCAGAATATAATAAATTAAGTAAATGGCTAAATTCTTTGTCAATAATACCATTTGATAATTATGTAAAAATGCCAGTCTCTTTAAATGATGGTCAATTAAACATTCAAAATTTCTTAATTAATTCTTATAATATATTAGATAATACAATATATGGACAGAAAAATGCTAAAAACAAAATAATGCAAATACTTGCACAATGGATTTCTAATCCAAATTCAATTAGCCAAATTATAGCATTAGAAGGTCCACCAGGTGTAGGTAAAACAAGTTTAATAAAAAATGGAGTGTCAAAGGCTCTTAAACGTCCATTCTGTTTTTATGCGCTTGGTGGAGCAACAGATATTTCAAATTTAGAAGGTCATTCATATACTTATGAGGGTGCAATATGTGGAAGAATGGTTGAAATGTTAATGGAAAGTAAAGTTATGAATCCAGTAATATTTTTTGATGAACTAGATAAAATAAGTGACACTCCAAAAGGTAATGAAATAAATGGTTTACTTACACATTTAACAGATTCTTCACAAAATAATGTTTTTAATGATAAATATTTTTCAGGGATTGATATTGATTTCTCAAAAGCATTATTTTTCTTTTCTTATAATGATGGTGAATTAATAAATCCAATCTTAAAAGATAGATTAACAATTGTTAAATTTCAAGGATATAATATTGAAGAAAAAATAAATATTGTTAAAGATTTTATTATTCCAGATTTATTAAAAAATATAGGTTTTTCAGAAAAAGATATTATTATTAGTTCAGAAACAATAGAATATATTATTAATAATTTTACAGAAAATGAAGATGGAGTAAGAAATATTAAAAGAAAAATAGAGGATATATTTTTAAAAATTAATTTATTATTTCTTATAAATAATCAAAATAATATGATAAATATTGATTATAAAATTGATAATTTAACATTTCCATTAAATATAAATAATAATATTGTTAATAATTTATTATCTAAATAATTAGATATATGATAAATAAAATATATGAAAAATATAAAATAGAGCTTGATGGAGTGAAAAAATATGTAAATAATGATTATATTTATAAAATATTTTATAATTATGGATTTATTTTAGAAAATAAATTTATACCATTAAATAGCAATATAAATGTTTATGAAGCTTGTTTTATATCAATATTGGTTGATATTTATATTAAAAATTATAAAGAAAATGGAAAATTAAATATTTTAGAAATTGGTTTGGCATATGGAACATCATGTTTAATTTTAATGAATAAATTATTAAAGTATAAAAAATCAAAAAGTTATGACATTATTGATATGAATCAAACTAAACAATGGAAAAGTATTGGAATGAAAAATATAAATGCATTTTTAAAATATGTTAAACATAATGATTTAGATTATAAATTATATGAAGATAGTTCGGTAATCATTTTACCCAAATTAAGAAAAAAATATGATATAATATTTATTGATGGATCACATGATGAAAAAATAGTTATTATGGATATTATAAATTCAGATAAAAAATTAATTATAAATGGTTTAATGATAATTGATGATGTTTTACATTATGGTGTAAAAAATGCTATTTTAAAATTCTTTAGTAATAATAAAAATTATAAAAAAATAATTATTTCAAAAGATGAAACAAGTTTTATTGAAGAAAAAGAATTATATAATAAAAAGTCAATAAAGAAATCTTTTTTTAGTCCAAATACAATGTTTTGTTTTCAAAAAATATTCTAATATTAAAATATATATGGATAAATATAAATATGTTTATAAAAGTATTATTAATGATTATCCTTTAATTTTTGGTATTATAAAATTAACACAATATGAAAAAAAAGATTTTTATCCATTTTTGCAATCTAAACTTACAAATATTATTAAAAAAATAATAAAAAAAAAATCTATTTTTAAAAAAAAGAATATATTAATTGATGATCATTTTATAAATTTATTAAATAATATTATTCAAAAGTTAACTATCATAACAACGAAAAAGAAAAAACAAGTTGGTGGTTTAGATTTAATAATAAATAATAAAAGATTAATTAATTATATTATTGATGATAAAAATAATAAAAATAATAAGATGAATCATATTATTCTTTTATTACAAAAATATATAAGTTCTTTTAAAGGTAATGAAACAAAAAATATTATTTTAGAAGATAAAAATATAGATGATCAACTATTAATTTATATAAATACAATGTTAAAAATATATCAGTTTGTGAATGAAAATAATAAAAATAAAAATAAATTTTTAGAGTTAGAATATAAATATTTGAATAATTTAATAAAAGATTATTTAGTATCTTATAAAATTGATAAAAATATTGATATTAATAGATTAATAAATAATTTTGTAAAATTAAGTAAAATAACAAATTATAATCAACTTATTTATTTTAAATTATTATTTACAATGTTTTCATCAAAAATTTTAGAAAGTAGTATATTTATAAAAAAAATAATATTTTTAATTATTATTATTTATGGTATATTATTATTAGAATATTACATAAATAATAAAATAAATGATGAAAATTGTATATTTTTATATAATTTTTTAATTATTTATTTTATATTATTAGAAAAAATTTTGTTGTAATATATTAAATAAATATGGTTAAAAATAGTAAGATGTTTACAAAAAATGGTATGAGTATACTTTTTGGAGTTATTATTTTAATATTAATAGTAATACTTTTATATGTATTATTTAAAAGAAATAGAAGTTATGAAAGTTTTAGAAGTTCAGCTTCTCGTTCTGGTTATCGTGGTGCAACTGGAACTAAATCTTCTAGTACTACAGTTCCACATTTAAAAGGTACTTATTCGAAAACATGTTCAAATGTAAAATATACAGATTCTAATAAATCAGCTATTTCAGCTACTTGTAAAAATAAAAAAGGTAAAGGTATAAATAGTACATTATCTCTACCATGTAATGATGGAAATGGTATTAGTAATTGTAATGGTAAATTAAAATGTGGAAGATGTTAAATATTTTATTTTTCTTTTTTTGTTTATTTATTTTTTTGATTATTTTTTTGTATATTTTTTTTTAGGTATTTTTATAATTTTTTCACAATCTTCTTTCGTTAGATTATCAACATTATACTCTTTTGGAATATTAAAAAACTTTTTATTATAGAGTATATAATAACCATAAGGACCATTTCTTATACTATAATTATCAATTACTTTTATAACAGTATTTTTATTATTATTTTCTTTATTATTTGAATCAATTGAAATAATTTTAATTGCTTCTTCAAATGTTAAATTTTCATCATAACCTTCTAATAATTTATAGTTCTTTTCATTATATGATAAATAATATCCATATGGTCCATTTTTAACAAAAATTTCACTATCTTCATAATCTCCTAATTTTTTTGGAAATTTTGTCATAGTTAAATAATCATCATAAGTTATACTATTTACACTATATTTTGGATCGATTTTAATATATTTACAATCTTTTCCGTCACCTATCTGTATAACTGGACCATATTTTCCAATATATGCATATAATGATTTTCCATCTTCATTTTTTCCAATTAATCTTTTACTTTCATCTTTACTTTTACTAATTAAATTTTTATCATTTAATTTATCAACACTAGGTTTAAAATTTTCATAAAAATCTCCAACAACATCATTCCATTCAATTCCACTATTTGCAATATCATCTAACTTGTTTTCTAGATTTGATGTAAAGTTATAATTCAAAATCTCTTCAAAATTAGATTCTAAAAATTGAATCGTATTTATACCAATATCAGTAGGAACTAACTTTTTCTTTTCAGCACATATCGTAATTGATTCTTCTTGTTCTTTAATTTTTTTCCCATATTCAAGAATATATGAAAGTACATTCACTTTTTTACCTTTTATATCTTTTTTCTCAACATATTTCCTCTCCATTATTGTTTCAATAATGCTTGAATATGTGGATGGTCTTCCAATACCAATTTTTTCCATTTTTTTTATTAAACTTGCTTCATTAAATCTCGGTATTGAATTTTTATATTTTTCAGTACTATTAATTTTAATATAATTTATTGACATTCCTTCTTTAATACTATCTATATCTAATGATGAATCACTTATTATTTCATCATTGTTTTCATTTTCATTATTATCATTACTATCTTTAAAATTATCATCATATATTATTTTATAACCATCAAAAACTCTTTTTTCAATTTTAGAAATAAATAAATATTCATTTACATTGTTAGAGATCTTAATAGTATATAAATCATAAATATATTGAGTCATTTGGGATGCTACTGTTCTTTTCCAAATAATATTATAAATTTTCTTTTCAATTGCATCAAATGTATCATCTAATTCTTCTTTTTCAAAATGTGTTGGGCGAATAGCTTCGTGTGCTTCTTGTGCACATTTAATTTTCGATTTATAAATTCGTGGGTGTAAATATTTTTTACCAAATTTTTCAAGTATAAGTTTTTTAATATTATCTTGTGCAAATGTACTTAAATTAGTACTATCAGTTCTATGGTATGTTATTAATCCATGCTCATATAATTTTTGTAGTACACTCATAATTTTTTTGGCACCTATTCCAAATCTAATAGAAGCATCTTGTTGAATAGTACTTGTAATATAAGGAGGAGGAGGTCTTTTTTCAAGAGATGATTTTTCTATACTTTTTATAATATATTCTGCATTTTTAGATTTTTCTAAAAAATCAATTAAATCTTTTTTATCCAAAAAATTATTATTTAAATTAGCAATTATCTTTTTATCAAAATTTCCAACTGTTTTAAAATATTTATTTTCAGTAAATTTTTCAATATCTCTTTCCTGATCGATAATAACTTTAAGTGCAACTGATTGAACTCTGCCTGCAGATAATTTTGGTGATATATATTTCCATAATAATGGAGATAAATTAAAGCCAACCAATCTATCTAATATTCGCCGTGCTTGTTGACTATAAACTAATGACATATTTATTTTTCGAGGGTTTGATACAGCATGTTCTAATGCATTTTTTGTAATTTCATGAAAACATATTCTATTTTTTTCATTAATATTAAGTTTAAAAACGATTGCACAATGCCATGCAATAGCTTCTCCTTCTCTATCTTCATCTGATGCAAGAAGAACATTATCTACATTTTTAATAGTATCTTGTATTGCTTTAATTTGCTTTGAACGTTCTGTCAGTATTCTATAATTTGGAGAAAAATCATTATTAATATCGATACCTAAAGATTTCTTATCAAGATTACGTATATGTCCAAAAGATGATAGGACAATATACCCTTCTCCTAATAATTTTTCAATTGTTTTTGATTTAGCGGGTGATTCTACAATAAGTAATGTTTTCATTATAAAATTATTGTTTTTTATTTGTTATAATAATAACTATTATAGCAAATAAATATTTTAAATAAATCATTTTTTTTATAATTATTAAAAAATTAAAATTATTAATTTATAAAATAGTTTTTATATATTTTATTATTAATGTTTCATTAAATTGATCATAAGATTCTCTATCAAAATATTTAATACAATTTTTTGAAAATATTGAATAATTATAAAAATATTCTAATAGATCATTATCTAATTTATCATAATGATTATGAAATACAAGTAAAATAACATTTTTAATTATAAATAATATTATATTTTTAACGTTATTATTTTTTTCATCTAAATCTTCTATTGTTAAAAATGTTGATCTTACTAATCTAATTACTCTAGTATTAAAATTAATATTTATAGAATCTGGTAAATTAAAATATGTATAATTATTTTCAAATATATCTTTATAAATATCAAAAAAGTCATCATATAATTGTATTAAAAATAATATTTTACACAATTCTTTATTATTATCATAATTTATTGGTATATTAATAAACAATGTTATAAAAAAACATACAACATAAGATTTTTTAAATGTGTATTCTAAAATTTCATCATAAGTAATATGTTCTTTTTTTTGTAAATTATTCGATAAAACTAAGATTTTAATCATAAATTTTACATAATTATATATATTAATATTTTTTTTACAATCATATTTTTCTCTAAATATTAAAAAATATTTTTGAAATAATATGCATTGAATAATATTTTGTGTATGCTCATCTAAAATAACATCTTTTTCGGGATTATTTACGATATTCATAAACCAATTCATAAATATTTTTTTTTTATTTTTATCTAAATTGTTTGAATCCATAACATCATCAATTATCATATAGCTTATAATAAAAAATTGAAAAAATGTATTATCTAATTTTAAAAATATATTTAATGTTTCTTCTACATCACGAATATTTAAATAAATATAAATAATTGATCCACCAATAGAACATAATACTCTTGTTAAATGATCATCACATTTAAATAATTTATCAAAATGTTCTTCTAAAAAAATAGGTAATAATATTGATCTAATTTTTTTTTCAATAAGAGTGAAATAATTTTTAAATTGTAAAATATAATTTAAATAATTTTTAATTTCATTATTATTATTTAAAAATGACAATATAAATTCTTTATTGTCAATTATATTTTTAATTATTTTATTAAAATCATAATTTTTTATTATTATTTTATCAATACTATTAATATCTTCAATATCAAAAATTTTTTTTAATAATAAAAGAAATTTTATATTAAATATTTCTTTATCATTATTTGATATACTTTTAATATTGGAAGGAAATAAATTATAATTATTATCATCTATATTTTCATACCAAATTTTTGTTCTTTCCCAATTTTCATCAATATTTAAAATATATTTAAATAATTTTTCATTAAAATTTTCCATTATTTATTTAGTATTATTAAAAATTATTTAAGTTAAATTTATATATTTTTAATTATAATTATTTTTATATAAAAATATTTACAAATATTATGAGTAAAGATTATTATAAAAATATTTTATTAATAATATTATTATTATTTTTTTATATTAAAGAGAAAAAAGATATACATTCAATTATAAATTCTAGTAAAAATTTAATAAATGATTATTTTTCTATTATTTTAAATGATAAAAGTAAAAATTTTTTTAAAAAACATATTAATAATATAAAAAAATATTTTTCAAAAAAAGATAATAGTGAATTTATTTTACCATGTGAATATGTTTCACAAGATAAAATAAATGTAGAAGATGAATTAGCAAAAGAAGAGACAAAATTAATAAAAGAAGAAATATTAAATAAACCAAGTAAGGTTTTTTTTATTTTAAGTATTTTATTTAATAAATATATTATTTTAGTTATTTTATTACTAATATATTATTACAAGAAAACACTTAATAATATTAAAAAAAATGTAAAAAAAGAGTCAAATTTTATTAATACTTTTGATGATAATATAGATAATAAAAATAATATAAATAATAATATAAATAAAGAAAAAGATGATAATATTGAGGAAAATAGTAATGAATTTAATGAAAATAATGAAATAAATAATAATAATGAAGGTGATAATCAGGAAGATGATGAGAATCAAGAAGATGATAATCAAGAAGATGATAACCAAGAAGATGATAACCAAGAAGATGATAATGAGGAAAATGATAATGAGGAAAATGATAATGAAGAAAAATATGATTAAATAATATATTTGATAAAATAAATAAATATATTGATTATAAATATATTATGATAAATATCAATATAAAATATATTTATTTATTTTTTTTGGTTTTTATATTTTTTATATATGGGTTAACATTATCAGAAATAATAGATTATATTTTTCCAGATCATGATGAACTAAAAAATGATTATAGAACAGGACTTGAAATGATAGGTGAAATTGGAGTAACATATCTTATATATTTTTTTTTAAAGAAATATATATCACAATTTATAAATATATTATTTGTTAAAATTTCAAAACCTATACCTAATTACTTGGATAGTCTTTTATTAATATCCTTTTCATTTGGTATTTTTAAACATTTACAAAAATCAAATAATAAAATGATATATTTAAGAAAAAAGATTATAAATTTTTAAATATTCATTTTTTTAATAATAACTTTAATTTTTTTAATATCTTCTTTTAAAGGTTCTTTTATCATTTTTCTAGATGATAACATATTTAATTCTCTTTTAATTTCATCACTATTAAAAACCATTTTATATTGTGTTTCTAATACATGAATAATCGTATTAATAAAATTTGTCATATTAGTACTTACTTCCATACCAATTTCTTTATTCATTTCATTTAAAATTCCACCTTCATCAACTAATTTTTTAATATCTTCTTCAGATTTGTCTTCTATTGACACATATTTCATTTGTTTTTCAGGTATTGGAGGTATTACAACTTTATATTGATATCTTTTTTTAAGTGATATTAAATCAGCGTACGCTCTTGGTCTATATCTTTCAATTCTTCTTATTACATCACAATGTAATGAAATAACTTTTACTCCTAAAAAATAGAAATGAAATTTAGGATTTCCTAATATTTCTTCAAAATATTTTGCACCACTTTTTTGTGCCCAACTATCTAACCATGTATCCCAATAATTTGGCCAATTAGACGTATTTTTTACTCTAAATTCTAAAAAATTAAAAAGTTCATTACTTTTTAATTTATCTAATTCATCAAGCACATCATTTGGAATAGTATGTACATATAAATCAAGGTCATGCATAGATCTATGTCCAAGTAAATAAAGTACTATTGAACTAAATAGCATAAATTGTGATCTATCTTTCATGTTAATATTTTCATTTAACCAATTACGATATTTTAAAAACATTTTTTTTGAAGATTCATTATCTTTTGTTAAAAAGAAGTCAAAATTCTGTAATATTAAAAAATTCATACTATTTTCACAAAAAAATAGACATGAAGTATTAATAATAGAATCTTTTGTATTTGGAATATAGACGAAAAAGTTTTTATCATGAATATCATTAATAGGATATTTCTTTTTTAAATCTTTTTTGCATACTATTAATACTGTAATATCAATATTTTTATCATTATTGTTTTCTACATATTTATATAAAAAATTGTATTCATGTTCTAATGTATTATATAAATCATGTTTATTATTAATAATCATTCTTGAAAATAGTAATTGATACATTATTTTAGGAATAATATTTGATGCTTGTGGCATATATTTAATCCCGTATAAGCTATAATCATCTTTAAAGTTATCTAAATAATATCTATAAGAGTCATTTTTATTCTTACCAAATACTACAAAACAATTTAAATTATTATAGTAATTTATTGCATGTAATATTCCATTATCTACAATATCATCAAACTCGTGAATAAGTTTTTTATTTTTCAAAATAAAATTATATTTGTCTTTTGCATTAATATTTTTGTAGTCTAAATTTTTATTAATATTAATCACAGGATTAAATAAATCTTCAAACTTTAATAAGTTCATTTTTAATCTATTACAACTAGGTAATTATTAAAATAAATGAAAATAATAATCATTTTTTTTTTTATTTTATTAAAAAATTTATATATAAAGATTTTATTAATAAATTAAGTTAATAAAGATTATAAAAATGGATAAAAACAGTGTTATTTTTAAAATTTATAAAAATGAAAATGGTGAAAGAGTATTTGCAAAAGATTATATTTTTAATACAAGTATGAAAATTATTGAAATTAAAAGTATAATACTAAAAGAATTATTTAATAATGAATATAATGGGTTAGATTTGGACAATATAAATGAGAGAGTATATAAAGATTTCGGCAAATTATTTTTTGATAAAGGATTAATACCAAGTACAATTGATAATTATAAATTAGGTGATTTTACAAATGGCTCTAGAACATTTGAATTTGTAGTATTTCCTAAAAATATAATTGTTGAAAAGAAAGATAATAGCAATGAATTATTAAAAAAAATTATTAAAGAGGAAAGAAATAAAAAAGAATTTGTTATATATGATGATGATTTCCCACCATTAGTTCCAATTAAAAATAAGTAATTTAATGAAAAACTGATTTTAAAAATAATAATTAAAATAAATTTTATTTTAATTATTAAATATAAATTATTTTAATTGTTATTAGTATATGAATGATTTATTAAGTTTAAATAGTAAAGAAGTTATTATTTATGAAAAAATTGATTTTAAAAAATATATGATAGATTTTTTATTAGGATTTAAGAAATTTACTAAAAATAATAGAAATGTTAAGAGTATATATAATAATATTAATAATAATTTTGGAAAATATTTTAATATTGACGAAATAATAAAGCAACTAAATGGAGATTATTATCGTGGTATAGGATTTACATACAATGATATAAGTATTATATTTTTTAAATCAACACCAAAAGAAAAAATTGTTAAATTTCAAGATATTTTAAATAAAGATAATAGAATTTCTAAAAAAATATTAAATTTTGTAAATACTTTTATTAATTTTGTTTTAGAAGATAATAAAAATATAGCTAAATATACAGAAAATATTACTAAAAATAACTTACTAATTTTAAATAGTATTTTTGTGCAACAATTTTTTACAATTGTGGCTATTAAAATTGATTATGTTTTCGAATTTATTATGAATAATGTTAAATCAATTAATATTTTTAGATCTAATGGAGAAAAAGAAAGTAATAATATTCCATCATATAATTATATAATTAAAGATGATAAAATTATTTTTGAAACAAATTATTCTTTAAATTTTATAATAGATGATAATTATAATGATATAAAAAAAGTACTTTTTAAAGTTAGTGCTGAAATTAATGTTGAAAAAAATGAATTTACATTAAAATATAAGACTATTATTGATGATAAAAATAATTTAAATCTACTTTACATGTTTAATTCTTTTTATTTTTACATGAAAATAAATAATAAATTTAAAGATAATAAATTTAAAGTTGAAATGTTAGAATATTTAAAAAAAATATATAATACTAATAAATCATATCAAATTATATATAATTTACTTAAAAATGTTGAATCAAGAAAAGATATAACTTTAATATTAAATATTGTTAAAAATAATAATTTATTCATTAAATATATATATAATGAAAATTTTAAAAGCATACCTAAAAAAATAGATAACAATAAATTAGATACTAATGATTTTTTATTAATTAATTATAATGAAGATAATAAATCATTTAATAATGATGATATTAGTAATATTATTACAAAAATATTATTTGAAAATCCATCTTTTATAATTGTTTCAACGCAAAATTGTAAAAAAGGTGGAAAAGACCATTATCAGCATCTTTTGGGTAATATTTTAGAAAATATTGACTATATAAAATTAGTTAAAAATAGTATTGATATATCAAGAATGAGAATATATTATAATAAAAATAAAGTAGTATTTAATGAAAAAAAGAGTATATTTTTTAGCGGAGGTGACTCTTATTTATTTAGGAAAAAGAATTCTAATCTTTTAAAAGAAAACAGTACAAAAAAATCAAATATATTGAAAAATGTAGAAAATGGTATAAATAAATCAAAATTTTATATTAAAGAGTATGGAATAAAAGAATCAGTTGATAAAAAATATGGAAATGGCTGTGTATTTATGCGTTTAGAAGTAAGTATTAATAATTTATATAGTAAATTTATTTTTGTAAATTGTAATTTATCAACATCTAATGAAACGGAATTACAAAATATAGTAAATGATTTTAAATTAATAAATTATTGGAGTAATGGTTATAATATATTTTTTTGTGGAAATTTTAATTTTACATTTAAACCTTATCTTTATGAAAATACAGAAATTTCAAATAACCCTATACCATACAATGCAAGTCCAAAAAATTTTATAAGAGAATATGTAATTAATAAAAGTAATAATAAGAAAGTATCAAGTGAGAAATTTATAAAAAGTGATACTTTAGCATTATTTTTAGATCAATTAATTAAAAATAGTAGAAGTAATAGTATTAAAAGTACTTTTTATGTTAATTTATTAAATAGTATTGAGAAATTAGGAATACATTTAACTTATAAATATTTAGAAAATGAAGGTAATAAACAAAAAAACTTTTATGATAAATTAATTAATTATAATACAGTAAAAATGGAACCCAATTATTATATTAATAAATTTTTAGATATTCCAAATTTATTTGAAAAAATTATAAATAATAAAGATTTAGTTAGTTCATATTTTGAAATATTTATTATGTTAAAGTTATTAGGTAAAAGAGAAACAATGATTTACAATAAATCAGGTATAAAAATAAATATAAATAAATCAAATATTATTAAAACTATTATAAATTATATGAATAAAAATTTAATTAATAAAAATACATTAAATAATTTATTTGAAAAATATAACATTAAAAATGAAAATAGAAAAAGAATTATTGCAGAATTAAATTTTTTAAATGCTTTAAAAGAACAAAAAAATAATTTAAAACAAATAGAAAATATAGAAGCATTTAAGATAAAATTTGAAGAAAATAAAAAATCTAT
>JACCDO010398269.1_pt1 | contig 34964 bp, 39 predicted proteins | sample 7446101 | NCBI WGS metagenome assembly JACCDO01 (sample SAMN15323440, study PRJNA562643) | freshwater metagenome | isolation source: river surface water | place: USA:Blue River Watershed | collected 2017-08-16 | reverse complement strand
GCCGGATATGGGTTTAATTGCACACGAACTTCAAGAAATATATCCATTTTTAGTAAATGGAGAGAAGGATGGTGCAAAACACCAAAGTATAAATTATACCAGTTTAATCGCATTGTTAATAAAAGAAACACAAGAATTAAAAAACGAAATTCAGTACCTTAAAAACGAAATTAAAGCCATAAAAGAATTAAATTCTTAATAAAATTGATTCACTATATTGTGTTTATAAATAAACAAACATATACTTATAATGAAACCTATTTTACATAATATTTTATCACATAAAAATGCACATCCTCGCGACATGAATATTCAATTCTTTGAAGAAGGTCATAAATATGTAATTTTAACAGAACCACACGTGAAATATACGTCTGTTACAACTTGGAATCATTCACATTTCCCGCACTTTGACGCAGATGAAGTCATTGGTAATATGATGAAAGGTAAAGGTTGGAAAGAGGGACATAAATATTGGGGTCTAACACCACAACAAATAAAAGATCAATGGAACTCCAATAAAGACGCGGTGGCTGGTGCTGGCACGGATATGCATTTTGAAATTGAATGTTTTAATAATGATCCGCGATTTAACTTTGCATATTCCAACAAAGAATTATATGAAATTTATATGAGTGATAATAAAATAAACCACGATTCAAAATCAATTGAATGGAAATATTATATAAATTTTATTAAAGATCATCCAGATTTAAAACCATATAGAACTGAATGGTTAGTTTATAATGAGGATGTAAAAATTTCGGGTTCTATAGATATGGTATATGAAAATCCAGACGGTACTCTTTCCATATATGACTGGAAAAGGGCTAAAAATATTACCAGAATAAATAATTTCAATAAATTCGCATTATCCGCGCCTGTTTGTCATTTACCGGATTCAAATTTCTGGCATTATGCTTTACAGTTGAACACATATAAAGCTATTTTAGAGCAAAAATATGAAAAGACTATTAAAGATTTATTCTTGGTTCGTTTGCATCCCGACGCCGAAGAAAAAAACTATGAATTAATACCGCTACCAAATTTAAATAGAGAAATAAAAGAATTATTTTCAGAAAGAAAGAAAGACCTATAAATTACAAAATGCTTTTATAATGAAACCTTATAAAACAATTTAAAACTAAAACAAAAATAATTTAAATAATGGATAACGAATCTATTTTTTTTACAATATTTATTATTTGGTGTTTTAGTTTTTATGGATCTAATTATAAATTGTTTCTAATTTTTAGAAATATAATTCAAAAAACTGGAGACGTAATAAATTTTATAAAAAATTTTAATAATTTGATGGCATCACAAATATTTACAAGCGAAAGCGAAACTGAAAGCGAAAGTGAAACTGATGAAAAAAAATTAACATCAAAACCTATAATAAAATATGAAGAAAAATACTTGGCGGAATTTAGAAAAATGAATAATGAACTTATTTTTGATGAATCAGAACAAAATTTAAAGGATCAAAAATACATTGATTTTTTAAATGAAATAAAAGAAAATTACGCAAATAAAATAGATGAACTTAAAACTATATTAGAAACGAATAAACTTAAATTAGAAAAATACGAAGGTAGCGAAGATGAATATTGCATTTATGATAAAGACGATGACGAAGACGCTCATTTGGGAGAAACAAAAGAACAAAGAATAAAAACATTAAACGATGAAAATAGTAAATTATTGGATGAAATCAATCAAATAAAATCACAAATTGACTCGAAAGAAGGACAAGAGGTAATTTTAAAATCTGTTGAAGAGAAAACTAACCATTTTATGATAGAAAAAAGAATAGAAAAGTTAAAAAACTGTTGTCTAATGGAACATACACCACTTGGAAACGTACTTATGATGTATGACAAACCGCGCGAATCATTTAAATATTATAGCGATAACACAATTCCATATAGATATTTAGAGGTCGTAGGTAGAAAATATGCAAAACAGTTTGGTGTTAAACAAATATTTATAGATATGGAGGAAGAACTGAAATACGCCGAAGAAAGATGGGAGAAAGAAAGAAAGGAAAAAGAGGAACAACAAGAACAAGAGAGAAGAAAAAAAGAAGAAGCTATTAAAAATAATAAACCAATCGAACAAAAAAAAAGTGTTTTTGCAAAATTTAAAAATTATAACAAAGAAGCTGGTACTGGTCACGTAAATATGGGAGCTCCTCCAAAAAATAGTATACCTAATAAGAAATTAACTGAAAAACAAGAGGGTGAAAAAATATTGTTGAAAGAAAGGGCAAATAGATATACTTATGAAGGAAAATTAGCGAATTTTAGTTTTATCAAAAAAATAGATAGAAAAGATGTTAATAAAAAATATGCTATGACGTTTGCTGATTTTAAAAAAATGCAACTATTGAAAAACAATTCATAAAACAATTCATAAAACAATTCGAAATAATTTAACAAATTATAAACTTCTTATAATATAAGTATGCCTAAACAAACGAAACGTATCAAAAATAAAACAAAAAATATAGCAAGAAGTAGAACAAGAAGGTACTATGGTGGTGCTATAGAAGAAGCTAATATTAATCAAAGTAAAGGTATTTTTGATGTAATTGGCGATACATTATCAAATTATACTAGTAAAGTAGTAAATTATGCAAAGGAGAAAGGGTTAAGACTTGCGGGTGTAGAACCTATTAGAAAAAATGACGAATCATCTGTAGTAGATAATTCGAATCAAAATAATCCAACAAATAATATTGATAATAATATTAATAAAATAAGTGATGCCGCCTCGGGGTTTGTTTCGGGCGCTAAAGAAATTGGTTCTGACATTGTTAATGTTTTTGATAAAGGTTCCGCAGCAGTTATTGGAAATATAAATAATATATTAGAAAACCCTAAAATAGAAGCATCTGTCAGCGAAGCCGCATCAGAAACGGCTGAAATAGGTGAAAAATTATTGGAAAAATTTAATGAAAAAATAAGTACACCCGAATTAAAAGCAGAAGCAAAGGAGGCACTTGAAAACGCAGCAGATTATGCTGAAATAGCAGTGGATGCAATAGATAAACCTTTAAATAAAGCAATTGATCAACTAAATGAAGATGGTGCAAAAGCAGCTTCAGGTATAGCAACGGGTGTTATTAAAGTAGGTACCGATGCAATGGCCGCAGTTCCCGGGTTAGGTGCAGTTATAGAATTGGGTAAAATGGCAAATGACGCCTCAGCCGCCGCAGGAGATGTAGTAGAAGCTACATCAAAAGCGGCATCAACTGTATCGAAAGTTGTGGAAGATACAACTGAAAATATCGAAGAAGGAATAAATAAATTAGAAGAGGAAAAAAAGTTAGAAGAAAGTATGAAAGGAGGTATGTCAAAATTAAAAGAAATAAATAAAGATGGAATAAAAGTTTATAACAGAGTAAATAACTCGATTCATTTGTTTGAAAACCCTCTACAAAATAAAAAAGGAGGTTATAAAACAAAAAGGCGTCTTTTTAAGAATAAACCAAAGACGAAGCGTGTTAGATTTGCTATTTAGTTTTTGTTTGCTTCCATTCCTTAAACCCATTACTTCTATAAATATTAAACGAACTACCAAGATGGTTTAATGCTATTTCATATGCTTTTTTATGATGATCATCCATAGAACTTAAATAATCAAATATTTCTCTTTGTTCTTCTATTGTCTGGGTTTTAATCAATTCAGGTAATTTAATATTCAACGTTTCAAAAGCGATTTTTTCAGTCATTTTATAAGTTATAATTTATAATTATTTGTTATTGAAATAATTTTAAATCAATTTTATTTAATAGACTTTGTAATAATTATAAGTACGAATCATATTCTAACCGTTATATGTAATGACGCATATTAATTTATTTCCTGTGTTCGTGTCAAAACGTATTTCACTAGTGTTTAACATTTTTGTTATGCTTGTATCCACTTTATAACCATTGGATACTAAATAAGAAATTAAATCGGGTACTTCATCTACCACCATTAAATTTTCGCCTGTTTTACCACATCCTATATTACATCCGCCAAGACTTGTCAACGCATAACCGCATAATTTTAATGGTGTACACGGTCCTGGTTGTTTAAATTCACTTAAGGGTGGAAAATTTACTCTTCTTACTATATTACGTAATGGACCTTGTGGTAGTAAATTAGTAACTACAATATTTTTATAACATTGATTATATGTGTCTAAATAGGGTTGACTAAAAAGAGAAACCGTTTTGGCTTCTCTCATAGTATCAATATGAAAAGTAGATTGTGAAATATTATTTGATATATGTTTTTTGTTAGTAACATTATTATTAGGTGTACTTTTAATATTATTGATAAACCTATACATTTATTAATAATGATAAAATAATAAAAATACAAGAAAAATAAAAAAGTTTTATTTAACAATTACAAAATAAAATTATACCCTAATTTAAATTTCTTAACTTAATAAACTATTTTATTCATTTCCACAAAGCTCGTAACTATTTTTTTTTCGTTCATCGGAATCCGAAGATGTGTCTTGCATTCCAATTAGACTAGGCATACTAGAATGACTACTATTATCTTCTTCCATACTACATTTATTTATTCCTGTTTGTATATTATTTTTAAATTTCATTATTTGCAGGTAAGTATCTTGATATTCGTTGTCATATCCTGAATAATTTTTACATACTAGCAAACAATTGACTATTTTTTCTAATTTCTGAATTCTTTCCTCCTGTTTTACTACTATTTTTTCTAATAAACGGCAATTTTCGACGATTTGATGATTATTCATCGTCGTGTCTGGGATTACATTAGTTGCTTTTAAAAGTATCCAATATGATCGCTTTTCTGCATCCAAATATAATACGCATTTATTTTCACCAATTTTTATATTTTCTAAAAATTCCGCTCTGTCATTGTAATATCTGTGAAAATGTACGAAGGCGGATTTTACATTAGAATCTACTACATTTTCGCCAAAACCAGGCTTTTGCTTAATAGGAGTAAAATCTACACGTCTAACTTCTCCTATTTTAGAAGCGTGTAATCTGTCTCTTACTTCATTTGCAGTTGTAGACGCAGACATACGTGGGATATAGATGCTCATTAGAGTATTATTGTTTTGTTGCTGGTTCATTTTGATTAGATCTTGTTGTTTAGTTTTTGATATACTTACTGCTTCGTGGTAAAAACAATTCAATTTTATTTTTTAACCATACTTGATATGTCTTTTTTGTAATTTATAAAACCGAAAATAATCTTATACGAACAAATCAATGATATCATTTATATTATTTTCACTAATTTTATTCACAATATTTTTACATTCTTTATAAGCACTTTCATTATCCGGTTTCAAAACACTGATATTTATTACAATATCTAATTTATATTTATTATATTCAAAAAATCCAACAATCGATTTTTTCTTTGTAGATGATTTATTGAGTATTTTTACAAAAATAAAATTGTTTTTATCTACTTCTTCGCAAAATATTTGTTCTTGATTACTAATATTTTCACAATTTGAAATATTCAATTCAATACTACTAAGCAAATTGGTAATAGAAAGTAAATCACCGCAATATCCTTTAATGATATCTTTGCATTTGCTCATAATATTTCCAATTGCTAACTTTAAAAAAACTGTTTTCTTTTGTATAGTAACCGCGGTTTTATCACTTTTTTTGTAGGATGGTGGATCTTGATTCAATTCTGGATGATTACGTAGAATAAATCGTTCAATTTCTTGAAAACGTTCTACCCCAGAATGGTTATTTTTATTGAACAATTTAATCCCGCTTACACTATATAATTCACACGTAGAACTATCTATGATCCATTGATCGCGAAGTTCATTGATAGGACAAATTTGACAACTCATTATATAATAGTCACCTTTACCATCGTGTTTGTATTCTTCACCTCTGAAAAACCACGCTTGTTTTGTATCTAGACACTGATAACAATGAATAGATTGAGCAAATTCATTTATTTTCTCACCGATAGTATTTTGTTTTTTGGTACCTTTTTGTATGTAAAATGAAACCATTTCTGTAAATTCGTTTTTCATACCATTTTCTATAACTGCTAAATTTGATTCCATATACATACCAAATATTTTATTCTATACCTCTACCTATTATACGTTTCAAAAAGAATGGAATAATAACTAATTATGATGTTTGTTTGAAATGATAAATGCGTAAAAAAAGTTCTCATACTAATCTAGATGCATAAGAAAAAAACTAAAGTATCAGATATCGAATCTTCGTGTATGAATATAGTATGGATATTAGGCTATGCGATTGGTAAAGTGATCAAAATACAATACCAATTTTGCAAAGGTGTATATGATGGTTTTAATGCCACCGATTAAAAAAGTTATTGTTATCAAAATGTATAACTCACTTTTATATTTTATTTAGTTACAGAACAAAATACTTACTTATTATTTTATATGATTTTATGATTGATTTTATGATTTTTAAATTTTATTCAACATTTTTAATAGATTATTTAAATCTTCTCCAATATTATGGCAAACTTGTCTTATATTTTCTAATTTTGTGGATTCAGACTCATTTACTGTAGCAAGTGTTTGATAAATATTGGGTAAATCCGCTTTACATCGTTCATTATACAGTCTAACACTGCAAGCCGATTTAATTTCAGTTAAAATCTTCAAATGAGAAACATCTGTGAAACTAGTAAATCTAACTTCATAATCCCAATTACCGTTTGAGATTCCAGGCGAAACATCCCATCCCAGTTCAGAATCAGACATTGTTTTTCCTGGCTCGCGTAAAACAAATTCTGTAAATATTGCACAAGCGATGGCTAATCCTCCAGATCCACTTTTAATAAACCATAAAACATCTCCTGGTTTTGCAGATGAAGATGCTTTTTTACCAAATCCAATAAAATTTTTTACATTTGTATTGTTATGAGTACTTACACCCCAAATACCAAATTGTGAACTGGTATGTAAATGTTTACCATCTCCAACCCGTAAAAGCCAGTGTCTAACGACTTGTTTAACTTCGGACATTTTAAATATTTTTGATTGTTATTTTTGATATAAATAAATTAAATACGTCAATTCGAATCATTTTTATATTTTTTTGATTATATTTTATTTAACAAAAAATCTATAAATTAATAAAAATATGTAAAAAAAGTTAGGTTTTACACCTAACTTTTCTTTTTTAATTTACATTTTTAAATAAACAACTATATGCTATTGTGTTATTTTTGTTTTATTTTATATTACTCTATTAAATCTTTGTGTAATAAACGGATGCATACCAGACGTTTCTATATTTTGGCGATCTAATTTAGGTGGTTCATTATTTTGTTCAGGTGTATAATTGGAGATAATGATGCGCAATTTTCCATATAATTCACTATCAACACGTTCAAATTCTTCATTGTCTTCGTATTCTGCGTGTGATAGTAGAATTGCCTTTACCATTTGTTCCATAGTGACACCATCTTCAACCATTTTTTTAGCTAGAAATTCAGCTGAAGGAATAGGCTCCTCTTCCTCTTCTGTCTCTTCTTCATCCGATTCTTCTTCATCTATATCTTCTTGATCGTGTTCATCACCAGTAATATTATTCATAAAGAATCGGAAAGCGCGAAGTGAATCATCTGTAAACATTTCTTCCTCCTCATCATATTCCTCATAGTAATCTTCTTCATCATCTTCTTCCTCTTCCTGGATTTCTTCGGCCATTGCAGTTCTGCAATAAGGACAACCGAAACCATTATGAGCAACAGAAGTCATCAAGCAATTTGTATGGAAACAATGTCCACATTCTGTTGTGACACAGTTTTTTTTGAAATCAATGATTTCCATACAAATAGGACAGTCTGTTTGAGTGTTCATTTTCGTAATTAGTTTTTTATAAACGTTGATAAGTATTTAATGGTACATCTTTGCTTACAAAGAAAATGGTTTTCAATTTTTTTTAATTTCTAATACTTTTTACAATACTTAAAATATATATCCTCTTGGTGCCTTTTTCTCGGTGCTGTTTTTTCAGTATTAAATATGCAAAATTTATAAATTTTTAGAGCGTATTTGTTTTGCTATATATTAAAAAAATTGAAATAGATATTTGTAATATAAGTATTCATACAATTAAATATACAAATCAAGTTTTCAAAAATGTCCGCAATCAAAAATATCAGTCTTTATATTCCTCACATCTTTGCTAACTATAACAAAAATGATGTTGCTAAAGTATTCGAAGACCTTAGTATTGGAAAGGTCAAAACTATCGACTTTATTTCTAAAATGGGTAATGATGGTAAAGCATATAACGCTGCTTATGTCCATTTTGACTATTGGTATGACAATATAGCAGCAAGTAATTTTCAAGAACGTGTTCTTGATCCTAAAAAGGAAGCACGTCTGATGTATGAAGATCCTTGGTTCTGGTTAGTATTAGAAAACAAAAGTCGTAAGATTGTAAGCGGTGATCGTAAAATATGCATTGATCTAGGCGATTTAAATACACCAGAAAAAACAAATAAACAAGTTTCTACTCCTAGAACTCCTGCAAAAGGGAAAAAAAATACAAAAATAGAAAATCAAAGTCAAGTGAATTTAAACAGTACATTTACTGATTGTTGTGCAGAGGAAGAACAGGCGTATACCGAAATGCTGGAGGAAATGGCCGAGTGTGAAGCAGCTATGGACGAGGAAGATCAATGTCTCATTAGTATTGATGGAAGATATGTTCAAGAATTAGAGCAAGAAAATATCTATCTAAGAAATCAATTGGCACAGCTACAAAATGCTTATTACACGGAATCTATTAAATCTCAAGGCCTTGCACAAGCACTACAAATCGTAAATAATAAATAATAAATAAAACAAAATAAAACAAAAAATAAAACAAATAATAAAAATATAAATAGATATAATTTATAAAATGTGTAATTTAATTTAAAATTAAAAGTGAGGTCATAATTTTAGAGGCCAATATCTTTTTTATTTTATTTGTATTTTTTACCTATTTTTAAAATATTCTTCTCTAAATTTTTGTTCTCCATTTTGTGCTATGTATTGCATTCTTCGCATAGTATAACCAAATGATGCACCCGAATGACCATTGTATCCTAATTCAACCATTTTTGAACTTATAATATTAACTCTTGGATCTTCTGACCACATAAAACTTTCTATATTTGATTTCATAAAATCCCAATTTTCAGTTAATGTAATGGCTTGCCACGCATTTGAAAGCATTTCTCTATCCCAATCATTTACATAGTCAAATTTACCTGGAACAAAGGCTTCATCATTTTCTATATTTGGGAATGGAGATACTAAAGTTGTATTAATTGTTTCTTGTTCTAGTCGTTCTTGTTCTGGTCGTTCTTGTTCTGCTCGTTCTGCAATAGGCGCAGGTAATAGTTCAGCTTCTTCTTCGCTTATAAATAAAGATGCCATTTTGTAGTTTACTTTAGATTAGTATTATTTTTTATTTCAATTTTTTTAAATTTCAAATTTTTATTATAAATTTAAAATAATGGAATAATATATGCCAAGACCTAAAGGAAGTAAAAATAAAAAACATAAAATGAAACCTCCTTCTTCACAAAAAAATAAAAAAATGAGCAATGAAAAAACCAAACGTGTAAAGAAAAACAGCGGTACAAAGAAAAAGAAAATATTAATTATTGAGTCCTCAACACCTTCGCCTGGAATAAAAAAAATTGAATCTATTTTTTCTGAAAAAATAGGGGAAAACAAAACAGATTTAAAGATATATCAAAATAGTATACCAATGACAACTACTCCTGTAAATCAAGTGTCTATAGCTTTACCTAGTGGTCGTTTAAATGAACAATTTATTGACCTTATGGAACAGCTTTCAAATATTATGTTGAAACAAGGCGAACCATTTCGAGCACGCGCTTATCAAAAAGCACAAGAAACGATTATGGCATATCCTAACGATATTTTAAGCCCTGCGGATCTAAAAGGTAAACCCGGTATAGGATCTACTATTATGGAAAAATTAGAAGAATATGTAAATACTGGCACCCTGAAAGTACTAGAGCGCGAAAAGGTGAATCCAGTAAATGTTTTGGCAGATGTATACGGAATTGGACCTAAAAAAGCAAAGGAATTAGTCGATAAAGGTATTACAACAATTTCACAGCTTCGCGAAAACCAACAATTACTAAACGATGTTCAAAAAGTAGGACTTAAATATTATGAAGATGTATTAAAACGTATTCCTCGCTCCGAAATTGAACAATACGAAAATATTTTTGAGAGCGAGTTTAAAAAGGTCGCTACTCCTAATTCACGATTTGAAATTGTCGGATCTTATCGCAGAGGCGCACAAAGTTCGGGGGATATTGACGTCATTATTACCTCTGAAAATGCAAAAGTTTTCATAAACTTTATCGATGAATTAATTAAAAAAAATATTATTTTAGAAATTTTATCCCGTGGACCTACAAAATGTCTAGTTATGGCAAAAATCCCATCTTCAGATTCTGCTAGACGAGTAGATTTCCTCTATACTAGTTTGGAAGAATTTCCGTTTGCGATTCTATACTTCACAGGCAGCAAAATTTTCAACACAGTTATGCGTCATCAAGCACTTCAAATGGGTGTCACAATGAACGAGCACGGGCTATACACAATGCAAGATAAAAAGAAAGGAGAAAAAGTAGATTGGACATTCAAAGATGAAAAGGATATATTTGATTATTTAAATCTAGAATATAAAAAACCCGTAGAACGTATTGATGGACGTGCTGTAATTATAAAAAAAGCGAAGTCCCCTACTGAGATTGAATCAAAGGAATCTACGCCTCAAATTAAAAAAACATATAAAAAACGACTCATTATTGAAAGTGATAGTACTGAAAGTGATAATAAAATTGTTCAAAATAGCATTCAAATAAATATGGATAATACCGTCGACAAATCTATCGTTGCTATTGCAAATGATTTTAAAAAAAACGGAATATCTGTTCTAGAAAAATTAAATGAAAATCAATTAGCAAGTGTACTTCGCGAAGCAAATAAAGCTTATTATAACGAGCAACCATTTATGACAGATAATGAGTACGATATTGTAAAAGAATTTATGGAAAAAAAATACCCTAGTAATCAAGTGATGAATGAAATTGGAGCACCTATAGAATCAGGTAGTCGTAAAGTCACATTACCCTACTTAATGGGATCTATGGATAAAATTAAACCCGATACAGGCGCTCTAGCGAATTGGATGGCCAAGTATAAAGGACCTTATGTCTTATCGTGTAAACTAGATGGCGTAAGTGGATTATATTCTACCGAAGGACCTGCTCCAAAATTATATACCAGAGGTGATGGTAAAGTAGGTCAAGATATTAGTCATTTAATACCTTATTTGCGCCTTCCTAAAACGAAAGGAGTCGTTATTCGCGGTGAATTTATTATTCCAAAGGCTGTTTTCGAAACAAAATATAAAACGAAATTTGCTAATCCAAGAAATATGGTGGCTGGTATAGTAAATCACAAAACGGTAAATGAAGCTATCAAAGATCTACATTTTGTTGCTTATGAAGTAATAAAACCAGTAAAAAAACCATCGCAGCAGATGGAGCTACTTTCCACCCTTGATGTAGATGTTGTACTTTGGAAATTAGAAACGACATTAACCAATGAATTGTTATCACAAACACTTGTAGAATGGCGTAAAAACTATGTATACGAAATTGATGGTGTTATTGTTACAAATGATGCTATATATGAAAGAAAAGCCGGAAATCCGGATCACGCATTTGCATTCAAAATGGTTTTGTCAGACCAAATTGCAGAAGCGAAGGTGGTCGATGTTATTTGGACACCTAGTAAAGACGGGTATTTAAAACCTCGCGTGCAAATAGAACCTATTCATTTAGGCGGCGTTCGAATTGAATATGCTACTGGTTTTAATGGTGCATTTATAAACGATAACAAAGTGGGTGTTGGTGCGATTATTGAATTAATACGCAGTGGAGATGTTATTCCTCATATAAGAAAAGTAAATGTTCCTGCTGAACAAGCTAAAATGCCCTCGGTTCCTTATAAATGGAATGATACGCATATTGATGTAGTGTTAGAAGATATGGGATCGGATGAGACGGTCAAGGAAAAAAATATTACTGGTTTCTTCAGAGGAATTGGTGTGGAAGGTCTAAGTTCTGGAAATGTTTCACGTATTATTAAAGCAGGTTTCGATAGTGTTCCAAAAATAATAAAAATGACTGTTGCAGACCTACTCAAAGTAGAAGGATTTAAGGACAAAACCGCCACCAAATTGTATAACGGTATTCAGGAAAAAATTGGGTCGGCGTCATTAGTAACTATTATGTCCGCATCGAATTTATTCGGTAGAGGATTTAGCGAAAAAAAGTTAGAAATGATTATGGATCCAGATTCTGGTTACCCAGGAGTATTATTGTCAAATGAAAGTGATGCGCAAAAAGTATCCAAAATTGCTCAAATAAAAGGAATGGCAACAAAAACCGCAGAGGCATTTGTAGAAAATATACCCCAATTTATTCAATTCATAAAAGAAGCTGGATTAGAAAAAAAATTAGTAACTGGTGTTACCGAGAAAAAGGAATTTGATCAAACCCACCCATTATTTGGAAAATCAATCGTAATGACTGGTTTCAGGGATGATGATATTCAACAACAACTTAAAAATATAGGAGCTAAATTGGGTTCTAGTGTTTCAAAAAATACTTTCCTAGTCTTAGTTAAAAATATAGATGAAGACACTGGTAAGGCCGCCGACGCTAGAAAATTAGGAATTCCATTAATGACACCAGAAGAATTCAAAAATAAATATTTCAATACTCATTGAAAACTTATTTAGGAGTAAAAATTTTAAATATATATTTAAACATAATAAAAACTTTATTCTATATCAAGTATATAGGATATGTTTAAATATATATTTTTATTTGCCTCTTTTTTAACTGTTTTTGCAGGTAAAAACGGTCTTCGCGAAACAACCACATTAAATACAGTCTTGAATGAAAACGACGAATGGAAACACTTTTCTAATTTCCAAGAAAAATTCAACAAAAGATATGAAACAATTCACGAACTTGAATCGCGTTTCGAAATTTTCCGTTCCAATTTAAGAAGCATTATTGCTCATAACTTGGATCGCAGTCAAAATTTTACAATGGGTGTCAATCAATTCACTGATTTAACCGCTGAGGAGTTCAAGGAAACATATCTCGGTGGTTACAAGCCACTGGAATCTTTTGGTTGTGGAACTTTTTCTAGCCACGGCACTGGTGTCCCAGATTCTATTGATTGGACAACAAAAGGTGTTGTAAATGCGGTTAGAGATCAAGGACAATGTGGATCCTGCTGGGCTTTCGCTACAACTGCCAATGCGGAAAGTGTTTGGGCTATTTCTACTGGTAAACTTTTAGATTTATCTGAAGAGTTCTTGGTTGACTGTGCAACTGGTCTAGGATATTTTAATATGGGTTGCAATGGTGGTAACCCTGATTCGGCTCTTAAATATATGATTAATAACGGACAATGTACTGACGCATCCTATCCTTACACATCGGGTGTTACCAAGAAAGCAGGTGATTGCCAAAAATGTACATCTGCAGGAGTTAAATTCTCAAGTTGTTCAGATGTTACGCCAAAGGATCAAGTTGCATTAATGGCAGCGGTTGCTCAACAACCAGTAGTCATTGCCATTGAAGCTGATACTCGTTATTTCCAATCATACTCTGGCGGTATTTTAACTAGTGCGATTGAATGTGGCACCACTTTGGATCACGCTGTAGAAATCGTTGGATATGGCTCAGATAATGGTGTTGATTATTGGAAAGTTCGTAATTCGTGGTCCGATACTTGGGGTGAGGCAGGTTATGTGCGCATTGAAAAATCATCGTCCACAAGTGATATTGGTGTTTGTGGAATTGCTGCTGAGCCAAGTTTTATTGTTGTATAATTATCCACTTCCACTTTTAGAAAAAGTGGAGCAAAAAAGTTCCACTTTTTACACCTTTTATTTTAAAAGCACATTATAATATAGAAGCATACTTATATATTATATAAATGGATTTTGTTTATGTATTAGTTTATGGAAGTGAATGGGAAGATATAGTTATATTATTATCAAATGAAGATGCTATAAATGAATCAATAAATCACCCAAATGCCAGAGTTGAAATTTTTAGTAAAAATACCAAATCTGGATATAAACCTACTTATAATTATTATAAAAATGGACATCTCATTCAAAACTCATAATGGTGGAACTAAGATAATTCTATTTATAAATCAAATTAAACACAAAATATTTATAATATAAAATATGAATATTTTGTCTAGATCAAAACATACGTTAAAAAATTTAAATATTAAAAAATATACAACTAGTACTACTAGTAAAGAGCCTATATTGATTTCATATTATCCCTGCGAAAAAATTCCACAATACTTAATTAGTAACTATACTTACTATCCTAATGAGAAAATTAGTAATTATACTAATATAGATTACCAATATCATTTACGTATTTATAATCAAAAAAATAATTATAATTCACAAAAGTATCTTTTGAATATTGATTTTTAAAAATTGCAATAAAATAATTGTCGTTTTAGTTATCAAATTCAAATTCATATTCAACAAGTGCTTTCATATCTTTTCTCATTCGTGAATACATCATATTTCTAACTTTTGAGTATATATTTTCTTGACTAAATTCAATACTCAATAATTTAACTATTGTTTTATCACATAAATTGGAAAACGCATCGTTTGTTTTAACATCATTTTTTTTTATATTTTTCCAATCATAAAACGCCTTTACCATTTTCATATGAATTTTTATTAAAAACTTTGTTAGACGTTCTTTCGTTAATTCAAACCAACCGGCCACATTGTTGTTATTATTGTTATTATTATTATTATTATTATTATTGTTATTATTATCATAAATATAAAACACGTTTTGCTTTTGTACAAATGCAAATATTGGCGACCCACTTTCATCAAAATTATAAATCGTTCTTGAAAATATATCATTTAACACATCATAAAACGATTTTTCCAAAAGATTTTTAATGTCTTCCTCATTTATAATAATTTTTTCAATGATATTCTCAAATATTGCATTAGGATTTATATTTGCATTTAACCACTCTACTACATTTATTTTTTTCTTTTTCCTAACTACCCATTTGTTTAACTCATCTACTTTTTCTTCTAATTTGTTGTATCTTTGTCCTATTTCGATTAACATTTGAAACATTTTTCTCTGAGACGGAATAGCCTCTTCATCATCGAGTAATAGATTGTCTAATACAGGATTTGTATTTTGTCTTGTTTTGGATCTTTGTAATAGATCACAAATAACAATATGTTTATCCAAATTTACCCTTTTTTTATAGTTTTTACCACAATTTACACAGCATATAGCCGGTTGTTTTATTTTATTAGGTATTTCATTTGTTAGTTTATTCATTAATATTCGGTTTGTAATATAGTTTATTTATTCGCCATTTATTAATTTCAATTTTTAAATAAAATAATACCCTTTTATATATATGTCAAATTGTGATTTTAAAACAGCAATCGTATATAATGAACCCAATAAACTATTTGGATTGCCTCCATTTTATTATAGATGGCGTGTGTGCAATACAAATTTAACAGGCAATACACCTGCTGATCAATATCAAAAATTAAAACAAATTCAAAATACGGTTCGCGTATATAGTTCGCTTTATACATCAAATTTAGGACCATTAAGCGGTTATAAAAAACCCATTACAAAAACATCTGAGGGTCTTTATGGTGTATGTTGGAATCAAATGAGTGACCGACCTGTACCAAGCGTTCAAAAAGCATCCGTTCCTACCGGCTTTCATAATAATTTAAACAACAAACATTATTCTGTTACATCTAGTAAACCAGGTAGTCAAACTCCTGGAGGAATCGGTTGTGATATTAAACATAATTCCTATGACAGATATTTAAATCGTTTGAAAGCAAAGGGACCATTAAGACGTGGAGTTGTACCTACTAATTTTGGAGTACCAATACCATTTAATCCTGCTTTCCCTATTTATGGTGGAAAAACTACTAAAACTAATATTGTTAGTGGATGTGATTGTCCAATTGAATCACCAGAAGAAAACTACAAGAAGGATATACAGATTTACAACAATCCTTTTTGGCAACCAGATCCAACATCCGAATGTAGTTTTACTGTTGGAACATATGTTTATGCTAAGCAAGATGGTAATGATTTTTATACAAGAGCTATAGTTACATCTATTGAAAATGATATATACACAATACAATTTGATAACGGTACTATACAAACTGCAACGAGTAACGAATTACTAGTTTATTTTCCTTGCAATTGTGGTTCTTCTAGCGAGAGTTCTAGTTCGTTTTATATAAATTCTAAAAAAACAGATGCAAATATAATCTGTTCTATTCCAGATAGTATTCTTTTAGGTTATTAATTATATATTTATACAATTTAGAAAGAAGCATATAATAAATTTTGTAGATTTTATAGAATAATAATATTTACAATATTTATAATATGCCAGCCAAAATGAATATGTTTATATCTAACGGTAATTTTGCACCTCCTGTAAAGCCACGTTCTCTAGTAAATCAAGCTAATTTAGCATCTGTTGCTGCTCCTAAGGCACCATCCGCATTAAACGCATCTATTATTTCACGTATCCATAGTGTTAGACCTGGGTGCGGATCTTGCGGAAGAAAACATTAAATCTATTAATTATAATATTTTTATTCACTAATATTATAATGTTCACTCTAGCTGCAACTAGTTATACTACACCTTATCCTTCAAATAGATTACATAAAGCTACAAATTTTAAAACAATGTTTGATACCACTTTGTTACCCTACAATAAAATGTATAACGGATGTTCCAGTAATTTATGTTATACCACAAGTAAAGGAACCTTTATTTATAAACCACATACTGATGTGGGAATGGTTGGCAGATCGGCTGCCGGTTATTTGGCGCAAAGAAAACGAATGTAACGGTGTATTCTTATACTATTTTATAATGTTTTAAAATAATATAAAAATTTTTATTTAAAATATATAAGATTAACTAACCATATATATATGCAAAACATTAATGAAAATATAGAAAATAATATAGAAAATAATATAGAAAATACAAATATAAATATTAAAAATTATGGATCCATACTGAGTAATACAAGTCATATTTCTGGTGAAAACTCGAATAACAATAACAATAGTTATAACTTTAAAAATACAGTGTTTTTAGTATTTGCGTTTATATTCACCGCTTTTAATTTTATATTCATAACCAATGTATTTATAAATCGGAACAAATATACAACAAATTTAATTGATACAGTTGTAGATATGGATAAAACTTTTTTTGAATTACAAAAAGATGCAGTAGTAAAACCAAATTTTGTAGTTATTGTAGCGGATGATTTAGGTTGGAATTCATTAGGATATTCTGAAGAGGAAATGGCATTTGCGACGCCATATTTGACATCTCTTGCGGAAAGTGGTATTATTATGTCAAATTTCTATGCACAAGAAGTTTGCTCTCCAAGCCGTGGTTCACTTTTAACAGGCCGTTATCCTTTATCTATTGGTATGCAATATGGAATGGTTTCTGCCAATGCGGAATGGGGGATGCCGTTAGATGAAACCACTATTGCGGAAGTATTACAAGACTCTGGATACAGCACTCATATGTTGGGCAAATGGCATTTAGGTTATTTTTCACCCAGATTTCTTCCCACTGCACGCGGCTTTGATTCCTGGATTGGATACGCCAACGGCGAAAACTATTATTGGTCTAAAAAAAACCCCGATTATCATGAAAACGTCGACTTTATTACTTCTGATAAATCTTGTTATAAGGCTTACGACGGCGAAGACATTCATAATTATTCTACTACTTTTTATACGACGAAAGCAGTTAATATCATTCAAGAACACGATACAAGTACTTCGTTGTTTTTATATGTAGCATACCAAGCTGTACACGATCCATTTGTAGATTATGGAAAGCATTCTGAAGGTATGCCCGACTCTTATATAGATGATACTATTCTTACAGAAATTCATCAAAATATTGTTGGAGTAACCCGCCAAGAATATGTAAAATCTCTTTATTTATTAGACAAAGGAATTGGTGAAATTGTAGAGGCACTAGAAACCGCCAATATTATGGATAATACTTATCTTATTTTTATGTCGGATAATGGTGGCTGCTGGTATGGCGGTGGTCGAAATGGTCCTCTTCGCGGTGCAAAAGGGGCTTTATTCGAAGGGGGTATAAAAGTTGATTCATTTATTTACAGTCCATTGTTGTCTAAAACGGGTACTACTTATTCGGGGTTAATGCATATTTCTGATTGGTTTCCAACCATTTTGGCCTTATCACAAATTACGTATACACCAGATTCGGGGTATGAACTCGATGGTGTGAGTCAAATTGACGGCTGGAATGGGAAAAGCACTCCTCGTGCCAATATGTTATACAATATGTATACCAATATTTCTGATTATAATTTCAATATATGGACAAACGGGTCATTTGCCGTTCGTGATGCGCGATTCAAATTAATGCACACCTATGACGACAAAGATTATGGAGCCTGGTATACTTCAGACGAGTTACTAGAAGATGATGATGATTTGGATACGGATAACAGATGTGCGCAACAATTTTTGAAAGGTAAATTTACTTATTGGCTGTTTGATTTACAAAATGATCCATATGAAACAACAAATTTATATACTTCCACGAATCAAATGTATGTTTTTGCCAAAGAAAAATTATATGATCTTTTACCTGGGTATCAAGAAAATTCAAAAATGAAAAAAAGTATCGTATTCTCTAGTAAGGCAGAAATTGTATGGTCTGAAAATGATAATCATATTTTACCGTGGGCAGACGAAGACAACCTTAATGGAGATGATAGCAATTTTCCGTTATTATGTTGAAATATTGTATATAAATAAATTTTTTTGCATATATTTTTTTCATAACTTGTGAATTAGTGTCTGTTTATAAAATACTAACTAACGCTGCAGTGGATCCTAATACAATCGTACTTAAATATGTATAATAATTTGTTTCTTGTAAATGTTTGCAATGGTCTTGATAATATATATTGATGTCATTTTCTGAAGGCGACTCTAATACTGCATTTGTTTTATATAATTTTTCAAAATTTTTAATTGTATAAATGGTTGTCATATATTCGTGTGTTATATTGTTTACTAGCGAATTTATAAATTTTTCTCGTGATGAAAATGACTCATTCATTCGTTTATAGTTATTTATAATTGGACATAATGACTTTTGGAATTCATAATCTTTAATATGATAATATGGTCTTTGATTTATGGTAATAACATTTGTTTTTTCTATGTTATATTCGTGTACCTTTTGTTGAGTCTCTTTTTTTTGATATATATATTTTACATATTCATTTCTACAATGATTTTTATTGTATTTGTATATATCTTGAATTGTAATATTTAAATTTACGTCGTGACGATGTGTCGGGTAATTTTTACTGGTATAAACTTCTGATAAGAAAGCGTGGGAAACATTTTGAATTACTGATGCCTGAAATTCTTGTTTATTCAATTGATTTAATTCGTATAATTTTGTTTCGTCCATAAAAACCAATTCACTTATTAAAGGACAAATAGATTCTAGAAAAGGTGTTGTGACGACTTTATTGTAATAAATACGATCATTAATATTGATGGTATTTTTTTTCATTAATTCATCATTATAATTTCGCTGAGCCATTTTACGTTTATGATTTAGTGTATTTTTGTTATTACTATTTTTATTGATTAATTGAGCATCTGTTACAAATGTCAAAGAGAATAAGACTATTACGAATAATGATGCAATACTAATGGTATAAATGTTCATTTTGAATAATTGGTGCGCAAATGTGTGTATGATTTATAAAATTAAATAAAATTCATTTCAATTTTATTTAATAAGTATTTATTTTTATATTACATTCAATTTTTATAGTACATCTTATTTATGCAGTACCTATAGATTTTTGAAACATTTTAAACCAGATTGATTCGTGTAAAAATACATTCCAATTTGCAGTGAGCAGTAACACAAGACCAAATAAGAACAAGAGTAACTTTGTTTCTGAATCGATAACAACATCTGGCGTCATAGGATTGAATAAATAAAGTAATAAAAAGGACATTAAAAATATAAAGGTAAATTCAAATCGATCTTTCCAATATAATATTTCAATGTCTAAATCCGAATTTTCTTCACCCTTTATCTTTAAATAAATATGTGTAATTGACATTAAAATAAATCCGATTTTAATAATTAAAATTAAATATATTAATAGACTGAAGTTTTTCATTTATATATTCTGTTAATAAAATTATTGGTTTTATTGGTTTTATTGGTTTTATTGGTTTTATTGGTTTTTTATGTTGTGTAAATTTTGAATTTTAATATAAATAATATTTTCTATTCAATAAATATTATGTATAACTCGAATACGTGTAACAATGGCGAACCTTTACAGAGTGCTTATAATTTTCACAGTTTTAGCTCATATATTAATAATAACGGTTTACAATCTAGATTCTCTCCTCGATGTATTTTTTGTCCTTCGGCAGAATCTATTCCTTTACTAAATGATGGATCCTTTAGACAATGCAATAGGTGTAAAAAACAGTTCAAGGCTTTACTTGTAAGAAATTAATATTGTACTATTGTAAATATGGCTTGTACTACTTCGTGTATGATATCCGCGGTATTTATTATTGGTATGATATATTTTTACAATATGACTGATAAAAGTGAAATTGTGAGATTATATAAACAACATTTACCTAGTGATTTACAAAAACGATATGACAAAATATCTAAAGAGAGAATGATGATTAGTTATTATGGTTACGGACTCGGACTTCTATTATCATTGTTTATTATTTTCTACAATGTCAAGATGAAAGGTTTAAAGTTGAATACATTTTCCTTGGTTTGTACTGTAATGGCCACTTGTTTTTTGACTAATTATTTCTTTTATATGCTTTATCCAAAGTCCGATTGGATGTTAAATCATACAAATTCTTCAGAACAAGTAAAGGCTTGGCTTCAAATGTATAAAGAAATGTCGTATAATTATCACGCTGGACTTGTATTGGGAATTATTGGTGTAGGAATATTAGCATTTGCCTTTCGATGTTAAATAAGAAAAATATTATTATAATATAATGACAACATTATATCCCAAAACAGTTATTTTATCTATTACAACCCACGGAGAAATTTTATTGAATACCCCTGTTACGGATCCGACAAAAATTACTTTTGTCAATGGTTTGGCGACCAATATTCCAATCTTTAACGTTGATTCTAGGATTAAGGAATTTTATAAATTCAACGCAGTTGCGCCAGGTGTTATCAATTATGTAGAAGGTGATGGTGAAATCGATGTCTATGATATTGAACGTGCACGTGATTTGGAAGATCTATTTAACGAATCTGGAAATGTTACAAAAATCAATTCAGGAATTAGACAGTTTATAGTTAATAATAATATAGAAAAAAAACGATTGTTTGATTCGGCAGAAGAAATAGGCGATATAGTTAAAGAAGTAGCAAGTAATATTGTTTCTGAAAAGAAACAAGAAGAAAAAACTATGAAAAAAGAATTAAAAGGTGTAAATGACTCTGAAAAGTTAGAAGAATTAATCGATATTATAGAATATTTAAATACAAATGATAAATCTCACTTATTGGTAGATTGTAATTCTAAGGGAGGTTATATTGTTAATAAAACGTATCTTTTAGGAAAGAACGATATTTCGCCCTCTGGAGGCGAAGATTGGTCCATTAGTTGTTTGAATTTTCCCTTTCTCCACGCCGATATTTTTAACAATATATTAATTTGGAAAAATAGCCATTTAACAAAACCAGATAAAATACCTATAAAAGGAGCGGATCGTGGAAGTGTCACATTGAAGGATATTACCGATTATTTGGCGGATCAAGGCGTTACTCGTTTAATTATTGTTGACTTGACTTGTTCGCCATTTGCAGTAAATGACGAGTATTATTCTGGAAGAATAACACGGCGTTTTAGAAACGATATTTTAGGAACAAAGACACCTTATGGTGGCGGTAGAGAAAATATAAAATATATATGCTATACTGGAAAAGGTTGGAGAAATAATGATAATCGTACTAGAAAACAATATCTGAAGGTATCTAAAAAACAAAATAAAAAATATAGAAAAATTTCTCGAAGAACAAGTAAAAATTATATGAAGGCTCAAATGGCAAAAAAACGTATAAAATATCAAAAAAACGGCATTTAAAACAATTAAACAAATAGAAAGTGTAATATTTATAAAAATAAAAATTTTGAAATACGATTTTTAAAAATATTTTTACATTTTTATATTTGTTTAATTTGTTATATTTATGATTTAAAACAAATTAAAGAGAATTTTCTGTATTATTATAGGCGATAGTTTGCCTATGTTGGTCTTATAGTGTAGTGGTTAGCACAAAGGACTTTGAATCCTTTAACCTGGGTTCAAATCCCGGTAGGACCTTATATACATTTGGGAAAGGTATATACATATTTGGCTATACCTTTCTCAAAGGTATACATATTTGGTTCCTTACAGCAATTATAAAATGTTTAAAAATTATAAAATGCTTGTTTTATAAAAACTACAAAATGGAACCAGCATCTAGCTTCTATAGCTCAGTGGTAGAGCGAACGGCTGTTAACCGTTAGGTCATAGGTTCAAACCCTATTTGAAGCGCAGAAATTATATATTATTTATTTAAATAATATATAAAATATAAATTAGTATTTTAAAATTATAATAAAAAATTTACTTAAAAATAAAATCTTATAATCTATTATAAGATGCAAGTTTTTATAAAAACATTAACAGGGAAGACCATCACACTGGAAGTAGACCCTAGTGATACTATTGAAAATGTCAAAGTTAAAATTCAAGAAAAGGAAGGTATTCCTCCTGATCAACAACGTCTTATTTTTGCCGGTAAACAACTAGAAGATAATCGCACTCTTGCTGATTACAACATTCAAAAGGAAAGTACACTTCATCTTGTTTTGCGTCTTCGCGGCGGCGTCTAATCGCTCTTTTTAATTTTCAACGTAAGAAATAATGCGATTTTTTTTACACAATTGCAAAAATAATCGGGCTTTTTACTTATTTCGTTATCCGTCGATTTATTTGAAATACTTTCAATAAAAAGTGTTTCTTCTGGTTCTACATTAGCGGTCAAAGATATATTTTCTAGATTTACTTCGTCGCGAATAATTTCTTGTATAGAAGGAGGTTCATCTATTAACAATTCATTATCGTTGGAAGTGTCTTCTGGTACTTCAATATTTTTATCGTTATGTTTATTTAATTCGTCTAATTCATTTTTATCGGCGCAAAAATTTGGATGTAGTGTTTCAAAAAATTTGAGACAAAAAAGATATAATGTTTCACTACTCATAGTATTTATATTAATTCTAAAAAATATTTAAATCATAATTCATTATAATTTATAAATTCGTAGTAAATTTATAAATTCGTAGTAAATTTATAAATTCGTAGTAATGTAAAAAAATTGATACTAAAAAGTACTATTTTATTTACGGTAAAAAATAAATAAAGCAATCAAATTAATTGAATATGTCTACTAAGAGCGATAAGAGTGTTACTGAATTAGCGATTGAATTAAATGTTTCCAAAGATTCTCTAGGTTCGGTTATTTCACGTAAATTTATAGGAGAATCCGATAGAATTGACATTTTAAAAATATTAGAAAAATATGATATTGACGTATTGAAATATATAAAAAAATGTATGAAAAAGAAAAAGAACAAATTATTTGATATAATTATGGAGAGACGTGCCAAATATGTTGAAAAAGTTCGCCGTCTATATAAAGCAAAAAAAGAAAAGGAACTGGCTTGTGAAAATGATACAAAGAAAAGACGTGTGAAATCTTATTATGATGCAGATGGAGAACTACACATTGAATCTGATGATGATAGAACCATCGATTTTACGGGTGATCCAGATGATACGAGTAATCTTGCCTCTGGTGTACAAGTTATATCAAATGGTATATCATCCATAAATGAATTAATTGAAAAGAAATTAGAACAAATAGAAAAAACAAAATTTGAAAATATCAAAAAAAAAGCATTATTTTATACAATTATTACCCAAGTGTGTATTTACTTCATAGGAATGGCCTTTATTATTTCGGCATAAATAGTTATTAACAATTGTAATTATAAAATTGTAAATTATAAATAATTAAATTATTTAATTATAAAAAATCTTATTTTTGAAACATTTTAATACATTCCCATATCTTAGCCGACTCATCTAGAGTAAAGGCGCCTCTTTTATTCGCCAAAGACAAAAAACTAACCATTACATTTAAAGCTGTATTCTCATCTGTAATTGGAACATCTGCTAATCGGATTTCATTTTGTTGAACTTGTGTTGATGGTGGAACAGGTATAGTATCGTTATTCTCCATTGTAATTTATAATAAAACCTTTTTTTTAAGTTTTTTTTATTTGTCTAATTTTTAGTGCTTTATTTTTAGTGCTAATTTTTCAGTAATGTATTTTTATATTTTATTATAAATTCATTTAAAGGATTATCGTCTAACTTATATAGAATATACAATGACTTCTACAAATGTGCTGTCTCACGAATCTATTCTTAGTACTGAAATTAAAAATAAAGGGTTTGCTATTTTAGACACAGTGTTCAAAGAACACGGATGGCACCTCGTTAGAAACGAAATGAACTGGATTTGTTACACTATGTTCGGCCAAGAAACTGACACATTTGATATTAGAATTGATCCAAAAATGGTTCACGTTAGTATTCCCATTAAAAACAGCCCATTTCAATATACCACTTCGTTTAAAGACTATTTTCAGGCAAGTGAATATGTGGAAGCCAGATTATTAGATTTTATTGATAAAAAAAATTGAGTTGAAAATAATTTGTAAAAAGAAATATACAAGAATACAGAATAGAATACAATTAGATAAAATGTCTCAATTTCAAGAATTATTTATCAATAAAAGCCTCAAGTTCGAGAATAGAACTATTTCTGAAGATATACCTGTTCCTATTACAGATGCAAAAATTGGAATACTTAGTTTGCAAGCAATTTCTGCACCAGTTAGTAGCGAAAATCACGATTTTGTTTTTATGATCGACTGCTCAGCTTCTATGAGCGACGACTGTTCTGATGGCAGAACTAAAATGCATCATATTATTCATACTCTTAAAAATATGATGTTGTATTTTAAAGAAAATAGTGCTATTAAAAATAATGTTACGATTCATTCATTTGATGATAAAATTTATAAAGTTTTGGAACGTTGTACAGTAAATGATACAAATTTCAAAGATATTATTGCAAAAATAGATGAAATAATGCCACGCGGTGCTACCGATATTGAACTGGCTCTGCAAGATTTGCAAGAAAATATTGACTACATTAAATCATCTTATCCAAGTCATAATATTTGTAATATATTTATGACGGACGGTGATGCGACTGCTGGCAATCGAGATATAAATACATTGGCAAACTTGGTGGATAGAAGTGTTACGAATGCATTTATTGGGTTTGGAATAAGCCACGACGCAGCTCTATTAAATACGATAAGCGATGGAATTAACAGTGCGTATTATTTTATAGATAAATTAGAAAATTCAGGATATGTATATGGAGAAATTCTACACGATAATATTTATAAACTATTGAAAAATGTGACTATTAATGTTGAAAATGGGTTGATTTACGATTTTAAAAATAATATTTGGGTGAATTCGCTATATATTGGCGAAATAGTTAGCGAAGCTAATAAAATTTATCATATATGCTCAAATAAGTCGTACGATTGTCGTGTCACTATTAATGCGAATAATATTGGCGATTTTAGCGACGAATATACTATTGTAGTTACCGGAGAAGAGACTGATGAAGAACTTATTAAATATAAATACAGACAAAGGACTCTTCAACATTTATATGTTGTTAGAGATTTCCTGAAAAGAAAAAGATCAGATAAATTTATGAGTACTTCAATTTTCAATAATGATGATAGTGTTATATATAAAGATATAAAAAGGGAACAAATACAAATACAGGAGAATTTGGCGAATTTTATGAAAGAAATGAAAAATTTTATGACTGAAAATAATCTACTGGAAGATAAAATAATGAAAAATTTATGCGATGATATTTATATATCTTACCAAACATTTGGCACAAAATTTGGCGATATGTATGTATCCGCTAGACAAACTTCACAAGGAACGCAAAGATGTTATACGGTAAGTCATACTCCGTGTAACGATGAATCGAATGATGATAGTAGCGACTCATTCGATTTAAGCAGTGGACTTAAACCAAGGCTATTAAAAAGACAAAAAACTCGAAGTGATATTCATATTTCACTTACACCGCCACCCCTTTTACACAATTTATCGAGAATGAGTGATGCTCCATATCTTACACCAACTTCTGCAAAAATTATGCGTGAAATAAGTGGTAATAATAAGATTAATTATGATGACTCTGATAATAATATATTAGATGACAATAAAAGTAATGGAAGCGATGAAAATACATCATCACAAATGGTATAAATTTATTGTTGTATAATTATAATATTAAATATAAAAAATTTTATATTTAATTTTTTTATTTTGGATTTATTTTATATTTTGGATTTATTTTTATTTCTGACTTTTAGTGCGTTGTTTGTTTTTTTAATTCCGTTTGTAATTCACTTAATATAGGAAATTTATCTGGATTAATATTTTCACTCAAAAATGACGGTGCTGACTGTAAAGGGCTATCGTTCACATTCCATAAGTACTGCCAAACATTACTGATAAATGGCGGTTTATTTTTTACATTTAATTTAAATGGACACGAATAATCTGGATTTTCATTTATAGCTCCACACGGATTACATTTGTTGTTTACGTATGTAAAACCAGGAATAATTTGTTCCAAATCTTTATAATCTACCGAAGATACTTTTGAATTCTGTTCGCCATAAATACCGCCTTTACCCGTATAGGTGATTCGTTCTAACTTTGCATTATTCGGATCTTTCATATTACATTTTATGACATCTGCTGTTTTATCTTTCATTAGTCCAGAACTGTATGGGTAACTACCGAATCCATTTGGCAATTCTTCCGCTTTATTGGGCTTGGACGGATCTTTTACCAAAACTCCATTTAACAGGAACTGTCCTTCTTTCGTTTGATAAGAGAGAACCCGTAAAATAGCCGCTTCATTATAAATAGACATTGCGTATTTTAGTCCATCTGCTGGCCACGTCCTAATAAAAGGATTGGTATTTATGGCTTCGATATATAAATCTTTTGTTTTTTGAGACCAAGGCCATTCGCCGTGTTTGTTGAAATAATCTAATTCTTCTTGACTGGCTTGATTATTTTGTATCATATTTACGTCGAATATTTTTTGAGGATTTATTGTGCTTTGTAATAATATAAAATCCTGTGTAGATTTCGGATTCCACGAAAAACCTTCTTTTTTTGATAATTGAGCAAATCGGTATAATAATATGAATATAATGCTTAAGATTATTCCATATTTAATATTATACATTGATACTAACGCAGCGGCGGTGATCAATATTAAATTTCCTAAAAGTGTATTGAAGAGAGTAGTAAATATCTCGGGTATAAAATATAATACCAACCATAATAGTATTAATATGGTCAAAAACCCTATAACTTTTGTTCTATTTTCTTCATTGAATACATTTTTAATGGTTTTCATATATTATATTATTAAATTATTAAATATTAATAATATATATGCATAAGAATAAAACGAATAAAAGTAATAAAACGAATAAAAGAAAAAATAAGTATTCTAAAAAAACACGCAGAAGAAATGTGTGTGAAAAAGGAGTTACAGATGAGGTTATTAGAACGAGAAAACTTATAAAAGAATTAAGATCTAGTTCTAAAAGGAGTGCGAAAAAATAAAATTTATAAAGTAGTGAATATAATAATTTATAAATTTAACCCATTATGTGCCAGTAGATCCAAAACCACCTGCTCCTCTTATGGTTTCCTCACCCAATTCTTCTTTCGTATTTACTACATCTACTATGATCGGTACCAATCCTGGAGCGCATATTTGTAAATATCTGTCATACTTTTTGCCAAAATAATCGGCATCCGCACTATGTGTTTTAATATTTACTACATCAAACATCCCCATTAAGTGGCCTCTATATCCGGCGTCTATGATTCCAGTAGAATTTGCCAATCTCAGCTGCGTCTTGGAAAGGGATGATCGTGGATACATATAATATCCCGTATTGTAATTCTTTCCAGAATCTAAAAACATTTTTGCCGAACAACAAACCTTTAAATCTAACTTGTTTACCGGACTTTTATCACTCCATCCGGGACCAAAAAACCTCAAATTATCTCTATATAAAATTTCTTCGGTTGGTTCATTTCCCGGGGCAAATAAATCAAATCCGGCGTCTATATATCCAGGATCAGTCATTAATTTACTATTATGCGTAAATGCTGCATTATAGTACATATCTTTTAATTGTGCATCGGTGGAATCTACAAATAATTTTAAAACCATAACTCTATCATACTTTGTAAGCAAATGGTCCATAATTATCTTCCCTCGAGGATTGTTATCTAAAAATGAGGACATTTTACTTACTATTGTGGTAGAATGTTTAAATTGTTTTAACATTTATAATGTAGTTTCTTTTTCTTCTTGTGATTCTATTAAATCCAATGCTTTCAACCGATGATAAAATACCCTACGTTCCAAATTTAATTTTGTCTTTTGTTGGTTTACAGTGTCCAACATTTTTTTCGCTTTTTCTTCAATATTATATGAACATTGTTTTCTAGCTTCGTTTATAACAGAACTAATTTTATCTATTTCTTTTTCGATATTGGTCAGATTTGTAGAATAGATCTGGAATTGTTCATTCATTTCATTTACTATATCGGTGTAAGTTCTCGCGGGCATTTCGTCAAATTCCATTATTTCTTCAATCGTCGCGCTAGTTAATTCTTGAATAGTACCATTAAAATCCTTATTATAATAGCGAACGGCTGCTTTGTTGAAATCTAACATAAATATGAGTCCCCTTTCTTCACTTTCATTTATAATACATCCGGCTTCCAAAATATTTATATAACTACTCTGACAATAATGAAGCAGATTATACCAATTTGTATCGTGTGGAGTGGTTTTGGTAAATATTTTATATTTTGTTATGTCGGATTTTTTTGGTTCTGATTTGGTAGTCTTTATTTTTTCAAAAGCTTCTTGAAGCAACTCTTTTGTCTTGAAATGTTTCATTAAAACATAAATCTCTCTAACCAGTATTTGCCAAAGAAGATCCGCGTCATTTTCTACATACATCATACGTTTCTTTCGCCCAATTATATATCCAAACATTCCTTTTGTGATCATTGCTATTAATAATAAATTATATGTTTTTATTATACTTTTTATACTTTTAAGAAAAGTATAGCAAAATTATTTTAAAATTAATCTGAAATTATTTTAATTATTAGCTTTTAATTGATTTATTCAATTCCTAAATGGCGTGCTTTGTATTTTATTTTTTAAATCTGGATTTTGTCCTGGCTGAATTTCGGTATACCATTTTGGAGGTACTACATATGTTGGTTCCGTATTGCAACCCGTAGAAAAACTGGTAATACTTGTTCCTGATGCCGACTGACTTTTTCCCGTTGTAACTGCATATGGAAAAGGCTTTTGTGGACCAACTGGATTGTTACAACCTCTAGTAATGTATAAATTATATTGTGAATAGGAAACCGGTTGATACAAGGTCTTGGTATATGGTGCATTGCGAGCCATATCATTGTATTTAAACATAGCAGTAGAACGTCCAGGTGTGCATAATGTAGGACCTGAAGAGATAATGTTACCTTCATAAGCGCCAACATTGTTGACCTTAAGATTACACGTGTTCGCGGCTGCTTTGTTTTGAATATATAACCATTGACTTGCGCTGTCGGTTTGATTTCCGGTGTAATTTGGTTGAACCCAGTAGTTTGGATATGTGCCATAGTAAGCCCATCTGTATTTTTTGTCGAGCATACCGTAGGTGGATAAAACGGATGGCTTGATGTATAAATATTGAGTTCCCATTGTGTCGACAATGCGGGAATTGAGAACTGGTTGGACCGCGGCTTGTTTGCTGTGTGCATTTGGTACAACACCGGTGGATTGAATACCGTCAGATACGTTACCAACGAGAGTAGCTGAAGGATATTTGCCAAAAGTTCCACCAAAACCGATGGCTTGTGTTCCTCTATAAGGGGTGCCTGATTTCGACATTTTCATATCTCTTCCAACTCCGCCGATATTTCTGCGTCCACCATTGATGGAAAAACCGACGGGGCCAGGATTATCTATTGCGATTTGAAGACCTTTTGTAGAGTGCCCAAATGGGCCTTGAGGTAACCATACACCACCTGGTGCAATTCCTGAACGTTTTGATCCATAATTTATTACTGATTTTCTTTTAAAGGCAGTTAATGACATTATAACATATTATGAGATTTTATTCCACCTTTAAGAAAGGTGGAGCCAAACCTTTAAATTTAAAATTATCTTTGGAACCACATATACTTTTTAAAAAGTTATAACGAAGTAAAGGCAAAAGTATTACTATGTTTGGCTCCACCTTTCTTAAAGGTGGATTAAAGGTGGATTAAAGGTGGATTATACTTCTTTTTTCTGGTTCTTCACCTAAACATCTAGAGAGAAGCCAGTATAATTTAGTATGTTTAATTGGATGTGTATCTAAACATTTGATTATTTCTGACGTTTTTAATGTATCTAGTAAATAGTTATAGTAAAATTGGTCACTTGATAGCAATCCGTATATTACCAGACAAGCTAAACTGAAATAAGTTGTTTTATAATGCACATAGGCTGGTAAACTAGTGATCTTTTTCAACTCTGGAGAGACAAAAAAATCTGTGGTCGAAAAAGGACTACTGATGAGTACTTGTTCATTGTCTTCAATTTTGGTGATTAATTCGCTGCCTAAGTAGGCGAAGGTTTTTTCATTGATTACAATGATATTTTCCTTGTTGTAACCTAATATGGTGAGAGATTCTGATTCGATTAGATATTGTAGCTGCATTGCCAAATTTTCGGTTAATTTGGCTGATTCTGCGATTGATAACTTTTTACCCTGTAGAAATTCGTGTAACGATTTTATGGTTTGTGCCTTGAATCTTATATGGGTATAATCGTCTATTATAGTGGCGCCAATAATTAATTTTGTTCTTATTATTGAATTTATTAATGATGGGTTTGGATAATCGAATTGTATTTTAAATGTTGATTTGTCGATTTGAATAATTTTAAAATTATCTTTTGAAATTATTACAGTCATATTATTTATTTTCATTTATTTTCTAAGTTGTTTATTTTTTCTTTCATTTCTTGCATTTTTTCTTTCATTTCCTGCATTTCCTTAATTAATAATGCGATTAAACTGGTATAATTTATACTTTGATGTTTTGCGCCATCCTTCTCTCCATTTACTAAAAATGGATATACTTCTTGAAGTTCGTGGGCAATTAAACCCATATCCTCTTTCTCGTTTAATATATTTCTATATATAACTGGTCTTAACTTATCTATTGTATAAGTAGTATCCAACGGTTTTACCTCTTGTTTAATACGATAATCTGAGAGTGAATTAAATGATGTTGCACTTACAGTACCACTTACTTCTAGAGCGGAACTAGGAGAACTGGTACCAATACCTACGTTACCAGAAATATAATATATAGAACTCCCGTTGGGAATCCAATAACTTATACCAGTAGGACCTGTAGCTCCAGTATATACAGCGCTTCCGGGTATACCTGTTGGACCTGTAGCACCTGTAGCACCCATTGGGCCATCTGAAGGACCCGTTGGACCTGTTAGTCCTACTACATTCCACTCGGAACCATTTGATACCTTGAGTACCAAGTCGGTTGTATTAAAATAAATAGATCCGGTAATTCCCGATGCTGCAGTGTCGAGTGCATAAGTTCCTACTCCGATTGTACCATAGGTGTTCATTTGCTGAATGGATGAGTTACCCATTTGAATAGTGTTGCTTGTATTTGCTTCCGCACCATAACCTATTGAAATTGTATTCGTTAAATCTGTATAGAGAGAACTTGGACCTGAACTTGCACCTATAGCTACATTTTGTGAACCACTCGTGTTATTTATTAAGGAGAATGACCCTATAGCGGTGTTACTATCTCCACTGTTATTATATAAGGATTGTACTCCTACTGCTACATTTCCGTCACCTACTGTGGTTTGAGAAGTTTCTCCTTCTAAAGCACTAGAACCTATAGCAGTATTTGAAGAACCTAATACATTGTTACACATTGAACCCGCACCTACAGTGGTATTGAAATTACCTGTTGTGTTAAAAAATAGAGAATTCGATCCTACAGCAGTGTTACAAGTAGAGTTTGTATTGTTATATGCTGAATAAGCACCAAATGCAGAATTATCATCGCCTGTATTATTTTTTAAACTATCTTTTCCGTAATTTGTTGAATTTGACATAAGAGTTTATATAAATTATACTATCTTTTATTTTTACTTGTTTATTTGTTTATTTGTTTTATGTATAATACTTTTTTTAAATTAAATATATTAGTAAAATATTAATAAAGCTTATAAATGTTTTCTAAAATAAACTTTACGTATAAAAAACCTATTCAAAATCATAAAAAAGAGAAAATTATAAGGAATTTACAAACAAATCAACGTATTTTAAATAATGATAAAAATTCTATAAATAACACTCTTAATTTAACTAATAAGGTTGACAATCACAAAATTCTTGAAGTGAAGGAAATTGTGTCACAATCAAAAGAACACATTAGTAATGAAAATATTACAAATAGTACACCTAATCTTAATATTGAACTCAAAATAAATGAGGATACTTATAATAACAGACATAATAATCGTACCTTTTTGGATACAGTTGCCTTTATTAATGAACACGATGCTCTACATAAAATCAATAGTAATGAAAATAATACAAGTGTACCTAATCTTAATATTGAACTCAAAATAAATGAGGATGCGTATAATAACAGACTTAATAATCGAAGTTTGTTAGATACGATTGCATTTATTAATGAAAGGGATGCTATAGATAAAATCAATAGTAATGAAAATATTACAAATAGTGCACGTAATCTTAATATTGAACTCAAAATAAATGAGGATGCTTATAATAACAGGCTTAATAATCGAAGTTTGTTAGATACGATTGCATTTATTAATGATAACGACGCTATACATAAAAGCATTGGTAATGAAAATAATACAAATAGTGTACCTAATCTTAATATTGAACTCAAAATAAACGATCAGGTTTATAATAGGCATAATAATACATTGTTTTCCCTTTTTAATGAAAGGGATACTACAGATAAAACCATTGGTAATGCACATATAGATCATAATGCATATAACGCACCGAATCTTGATATTGCACTCAAAATAAATGATGATACTTATAACAGCAGGCATAGTAATCATACCTTTTTGGATACGATTGTCTTTTTAAATGAAATGGATGCTGCTGCAAATGAAAACATAATGCATAAACATAGTATTGTTCCTTATAATATAGAGAGAATTCGAGCCAGAGGTATTAAAATTATTAACAATGTTTATCAAAGTAAATATAACTTTGGGCGTTCTAATTGTACTGGATTAGGCGATTTTATCCGAGGATGTTATTTTATTTTAGAATTTTGCGATGAATTTCATTTTGAACCAAAAATTATTTTCAACAATCCTATATCCAATTTTTTAAAGATGAAAACACATCATCTTGATTTGATTACAAATATATTATCATCTATTCAATTTTTCAAAAACAACAATTTTAGTAAATATAATATTACAAATAATTTTATCGTTGAACCAGAAAAGGATTATATAAATATTATGGCGGATTTTGTGAATTATCTAGTTGATTCACCGTGTCATTATAGTAATGTTTTTATTTTTTGTAATTCCTTTCCGAGAAATGTTATAGCAGAAAAAAACAAAGAGTATATGCGAAACATTTTAGAACCAACCGATGAAATTAAATTTTTAATACACAAAACTCTAGATGAATTACATTTAAAAATCAAAGGATATACTGTTATTCATATTAGATCTGGGGATGCCTTCTTAAAAAATGACAATAATAAAGGATTTAGTTCTACATATATAGACAAGTTAATCGCTAATATTTATAATGATGTTAAACACATTATCGAAAATAACCTCACTGTTGAGAATCATTATTTAATAATTGCAGACAACAATAATGTTAAACTTTTGTTAAAAGAGAAATTTCCTAGCTTTAAAATCATTGTAAATCCTATTACTCATTTTGGCGAAGGGGTTATTTTGGAAGTGGAAAGAGTTAAAAATACGTTAATTGATTTCTATTTGTTATCGTTTGCGAATTATATTATGTCCTATTCGTCATATGAACACGGGAGTGGGTTTAGTTATTGGTGTGCGAAAACATTTAATGTACCATATACGTGTAAATATGTTGTTTAGACAAAAGTCCCACTTGGAAGAAGGTCTTATTTATTGAAAATTATATTTATTGTTACAGATTATAAAACTATACTTTATTGTTTATTGTTTATTGTTTATTGTTTATTGTTTATTGTTTATTGTTTATTGTTTATTGTTTATTGTTTATTGTTTATTGTTTATTGTTTATTGTTTATTGTTTATTGTTTATT
>JACCDO011832463.1_pt1 | contig 35026 bp, 36 predicted proteins | sample 7446101 | NCBI WGS metagenome assembly JACCDO01 (sample SAMN15323440, study PRJNA562643) | freshwater metagenome | isolation source: river surface water | place: USA:Blue River Watershed | collected 2017-08-16 | reverse complement strand
GCTATCACAAGCTAAGAAAGAAAGAAAAATGAGCAAGGGACCACCCGTCAAATACCCCGTGCGGCATCTGGAAGTCGGCGACACGATCAGCTTTGACGCACCTACGACCGACGACGTGCGCCGTCTGCACAAGCACCTGCACCAAGCAGCAGAGCGGGCGGGGATCGGCCTGAGCGGTAAGATCAACAAGCAGTCGCGTGTGATTACCTTCACGCGCTACGAATAAAGAAAAAGCCCCGGCGGTAGTGAGGACCGCCGGGGCTTTACGGGTAAGGCAGTGGAGCAAAACACTGACTAACGGATGCTTACCACCTTTTTATCGTCCGACGCAAGCCCATCTAGTCCGTAATCGTCTTCGACCATCCGACGCAGATCGGATTTGGTATATCGCGCGACAATTTCCCTCTCTGCAAAGACGTGCCGCTTGGTCGCGTATTCCTTTGACGCCAACCGCCCGCAATCAATCCAACCAGCCTCTTTGAGAGCGTGCAGGAGCGCCGCTTGGGGGACTTTGGCGGCCGTTGTGTTCATCGCCAGCGCAACAGCGTCACAGACCCGGTGGAACGGCCCTGCGATGATCCCACGGGCAAACGGCCCGACCCGGTTGCGCATCATCTCGACCATGTGGCTCTCGCTCATGGACATGCCATGCTCGACCATGTTCAGCTTCCATTCGGTCACAGGCGGCGCGGCTGCCGGGTTGAACGCAGACACGTCACGCTGCCAGAGCCATGCGGCGATCTTTTCATAACCGCCATGCTTATACCAGCGCCACAAGGCCTTGGCGTCGTCTTCGTCCATCCGAGGCGCGTGGCTCCAGACGCAGAACCACCGGCGATCCTGCGAGGGGATGGAGATCGGCAGCATGTCATTCGTGAAAGCCAACACCTGAAGGCGGTTCAGCATCTCATACGGATGCAAGCCCTTGCGGTTAATCATCAGCGTCTCAGGCGGCGCTGCGATGATCGGCTTGAGCCTGTTCGCCATCGCCCGACGTTCGCGTGCCTCTGGCTCCTTCAATTCGTTCAGGATCAGGATTTCAGCCTCAAGGGAATAGCCCCACTGGCTGTCGATGCCCTTGCTTTCCATGATCGACCGGTTGTGCTGATGCTCACCGCCGACCGCCCACAAGAGCGGCGACCACATGCTGTCCTTACCGCAACCTTCATCGCCGCCATGCAGGACCGCGTGGTTGATCTTGACGTTCGGATGCTGGACCTTGAACGCCATGACGTTGAAAATATGCTCCAACTCGCGCGGCTCAGGCACAAGTTCGCGGCAATGGTTAAGCCATGGCTTGATGCTAATGTCAGAAACTGGGCCACTTTCTGACATATCGGGGCGGTAATCCACCCAGCGGTTCGCGTAAACAAGCCCTTCGCGCGCGACCAGCACGCTTTCGCCGGGTGCGTAGGTGATGCCAGTGACGGCGGGCGCGCCATATTCCTGCCGACGCTCGTCAAAATAGACCGACGCCATCACACGGCGCTTGCGGTCATGGATCGACCGGCAGTCGATATGGCGATAAAGCGCGTTGAAGACGTTGCGTTGCAACTCGCGGCGCAGCACCATGTCGAAATAGCTGTCGTCCGACTGGACGTAGGCGTAGCGGGTGAACCATTCGTTCGCTTCCAGCCGACCGGCCTCTTTGCGCTCGACTTCCTTGACGATAGCGGCTGCCTCATCAGGAAACGCAGGCGTCGACGCGATCTTTTCCGACATCAGTTTCATGCGCTCGGCGATCAGTTCGTCGCGCAGACCCGGCATGACCTTGGGGCCGTCATTCTCGGCGACCCATGACAGGAACATGCGGCTGTCGATGTGCTGGCAGTGACCGTGATAACAGCAGAACGACCGGTCGAGCGGCTTGTAGCGCGCTTCGATATTGCCGTCGGTGTGTTCCTCATGGTTCGGGCAGACAATGCCGCACCAGCCCTCGTTGTTGACCTTGGTCAGCACCAGACTTTTATCTGACAGCCATTGCAGGACCGTGTCGCCGCCCGTGTCGCGGATGTTGACCGACTTGAAGCTGGCGCTGTCAGGCTCGGCAGGCGTCACGCCCAGCGCCGCGCAGATGGCCTCCAGCGTGTATTCGCGCTCCGGGTGGAACTCGACTAGCCGGGCTTCGAAATTGCCCCTGCCTTGCTTTAAATTGACGCTGCCGGGGATGCGGCAGTTGCGCACGGCGTTGTTCGCGCCGGGATCGGTATAGCCTGCGTCCGCGATGGCCTTGATGGCGGCGGTGAACTCATGCTTGGTCGGCTGCGTGCTGAACGCATAGCCCCATTGGAATGACCCCTCGGACGTTTCCAAAATCCATGTTGGGTCAATCGGCGGGACTTTCGACTTGGTGCCGATGTCGTCCAGCATCATGAACAGGACGTATTCGCAGTTCTCGCCCTTGGCCGACGGCTTGCCGTCCGTGAAGCGGTCGATGATGAACGACCCGGTGTTGATGTACCACGCCTCGCCGTCCTTGATCTTGGCCTTCTCAGGCAAGAACGACGGGAACGTCGCCTTGGGCGCACCGTCGCCGTGATAGACGATCTGTCCGTCCACCAGCGTCGGCTTCTGGCGCAGCATCAAGGCTGTCTCGCCCTCTGCGTCCACAAGCCCTGTGATAAACTTGATAAATTTAATGCGATCCTCACTCATCGCTTTGCTCCTTTAACTGACATGACGCCAGACGCGCCTTTGTCTAATTGCCCAAATGTGCGCGCGGCTTACGTTGTAGCTATACGCTATTTTGCTGGCGTCGGCTTTTGAACTGCGAATATCACGCACCGCAGCTTCATTCAGCTTTGCGTACGGGTGCATTTCACCTTTTAGTCGCCGCCCGTGTTTTTCCGTATCTGCATGATTGTCGGCAGGCGTCCCCCACCGAAGATTATCTGCTGCGTTGTTGTTTTTGTTTCCGTCCGAATGCAAAACATGAGCGCCGGGATGCGGCGGTTTCCCATGAAACACTTCCGCAACCAAACGATGAACCATAAATTGGCGACGCTCGCCACCTGATGTTAATGTTACAGCCCAATAACCATTTGTTTTCTTTGCGGCGCGTAATTCGCGTCCTTTACGAAAAGCAATATGGCCTCCCTTGGCACCGACAATCATATCCCGCGATCTAATTAAACCTGTGTCGCTAATCTCGTATCGAGGCCAATCCGGTATTTCCCGCCAAATCATTTCCCATATCTCTCCATAACCGCGACCTCGGCGTTAAGGGGAAGGCCATGGCACCACTCGGGCGCTGTACACATGACTTTTACAAGTTCTTCCGCCGCCCAATCTGATTTCGTCTTGTCTATTTCGATAACTATTTCGTCGTGAACTGTTAATACTACCTTTAGGCCCATTCCGTCAAGCCGGGCCAGCGAATGCCTCAACAGGTCGTTCGCCACGGCTTGCGTGATGTTTTCGCAGGCCAGACCACGCCACAGACGGGCGCGAGGCCATTCCTTTGCGTCGGCTGCCGGCTTCCACGACGCCTTCGCATAGGTGATATTGCCCTCCTCGTCGAAGCGGGCGAAAGGGTAACATAGCACACGTCCGCTCGGCAGTGCATACCAAAGATGCTGTTTGTCGAATAAATATGTGACGCGCCCGGCGGTAAACTCCTGCCCCGGATTGCGCATGGCCGCCGTGTAGCACTGCTCCAGTTTCGACCAGTAGGGGACAGACCAGCTATTCGCCCGGCGCCATGCGTCGACCATCTTACGGCTTTCGCTTTCAGACAGGATGACGTTGTAAATCCGGCCCATCGACGCGAACGCACCGACACCGCCTGCAAAGCCGCAGGCCAACTCCTGCACCTTGCCGATCTGGCGCTGTTCCTTGTCAACTTGGTCGTAAGGGACGCGGAAGGTTGCCGCGGCGTTGTGCTTGTACACGTCCTCGCCCTTGGCGAATATGTCCAGCTTGGCGGCACCACTGTTGGTGTTCGACGCCCACGGCGTCACCCGCGCTTCGATGGCGGCCCAGTCGGCGACGACCAGATGCTTGCCGGGCGCTGCCATCAGCGACGGACGCAGCATACCCTTCAGCACGTCCGTGACGCGCTTGCCGTGCTGCGGCACGATCTGGTGCCCGCGCACCATGGCCTCGCGGACTAGTGACGGGTTATCGGCGCACCGCCGGGGGAAGTTGTGTACCTGAAGCCCGAATGAAGAAGCACGACCAGTAGCGCTTCCTCCAGCAAACACAAACGCTCCTCTAACGCGGTGGTCCTCCTCATCTGCCAGATGAGCGGCCCGCGCAAACTTCGCCACGGACGATGCCCACAGATCGTCCGCGCACTGGATGACTTCCGCAACGTCTGCCGGTACTTCGTCGGGGTTCTCCTCCGCAAACGCAAGCAGATTAGCCCGCACGTTCTTGTCGATGGATAGCTTAGGCACGCCGTCCTTGTAAACGGTGGCTAGGCGCTTCGCTTCGGGGCCGACGCGGTCGAGAACCCACGCCCGCATTTTCGGGCTGCGGACGGACGTAATTTCGCCACCAGTAACTTCTTTAACAATGTCCTGTATCTCAACTGCTTCCGCTTCAGCGTAACGCACCGCCGCCAGAGCCAGACGTTTGTCAAGCAAGACACCACGGTCATTGATACGCTCATTAACGTGATAGTCTCGCAGTTCATCGGCCGACAACTCGCGTTGGGCTTTGCTGATCTCACGCATCGCCCGAACGTCCTGTTCGCAATACTGGATCATCTCGGCCATCAGGTCTTCATCGTCGCGGAATGTGCCATCCGCCTGCGGAATAGACAACAGCCGGATCAACTGCGCACCGCGATGGTCCTTGCGCATGGACGCGCCTGCGAACCGCCCCACGTCCTCCAGCTTGCCCGGCGCGCAGTTGGCGCGGGCTTGCGCTGCCGTGCAATAGAACTGCTCCAGCTTGAACGGGATTTGGCAAACGTACCAGAAGATCAGACGCTCAAACGCTGCGTTGTGCGCCCTGATCTGGCCTGTGTGATTGCGGACGGCCTCAGGGAAAGGCTCACTAGGGAGCCACGTCCTGACATCGTCATCATCGAAGGCGTAGGACATGCACAGCACGTCGGTGCTTAGGTCCATCGCGTAATTGTAAGCGCCGCGCTGCGGCAGGTCGCAACGCGACCGGGTCTCGAAGTCCAACCAAAGAATAGTCACGGATGCCTCACTTCATCCGGCTACTCGCCGGGCGGTGTTTAGCGACAAACCACCGCCCGGCTTTCGCCACCCCCTGTTAGGCTGCGACGCGGCGGCGACGCACAGGTGCTGCCTCTTCCACCACGTCGTCGTCCTGCTCGTCAGCAGGGTCGGCATTATTACCGTCAAGGCCCGTCCAGTCAACAATGTCGAACACCGGCGTGTAGATGCGCCCGTATGACTTGTGCTGATAGTGTTCCTTCTTCAGTTCGACCAGCGGCACAGGTGCTGCCGGGTTCTTCTCGGCCTGATCGGCAATCGCCAAGGCAAGGCTCTGGACGGCGCGCTTACCACCGACCGACGTGACCGTGTAGCGTGCCTGCAAGCCCTCGTCCTCGCCGCTGGTACAGGCCAGCGTCATGCCGATCTGCATTTCCCAGCCGCGCTTGGCGCCTTCCGGTGCAGGGCCAACGTCCGGCAGCGGTTCTGACACCGGCACCATCTTTTCGGCCAAGACCGTGCCGTCGCCCCACGCGATATAGCCGTGGACGAACGAGAACGGATTGACCGCCCACAGGCTGCCATCCTCGACTTCGGTCTGGTCTGCGCCGTAGACCCAATGGCCGGCCTTATCCATCTTAATGATGACCATGCCGGTCGGGCCGACATCGGCTTCGATCTTACGCAGGGTGGACGCAAGCGACTGAACCGAAGGAAGGCCAGCGCCGGCAAACTTAGAGACTTCATTAGACATTATCGTACCTTTCGTGTTTACGTTACTGTATATTAGTCTTTCCAAGTGATCGCTTTGACCGCCCACATCTGCGCGGTTTGGGCTTCGGTAATAGCGACGGACGCCAGACGCTTCACTTCAGCGCTGTCGGTGTTCTCACGCAAAGAAGCCATCTGGTCGATGATTTCAGCAAAATGCTGTTTACACCACTGTACGTTCGGATCGCCGCCGGGGTTGAACCCTAGCCCTACCGCTTTATCTCCATAAGTCATGTTAGGCATTACTTAACCTTTCGTGTTTACGTTACTGTATCTTAGCCATAGCTTTTTTGAGCGTCTGGCTGATTTGCACGACCGCCGGCCGGGGATCATTTTCCGGCGCGATGGTTGAGCCACTGGAGACGGCGACCACAAGGTCAGCCGGCAATTCTTTCTTCGCCTTTTTCAATTCTTTCTCAACTGCGGCAGGCGATTTAATCTTGAGTTCGTGGACGATCACGCCGTTGTCTTCCATGAACTTAGACGCCTTCTGCTCGTCCGTCCACTGGCGCGTCGCACGCTTGTTGACCAGCTTCCATCCGGGGATGGTCTTACCCTCTTCCATCAGGCCGTGCGCCAACTGTTGCAGTTCCTTGATGAAGTTCTCCAACATCGGCAACTGGTCCAGATAGTGCGCGATCTGATCGACCGGCATCAGGTCCAGATTTTCCTTGGCGACGCGGTCAAGAGCGCCGGTCATGACCGGGCACAGCGGCTTGGCGGCACACCAGCGGCAATGGTCGCCGGCTGCCAGCGGAGCGTCGGGCTTAAGCGCAACGCCAACAGCCGCTGCCAACTCACCTTCGAACCGCCGGATGCGATCCACGGTCGTCACCCAGCGCTTCATCGACGGCGGCTGGATGATGACCAGTTCGACTTCGGTGCAGCCCTTGAACACCCACTGCGTCGCCTTGGTGCGCATCGCCGCCGCCGCGTAGAACATCAACTGATAGTTCTCTTCAGCATCGACAGGAACGCCATCGCCGAACTTCCAATCAACGACATAAGCGCGATCACCAATGCGACCAAGCACATCAGCAGAACCGAACACGTCAGGCAGAAAATTGCCAAAGTCCACAACGCTTTCGACCGCATAGTCCATCCCCTCGGCACCGCAGAGTTCATCGAAGCGCGCCAGCGCCGGGTGCAGCTTACGTTCGATCAGGTCTTCGGTCAGGATGATGTCTTCATACTGCATCCCCAGATAGTCTTCAGGGCGTGCGTCGTCGCTCTGGCTGTCAAGAACCTTAGCGATCACGTCATGCAGCAGCGTGCCTTCATCGGCGTATTTGCTAGACGGCTTCGGGGGCATCTTATCGACGAGCGCCACGCTGCCGGGGCAGGCGATGACGCGCTTGGCGGTTGAACCGCCGACAATTCGGCTATGTTGAGCCATTACTGAACCTCACTTTAGTGTCTGGAACCCTGACCATACACACAACAAATTTTGATGCAAGGGGTTGCCCAATAAATTTTTCTGCTGTAGCGGGGAGGCATGACTGAGAAAGAAATAGAGGCGTATTTCGTCAAGCGCGTGAAGCAGATGGGCGGCTACGCGTATAAGTTCCGCAGCGTGACGCAGCGCGGCGTCGCCGACCGCATCGCATGTATGCCGAACGGCGAGGCATGGTTTGTGGAACTGAAGAAGCCCGGCGGCCGGTTGTCGGCGCTGCAAGAGATATTCGCCGAAGAGATGGCGCACACCAAGCAGCACTACGCGTGCCTTTGGTCTAAGCAGGATGTGGACCTGTGGTGCAGCCGCTTCAGCTAAGACCCTATCAAGAACAGGCGGCGACGTTCCTGTTCGAGCGTGACCGTGCGATGATCTTGGCGCCGGTGGGTGCTGGCAAGACCGCCATCACACTGACCGCGATGGCTGAGATGGTGCGCGACGGCCACGCCCGACGCTGGATCGTGCTGGCCCCCAAGCGCGTCTGCACTGACGTGTGGCCTGTCGAGGCGCCGAAGTGGGCGCCCGGCCTCAAGGTCGCCGTTGGCGTCGGCACGCCCAAGCAGCGACAGGCGGCGTTCGACAGCGACGCAGACGTGGTCGTGACCAACTACGACAACCTGCCGACCGTAGCGCACAACTGCGACCGCTTCGACGGGATCGTGTTCGACGAACTGACACGGCTGAAGAACCCGTCCGGCAAGCGCTTCAAGGCGCTGGAAAAGGTCATCACCAAGATCGGCATCCGCTGGGGCTTGACCGGATCGTTTACGTCGAACGGCCTTGAGGATGTGTTCGGCCAGTGCAAGATCATCGACCAAGGTCTGCTTGGCCGGTCCAAGGGTGCGTTCCTGCAACAGTATTTCATCTGCATCAACCGCGACTTCGGCCAGTGGACGCCGGCACCGCTAGCGCTGGAACAGGTCATGCAGCGCATCCGCCCGGCGACGTTCGTGCTTGAGCCGGGCGAGTATAAGGACAAGCTGCCGCCTTGTCATGTAAACGAAATCCGGGTTTCCTTTGCAGATGCCAAGCCTTATGCAAAGATGAAGGCCGAATATGTGGTACGTTTCGGCGACGAGCGGGTCATTGCGCAGAACGCCGCGTCGGTCACGACCAAGCTGCAACAGATGGCGTCCGGGTTCGTCTATAACCGCGATGGCGGCACAGGGTCGATCTGGTTCAGCGGCCATAAGTTCGACCGGCTGGAAGAACTGCTGGCGGAAAACCAGCGGGCGAACACGATAATCGTGTACAACTATCAGGAAGAACTGGCCGAACTGAAGCGCCGACTGCCGCACGCGCAGACCATCGACGACGCCAACGTCATCGAACGCTGGAACCGCGGCGAGGTCGAGTTGCTGCTGGTCCACCCCAAGTCGGCAGGACACGGCCTGAACCTCCAGCACGGCGGCTGCCACATGGTGTTCCTGTCGCTGCCGTGGTCCTTGGAACTTTACGAACAAACCGTCGGGCGTCTGCATCGCAGCGGTCAGACCCGCGACGTTTGGGTGTACGTCATGCTGACGGAGAAAACCATTGACGAACGTATTTGGGCAGCGCTGCACGACAAGCGCACGGTGTCCGATACCGCAATTGAGGAATTGAAGAATGGCTAAACTAACATGGCATCAGGTCTGTTCGCAATTGCGCGGCATGACCGAACAGCAGATCAGCGATTTGCTGGAAGAAGAAGTGAACGAACACAAACGCCCGGCCTTTGTCCGGCGTCTGCACCAGCGTTATTCGACGCTGCGGGCGGCCAGAGAGCGGGCGGATATCATGGAAAGGCTGAACGATGACTGATATTGCGGCGACATTGGAAGAGCGCGGAAACCGCTATGGTTTGTTTGATGAACATGCGCGCATTACGCAAGCCTTGAAACGGGCCATGATGGATAGCCCGAATTGGGATCGCCTTGCGGACGACCAGAAGGAAGCCCTTGAGATGGTCGCCCACAAGGCGGGCCGTATATTAAACGGCGACCCGGACTATGACGACAGTTGGGTTGACATCGCCGGGTACGCTAAATTGGTAGCAGACCGATTACAGGCGCGGGATGCCGGCGCGCAGGAAAGCTAGTGCTGCTGCTGTGAACGCAGCGTTCGCCGCCGTCAGCAGGTCCGTGTCACCGACGAGGTAGCCTGCGGCGGCGGACAGGACGCCCAGCGCGGCCATGATGTAGGTGCGGTATCCTTTAAGCATATCATTTTCCTTTCGGATATTGCTTCCAAGGCAGTTCCCAGTGCGGCCCGTCCTTGAAAGTGCGCCAGTCCCCACCCCATTGGATCGGGACGTTCTCAGCTTTGGCCGCGTCTTTCACGATCACAGCAAGCTGATGGTAGAGCGGCCAGTCCCAGCGGACTGTGCCACCGACCATAGGGGCCAAATCAACCGCGTGACCGGTGAGATGGCGTGAGTTCATCGTCTTCGTGGCGCCAAGGTCCATCAACTGCTTCTGGCGTGCTGCCGTGCGCAGGCCCTCCAGCACCGTAAAGTCGAGCGAAGACATGGCGGCGGCTTTCTTGACGACGCGCACCAGATCAGGATGCACACCTTCAAGCCGCGACAGCGACCGCTGACCTAAGATGATGCTCATCCGCCGACTTTCATAAGAATACTAACAAGCAAAAGGATGATCGACCCGGCGACGGACAGGCCGACCGTCTCCAGACGCTTCAAACGAGCGCAGATACTGTCGTAGCGGAGTTCGCAAACCTGTTCATGCGTATTCAAGCGCGCCTCCGTCTGGTCAATCGTTGTCACTGCTTACTCCGTTGTTATCGTTTACGCGGCGGCACGCCATATTCAGGGAAGGAGAATACATCCCCGGTTGCGGGGTCAACAAAACGGCCGACGCCGACCAGCGGCGCGCCCTGCTCGTTGAACTTCGGATACTGCGACAAAGCCATCGCGTTCTGATTTTCCGCCTGCGTCATGATGTTCTGGAACTGACCGCCGACCTTGGCAGGCGTTGATTGCAGAACTTTACCAACTTGCTCGGCAGCAGCGCCAGCACCGCGTCCGGTCATACGCGCAAGTTCTTCGCGCACCATCGCCTTTTCGATAGCACCTGCCGCGCGCTGCGGCGTTGCCATCTCGTACGCAATTTCCAGCGCCAGCTTGCGGTCGATCTTACCTTGAACGCGGTTATAGATCGCGTTGGCAATGGTCGCCACGCGGTTCAAGAGCGCAGGCATATCACCAGCTTGTGACGCCAACTGGCCGACACGCGGCGATGCCGCGGCACCTTCACGGGCTTGCGTCTTGGTGATCTGCTCACGCGCCAGATCGCGGCGCACGCTTTCGACCGCCTTCAACTGATGCGGCTCCAACAAGTCTTCCAGCCTCTGATAGCGCGGCGCACCTGTGGCGGCGCGTTTGATTGTCGTCGGGGCTTCTCGCACAGCGCCAGCGAACACCGCCGCGCGCGACGCCTCGTCCGTCAACGGTGACGTAAGTTTGTTCTCAAGGAACTGCCCGACTTCCGCTTGGTTAATACGACGGCTTTGCTTCGCAAAAGTTTCGCGGGCAGTCTTGTATCCCGGCGCCTTGCTTTCGATCCAATTAACCAAATTCTTCTGCGTCTTGCCAATAGCACCCGCTTCAGTGGCGCCGATACCAAAGCGCTCTGGGTTACGCGTAAGGTCGTCCATCGCCATTTTAAGCAAGTGAAGGCTTTGCACCGTGTATTGCGCAGGGCGCCCCGGCGTAGCCATACCAGCCATAGAGCCGGGGAGAATATCAGGCCCCATCTGGAACGGCACGCCTTGTTCGTCTGCCAGTTCTTGCGCGCGCTTGAACGCAGCGTCCATCGACGGGCGCCGCAAGAGCGACCGCAGCGCGTCGTCAGTGGTGACTACCGTGTTATCAACAGCGCCGTATGTTTTACTGCTTGTTAAGCTGCGGCCTTCGCGAAGCGCAGCCAAGTTCTCAGGCGTACCGCCCACGTTTTGCAGCGCACGCACGCGGGCGGCGTCCTGTGCGTTACCGATTGCGTAGTAGCGCGATGGATCAGCTTTGGCCGCGGCTTCACCAACGGCTGAAAACTGCGTCAGACCAAGCGGCGACGCCTGCTGTGCGGCTGTCGGTACGCTGCCCGGCACAATTTCGCTCGGCGCGCGCAACTGCTGTACCAGTTCGTTTCCGCGGCCTTCAGCGATGTCCATGTACATGGCCGACTTGGGCGACATGAAGTTGGCGATCTTGAGCGGCGCGCGCTCGGCCATCTTGCGGACGCCGCGCCCGACGGGGGCAAACGCGTTGATCGGGTCGGTCACACGCGCGACGCGGGCTAGGCCTGCGCTGACGCCGGGCGCTCCCGCAGCGCGGGTGATGCCAGCGCCACCAGAAAAAATAGTAGAAAAGTCAGCCGCAAACCCGACCGGGTCGGTCGCCAGTGTGTTCTTGATGGCGTCGTACGATCCGTAGCGATCCGCCATCTGGCCGCCAAATTGATTGGCGGCGCTAATGGCGCGATTAAGCGCTTCTGGATCGTCTTCCAAAGACACGACAAAATCTTGCACGGGTTTTGGCAACACTTTGTACGCACCGCCCGCCAGAACGTCGAGCATGGAACCCGCCGTTTGAACAGGGCTGGTGACGGCTTCGTAGATACCTTTGCCATACTGGAGCGCGCTAGGGATAATATTGCCTACGGCTTCACCACCCGCTTCGAGAAGCGTCCGGCGAGGAACCTTAGTGCCTGTCGGCGTAAGTTCGCGGGCAAGCCCCGCATACGGGTCTTGATCCGCTGTCGGCGTAAGCGGTTTGGCTAATCCTGCATAGGGGTCATTTGCCATTATTGCTTCACCATAGGTTGACCGTTATCCGCCCTGCGGAATTTTGTTCCCGGGGGTGCTTTACGCACTTGTTCCGGCGTCATTACCGGATACTGGCTGCCGGGCTTCGGTGCGGCGCGGCCAGCACCCGCCGGCGCCTTCAGCCGAAACTCAGGCATTGTTTTAAGATCGGGGTTATATTGAGCGGCAAATGCCTCTTGCGTCAGACGGGCGGCGTTCTTAGCCTTTTCTTCAATAATGTTTAGCTGACGGTCCAAACCTTCTGCGGACATGCCTTCAAGGTCAAGATTGACGATCATGTTTCGCACAATCGTCCATTCTTGGACAGCCATAGAACCGATGGCGCCTGAAGCCGCAGCAGCTTCTTTACCCAATTCAGTTACGGTGCCTTGAAGGTTTTTGACCGCGGTGTCGGCGTCCTTACTGCTGGCGAAAACCGACGGCGCATACGCGCTGTACCCGGTAATCGCTTCTTTTTGAGAACGTGACAGATTACGCACCGCGTTAACGGCGTCGATAATCCCGGCTTTGCCGTAAGTTTTGTCCAGAAGCGCTTGGGCTTTCTTATACTCGCCCGCCAACGCATCTCGCCGCTGCAAACGCTGCGCTTCCGTCAAAGGCGTTGGCTTGGCCGGCGGTTTGTTAAGTTCAAATTCCCGCTCGACTGCCAGCACAGCTTTACGTTTATCAGCCGCTTCCGCTGCTGTTTCACGCGGCTGGGGGCCTACGGGCGGTGCAGGAACACGGGCGCGGAACGGCGTCGCCGATTCCACATAACCTTCCGGCGGGCCGCCCACGCCGCCGCGTTCGCCAGCGACAAGGCTATCCGCGGCCGGAGCCGCGCCGCCACCCAACGCCGCGTTAGCGTCTTTAACGACCCGAGAAAGAACTGCCGGATCGAAACGCGGCGCCACAGCGCGAAGCTGCTGTGCAATCTGAGGGTCCGCACGATCAAGCGCACTAAGGATAGTCTGATAGCTTGCGTCATCACGAACAGACGCAAGATTTAGCATCAACTGTTGCGCAGGCGAAGACCCGTCAGGACCGCCAACGCCGGGTTGAACCGTCGTCTGCTCACCCATCTCAACGATACCGCCTTGCGCCGTTCCCGGCTCGTAAGTTTTAGGTATGCGAATGGTTGGCGCGCCAAACCCACCGCGCGTAACGACGCCCGGTACACCCTTTTCGCCGATGATGACCTCGGTAGAGGCTTGCGGAACCATTTTCTCAAAATATTTTTCCGCTCCGCCCGCCAAAGCCAGCGCGATGTTACGGTTAAATTTTCCGCCGGTTTGTCTCATTAATTCATCGACATCGGCTTTCTCTTCGGCACCGAGTTGGCTGAAACGACCAAGCCAATTAACCCAACTTTGGTCGTCGCCAGACTCAATAACAGTAGGGAGCATAGCGAAAATTTTTGCCGCGGCTGCTTTTTTAATTTCAGCGCTTTGCTTTCCGGCTTCAAAGTTCTGTTGCGCCAGCATTCGAACCGTGTCTGGGCTTGCGCCGGCGCTAATCGCGGCCGTCACGGCTTCCGGTGTATCTAGTTTACCGCCGCCCTTGATGTATTCGCGCAGAGCGTTTACCGACCCCGTCTCCATTTCGGCTTTGCGCATCGCCATAGCGTTAGACGCGATCTGCTGCGCCCGTGCTGCGGTTTCGAGCGGGCTACGGAACTGCGGAGCCTTAACCGACAGCGCAATGTTCGGGTTAGACGGCATGTTAAGACCCCACTTTAAGGTTAACGCTTGGCATCTTGGTGATAGCGGATAGTGTATCCTTGTCCGCAAAATAGTTTCCAATGCCCGAAAGCGCGCTTGTCAACGCGTTGGCGCTGCCGACGTAACCAGACGCGCGGACATCGCCGATATTGGACAGGGTGTTAGCACCAGCCTGGCCATACTGCCCTGCCGCGCCCGTCAGCGTATTCGCCGACGACTGACCCGAACCCATCAGCGACTGAAGCGGGTTCAGCCGCGCCGCGCGTTCGACCTGATAGCGGTTAAACGCGTTCTGGTATTCTTGGCTTGCCAAGTCCTGACCGAAGCGCTGGATACCTTTCATAGTGCTGCCCGACAGCAGACCACCGCGCGCGGCCGCGCTACGCTCCAGTGCCTTCATGCCCTCCGACTGACGGAATGCGTAACCGGGGTCTTGCTCGAATTGGTTTATGCCGAACGGCTTAGCCATGCTGCCGTAGTCGGCCGCGGTTGCGTCGCCGCCGATGCCAAGCAGTTGCAGGATTTGGTTCTGAGCGGTCATCCCGCCTTGGCGGAACGGCTCTTGCAAATCAATCTGGCGGTTAAACATGCGCTCCTGAAGCGCAAGGCCCTCGCGGGCAAGACGCTCCTGTGCGGCGGCCGCTTTCTTAGAAGCGGACGACCCCAAAACACCGCCGACGATTGACCCGCCAACTTTAAGAACGTCGCCCAGAATACCCATAAAAAATCCTTTGCAGTCTCTTCATATACGCAAACTAAGCAAAACGCTAGATGCCATCAACTTACCTCACGGCCAGACGCGCGGATGTTGATGGAAAACGCAGCGCTTGCCAGTGTGCTGATAAAGCCGTTCGGGTTCAGAATTTGCCCTACAATCTCAGGGAACGTATACGTCTCGGAAGGCTGAAGCGTTTTCGTTTTGACGATCAAATTCTGGCTGCCCGCCGTGTCACCTGCCGTTACCAGATTGACGCTGATGGTGACAGCAGACGTGCTGTAATTCGTCGCCGTGAACTTGTCGATGATCGTGGTGACGTTCGTCGCCGTGTACTGCGTCGACTGCGAGGCTTCCGCAATCTTGGCCGGGATAAGAACTCTGGCGGTAACAGTCATGGTCTAATCCTTAAAATGCAACAGCTTCCAGATCAATCGTTGCCGACGCGGCAATCGCCGTGTCACCAACACGACGGATCACGATAGAAATTTCAGCGGCTAGATCAAATCCAACATTTGCTTGGCGGGTCCATGTCTGGTTGGACGACAACGCCAGCCACGCCCCGGTCGTGCCAGACGTTAAAAAACCCGATGACAGCGTGGCGTAGCATTCGTAATTGACGGCCTGCGCACCCGGACTGCACCAAGTCGCAAGGGACGTATACGCGCCGCCATTCAACGATTGGTACACAATCCCATCGGACCCCAGACGGTACGCAGCCGTCGCTGCCGAACCTGAGTTCGACGCGAAGATAAACTGATACCCAAGCAAGATCGTGGCGCCGCCACCGCCGCCACCGCCCGCCGTCATGAGGGTCATGCCAGCCATCAGCTTACGCCCGCTCCGGAGATGATCCAAACCGTTGTGTCGACCTTCAGCAGAGACGCAAACCCGTACTGCGCCAGCGTGCGTGAACCCGTATTTGCGGTGCCTGCCTGCCGCAGCGTGTCCGTCGTAATGCTGATCGTTTGGTTGATGCCGCTGTTGTTATAGATGCCGATGATGGTGCCGATGGGAAACGCCTGCGATGCGTTCGCCGGGATGGTGACGCCGCCTGTTGTGATGCTGATATGCTTACCGGCGTCCGATAGTACCAGACCATACGCACCGGTCTTGGCCTCTTGCGGCGCCCCGCGGTAGCCAAGAGTGTTCGCGCCAATTGTGCCGGTCGCCGTGATGGTGACGTCTTGGTCGAGCGCCGTGATGTCGGTGTTTGCGCCCGACGCCGCCGCGCCGAGGCTCGTGCGGGCGTCGGCGGCTGTGGACGCATTCGTACCACCATTAGCGACCGCCACAACGCCCGTGACGTTGCTGGCCGTCCCTGTGGTGTTGCCGTTAAACGTCACGCCGCTGCCGATAGTGCCGCCCGTGATGTTGACCGCGTTAGCGTTTTGCAACGCCATAGAGCCTGTCGTCGTAATGTTGTCGACGGTCCAGATCGTCTCGTCAGTGCTGGTCTTCAAGACAACCTTGTACGCCGTGCCGCTGGCGTACCAAATGTTCGCCTCGCCGCGCGCGTCCAAAACGACAGGGTTTGTGTTAGGCACAGCACCTGTGTTGTCCGTGTACGTCGCCAGCGGCGTCGTCGTGCCGGCAGCATAGGTGTAGACCTTACCGCCGACCAGCGGTGCGCCGTCAGACGCAAGGAATTGCGCTTTAGGTTCGGGTGCAAGGACAGCCATGTTAAACCTCCAAAGAACTTACGTTATCCGTGACCGTCAGGATGACTGACGGTATACCCGGAACTGGTGCAGCAGCAGAAAACGCCTGTATCTGAACGCTTATGTCGTCCACTGCCCATTTTAACTCAAAATAATCATCTGCGTTCATCTGTAGCAGAAAATTCCACGCAGCAACAGTTTCTGCGTTGTTACCCTGCACGCGAATTTGCGTGGCGCTGTTCGGCACGTCTACACCGTTTTTAGACAGCCAAATCCAGATCAACCCTACGCCGCCAGACGTTTTGTCTAACTGGGCGGAGAACTGAATATTGTAGATGTTTGGGCGGTCGACATAGATGCGTGATGTCGGTGTGCCGCGTGTGACGCCGACTGACAGGTCAGTCGTATTAAACGTCATTGAGTATGCCGTGTTAATCGCTGCTGCCGTTTGCGTGGTCGTGTCGTAGAACGACCCGTAACGCGGCGTACGGTATTCGCGGGGCGGTGGCCCCAGCGACAGCCCTTGGATTTGCGTCTCCAGTGCCGCCAACGCAGCGTTCTGGTCGGCGCTGGGGCCGATTTGCAAGTCATCCAGCGTGACCGCGTTTGCGCCAGACCCTGTCAGGTTGAACAGATTAAAGAAGAACCGATACCAGTCGCGCGACACAAGCCCCGTCTGCGGGTCCGTGACCGGGACGCGCGACGCGGGTATCTTGGTTATGTTAATCGGATCAGGCATTAGTTCCGCTCAAGATCAACTCAGCGCCGATGATGCTGACCTTGACCGGGTCAGACCCCGACACCTCGTACACGCGGTCGCGCAGTTTCTGTGTCATGCCGAGGCGACGCCAGATCGCGCGGCGGCCGTAGCCGCCAATCTTGCCCATCGACACCCAATGCTCGTTTGACCATGTGTGCCCACCATCGTCCGACCAACGCAGCATGACCTGCGGGTCTGCGCCTTGCACACCTGTCAGGCTAGACGACCGGATGTCGTAAGTACCGCTCAAAAAGTCCATGTCCAGCGACGTGGGCGGTATGTCTTGCGGCGATACGCCGTTCAGGCCAACACCGACTTCGCAGTTCAGTTGCAGCGAGTGCTGAGCCGTGCGGCGCAAGTTGTTCGAGCCAGTCGGCAGTGCGCGCCACGACCGCACCCACTTCTGCGGTTGGCCGTTGTCCGCGAACACGTTCAAGTCAAACATATAGATGTTGCCGTTTTCGTAATCGCCGATGATCGTGCGGCCCGCAAAGTTGCACTGGCAGTTGCCGCGATGGCGGTACAGTTCGCCTGCGTCGAACGCTGCGCGTTCATGCCAGACGCCGGTCGAGACGTCGTACACCCAAGTCGTGCCGCCCGTGGGGAAGTTCAGCACATAAAAGGCGTGGCCGTCCTGCTGGTAGGTGTACGCAACCGCGTCGGACATGTCTGCGTATTGCTGTATTTGCCATTCGACCGCGTGGGTCGAGATGCGCTGGCCGATATATCCTTGCGCGCGGTACACGATACCTTGACCGCGGGCGTCGCAACCGAGCCAGAACACGCTGTTGTCCAGCTTGGCTGTCGAGTAGGGCGCAACGCAACCAATCTCGTTAAACGCGCCCTGAATGCGGGCCAGCGGAAAGTCAGCGTTGCCTGCGTTGTACCAGACCTCCGTGCTGTCGGTGCCGAACACCCACAGTTCGCGGTGATCGACAATGATGCCGACCACGCCGTCAGGCGACCCTTCAGCGCTGGCAAAGTCAAGCGGGTCGACTTGCGTGCCGTCCAGCAGCGACGTCACCCAAATCTTTTGGCTGTTTGGCTCGTTAAAGACGAAATAGCCATCAAGATATCCGACGGTTACCGCGCCGGGAAAGTCCGGGTCCGTGATTTGTACAAACGTGCCGGTGCTTTCCGTGTAAACGTACGCGTTCGGGTTGGTCACGAACACGATCTGATCGCCGTTATCCGCAATAGACACGGGCGTTGTACCCGGCGCAATAGTGCCCAGCAGCGTAGGTGTGGCGGTTGCCGAGGTCAGTTTGTAGACCTCGCTACCCGACACAACATAAAAGTCCGTGCCCTGCGTCTGGTGCGCCCACAAGCCGCGTATTGGACCCGTGCCAACCGTCTGTAGGAATTTAAGGCCCGGCGCGCGGTTCAGAAAAGCAGGCATCTGGCCGCCCTCCGGTATGACCTCCGGGTAGAGATTTACCATGCGATTGTCGGCGGCGTTGACGCTGCGGGCAACGTACGCCGACCCAAGGATCGGCGTCTGCATCAGTAGTTACCCGCAAAGATGTTGAAGCGCTGTCGTGTCGCCACGATGCTGTACGGCATCGACATGATGTCTTCCGGGTTGTTGACGCGCTTCAGGTCACGCTTGGATGTCATGGCGATGCGCTGGACCTGCGACGACGGCTCAACACCAAATTCCGGCGCGAGTTCGCACGCCAGATTGTAGCGGAACGCCCGCAGATAGCCCGGCGGGAAGTGCAGCGTGGTCGCCAGCGTTGCGGGCTGCGTCAACTCTTCAACCGAAATGAAATGCCACTCCAGTTCGCGGATGGGGCGCGGATAGATAAACATTTCCACGTCCGGGTACGCCATGTTGACGAAAATGACCTGCGGGTATGTGGACGTGACGGTCTTGACCGCAATGCCGTCATACTGCTGCTGGTTGATAAACTTGATGCCGTAGCTGACATTTGTGACCGGATCGCGGAAATACGTCGCGTCGTCGAAATAGACCGGGCGGTTGCCGACGAAGTCGCCAGACGGGCCAAGCGTGCGGGACAGTTCACCAGCGGGCCAGAGGAACACTTGGTCCTGCGTCGAGAACACGGACAGGCGTTCCGTGTTCCAACTGTCAATCATCTGGTTCATCGCGGTCAGCGCGTCCTGTGACGTTTCCGCCGACGGTGTTTCGCCTTCCGCCAGAACGCCGATCAGTCGCAGAGAACCGTTGATAAGGTCGCCCGCACTAGCCATGAATTAGTCTTTCTGCGTCGCGCGCCGGCGTCCACTGCGCTTAGGAGCCGCCATTTCGTTGACCGGTTCGTCAACGTCCGCCGCAGCCGGCGTGTTGGGGTTATACCGCGTCCAGCCATACATTTCATCAGAAAACGCTTCTTCTTCTGAGATGGCGACTTTGGCGCCGTGCGTTGGGTGGACAAGATAAATAACGGCCATAACTCACCTCTGGTAAAATGGGCGGCCCGAAAGCCGCCCATCTATTTTACACAACGCGATACAGCGTCCATGCGCCGGCAGCCGTTTTACGGGCCACAAGCATAGCACCGGTCGTAACCGGGATTGTCATGGTCAGAGAACCGCTGACAGTCCAGCCCGTACCGGCCGCGATAACCGCAGTGCCGGACGAGGTGCCGAGGTTAACAACGCGGAACGTGAAGGTCGTACCAACCCGGTCGGAGTTGATAAGAACATTTTCCAGTTCCGTAACCGTCGGCAGCGTGTAAGTCTGCGAGGCGGTGACGCCGCTGTTAGCGAGGATCAGGCCATTCAAGACCTGTGCCGGGGTCAGCGTGGCCGAAGCCGTAACCGAAACCGGAGACCCGGTGAGATCAATAATCGGATCGTTGACGTTGCCATCGCCGACTTGGTAGCCACCAGCGCCATTAGGAAGTGCCATGATAATATCCTTTCAAAAAGTTGGCCCCCGGAAAACCGGGGACCATTAACCAATTAGCCCCAAAGACGGCAGGCCATCTGCGGACGGATCGTGCTGTAGCCGTACAGAACGTCAATACGGCAGGGCAGACGGTCGTTGTTGATGTCGTACTGACGAACAACGCGCAGGCTGATGCCGTTGTGGACCTGACGCGACGCCATGTCGACGCCGTTCGGCATGAGCAAGTCAGCCGTGGCGAAGGTGATAGCATCCTTGTGGTACACAAGGTTCTGGGCGTACTGCGACGAAGCAGCACCGACGAACACGATTGCCTTGCTGTTGCCCGGCAGAGCGTCGACCGTGGCAAGAGCGTTGCTGGACGAATAGATCGGCGCAACGGTGATATTGCCAGCGCCAGAGCCGTTCAGCGTTACGTCGGCGAGAGCGACGAACTGGAACAGCGAACCGGTGCTTTCACGGGTCTGCGGGTTGACAGCGAAGCAGTCAGCGACGGTGAACACGTCACCGGCCTTGACCGTGGCGTTAGCGCCAGCGCCAGTGATGGCGATGGTGGTAGCACCTTCCGACGTAATGGCCGCCGACGTGGTGCCGCCGGTCGCCGTACGCGAACCAGTCGTGAACTGCTTGATCGACTGCGACATGTTGATTTCTTCGAAACCAAGCACGCCCGTGCCCATCATGCCGTTCTTGAACTGCTTGCTGATGGTGTCGGTCGGGTTGAACAGGCCCTTCAGCCCTTCGACCAGACCAGCGTTAGCAGCCGGGTTCACGGTTGCGTAGCGCGGCGACATAACGGCAGCGTTTTCGTTCAGCTTCTGCTGGGCAGCCAGCAGAACTGCCGAAGTGGCAGGCGTCGTGCCGGGCGTGCCGACCGAGTTACCGACAGTGCGGAACGCGTTGGCAACGTCAGCGTCGATGCTGGCGGCAAGCTGCGAGATACGCGGCTTGAGAACGCGGTCAGCGAAGTCGTCCAACTGCATCGTCAGTTCGGCGGTCGTGAAGTTGACGCCGATGTGCTTCTGGTTGGCAACGGTCAGCGTTGTGAACTGCTCGTTGTCGTCCTGCACCTGCAAGGCAGCGCCGTCGGTGACGAGAGCGCGGTCAGGCAGACGGATGCGCAGCGTGGAGCCGATCTTGGCACCTTCGACGGCAAAGCTGTCGTCGTACTGGCGGTTGACGTTACGCGTGAGCACGAGGTTGTTCTCGAGGATTTCGAGAGCCTTCCGCGTGATCATATCAATAGTAAGAATTGAGTTAGCCATGGTCAAAGTCCCATATTAGCGGTTACGTTGTGCCTCGTACCGTTTGATCTGCCGCAGCCGTTCTGCTTCGATCCATTCCGACGTACTCATGCTCTTGATGGAGCGAGGGTCGGTTGTGTCCAAGACATTAGCGCCAGAAGCGCGGGCCGTGACAGGTGCAATCGGTGCCGGAGCGGTTGAAGTCTTCCGAACCGGGGGATCAGACGCCAAAGACGCCTCGATCTTTCCGATTTCTTTGGCTTGCAAGATTGGCGGCATACGGGCGATGCGATCAGCTTCTTTTGGATTTGAGCCGAGGAAGTAAAGTACGTCCGGGCCAATATCCGAAGCCTGAATGCTTTGAGCCATAACTTCCGTAACGGGAAGGTTCGGGTTGTAGGCGACTTGGTCGAAGTCGTCGTACTTATCCCGCGCCGTCTCTTCACGGTCGTGGTACTGCTCTAACAGGGCCTGCTGTTGCAGCTTGGTTTCCCGCTGCCTCAGCAACTCCTCGGCTTTACGTTCGGCCAGAGCCTCTGCGTAATCCTCGTAAGTATCAAACTGCTCCGGTGCCAAGTCCGACGGCGGTGTTGCCGTTTGTTTGGGTTGGTCCGCAAGCCGTTGGGCCTGTTCGCGCTCCCATTTGCGCTGTTCTCTTGCGAGACGCTTACCGACAATTGCGTCCAATTCTTCTTGAGTGAAGGTCTTGGGCGCTTCCTGCTCGGCAGGCTGCTCTTCCGGCGTTTGGTTTGCTTCGAACTCTGGAGCCGCCGTGGTTTCCAGTTCCGGCGCGGGCACTTCCGCTTCGATGGGGACGTTGTCGTCCATGTGGTTTTGACCCTTTCAAGTCACCTGATGTTCCGCATCAGTACGGTTAACGACCAAGATACACCATTAGATGTATGTCAGTCAAATTTTATGCCCAATTCCGATACTGAGGTTGGCTGGGGTCGATGCTGATCGCCGCCAACGCAGCAGCTTGGTCTTCTGTTGGTTCGCACAGCAGACGGACATTGGTGTAATATTCCGGATATGTGACGTCGCCGATGGTGATCGGGCCGATGCGGTCAATCAGGATCAGGTACGACGCGGGCTGAACGCTGAGGTTGCCTTCGCCGTCATCGACCTCGACGCACAGACCGCAGTCGAGCATCGCGGTGTTGAAATCGGCTTCGGTGGCGCTCTGGGTGCAATAGTCTGTCATGGTTAACCTGCTGAGATAGTTGGGTAAAACTGGATGCTTTGCACATATCCACAAAGCGTTTGGCTTGCTAGACCGATTGACATTACGTTTACGGTTGGCACGCTGCCCGACGTATCAGTGACGACCGCGCCGGTGTCGGTGTACGCGCTAAAGCTGTTGTTCTTAAACGTGAACACGTTGGTGACGACGGCATTTGCGCTGCCGGCGCCCGGCGTGATGTTTGCTTGGGTCACGCCGCCGACCTGCACGGTGTTGTTTCCGCCGTAAATCAGATAGTCCATGCCGTTGTTGGCGGTGCCGTCGCTGATCCGCCATGCGCCGCGTGTAGCGCCCGACGCGTCTGTGCGCAGGACAGTGCAGACAACCGTGCCTTCAGTGGCGTTGTAGAAGGTGCTAAAGTTGCTGCCCGTGATTGTCGCAACGTCTGCGCTGCGCGTAGCGGTAGCCGCGGCTGTTTTTATATATGCTGTCGCAAAAGCGCCTGCCTCAACTTGAACACCCCAAATATACGCGCCCGACGTACCGTCACCTTGATAGGATAAGACACCATCGGTTTGGATCAGAAAAATGTTGCATTGATTAGCGCCAGCCTTTGCCGCCGCGATTGTTGCCGCGCACCGATACCAGCCATCGCCTGCGGGGGTGATGTTGGCTGTAATGCCGGCCCCCGTGATGCCGATAGTGCCCGTGCTGACGTTAAAATATGTGACGCGTGCGGTATCGCCGCTGTCTATAATACTGAGCGCAATCCAAGAGCGACCTGCCGGTTTTGCGTAGGCGCTGAATGTTGTGGCCACAGCCGTTGTGGTTACAGATGTGTTCTTAACGTTATGCGTGCTGTTGGTTGTATCCTCAACCAATTTATCCGCGTTCGTCGTTCCGTCGGGCGAAACTGCGGTATTGATAGCCACAGACGCAAACTCCACACCCCAACCAAAACCCGTCAGTTCCTCTGAACTTGGCAGCAGGTTGATGCGCTGTTCTTCAACGAGAAACCCTTGCGGCGCTAAGGTCACAGGATTGTAGCCAAATCGAGGGCCGTAATATGCGCTGGCGACGGTCGTGATATAGCCGGATGGTGCGGTCTGATAGGTGACTTGCTCCAGTTGCGCGCCCCAGATCAGGATGTCAGCCGTGTTGGCAGTCACGCCCGACGCAAGTTCGACGCCAAAGTTAGCACCCGAAAAGAACGTGCCGCGGTAGTAAAAACGCTGCCATTCGTCAGTTACGGTCCAGAACGTAGTCGCGCCGGCAGAATAAATCATGCGGACGATTTGATCCGAACCCGTGTTGGACTTGAGCCAAACAGAAAAAATGGTCGGGACAATACTTGTCAGCGATGTCGCGGTTTGACGAAGTTGCGATGTTGCGCCCGACGTCACGCCGTTCAGGCTGAACTGCGCACGGTCGGCGGTCATGGTGCCGTCGGGCGCTACGGCATAGTCAGCCGTGACCGTGGGGCTTGCGCCGCCGCCTGTGTTGGTCTTGGTCCATGTCGCGCTGTCGAACGTCTGGCTCTGACGCAGCAGGTTGTTTGGCGCGTAGGTGATCTTGCCGGTCGCATCGACAATCGTGGCGTTCGACCCGCGGCTGAATGTCACAATGTCGGCAAAGCTAGCCATTATGACGTCGCTGCCTGAAGTTGGGTCGCGGATGTTGCGTTCGGGATGTATTGGATGGAACGGATGTGGCCGTTCATGTAGACCCCGCCAAGACGAACGCCGATGCCAAGACGAACCATCCCAGAAGGAACAGTTCCACTGGTATCCGTTACAGCTGTGCCGCCATTCACACTACCTGCAAAGTCATTTACTTTATATGCGCCAGCAATATTGAACGCCGTATTAAGCGTAATGGAGCCAAGATCAAGACTTGCTTGCGTAGTGGAATCAGTAACCTGAAATAGAGGTGCGCTAACCCCATACATACCCACATCAACAGCAAAGCTATTGGACGCTCCATTAGATATTTGAGCAAAATCTACTGTTGTTGCACCCTGATCCGCAAAAATAGTTCCTCGGAAGATAATGGAACCTTCGCTCTGGTTATACCACCCGCTGAACAGGCTGCCCGTGATCGTAGCGACATCAGCACTACGGGTTACAGTCGAGGCTACTGTGGGGATGTAGCTAGTGGCGAATGCACCTGCTTCCAGTTGAGCGCCGTAGACAAAAAGGTCTACAGGGTCGTTACTACCGTTGCGCGATAACCCCGCCACAAAACTACCAGCGGAACTTGAAGACAAGGTTAGCGTAAATCTTTGCCATGACGTTGAGGCTGTCAAATCGCCGCTTGCAAACGAGCTTTGAACAAAAAGCCTAAAAGTTTGATTGCTGCCGGTTGCCGATTTAACCCATACCGAAAACGTGTAGCTAATACTCGCGGAAGACGTATATGTCTGACCCAGATAGTGCGATGTAGAGCCGGGATCACTAACCCATCTATCAGCATTTTGCGAGCCGTCCGGCGAAATGTCTGCGTTTGGAGAAACCGTTGAAGTGTTCGCCACCCACAAAGCATTGTTGAAATCCTGCGACCTTAACAGCAAATTCGTCCGCGCTTCTTCGATCAGGATGCCCTTAGCTGCAAGCGTCACAGGGTCGTAATCGAACCGGGGGCCGTAATACGCCGTGGATGAAGGCGCAGCGGCAGGTGTCGGCACATACGGGTCAAGGCTTGCGCTGTCGGAGAGTTGCGCGCCGTAGATGTAGACGCCGCTGTTGCCGTCGCCGGTGTAGGAAAGCGTGGCACCACTGGCCAAGTCAATCCGCAAGCGCGTTGACGTATCTACCGCAGCGCCAGTGACACTAATCCGATACCAACCGTTGCCCAGCGACGATACAGTCCCAGAACCGCTCAAAACGCTGCCGTTCGATAGGTCTACAGTCACCGAGCCAATCGTAGTGAAAGGTGACGCGGCCTGGTAGCAGAACACGCGCACATTCCGGCCATCGCCCTTTACATACACGGACGCCGTGCAGGGAGCGCCAGCAATCGTGGTAGCCGCCTGCTGGACATAGTGTTGCGTGTTGGCGGTATCTTCCATTAACTTCTGAGCGGTGAACAATCCGTCAACCGGGTTCACATACGGGCATCCAGTGATGCTGGCCGCCACCTTCGACCAAGCCGCGTTACTGAAGTCCTGACTAAACCCAAGCAGGTTCTTGACCGTTGTCGGGTAATAGGTGCTTGGCGTGGTCTGGTAAGTGACGGCTTCGACTTGAGCGCCCCAGAGGAGCAGTGTTTTGCTCGTCCCTGTGTAGTTTTCGGCCCGTGCAGACGTCGCAGATGTGATCTGTGCTATTTGCCCAGATGCGCCTGTGCCGGTTGCTGTCGCAGTCATTGTGCAACGATACCAGCCACTACCCACGCTGGTGATCGACGCGGTAGCAGTTGCGCCAACTGTTCCAACCGTTCCGGTCTGCAAATCGAAGTTCGCAAAAGCGGTAGAACCGTGGCCTGCGCTCCCATAAAGAAGCTGCGCGTAGCGCCCATCTACGTTTTTCAGGTACACCGAGATCGTGTAAGCTATCCCTGAGACAGACGAAAACGCCTGCGAAGTGCTGTGAACGCTAAGAGTAGTCCCCTCGTTGATCGTGTCCGCAGTCGTCGTTCCATCGGGGGCGGTGGAAGTATTGGCCGTAACCGTCGTGGCGGTTTTAACCCAAGCAGCATTGTCGAACTGCTCAGAGAACGTCAGCAGATTATGCGGCGCGTATGTCAGCCGACCTGTGCTATCCGTCACCGTGGCGTTTGTGCCGCGAGAGAAGGTAATCAGGTTGGAGAAGGACGTTGCTGGCATAGTTATGCGCCCACTGTGTAAGTGTCAGAGATGAAGTTAAGCGCGAGGCTTGGCGTGGTGCTGGGGTTTGTCAGCGTTTGCAGCGTGGCGTTGGGCTGACGGGTGTTGTAGTAGCCCAGCGAACGGATGTGGCCGTTGAGATTGTAAAGCGTGGAGCCAATGAGGTTGCCGATTTGCATTTGGTTGACAGCGGGCGTTGTGCCGCTCGTGTCGGCAGCTACAGTCCCGCCGTTGCGCACTGCTGCAAAATCGTTAAGCGCATAAGCAAGAGCCAGCTTGGTCGGCGTCCCAACAACAGCGCCTGAGACTGTTAAGATCGCCTGTGAAGCACCTCCCGAGGCGACAACGGCAGTTGGTGACGATGACGCACGAAGGTCAATGTCATTATTGCCGGAGCCATCGTTGGCAGAGATAATGCCACGATCCCCAGTGATGATTGCCGTGTCAGCCTCAACCACAAAAGTCCCGGCATTCTGGTTATACCAAGACCGGAAGTTGTCCCCGATCATCGTTGCCACATCAGCCGAGCGCGTCACCTGAGAGGCTACAGTCGGGATGTAGGATGTGGCGAAGGAGCCTGCTTCGATTTGCGTGCCCCAGAGGTAAATGCCAGAGGTGCCGTCGCCTTGATATGTGGATGCACCAGCATCATTGCACATGAGTATCGAGAAGTCTGACGTATTGCTTGTCGTAAAAGCGATTGCGCAACGATACCAACCATTTCCAGCCGCAGTAATCGTTCCTTTATTTCCGGTGTTAACCAGCATAGTCCCATCAGACACGTTGAATGTGGCGACAAAACCTTGCGCCCCAAACCCACCGCCGCTAAACTGAATGCGACTACGGCCCGCTGGTTTTGCGTAGAATGAAATAACATATGCAGTAGAAGTTGCAGGCGTGAAGGTGATCACACCGTGAGCGGTGTTTGCGCTATCTTCAACTAACTTATCAGCCGTAGCTGTTCCATCAGGAGCAGATGTCGCATTTACAGAAACACTTGAGCCGGATTTTGTATAAACGGCGTTATCAAGTTCCTGCGAGTAACTGCGCAAATTCGTCCGCTGCTCTTCGATCAACAGCCCCTTAGCTGCCAGCGTCACAGGGTCATAGTCAAAGCGTGGGCCGTAATAGGCCGCAGAGGCAGCAGCAGCCGCAGGGTTATAGACGTAGGGGTCTAGAGACGCGCTGTCAGAAAGCTGTGCGCCCCAGATGTAAATGCCTGAGGTTCCGTCGCCGGTGTAGGATGTTGCGTTATCTGCATTGGTCACATAGACACGAGCCGTGTTACTGCCAGCAAGGGCCGCAGCGACTATTGCAGAGCAACGATACCAACCATTTCCGACTGAAACAATTGAAGCCGTAACGCCAGTAGCAGTCGTTCCAACTACCCCATTTGCAAGATCGAAATAAGTGACGCGGACAGTACTGCCGCTATCCGTAATCCCAAGCGCCATCCAAGAACGCTCTCCGGCCTTAGCATAGACCGAGTAGGCATTCGGAGATGCGAGCGTAGCGGCTGTAGCTGTAGCTTGATGGTTCCCAGCCGCAGTCGTCTCCACCAACTTATCCGCACTCAGCGTTCCATCAGGTGCGTAATACTGGACAGCAGCAGCAGCCGCGTCAGTGCGTTGGTAGTCGCCAGCAGTGGAGCCTTGGACGAGTTGTGCGCCCCAGACAAGAATATCAGCCGTGTTACTGTTGGCAGGCGTCTGGCCACCGCGAAGGCCAACACTGACATACGCAGTCCCGCCAACGGCGGTTGCAGACACCTCGTACCGTGTCCACGTTCCAGTTACAGAAATGTTGCGGGTTGCGTTGGCCGCGTCCTGCAAGTGGATATTGTAAGTGCTGCTGCCGTCAGTCGATTTAATCCATACGCTGTAAACGTATTGAACGGCGCTCAATGTTACTGGTTGACGACGACGCACTAAATCGGAAGTCGTGGTTCCTCCAGCGAGGCTAAGTTGAAGGCGTGTGGCCGTCGAAGTTCCGTCAGGGGCCACCCCAGCGTTATTTGTGGTTGTCGGTGTTGCACCAGTCCCGCCAATGGAGTTTTCCCACGGGGCAGTTCCAAGTTGCTGGCTGTATAGCAGCAAGTTCGTCTGCACATACGCATTGCTCTTGGTCCACGCGGCGTTATCAAACTCCTGCGTGAAGCCCAGCAAGTTCTTCGGCGTGGTGCTGTTGTAGGTGCCGGGGGTCGTCTGGTAGGTGACGGGGGAGAGTTGTGCGCCCCAGATGAACGTCGTGTCGCCCACCTGTCCGCCGCTAAGGCGATTTTTGATGTAAGCCGCAAAGTTGCCGCTAGTAGACGTGGATGTGCCGATCAGAACTACGCGTGTCCATTCGGTTTGAGAGAGCCCAAACACTCGAAGGTTGCCGGTAGCTGCGTTGGTTAAATCAGCGGTTCCGGGGCCAGAAACAATTCCGCCCGTTATGGCGACAGTGCCTGACGGCACGCCAGAGTTTACGAAAAGCTGCCCAACAGTTTCTGACGATGTTCCTGCACGGACCCAATAGGAAAACATCATGCGAATGCCGGTAAGCGGCGCAGCTATGATTTGCTGGATATTTGGGTTGCCCGTAACCGTCGTAGTAAGCGTATCTGCGGTTAGAGTGCTGTCAGGCGCTGTTGCGGTGTTTGCTGTTACCGTAGCGCCTGTCTTACCCCAACTAGCGTTATCAAAGCTCTCGCTGTTGGTCAGCAAGTTCGTCGGCGCGTAGGTGATCTTGCCCGTGCTGTCGGTCAGCGTGGCGTTCGATCCCCGGCTGAACGTGATACGGGGGTCGAGCGTACCACTTAGGAAGTTTAGGCCAAGCGCGGGGATAAGCCGCCGTCCGGTTGACAACGCAGTGGTCGACAGCAGGCTGATAGACAAGCCATTACGGACGGGGATGCCAAAACTCATTGGATGTTAATCGGCTTTGCGTAAACGACGCCGCCAGAACTGATCTGGATCGCGCTGACGCGCCAGATGCCGCCAGTGCCTTGCGGAACCTTGATCGGGACAGGCGTGTAGGCCGGGAGCGGTGTGTCAGACGTTGTGGCCGTCACGCCTTCACCGACGCGGACATAGGCGTCCGTCGTGGACCAGACCAACACACCCTGCGGGCCGGCGTTCCAGCCAGTCGTTGAGGCTGCGGTGCCTGTGTAAGCTACGCTTTGGGTCGCAAACCCGCTATCATTCAAAGGACGAAGAAGTTCCATGTCAGCCTCACGCCAAAAATTTCAGTTTGTACAACGTCGCGTAATACAACCCCATAATTTCGTCGATAATGTTCTGGAGTGGGGTACACTCCTTATCGACGACCTTATAGCGCATTTCTGTAAGATCATCTACCTGACCCTCCAGAAATTCCACTATGTTGTTCGTTTTCTTAGCCGACATCAAGGCAATTGGCCCGATCAGGCCGTATTTGCCCTGATAGGCTTCGGCAAATTTGTCAGCTAAATCAATGATTTCGTCGTAGAAGCTGCCAAGTGCTGAGTGCTTTGCAAAGCTGCGCGTGTTCAGGTGCGCCGAATGCGCGACATCGCGTGCCAGAAACAGCAGACCGACGAACTCGTTACATTTGCTCATTTGGTTCCATCCCTTCGGGTGCTTCGTTCGGTTCTTCCATTTCAGGCATCTCACGCATTTCAGGTGCTTCGCCGATCAGGTCGCCCGTGTCCAGTGCGGCCGCGATGGTGCCCATGACGATGTCCTGCACCTGTTCAGGCGTCATGGACTGTTGGACAGCCGCAATGCGCTTGGTTTCGGCGTTGTAGGCGTCAATTTCAGCCCTGTAGCGGTCGATCTCGACCTTCTGCTGCTCGGTGCTGTCTTGGATGTTCTGCATGATGTCCGTGACGCGGTTCAGTTCCTGCGTCATGGCTTCGATCTGCTGCTGGGCCGCCATCATTTCAGGCGATTGGTCGCCGTCAGATAGAACCTTCGGGTCAAGGATTTTCTTGAAGCGTTGCGCCATTTCCTGCGCGCCGGGCCAATCCATGTTCTTAATAAATAAGTCACCGGCCACCGTCCAAAGCTGCGGGTTGGTCTGCAAAATCTGGCTCATGGCATCAAGCGCTTCTTGGCGCTTGGTCATGTAGCCCGGCCCCGTTGTGACCATCACGTCGTAAGTGCCAACGCTGGGGTTGTAGATTTTCTCGATCATGCCGCCCGTCATCGGGTCACGGATTTCCTTGACGGGTTCCGGCTGCGACGGGTTGAACTTGACCATCGACACTTCGCCATCAACCCCAATGATGCGGGCGACGCGCTGTGTGTCGTAGATTTTCGGGATCAGATCGACAATCTGGCGCGTGATGTGGCGGATCGCACGGGCCAGATTGTCAACATAGTGGTACGTCCCCACGTCACCCTGCTTTTCGCGGGCTGTGATGGCCTTTGCAGAGCGTTCGTTGCCCTGCATACCCAAGGACGCGTCATACTGCCCTGTCGTGCCCTTAATGTCGTCAGCAGCCCCCATTTTGGCCTGTATGAGACCCGTCTGAGGCAACGGTGGCGGCGCTCTCTGGGGAAGTGGCAGGACGTTGCCAGCACCGTCAGTTACGTCGGGATTAACCTCCAGATACGGCCAGTTGGTCGTGTTGGCGGTCTTCCACTGCTGCTCGTAGCCCTCGAACTGCCCACCATAGCCGATAAACGGCGCTTTGGGGGCCAGCGCGAGCATTTCTGCCTCTTGGCTGGTCCAATAGTTGTACATGCGCTGGGCGTCCTTGGCGTTGCGCACAAGGCCAGAGATGTAAATCTGACCGTCAACTTCCCACTCGTTGCCGACCACGCGGACCACAGGTATCCACTTGCCCGGCCATTCGCGCTCGTCCAGCACGTCAAAGCCGTTGGTCTTCATCCACATGACCTTGGTGCGGTCTACCTCACGGGTGCGGATGGGCTTGCCGAACACGCGTGCAAGCTGCTTGTCGCGCGGCGTGCCAGCGAACGCCGTCTGGTTGTCCGGGTACAGGTGCAGCGTGTCGCGGGTGTAGGTCTTGTAGAAATACTCCGCGATGCGGATGGTGTCTTCCTGCAACCACGACGAGATGCCCTGATCGCCGACACCTTGGCTGTATAGCGTCGAGATGGGCGTCGCGTCCGGGAACATGCGCTCATAGTCGGTCTTGAGGATGTCTTCGGTGACGAAGCACCACTCAGCGTCCGCGCCGCACGGGTCTTGGATCGTCGGGTCCATGTAGACGCTGAACGCGTTCCGCACGCGGCCGATCTTGATGTCCTGATCAAACGTCTCTTCGTTGCAATACTCGGTCAGCAGGCGGATGTAGCCTTCGCCGTACGTGACCTGATTGTCGCAGGCCGTGTCGTAGGCAACGTCAGCGTCCGACATATACTCAATATGCCGCACGATCCCGCTGAAAATCTCAGCCACCTCCACGTCGGCGTTGTCATCGACGGGGATGACCTTGCCGCTGGGCCGGTTCTGGCGCTGCTCGTTCGTGACCTGCCGGACGTGTTGCGGCAGCTTGTTGATCGTGAGGCACGGCCGGGCGTTGATCGTCTGGCCCTGCACCGACCCACGGGTTGCCAGCACGTCGGCCGGCCACTGCCACTGGTTGTCGGGGCTGCCTGCCATGAACCGCAGGTCGTCCAACTCATCTTCACGGCTGTCGGAGTACGCTGCCTGCGCCATCTGGAGGCGCTGGCGCATGGTCGCCATCTTGTCGTTGTCATCCGACGACTTCGCGGGGTTAGACCCCACGTTTGCGACCTTGCCGGCTGTGTTGATGCCTGTTGGATCGGCCATTTTACTTACTTTTACCCTTGCTGGCAGCGGCCCGTTTGGTCGCGTACGCGATGGCGACAGCCTGCTTTTGCGGCTTTCCAGCCGCTATTTCGGCCTTGATGTTCTTGCGGAACGCCGCCTTGCTGGTCGATTTGACGAGCGGCACGGTCAGCGGCCCTTTTTGGCCGGTGTCATGCGCTCACGCACGGTCGTACGGATGATGTCAGGGCTTTTGCGCGTCGTAATCAGCACATCGTCCTTCTCAGGCGACCGCGCCAGCTTGCCGGGCGTGACCGGCGGCGCGAGGCCGACCTTGGGTTTGGCAGGCTTGGGCGGGTCCAGCTTGATTGTGACATTTTTGCCACGCACGGGCTTAAATCCAGAGGGTTTCATAGCCATTTATTTGCCTTTCTTGGCCGTTTTGGCGCTGTCGCGGAACGCTTTTGCTGTCGGTGCGCCCTTAGTGCCGGGTTTGCGCATCTTTTCACCCGATCCGGCAGCAATTCGCGCCTTTTTGGCGTGAATGTTGGCGTATAGACCTTGTTTAGTGCCGGCCATCCTCAGGCGCCCATCCAACTAGTAGAAATCCCTCCGGATGAATACCCTTGACGCGGCTTCTTGTCAACGCGTGCCTCTCTTGACGCCAGCGGGAACGCGAAAGTGACCGCGATGGCGTCTGCGGCGTCTGGCGAGGCCAATCCGCGTGCCTTCATGTCCTTTTTGCTCTCTAGGAACAGCGTCCCCTTGCTGTCTGGCTTGGTCTTAGGCCCGATCAGGTCCGACTTCAGGTAGCGATCCTGCGGCAGATGCCCCGTTTTGAGCCACTCGCGCATCGCGCCCCACATCTCAGCCCGCTTGTTGCCGTACATGAGTTGCTTCTGGGCCTTATTCCCGAAGTTGACGCCCCTGACCTTGTACCGCTGCTCCTTCAGGCGGTCCACGACGCCTGCACCCAGCCCACCCTCGTCGATCACGACCATGGCCGGGCTGTACTCCTCGATGGCGTCGATGATGTGCCCGACCACTTCCATCGTGTCGGAGCCTCTGTGGCGCTTGATGGCGATGATGTCACGTCCCTGCCGCACGGCGATGACGGTCGCGTCCGCCCCGAAGCGCGCCGGGTCCACGCCGATCACGATGGGCGCGCTCTCGTCCTTGTGGCGGGGTCGCTTCATGGCGTCATCGACGAGGTTCACCCCGATGAACTGGTCATCACCTTCGCTTGGGAAGGCGCCGTACACCTCGACGTTTGCTTGGTAGCTGTCAGCGCCATACTCGTCGATGATCTGCTGGTACAGGTTCTTGTCCGTCCCCTCGACGTCGCGGGCGTCGATGTTACGCGTGCGCCAGAACGCCCGCTTGGAGTTGAACGCTTCGTAAAAGTACCCCGTGTTGCGACGTGGGTTGGAGAAGGCCAGATGGAAGCGATTGGGCGTGTTCTCCGTGAAGAACCCGTTTGCGACCGACCAGATGCTGTCAGGGATACCTGAGGCTTCGTCGAATATCAGCAGCACCCCGTCGAAGTTGTGCACCCCTGCGTAGCTGTCGGGGTTCTCTTCGGACCACAGCCGGCCTTCGACCGACCAGTAGCGCGTGCCTTTCTTCAGGTCGCGCTCGACGATCTCCGTCAGCCACTTGGCCGGCATGATGCGTGTGGCGGCCACCTCGAACCAGTGACTGTTCAGCGACATCGCCAGCCACTTGGTGATTTCCGCCCATGTCACCGACCGCAACTGCGCTTCGCTGTTGGCTGACACAATTGTGGTAGACCCGATCCGCGTGGACAGCATCCAGATGACGAGCCATGACACCAGCGCCGACTTGCCAATACCGCGGCCCGACGCCACCGCTTCCCGGAAGGTGTCGAAGTCGATCTTGCCTCGGTTTTGTTTGATGTGGTCGCGGATGTCCACGAGGATGTCGCGCTGCCATTTGCGCGGGCCTGTAAAGTGCTCCAGCGGTGTGCCCGGCTCGCCCCATGGGAAGGTCAGCAGCACGAACGCCAGCGGGTCATCCTTGATCGTCGGGGACCAGAGCCTCGACATTAACTCCATTTCGTCCTGAGCGGAGTAGATCGGCGTCTGCATTATTTCGGCTTTTTCATAAAGTCCGCAATATCGCGCTCCATAATGCTATGGATCGCGCGTTCGCGTGCTACGGCTTCGTCAGGTGTCTTGTATGACGGAAACTTAATCCCAGACCGCACGGCAAATCGCACCGCTGTCGGGATGTCTCGTTCTTCGCCATACCAGAACGTAGGGATAAGCGTTTCGCCTTGCGGCAAACCCACAACTGCACCCTTAAAGGTCGTAAGGCTACCGTCAGCGTTCTTCTGATAGATACCCGTCTGCAAATTGCGCCGGTGATAGTTCAGCACTTCCTGCTCTTCCGGCGTCAATTTCAAGTCGTTTGGCATTGTCGTTCTCCAGTGCGGGTGTCGTCACGTCCGTGTACAGCCCCTCTATGACGCGCGTCTGGGCCTTCTCCAGCGCGCTGATGACCGAGATGGTCTGATCGACTGACACGTCGATCTGCTGCTTGGCGACCCACCCATGCTGATGCTTGAGGATGTCCAGCGCCGCCTTGGTGTCGCCGTCCGCTGCCGCTTCGTGTAGCGTCTTGGCGGCGGTGTACTCGCCCTCGGCGCGGCCCTTCATCTCAGCCATCTCGACCAGCGGGTCGAACTCCGCCAGCCGGCGGTACTGCATGGGCGTCAAGCCAGCGGCGAGCGCTAGGCTGTCGCCCTTCAGGCCGTACTTCGCCGCTTCGTAGATTTTCTCCAGACGCGCCTCTGTCGCCTGCGGGCGCTCTGGTGTGAACGGTAGGGAGTAGAACGTCATGCACAGCATAATAGTTGACGTTGGCCGTGGATGCAAGCGGCGCGGCAGCGTTCCCGAATACGCCGCCGCGCCAACCCCCGACGTGAGCGCGCTGGAGCGTCGCGCCCATGTTGCTCCTATACCGTAAAGCCAGTTGAGTTGTCGGGATGGGACAAAAATAATTTGATTGCGTTGCAGCGCCGCAGGACGAGGTAACTGGGGGAAGCCTTGCGCGGAGATGCTGAAAGCACGCGCTGCAACATTTGGTGCTGTAGCAGATTTTTTGAAAAAATAAAATAAAAAATTTTGCTGTGTGGGTTTGCGTTTTGC
>JACCDO011825341.1_pt1 | contig 35055 bp, 31 predicted proteins | sample 7446101 | NCBI WGS metagenome assembly JACCDO01 (sample SAMN15323440, study PRJNA562643) | freshwater metagenome | isolation source: river surface water | place: USA:Blue River Watershed | collected 2017-08-16 | reverse complement strand
ATGACCACCGTGCACGCCGCCACCGCCACGCAAAAAACCGTGGACGGCCCCAGCAACAAAGACTGGCGCGGTGGCCGTGGCATTTTGGAAAACATCATCCCCAGCAGCACGGGTGCGGCCAAAGCCGTGGGCGTGGTCATTCCCGAACTCAACAAAAAGCTCACCGGCATGTCCTTCCGCGTGCCCACCTCCGATGTGTCGGTGGTCGACCTGACCGTCGAGCTCAACAAAGAAGCCAGCTACGCTGAAATCTGCGCCGAAATGAAGGCCCAAAGCCAAGGCGCCCTCAAAGGCGTTCTGGGTTACACCGAAGACAAGGTGGTGGCCACCGACTTCCGTGGCGAACCTTGCACCTCGGTGTTCGATGCTGAAGCCGGCATTGCCCTCGACGGCACCTTCATCAAAGTGGTGAGCTGGTACGACAACGAATGGGGCTATTCCAACAAGTGCCTGGAAATGGCACGCGTGATGAGCCGGTGAACTGGCCCATCCCCACTTTTGCGGATGTTCAGGCCGCCGCCCTTCGCCTCAAGGGGGCGGCCCACCGAACGCCTGTCCTGACCTCGCGCAGCCTCAACGAAGCATTGGGGGCCGAGGTTTTTTTCAAGCCCGAGAACCTGCAACGCATGGGGGCCTTCAAATTCCGAGGGGCCTACAACGCTTTGTCGTTGTTGAGCGAGTCGGCCCGCGCCAAAGGCGTGGTGGCGTATTCGTCAGGCAACCATGCTCAAGCCGTTGCCCTCTCGGCGCGCATGCTGGGTTGTCGAGCCACCATCGTGATGCCGCACGATGCTTCTGCGGCCAAGCTTGCAGCCACCCAAGGCTACGGCGCAACCGTGGTGGGCTACGACCGGTACCAAGAAGACCCCGCACACATTGCTCAGGCCATTGCCGAGCGCGAGGGCTTGAGTTTCATTCCTCCGTTTGACCACCCCCATGTGCTGGCGGGGCAAGGCACTTGCGCACTTGAGTTGTTTGAAGATGTGGGGCCACTGGACACACTTTTTGTTTGCGTTGGCGGTGGCGGCTTGATCAGTGGCTGTGCGCTGGCCGCACACGGCCTTTCGCCACAGTGCGAAGTCATCGGCGTCGAGCCAGAAGCGGGCAACGATGTGCAGATGAGTTTGCGTCAGGGCGTCAGGGTCAAGATCGAAACCCCAAAAACGATTGCCGATGGCGCCCAATCGCGCCAAGTGGGCGAGTACCCGTTTGCCATCATTCAACGTTTGGTGAGCGACATCCACACCGTGAGCGACGAACAACTTCGGCAAGCCATGCGCTGGTATGCCCAACGCATGAAGCTGGTGGTGGAGCCCACAGGTTGCCTGTCTTTGGCGGCGGTGAAGCAAGCCGCTGAAGGCGTGAATCGCCTGAAAGGTCAGCGCGTGGGCGTGATCATCAGCGGTGGCAATGTCGACATGGGGCGCTATGCCCAGTTGCTTTCCAGTTAATTCGAACCCGCTACCATCGGTTCATCATGCAAGCCTCCATCAGCCATTGCCAAGACCAGATCCGCAGCGCTGCAGCAGACGGTCAGTGTCTGTCCATACAGGGCGGGGGCAGCAAATCGTTTTACGGCAATGTGTCGCACCACGACGCCTTGCTCGACACCCGTGACCTGAGCGGCATCGTCAGCCACGAACCCAGCGAGTTGTGCCTGACCGCCTGGGCTGGCACACCGCTGGCCGAAGTCCAAGCCGCCCTTCTCGCCCACGGCCAATGCCTGCCCTTCGAGCCACCCCACTTTGGTGGAGCCGCCACAGTGGGTGGCATGGTGGCTGCAGGCTTGAGTGGACCCAGCCGTGCTGTGATTGGTGGTGTCCGTGATTTCGTGCTGGGCATTCACCTCATCAATGGCAAAGGTGAATCCCTGCAATTTGGAGGTCAGGTCATGAAGAACGTGGCCGGCTATGACCTCTCGCGTGCGGTCTCAGGCAGCATGGGGCAACTGGGTCTCATCACCCAAGTGAGCCTGAAGGTGTTGCCGATTGCGCCAGCGAGCGCGACCTTGCAATTCAATGGGCTCCAAGAGGCCGATGCCTTGTCGCTCTTGCACCATTGGGGACGCCAGCCCTTGCCCATGCTGGCCAGCGCTTGGCTGAGGGATGAGACCCTGCAACCCGCACAACCGGTTCTCTTTGTGCGACTGGCTGGTGCGCGTGCTGCTGTCGACGCAGCCCTCACAGTGCTTCGCACCGATGCCGAACAACGCGGCGCCGAATGCCGCCTTCTTCCCTCTGAGCAAGCCGAGCGCGATTGGGACGCACACACGCAGCAGCAAGTGCCTGTGTTCACTCCGGCACCCCATCCAAACCATGCCTTGTGGCGCTTGTCGGTTGCGCCCACTGCCCCTGCGGCCACGGGCTTTGACACCGCCTGCATCGAATGGCAAGGCGGCGTGCGCTGGGTCTGGGCTGCCGCATCGCGCGCCAATGAACTGCGCGCTTGGGCCACTCAACACGGAGGCCATGCAACCTTGTTCCGGGCCAGCACACAGGGCGGCAACGCCGACAAGCAAGTGGGTGCATTCAGCCCGCTTGGGCCTTTGCAAGCTCAGTTGCAAGAGCGACTGCGTCATGCCTTCGATCCGCAAGGCGTGTTCCACACGGGGCGTTTGTTGCCACGCTCTTTCCAGTCTCACCTCAGCCAAGCGACCAAGGCCTGAACACCATGCAGACCCAACTCGCCCCCGAATTCCAAAACACCGCAGAAGGCGAAGCGGCCGAGGCCATCTTGCGCAAATGCGTGCACTGCGGCTTTTGCACTGCCACCTGCCCCACCTACCAATTGTTGGGCGATGAACTCGACGGCCCAAGGGGTCGCATCTACCTCATCAAGCAAGTGCTAGAAGGCCACGCCCCCACGCAATCGACCCAGGCGCACCTGGACCGTTGCCTGACCTGCCGAAATTGCGAGACCACCTGCCCAAGCGGTGTTCAGTACGGCCGACTCATCGACATCGGCCGCGAAGTGGTCGAGCGCAAAGTTGAACGCCCCGCTTCTCAAAAAGCGGTGCGTTGGTTGCTCAAAACAGGGCTCACCTCGCCGTGGTTTGGACCCGCCATGAAACTGGGTCAACAGGTGCGAGGCCTCTTGCCCGGCATCCTCAAAGACAAAGTGCCTGCCGCTCAACACGCAGGCGCTTGGCCCCAACAAAGCCATTCGCGGCGCGTCATCCTCCTCATGGGCTGTGTTCAGCCCAGCATGAGCCCCAACATCAACTCAGCCACTGCGCGTGTGCTCGATGCCCTGGGGATTGAAGTCATCACCCCTTCGCAAGCCGGATGCTGTGGCGCAATTCGCCAACACCTGAGCGATTCAAGCGGTGCACTTGACGATGTGCGGCGCAACATCGACGCCTGGTGGCCGCTGCTCAACGCGGGCCAAGCCGAGGCCGTGCTGGTCAACGCATCAGGCTGTGGCGTGATGGTCAAAGACTATGGGCACGCCTTGGCGCAAGACACCCACTACGCACTCAAGGCCGCTGAAGTCAGTGCCCGTTGCAAAGACATTTCCGAGTTCATCGCCGACGAATTGCCTCGCCTCAAAGCTTTGCTCGATGCAGACAAGCTCAAGGCTTTGGGGGCACAAGTGTTTCATCCCCCTTGCACCTTGCAACACGGGCTCAAGCTCTCTGGTGTGGTCGAAAAGCACTTGCGCAGCTTGGGTTTCGATCTTCAAGCGCCGCCTGCAGAAGCCCATTTGTGCTGCGGATCGGCCGGCACTTACTCTGTGCTCCAACCCGAGTTGTCCAAGCAACTTAAACAACGCAAGCTGGGGCATTTGCAAGCGGCCAGCCCCACGGGAATCTTGAGCGCCAACATTGGCTGCATCACCCATTTGCAAAGTGGAACCGGTCGTCCGGTGCGCCATTGGATCGAAGCCGTCGACGCCTGCCTGGCCTGAAGCCCTCAATCGCCATGGCAGCGCCAATCCACATCTTGTGATGATCCCCCTGAGATGAACGCTTTGTGCTTGTACGCTGGCCCAAAGGCCTTGGCTCACATTCAATCGCATGGCTTGCGAGCGCAAGATGTGGGCGTGATCTCCGGCGCGGCGGGTGGACCCAAAGGCTTGATGCTGGGCCCGCTGGACCGCTATGTTTTTGGCGAATGGTTGACCCAAAGCCACCAAACCGTGGACCTGGTGGCGGCTTCCATCGGTGCTTGGCGTTTTGCCAGCGCTTGCCTCAATCAACCCGTGCAGGCCTTGCAAGCGTTTGAGCATGCCTACATCCATCAACACTTTGAACCCGAACCTGGCCGTAAACGCCCCAGCGCCCAAAGCGTCACCTCGGCTTTCGCCAAGGGCTTGCGCGACTTTTACGGCGGCCGGGAAAACGAGGTGCTGACCCACCCTCGCTTGCGACTTCATGTGCTCACATCGCGGGGGCTTCATGTGCTGCGCCGCGAATATCCCGTGCTCACACCGCTGGGTTATGCCGGCGCCTTTCTCAGCAATGCCATGCACAGGCCTTGGCTTGGGGCTTGGCTTGAACGCGTGGTGTTTTCAAGCCAACGCCCTTGCGCCTCCAAGGGCTTGCCCGATTTGCCTTTCGACCCCAACGACTTTCGCACGCGACAAGTTGCGCTGGATGCGAACAACTTCTATGCAGCAATTCAAGGCAGTTGTGCGATTCCCTTTGTGCTGCAAGCGGTTCACGACATTGCAGGCGCGCCACCGGGTGCGCATTGGGACGGCGGCATCACCGACTACCACTTGCATCTGAACTATCGGCCACGCGCTGAGAGCCCCATCGTTCTTTATCCGCACTTTCAAAAAGCCCTGGTACCGGGTTGGTTGGACAAGTCGCTCAAATGGCGGCATTCGTCCACACCGTTCCTCGACCATGTGCTGGTGCTTGCGCCCAATCCGCAATGGGTGCGCACACTGCCCAACGGTAAATTGCCAGACCGCACCGACTTCATCCGCTACGGGCTCAACCTCGATGCCAGAGTGGCTGCATGGAACACCGCCACCAGCGCGGCGCAACAACTCGCTGACGAATTCGCACAGTGGCTGCACAAACCCGACCTCACGCGCATTCAAACCCTCTAGGCGTTGATCGCCCCTCGGTTGGTTCGTTAATTGCCAAGTCCGGAATGGATCAATGCGATTTATCGTGGCGGGCGATTTCGAGGAGGCGGTTGAGCTCCTCGGGATAACGGGCGAGGTTGCTCACATGCCAGCGGCGGATCAGCCACATGAGGCTGGCCACCAGCAAGCCAAAGCCAGTGATCGCGCCATAAGCGTTGAGACCCATGCCTGACGAGAAGGTGTAGAGGCCGCCCAGGGCCAAGATGCACAACTGTTCGTTGAAGTTCTGAACGGCGATGGAGCGGCCAGCCCCCATGAGGTTGTGGCCCCTGTGCTGGAGCAAGGCGTTCATGGGGACAACGATGAAGCCACCCAAGGCACCCAGCAAAATCAAAAACGGGACGGCCACCCAGAGGTTGGTGATGAAATTCATCAACAAAACCACAACACCCATGCCGGCTCCCAACACGATGAAACGAGGCGCATCGTCAAGGCGGGTCTTGAGCGAGGCCCACACCGCACCGGCTGCCGTGCCAATCGCCACCACACCCACCAAACCTGAAGCTTGTGAAGTGGTGTAGCCCAAGGCCAGCGCGCTCCAGGCCAAAACGATGTAACGCAGGTTGCCACTCACGCCCCAAAACAGCGTGGTGGTGGCCAATGAAATTTGGCCCAGCTTGTCTTGCCACAAGCGGCGGTTGCAATCGCGAAAGTCGGGCAAGAGCGCCAGCAGGTTGCGAAACAAATTCATGCTGGGATCACGGCGCAGAGGCACCATGTCGACACCGGTGTGCGGAATGCGGGTGTTGATCCATGCCGCCAAGCCATACACCATCACCATGAGCGAAATGGCGGCTTCAGCCGGCGTGTCGATGCCGGTGTCGATCAAGGGCAGGTCAAATCCCAACAGGAAATCGGCCACACTGGCGCGCATGAGCGTGCCACCCAACAGCACGCCCAAGATGATGGATGCGATGGTCAGGCCTTCGATCCAACCATTGGCCTTGACCAACTGCGAAGCGGGCAAAAGCTCAGTGAGGATGCCGTACTTGGCGGGCGAGTAAGCGGCCGCGCCCAAACCCACGAGGGCATAAGCCAGCAAAGGATGATGTCCGGCAAGCATCAGCAAGCAACCCACCAGCTTGATCGAGTTGCTGATCAACATCACCGCACCCTTGGGCCGGGAATCGGCAAACGCACCGACAAAAGGCGCGAGGATCACGTAAAAAAGGGCAAACATGGGGACCAGAGCGGCCCGCTGCCATTCGGCACCGCCGCTGGTGCGAATCAATTCAACAGCGGCGACGAACAAAGCGTTGTCTGCCAACGAGCTGAAAAACTGGGCCGCCATGATGGTGTAAAAACCGCGCTTCATGGCCATCAGCAGTGCATGTTCATTTGAAAAATTGGGGCTCAGCCACTCTCTGGAAGACGAGTCGCGGGGTTATATCATGGCCCCAATCACCCTCATGACCTTATGCCCAGACCGATTCAAGCCCGCATCCATACCGACGCCATGCGTCACAACCTGCAATGCATCAAGACGCGTGCACCCGACTCCCGCGTTTGGGCCGTGGTCAAGGCCAATGCCTATGGTCATGGGCTAGACGCCGCGTTTGAAGGGTTTCGGGCTGCCGATGGATTTGCCTGCCTCAATTTGGAAGAAGCGCAAACCTTAAGGGGTCTGGGCTGGCGTGGGCCAGTGTTGTTGCTCGAGGGCTCATTTGATCCGCGCGACTTGGAGGTTTGTTCGCGACTCGGGCTTTGGCATGTGGTTCATCACGATGCCCAGATCGACGCCCTGAGCGCCCACAAAACCCAAGTCCCGCACCATGTTTTCCTCAAAATGAATTCGGGCATGAACCGCCTGGGATTTGCCCCCGAGCGTTTCAGAGCCGCTTGGTCCAGGCTCAATGCCTTGCCTCAAGTTGACGAGATCACCCTGATGAGCCACTTCAGCGATGCCGATGGCCCGCGCGGCATCGTCCATCAGGTGGAGACTTTTGCCCGTCACAGCGCTGACTTGCCCGGCGAGCGTTCGCTGTGCAACAGCGCGGGGGTGTTGCGCCATGCCAGCGCTGCAGGCGTCTGTGCCGATTGGGTGCGCCCCGGCATCGCTCTTTATGGCTCAAGCCCAGACCATCCTGAGCACGGATCAAAAGACTGGGATTTGCAAGCCACCATGAGTTTGGTGAGCGAGTTGATTGCCGTGCAGCAACTCCAAGCGGGTGACACCGTGGGCTATGGCTCAAGCTTCACCGCCAGCGAGAACCTATGGATCGGCATTGCAGCTGGTGGCTATGCCGACGGCTTGATGCGCTCAGGCAGCAACCAGGCGCCAGTGCTGGTCTGTGGCGTTCGCTGCCAACTGGTGGGGCGAGTCAGCATGGACATGTGTGCGGTGGATTTGCGACCGCTCATTCATGCCAGCATCACGCCTCGCGCGGGTCTGCCCGTGACGTTTTGGGGGCAGGGTGACGATGGGGTCATGTTGCCCATCGACGAGGTGGCTCAAGCTTGTGGCACGATTGCCTATGAGCTGATGTGTGGCGTCACCGCTCGGGTGCCCAAAATCATTTTTTCTTGCGCAGACCAATCCACATCACCGACCCCACCACGATGAGGCAGCCCAGCACCTGCTGAAGGCTCAGGTTTTGTCCCAGGATGAACCAGGCGAGCACCAGCGAGAACACGGGCTCTGCGTTCATGATGGCCGAGTTGCCCGCCACGCCAAGTCGGGGCAACACGATGAACATGATGGTGAAGGCCGTGCCATAAAGAAGGGTCAACAAACCCAGTCCCACCCAACCCAATGGGGCGCTTGGCCAATGCGGCCCGCCGTGCGAAGCCACCACCACCAAGGCCATGGCGCCAGCCAGCAACATGGTGCTGGTGGTGCGAACCCGACCATCCACGCCTTCGGTTTCATGCTGGGTCCACACCAGTGCCAAACCAAAAGTGGCGCCAGCCGCCAGTGCAAACAACACCCCAGGCAACACATCCTCAACGCGCCACTGGGCTTGTCCAGCGAGAACGCCCGTGACATCCAAAGCCAGGATCAAACCCAAGACGATGACCGGCATGGCCAGCAGGACCGAGCGTTCGGGTGAGTTGCGATAAATCAGGCGGTCCCACATCGCCGTCCACAAGGGGTAGGTGTTGAACGCCAGCAAGGCCAGGGCCACGGGCAACCGCGCCACCGCCGAGTAAAGGCATTGACTCTGAACGCCAATCATCAAGCCAACGATCAGCATGCCCCTGGCTTGACGCCGATTGGGGCGCCAAGACACTCGGTTGAACCAGACGATGGCAAAGACGACCAAGGCCGTCACCAAGCTGCGCGAGGCCACAGCAGTGGCGACATCGACGCCATGGTTGAACGCAAGGCGTGCCGCAATGTGGTTGGACGCCATCATCAAGGCAATGAGGAGCAGCGTCAGAAAGGCCGTGAGTTGAATGGCTCGGGGGTTAGAAGCAGAAGTCATGGCTGCATTATGGGCTTTGGCTATGATGGCCGGTTGACTTTCACCGCAAGGCGCACAAATTTGAACTCCCTTACCGATGGCAAAAAGCTGGCCCCCGATCAAGGCCAAAGCGGTGACCTGGCCAAGGTGAGTCCTGAGCGCCCTGAGCGCCCCGAGCACCTTGTTGGTTCTGTTCGTCATCGCGAGCCTGAGGTGATTGCCGTACGTGGGGCGCGCACCCACAACCTGGCCAATGTCGATGTCGACATCCCCCGCAACCAATTGGTCGTCATCACCGGCTTGTCGGGCTCAGGCAAATCGTCTCTGGCGTTTGACACGCTGTATGCCGAAGGCCAGCGCCGTTATGTCGAAAGCCTCTCGGCTTATGCCCGCCAATTTCTGGATCGACTCGACAAGCCCGATGTGGACCTGATTGAAGGTTTGTCGCCAGCGATTGCCATCGAACAAAAAGCCACCAATCACAACCCACGCTCCACCGTCGGCACGGTGACCGAGATCCAGGACTATTTGCGATTGCTCATGGCGCGCGCAGGCACACCGCATTGCCCCGACCATCAGCTGCCTTTGGTGGCGCACACTGTGGCCAAGATGGTCGACACCGTGCTGGCCTGGCCCGAGGGCGAACGCTTGCTGGTTCTGGCACCCACTCACATGGCGTTTGAAGGCGATGTGCCAGCGCTGATCGCGGCCTACACCGCACAGGGCTTTGTGCGTTTTCGCATCAACGGCAACATGCTGGAAGCCGAAGATCTGACCGAGTCATGGATTCAAGGGCAGCAGGGGCCTCATCGCATCGAGGTGGTGGTCGACCGCATCCGGGTCCGCGCCGATTTGGGTGAACGCTTGGCCCAAAGCTTAGAAACCGCTTTGCACTTGGCCGAGGGCAAGGTGCGTTTGCACCACCTTGACGAGGGCAGCGACACCGATTTCCAAACCCGTTTGGCATGCCCGGAATGCGATTTCCACATGGAAGCCTTGGAGCCCAGGCTGTTCTCCTTCAATTCACCCATGGGCGCTTGCCCAAAGTGCGATGGCCTGGGCATCGAAGACTTTGTGGACCCCGCTCGGGTGGTCGCCTTCCCAACGCTCAGCTTGTCCAGCGGCGCCATCAAGGGCTGGGACAAGCGCAATGCTTACTACCATGGCTTCATCCAATCGCTGGGCAAGCACTATGGGTTCGACCCCGAAACACCGTTCGAAGAACTCCAAGCGCATGTCCAACAGGTGATCTTGCACGGCTCGGGCGATGAGGTGATTGCCTTCACCGACATCGACGCCAAGGGCCGCCACAAAACCCGTCGCCATGTGTTCGAAGGCGTGGTGACCAACATGGACAGGCGTTACCGCGAAACCGATTCGACCGTGGTGCGCGAAGAGCTTGCGCGTTACCGCTCGCTTCGCCCCTGCCCCGATTGCGAGGGCACACGATTGCGGCGCGAAGCTCGGCACGTCTTGCTGGGCAGCGGCCCCGATGCGCTCAACATCCACCAACTGGGCGCGCTGACCTTGGCCGATGCACAAGCGCATTTCGAACACTTGCAACTCGAAGGCGGCAAAGCCGACATCGCTGACAAAGTGGTTCGCGAAATCTGTGCCCGGCTGGGTTTCTTGAACGATGTGGGTTTGAATTACCTCAGCCTCTCGCGCCGTGCCGACACGCTGTCAGGCGGCGAAGCGCAACGCATCCGCCTGGCTTCACAAATCGGTTCCGGTTTATCGGGGGTGATGTATGTGCTCGATGAACCCAGCATCGGTTTACATCAGAGAGACAACGACAGGCTCATCGCCACCTTGCGTCGATTGCGCGACTTGGGCAACAGCGTCATCGTGGTCGAGCACGACGAAGACATGATTCGCGCGGCAGAGTACTGCATCGACATGGGCCCCGGCGCTGGCGTTCGCGGTGGACGCGTGACGGCCCAAGGCACACCCGATGAATTGATGCGCAACCCCGAATCGCTCACCGGGCAATACCTGCAAGGCAAGCGGCAAATTGCTGTGCCCGATCAGACCCGGCATTGGCTGGCCAAGTTCGCCAACGAGGCCGAGCGCGAGCCCGTGAAAAACGCTTTTGGCCAGGTGGTGCAACCCGCCTTGCCCATGCTCAGCGAGCGCCATCACAGCCACCAATGCCTGCGCATCGAAGGCGCACGCGGCAACAACCTGCAATCGGTGGATGCCGTGTTCCCCATCGGCCTGCTCACCTGCGTGACTGGGGTATCGGGTTCTGGCAAATCGACGCTGGTCAACGACACCTTGGCCGCGCACGCCTTGCGGGTGTTGCACCGCGCCCATGGCGAGCCTGCCGCCTTCGATGACTTTCACGGTCTTGAGCACTTGGACAAAGCCATCGTCGTGGATCAGTCGCCGATTGGTCGAACCCCCAGATCCAACCCCGCCACTTACACCGGTTTGTTCACGCCGCTGCGCGAGTTGTTCGCTGAAGTCCCGCTCGCTCGCGAGCGCGGCTATGGCGCGGGTCGGTTCTCGTTCAACGTGGCGGGGGGGCGCTGCGAAGCTTGCCAAGGCGATGGCGTGGTGCGGGTGGAGATGCACTTTTTGCCCGATGTCTACGTGACCTGCGATGTCTGCCACGGCCAACGCTACAACCGTGAAACCTTGGAGGTGCGCTACAAAGGGCTTCACATCGCCGAGGTGTTGAACCTCACCGTTGACCGGGCGCTGGAGGTGTTTTCCGCAGTGCCTGCGCTGCATCGCAAATTGCAAACCCTGGCCGACGTGGGTCTGGGCTACATCCGGCTTGGCCAACCCGCCACCACCCTGTCTGGAGGTGAGGCCCAGCGCGTGAAGCTGGCGCTGGAGCTGTCGCGGCGCGACACGGGCCGAACGCTTTACATCTTGGACGAGCCCACCACGGGCTTGCACTTTGCCGACATCGAACTCTTGCTCAAGGTGTTGCACCAGTTGGTCGACGCCGGCAACACCATGGTCATCATCGAACACAACCTGGATGTGATCAAAACCGCTGACTGGATCATCGACATGGGGCCAGAAGGTGGAACCGGCGGTGGTCAGGTCATGGCCATGGGCACACCCGAAGAGCTGACCCACCAAGCGCACAGCCACACTGGGCGTTACCTCAAGCGTTATTTTTAAATTGACTGGAGACGCTCGAATGAACCATGAATCGATCGATGGCACGCTCAGCACCGATGCCATTCTCTTGGCTGCTATTCGAGCATTGGGTCAACTGGGAATTGAAAAAAATCCCATTCACCTTGACATCGGTTCTGGGCAAGGTGCCCTCATCTCTTTAATGAAATCCCATTTCAATGCCCAATCCGAAGCCTGCGACTACACGGCTGAACTCATGAAACTGCCCGGAGTTAACGTACATGTAACTGATTTGGATAAACAAGAAATTCCTTTTAATGATCATCATTTCGACGTCGTGACTTGCACAGAGGTCATTGAACATCTTGAAAACCCAAGATCGTTGATGCGACAAATGTTCAGACTGACGCGCTCAGGAGGTCACATTTTGATTTCCACACCCAATGTCCTCAATCTGAAATCAAGAATTCGATATTTGTTTTTCGGGTTTTTTAACTTATTTGGCCCCTTGCACTTTAGGGAATCAAGAAGGTACAGCGCTGGCGGACACATCACACCCATCAGTGGTTTCTATTTGGTACATGGGCTGATTGACGCAGGATTCACCGACGTCCAAATCAGAATAGACAAAAAGCAATCCAGCTCCACCTTTTGGTGGTTTTGGCTTAATCCTTGGATTCAATTCTTTTCTTCAATCATCCGTCGCAAGGAAGTCAGCAAATACCAGACCATCGACGAAAGCAATCGGTCTTGGGTGAAATGGATGAATTCAAAAGAAGCCTTGCTTGGACGCACGATTCTTGTAACGGCTAGAAAACCTTGACGTCTATGTCGCGCCAGGCGGCTGTGTTTAAATACAGTATGCCCCGCCCGATCCAAGCTCCCCAGGTTTCCCAAGTTTCACGCCAAGCGCAGCCAAAGCCCGCTGGCATCGCGACCCCTCAATTCGGGTTACCCACCCTCAAAGGCCGTGGCAGCGCACGGGATGTGCCGCACCGCTATGCCGTTTGGCAACGCGAAGCCGTGAGCGATGGATGGGACACCGAAGAGGGTCTGAGCACGGATGAACACCAAAGCCTGCCCATCACTCAGGTGCAAGAAACCCTTTGCAAATCTGCGCTCAATGCCAATGACTCGCCAGACTTGGGCTTTACCCATTCGATCAACCCCTACCGTGGTTGCGAGCACGGATGCAGCTATTGCTACGCCCGACCAGGTCACAGTTACCTCAACCTTTCGCCGGGTCTGGACTTTGAAACCCGCTTGGTGGTCAAAACCAATCTGGCTGAAGTCTTGCGAAGAGAGTTGACCTCGCCCAATTACCGCCCAGGCAAGCTGGTCCTCGGTGGTGTGACCGATGTGTACCAACCCGTTGAAAAGCGCTACGGCATCACCCGCCAGGTGTTGAGCTTGCTCAACGATCTCAAACATCCGGCTGGTCTGGTGACCAAGGGCTCTTTGATCGAACGCGATCTGGATTTGCTCAGCGCCATGAGCCAATGGCAAGGCGTGGCGGTCTACATCACGCTCACCACGCTGGACGCCGAGTTGGCGCGGCGCATGGAGCCCCGTGCTGCATCGCCCAGCAAACGGCTTGCGCTCATTCGCCGTTTGACCGATGCCGGCGTTCGCGTGGGCGTGAGCGTGTCGCCACAAATCCCTTTTCTGAATGTCGACCTTGAACAGTGCTTAGAGGCGGCGCGCGATGCGGGCGCAAGCAGCGCTTTCTACACGGTCTTGCGCTTGCCGCAAGAAATCGCCACCGTGTTTCAGGAGTGGCTGTTCAGCCACTACCCCGACAAAGCTCAACGGGTGATGAACCGCGTTCACGAGCTGCATGGCGGCCGCATCTACCGCAGCGACTTTGGCTTGCGCCACAGCGGTCAGGGGGTTTGGTCTGAATTGATCGCTCAACGGTTTGCCAAAGCCTGCCAGCGTCTGGGCCTGCATCGCGAAGCCACGCCACTGAACCTCTCTTTGTTCAAGCCCGCAACTGACCCCAGGTCCGCGCAGCTCTCGCTGTTGTGAAAGCAAGGCAATTTCAGACTCAAGCGCAAGTTCTGGCTCCAGTTCTACACTTGCCCCATGCAATTGCTCGACGCCCTCGCCACCGAAGCCGCCTTGCCTCATGTGGAATTGGCCAATGCCATCGCGGCCTTGCTCACCAGTGGTCAAGCCAGTGTGCCGACCCGGCTTGTGCCCGAAGTCTCGCCTGGGGCTAGGTTGTTTGTCATGCCCGCCAGCGATGGCGTCATCGCCATCACCAAACTCATCAGCCTGGTGCCAGGCAATCCAGACCGAGGATTACCAGCGATACAGGGGCAAGTGGTGGTTTTCGATGCCGTGGATGGCCGCTGTCTCATGAGCCTGGATGGACCCACGGTGACCGCAAGGCGAACCGCAGCAGTGAGCTTGCTCGCCGCCCTTTCACTCACCCAACGCCGAGATGGCGATGTGCTCATCGTGGGCGCCGGTGTGCAGGGCAAAGCCCACCTCGAAGCCTTTGCCGAGGGCTTGGGGCTGAAGCGCTTTTGGATCGCTTCGCGCAGCATGAGCAGCGCCCAAGCCCTTGCGGATCATGCCCAAGCCTTAGGGCTTTGGGCCCAGGCCGTGCGAGACCCCAAAGAAGCCTTGGGGCAATGCGATTGGGTGCTGACTTGCACACCGGCTTTATCGATCTGCATGAACGACATGCCCAAACCCGGTGCGTTCATCAGCGCCGTCGGAGCCTACACGCCGGCCATGGCAGAGTGGGCTAGCGAAGTGTGTGTGGCCTTGTCGACATCCACACGCATCGTAGTCGACAGTCGCGATGCCGATCACGAGGCGGGCGATTTGATCCAAGCGGGTTTGAACGTGGCCAACTACCCCACGCTGGCCGATGTGATCACCTCAAAGCACCCAGCACCTGCCCATTGCGAGGGCGGCGTGTTCTTTCACAACTGCGGATGGGCTGGTTGGGATTTGGCAGCAGCACGCTGTGCGGTCAAACACCTGAGCCCGCACTGAACGCTTAAGTCAATTGCGCCGTCATGCGACGATGCCTTGATCGCGCAAGTGCTGTATTTGTGCATCGCTCAAGCCCATGCCCTTGAGCACAGCCTGAGTGTCCTGCCCCACTTGCATGGGCGCATTTCGCCACTGGCCGCCGGGCGTGCGAGAGAGTTTGGGCACCACGCCGGGAACGAGCAAATCTTCCCCGTCGTCCATGCGCATGGTTTGCACCATCTCGCGCGCCAAAAAATGCGGGTCATTGGCCATGTCGGCCACGGTGTAAATGCGGCCACTGGGCACGGCGGCTTTTTCCAGTTCTGCCAGGACGTGGGCAATATCGTGTTGCCGCGTCCAATCGGCAATCGCCGCGTCAATTTCAGCGACGCGCTTGACGCGGCCAGTGTTATCGCCAAGGTCTGGCGCGTTGCCCAAATCGTCGCGCCCCATGGCGTGCATCAAGCGCTTGAAGATGGAGTCGCCATTGCCAGCGATCAGCACATAACCCCCGTCGCGGCAGGGGTAGGCGTTGGAAGGGGCAATGCCAGGCAGCGCGCTGCCCGCAGGTCCGCGCACTTCGCCAAAGGCGCTGAATTCGGGCAACAGGCTTTCCATGCAATTGAAGACCGCCTCGTAGAGCGCCACATCAATGACTTGGCCTTGCCCCGAGCGGTGACGTTCTTGCAGGGCCAGCAAGATGCCGATGACGCCATGCAAAGCGGCGAGCGTGTCGCCCAAACTCACGCCCACGCGAACCGGCACGCGCCCAGGCTCTGCAGTGAGGTGACGAATGCCGCCCATGGCCTCGCCAACCACACCAAAACCGGGGCGGTCGCGATAGGGACCAGTTTGGCCATAGCCACTGACGCGCAAGATGATCAGCTTGGGATTGACCTTGAGCAAATCGTTGGGGGCCAAGCCCCAGCCTTCCAAGGTGCCGGGTCTAAAGTTTTCGATCAGCACATCGGCCTGAGCCACAAGTTGGCGAACCAAGTCTTGGGCAGCCGCTTGTTTGAGGTCGAGCGCCATCGATTGCTTGTTGCGCGATTGAACCTGCCACCAAACTGAGGTGCCGTTTTTGAGCAAACGCCACTTGCGCAAGGGGTCGCCGCTGCCCGTGGGTTCGATTTTGATGACGTCGGCACCGAAGTCCGCGAGGGTTTTCGCAGCAAAGGGGCCAGCGATGAGTTGGCCCACTTCAATGACTTTGAGTTCGGCAAGGGGCGCAGTTGAACGGGATGGATCGTTAAGGCGTGCGGTCATGGTGCCATGGTAAGGGGTGAGCCATTCCCTTTGATCCCCTTGAACTTAGAGGGCAGGGAGAAAGCCGGTTTGGTCGGGTGTGCCTTTGACCTTGGGAAAGTCCTTAAGCCACGGTAGCTGCGAGTGCTGCCAAATCTGGACCTTGGGCGGCAGTTGATCGCGCTGGGTGACGCAACCCATGCGAATGATCACGCTGGTGGCGTTTTCTGGTGCGGTGGCATAAAGCGGCGTGGCGCACTCAGGGCAAAACACTTGAGCACGGCGGTTGCCACTTTGAGCAAGCTTGATGTATTGCTTGACCTGGCCCTGCAATTTGAAGTTCTCCATGCGCGTCGCCACCACCGCGCGAAACGGCGCACCCGACAAAGTCTGGCAATCGGTGCAATGACAAGCCATGACGCGCTCAGGATCGATCAAAGCGGTGAAACGCACCTGACCGCAATGGCAGGCGCCGTCGATGTTCATGCTCATGGAGACTCCTCAAAATGGGCTTAAGCCATTACAACGGCATGTCTCGCCCAGATCAAGCACCTGAACGACCGAAGTCACCAAGGGCAAAGGCATCAGGCTCAGTCCGAGGGCGACTTTCATCGGAGCCTGAGGGCTGGGCCTGATGACTTGGCCCACCAACCTCATATTGAAAGCGTGCGCTCAAGAGCTCGCAGGATCAGGCTCAGTCCGAGGGCGACTTTCATCGGAGCCTGAGGGCTGGGCCTGATTTGGCGAGCCTCCCCAACCCCACATCCAACGCCACATTAAACCGACAACAGCGCCAAACGCGTCTGCTCAGCCACCCGCCTCGCGGCCTCGGCGAAATCCGCGCCCGAAGACGCATACAAAATGGCCCGAGACGAATTCACCACCACCGGACCATTTGGCCGCCAACCCGCCTTCACTGTTGCCTGAGCATCGCCGCCCTGAGCGCCCACGCCCGGAATCAGCAAAGGCAAAGTCGGTGCAATCTCACGCACGCGCTCGATCTCGGCCGGATAAGTGGCCCCGACCACCAAACCCAATTGCCCGTTCAAATTCCACGGGCCCTGCGCCAAACGCGCCACATGCTCGTACAAACGCGGTGCGCCCTCTACCGACGCCAAAGTCTGGTTCTGCAAATCATCACCGCCCGGGTTGGACGTGCGGCACAACAAAAACGCGCCCTTGCCGGGAAAACGCAAATACGGCTCAACCGAATCAAAACCCATGAACGGCGACAAAGTCACGGCATCTGCGCCGTATCGCTCAAACGCTTCCTTGGCATATTGCTCAGCCGTGCTGCCGATGTCACCGCGCTTGGCATCCAGAATCACCGGCACCTGCGGATGGCGCTTGCGCAAATGGTGCATCAGCGCTTCGAGTTGCTCTTCCGCTCGGTGCGCCGCAAAGTAGGCAATCTGAGGTTTGAACGCCAACACCAAGTCGGCTGTCGCATCGGCAATCGCCGCACAAAAATCAAAAATGCGGCGCGAGTCGTTTTTCCAATCGACAGGAAAACGGCTGGGCTCGGGGTCAAGGCCGACGCAAAGCCGGGACTGGTGGGCCACCTCGGCGGCCCGCAAATGCTCGATGAAGGTCATGGCCGATGATTGTAGGCAGGTGACACCGCCTGGCCAGCTCCTGGCTTAGCATGCGGCAATGCCTACACTTTCACGCCAACAGCTGGCCTTGCTGACTTGCCTCACTTTGATCTGGGGTTTCAACTGGCCCATGCTCAAAATCGGCGTCAATACCTTTCCGGCCCTGTCCTTTCGCATCCTGAGCATGTGGATTGCGATGCCTTTTCTCGCGCTGGTGATCTGGCGCATGCGCATGCCGTTTGCGATTCCCCGCAAACATTGGTCTGAGTTGTTGCAGCTGATGGTGAGCAACTATCTGATTTGGTATTCGCTGGTGATCCTGGCCTTGCCCTACCTCAACAGCGGTCGCACAGCGATCTTGGGCTACACCATGCCGATTTTTTCAGCGCTGATCGGCTACTGGGTGTTTCGCGACCCCATCAAGCCCCGCGCGGTCTTGGGCGTGGTTTGCGCCTCGGTGGCGGTGCTGCTCTTGCTGCGTCACGAGCTGACCTCGTTGGCTGGTTCGCCTTGGGCTTTGATCACTGTGCTGGCCTCTGCCGCCACATGGGGCTATGGCACACAACGCATGCGCCGAACCATCCTCACCGTGCCCACAGTCACCGCCGCATTCTGGATGCTCAGCCTGTCCACCCCGCTGATGACCCTGCTGGCCTGGCATTTGGAGTCAGATCGCTGGCACTGGCCGTCGCCCATCACTTGGGGCGTGATCCTCTACAACACCTTCGGTGTGTTCGTGTTTGCTCAGACCGCTTGGCTGGTGCTGGCGAGGGCATTGCCACCCGTGGCCTCCACCTTGAGCGTGATGTTCATCCCCATTTTGGGCGTATTCAGCAGTTCGTATTTTCTGGGCGAGGTGCTGCATTCAGAAGACTTCGCGGCCATGGGCCTGATCGTGGTGTCCATTGCGCTGGTGCTATGGCCCGAATCGAAAAAGGGCTGAGCTTGCCTTGGCTTCATGGCTTTCGCGCGCCCTTCGCGCGTGCTGTAAATTCACGGCATGAACTTCGCTGAACGACTCCAACAACTTCCCCCTGTTTCCCACCTCAAGGCGCTTGAACTGCTGGACCCTCAAGGGCAAGTGGTGGCCACCATCGAGCACAAGCCCGGGCAAATCGGTTCGCTCACTGTGTATGCCGCGCTGGCCGCTCAGCACGGTGGCGCCATCAGCCCAGAGGCCGCTCGCTTGGGTCTGGATTGGTACGCCGAGCACACCACAGATGCCAAAGCCCATCCGGGCAAGCACCCCAACATCGACAGGCTGTTGAGCTGGTCGACAGGGCAAGCCAGTTATTCGGTGCGGTTGGTGTCTGCCCAGGCCTGAAGCGCCAGGCACAGGTCGGCCCAGCTCTTGGCTTTTTCGGCTGGGTTGCGCAACAGGTAAGAGGGGTGGTAACTCACCACCACGGGAATGTCGCCATGTCGGTGCACCTGCCCACGCAATTTACCCAGCGCCACGGTATCGATGTCCGCCACTGAATCCTTGAGCAAGGTTTGGGCTGCAAAACGCCCCATGGCCAAAATGAAACGGGGCTTGAGCAATCGGATTTGAGCCTGCAAATGGGCGCCGCAGGCCTGCACCTCATCGGGCATGGGGTTGCGGTTGCCGGGAGGGCGGCACTTGACCACATTGGTGATGTAGAGGCTTGGCGTTTGTGGGCTGGTCCGCTGACGCGACAACTGCATGGCCGCCAACATCTGGTCCAGCAATTTGCCGGCCGCGCCGACAAACGGCTCGCCTTTCAAATCTTCTTGCTCGCCGGGTCCTTCGCCCACCACCAACCAATCCAGAGGCCGATCAGCAAGCGGCGCGTCATCGGTCCCCACACCAAACACAGATTGCGTCCGGTTAAGGCAGAGGCGACAAGCGCGGCACTCGGCCACCGCAGCTTGCAAGGGCGTCCATTCCACGGTGGCCCAATCCACATTGGGGGGCGTGGGCACAAAATCGTCAGAAGGCAGTGCCACACGAGCGGGCTTGATGGGCTCACGCACCGGCAAGGCAATGCGCTGTGTGGGCTGCGACACCGTGGTGGCCGATTGAGCCAGTTCCACACGAGCCGATGCATGTTTTTCGCTTGCGGGCCGCTCCAGAGCAGGTGGCAGCCACAGCGGCACGCCGATTTCTTGCAGCATGGCGCGGTGGCGCGCGCTCAGGCCGTTCATGCAAGAACCTCTTGCTGGGCTTTTTGATCGAGCCTGAGGTTCATCACCACCGCGTGTTCGCGCCGATTGCTGTCCAAGGGGTAATAGTCTTTGCGCAAGCCCACGGTTGAAAAACCACTTTTGGCATAGAGGGCTTGTGCGGCCAAATTGCTCTCGCGAACTTCCAGCCACAAGTCGTTGAGGTTTTCACTGCGGCAATGGTCAATGAGTTCCTTGAGCAAGCGCAATCCCAATCCCCGGCGCTGGTGCGCCGGAGCCACTGTGAGGTTGAGCAAATGCATTTCACCAGGGCCACGCATGGCGACATGGTAGCCCAGGGTCTCCTCTTTCAGTCGCAGTCGAATGCAGCGGTAACCAGAGCGGATTGAGTCGTTGAAATGGCCACTGGTCCAAGGATGCGAGTACGCCGTTTGTTCGATGCGAATGATCTCGGCCACGGCCTGCTGACCCCAGCTTTCAAACTCAGCTTGGGCGTAAGCAGCTTGTCCGGGCCAAGGCCACTTCATGACTGAGCCCCTGAGCTTTGGGCCATGCGCTCGGCGGTGGTTTGTGCGACTTTGTTGCGCACATAAAGCGGCGCGGCGTCTTCGGGGGCGAGGGCCAACCCGCGATGCCAAGCCGATGCGGCGAGGGACAACATGGCCTGCGCTTGCGGGCGAGCCGCTTGCCAGGTGTGGGGGCCCAATGCGTGTTCGCGGCCCTCGCCTTGCGCGTTGACCCAAGAGCCTGCCGCCAAAGTGTGGTCATCGCTGGCCGACCACCCTTGCGGCCAATGCACTTCATTGGGGTTGCTGACCGCAATGGGCAAGACATGGACCCAATGGCCCAAGGCCTGAGGGTCGTCATGGGAGGCGCTGCGCCATTCCACAGCACCCCAGTAAACCTGGCCCATGCGCGCGTCCAGCGTGACCAAGACCCGCTTGATGTGAGGTCGCTGTTGCCGCACCGACTGCGCCACCAAGCCCAAGCTGTCAAAAGCCAACAAGGGTTTATTCGCCCCCAAGGCCAAGCCTTGGGCCACTGCGCAAGCGGTGCGCAACCCGGTGAATGCACCCGGGCCTTGGCCAAATGCAATCGCTTGCACATCCTTCAAGGCCAAGCCCACGTCGCTCAACACCTGTTCAATGGCGAGCAAGACCGTGAGCGAAGCCTGCGCCCCGCCGGCAACTTCGCGCACGGCTTCGCGTGCGCCATCGCAGGCGGCCACGCTCACGTGTTCGGTGCTGGTTTCCAGGGCAAGCCACTTCATGCGCTCAATTATCGGGGGCGGTGCATCTTGGAATAATGCACCCATGCGTAAGTACTTTTCTGCAGGGCTTTTGTTCGCGCTGGGCGCCATCAACCCCAGCGCGCAGGCCCAGGCCGCCACCTTGCCCGGCACGGTCCAAGCTGCCTTGCGTCAAGCGCAACTGCCCGCCGATTCATTGAGCGTGGTGGTGGTCCGCGTGCAAGACTCAGTGAACCACGCCCGCTTGTCTCATCAGGCTCAGGTGGCGCGCAATCCTGCTTCGCTGATCAAGTTGGTCACCACGATTTCTGCGCTCGATGTGATGGGCCCAGCCTTCAAATGGCGCACCCAAGTGGCCACCGATGGCACGCTGCAGGATGGCGTCTTGCGCGGCAACCTCTACCTCAAGGGCGATGGCGATCCCGGCTGGGTGATGGAAAAACTCTGGCAATTGCTGCGCCGTGTTCGAGGTCTGGGCATTGATCGCATCGAGGGCGATGTGGTGATCGATCGTTCTGCCTTTGATCTGCCCGCTCACGATGCTGCAGCGTTCGACGGCGATGTGCTCAAGCCCTACAACGTTGGCCCCGATGCTTGGTTGGTGAACCACCATGCGGTGAGTTTGTTTTTTGTGCCTGACCCTGCGGCTCGCGTGGCACGGGTCATGGCCGAGCCACCGATGGCTGGGGTCAACCTGCCTTCGCAGCTGCCCTTGGGCACTGGGCCTTGCGACGACTACCGCGCACGGGTGGACTTGGACATGGATGCGCCCAGCGCAATGCATCCGCAGGGAACCTGGCGATTCAAAGGCAGTTACCCCGCCTCGTGTGGCGAAAAGCGATGGTCGGTGGCCGCACCAACAGGGCCCGCTTTTTCCCAACAGGTGATCAAGGCACTGTGGCTGGCCGTAGGGGGTCAGCTTTCGGGCCAGGTGCGCGATGGCCTGATGCCATCGCAAGCCCAGTTGCGACTTCAAGCCGATGCAGGTCCGCTGGCAGAGGCCGTGGTGCGCATCAACAAATACAGCAACAACGTGATGGCCGACCAAGTCTTTTTGACGCTGGGACGTGCTGCGTCGGCCGAGAGCTTGCCCACCGGTTCGCCTTGGCCGACAGCGACTTGGGACTTGGCACGAACGCAAGTTCAGCGCTGGTGGCAACAACGCCTGCCGCAAAGCCGGGCGCCGATCGTCATCAATGGCTCGGGCTTGTCGCGTGACACCCGAATCGACGCGCAAAGCCTGGCCGAGTTGCTGCACTGGGCTTGGCTTCAACCTTTTTATCCGGAGCTGGCCGCATCCTTGCCCGTGACGGGCAGCGATGGCACGCTCAAGCGCAGCAAGGCGCAAGCCTGGGCTCACCTCAAAACGGGGAGCTTGCGCGATGTTTCAGGCATTGCCGGTTATGTCGATGGGCTCGCAGGTCAGCGCTGGGTGGTGGTGGCCATGGTCAACCACCCTCAGGCCAATCGGGCGCGCCCGGTGCTCGATGCCGTGGTGGATTGGGCCAGCCAGCAGCGATGAGCGTTGGTGAATCAGGCCGCTGCGCGTCGCAAGCGGTCGGCCACGGCCCACCATTCCGATGCGCTCGCGTCCTGAGGAACCTGGGCCACCCAGATTTCGTCCACGCCTTCTTCATCGAGTTCGCGCAAGCAGGCGTACAAATCGTGCGCACAGGCCTGTGCGTCATGGGGCTGAATGCGCCAGGGCCCAGTCCAGGTTGAAGGCGGGGCATCGGGCGACCATACCGCCACCTTGGCGTTGGGGTGCATTTCTGTCGCATGCAATCTGCAACGCGCCAACAAGTCGGTGTGCTCAAGCAAGCGCACCCGTGCACGCGGGGCGTAGTGCGATTCCAGCGTGCCCGATGCACGGGGCGCTTGAGCGCCGTCTTGATCCTGGGCCCACACGGTTTGCCCTGCCCACTGGCTGAGTTGTTCCGCACTGAAATGGCCAGGCCTCAAGATGACCAAGCGGTCCCGCGTGGCATCGACGATGGTGGACTCGATGCCGACTTGGCAATCGCCTCCGTCGACCACGGGAACTTGTCCTGCAAATTCAGCGATGACATGGCTGGCGCGTGTTGGGCTCACACGACCAAAGCGGTTGGCGCTGGGCCCTGCCACGCCATGAACGCCATGCGCACGGGCTGCGCGCAACAGGGCTTGCGCCACATCATGGGCCGGACAACGCAAGCCAATGCTGTCTTGCCCCCCGGCAGCCGCGCTGGCCACACCTGAACGACGCGGCAAGATCACGGTCAGTGGACCCGGCCAAGCCTGAGCCAAAAGCCGCTCCACTGAGGGCGGGCACTGAGCGGCAAAAGCCATGGCTTGTTCAACATCGGTCACATGAACAATGAGGGGGTGATCGCTGGGTCTGCCCTTGGCCGCAAAAATGGCATTCACCGCTTGCGGCTGGTTCGCATCAGCGCCAAGGCCATACACGGTTTCGGTGGGAAAAGCGACCAACTCGCCGCGCGCCCAATGCTGAGCTGCGCGCGCGATGTGCTCGGGGTCAGCGGGCCAAGGTTTGGCGTTTGGATTTGGTGTCGGCGTCATGGCTTCATCGTTTCACCAAGGCGCGATGCCCAAAACCTCTGCCGCACACAAAGCCTGGGTGCGTGCGGCCTGAAGGCTGGACGCGGTGAAGGTGAGGTGCCCCATCTTGCGGCCCACACGCGGCTCGCTTTTGCCATAGAGGTGCAGATGGGCGCCAGGCAAGGCCAGCACGCGCGACCAATTCGGTTCGCGCCAAATGGGTTCGCGAGTTTGGCCCGATGTGCTCTGCCACACATCGCCCAAGAGGTTGAGCATGACCGCTGGGCTGTGCAATCGTGGCGTGACCAAGGGCCAATGGGCCGCACAACGCACTTGCAATTCGAACTGCGACACATCGCAGCTGTCGATGCTGTGGTGGCCGCTGTTGTGCGGCCTGGGCGCAATCTCGTTGACCACCCAATGGCCCAAACGGTTTTGCCAAGGGCCGGGCTGGAGCACAAAAAACTCCACGCACAACACGCCCACATGCGCCAAACCTTGGGCCACGGCCAATGCCGCTTGCGTGAGCGCCTGGCCCATGTCGATTGGCACGGCATCGTCGCCCACTTCGGTCACCGCCAAAATGCCGTCGCGGTGCCAGTTGCGCTGAGGCGGCAAACTCACGCAATGACCATCGTGGCTGCGAGCAACCAGCACCGAACATTCCCAATCCAGAGGCAACTGCGCTTCAAGCACACAGGTCACAGGCGGCGCTCCGGGCTTTTGCAGGCTTTGCCATGCCGCGTTGAGATCGCTTCGCTTGGGCACACGCACCTGGCCTTTGCCGTCGTAGCCCAAGCGGGTGGTTTTGAGGATGCCAGGAAAGAGCGCGTCATCGATCTGCGCGACATCGTTGATCGAATGCAAGACCGCATGCGGGGCAACCGGTACGCCACAGGCTTTGAAGTGGGCTTTCTCGGCGGCGCGGTCTTGGGCAATCGCCACCGAATGAGCGCCAGGCGAAACCGGTTTGAGCTCGGCCAAGGCTTGCAAGGCTTGGGCCGGAACGTTCTCGAATTCGGTGGTGACGGCCTGAACTTGCTGGGCCAGTTGCATCCAACCTGCTGGATCGTCGTATGCGGTTTGCACCAGGCCTTGCGCCACCTGGGCAGCAGGGCCATTGGCGTCGGGGTCCAGCACGATCACCTCAAGGCCCATGGCTTGGGCGGCATGGGCCATCATTCGACCCAATTGACCGCCGCCTAACACACCCAGTGCGTCACCGGGTTGCAGGGCCAGTTGTGACTGGGTGCTCATGCCTGCGGGGGGACCCGCATCTCGCGCGCAGCCTGGGTTTGACGGGTTCTGAATTCGGCCAGTCGCTGGGCCACATCGGGATGGTCATGGGCCAATAACGCAGCAGCAAAGAGGGCGGCATTGGCGGCGCCTGCTGCGCCAATCGCAAAGGTGGCCACAGGAACGCCCTTGGGCATTTGAACGATGCTGTGCAAGGAGTCGACACCTTGCAAGTGCCGCGAGGGAACGGGAACGCCCAGCACAGGCACGGGCGTCTTGGCCGCGATCATGCCGGGCAGATGGGCCGCGCCGCCTGCGCCCGCGATGATGCAGCGCAAGCCACGCTCAAGCGCGCTTTGTGCGTATGCGAACATGTCGTCAGGCATGCGATGGGCCGAAACCACTTGGGCTTCGTGGGGAATGGCAAACTCTTGCAGAATCTGCACGGCGTGTTGAAGGGTCTCCCAATCGGATTGAGAGCCCATCACCACGCCCACAATGGGTTGAGTCATGAGGCGGCACCGGCAAGGTGGATGGTCTTGTGAATTTTAGGGAAGAACGGACAGCGACATGATCGACGTGACGATGGAGAACTTTGAGGCCGAAGTGGTGACTGCTTCCATGCAGACGCCCGTGCTGGTGGATTTTTGGGCCCCCTGGTGTGGGCCCTGCAAATCGCTGGGGCCTGTGCTTGAAAAACTCGAAACCGAATATGCCGGGCGCTTCAAGCTGGTCAAGATCAATTCCGACGACGAGCAACAGCTTGCTGGGGCTTTTGGCATTCGCAGCATTCCCACCTGCGTCCTGATGGTCGGTGGTCGGCCTGCCGATGGCTTCATGGGCGCATTGCCCGAGGGGCAAGTGAAGCAGTTCCTCGACAAACACCTGCCCAGCGAACAAGAACTCGAAGCCGAGCACGACCTTGAAGAGGCCGAGGCCGCACTGGCCGATGGCGACACCGACGCCGCATTGGCCAAGTTGCAAGAGGCCCTGGCCATCAACCCGGCCAACCACGATGCGCGTCACGACTACGTCAAGCTGTTGATTTCATTGGGCGAGTTGGAGCTGGCTGAAACCGCATTGGCCCCGGCCCTCACCCAAATTCCCCAGCCCTTGCGTTTTTTGGCGTTGCAACATTGGTTACAAGCCCTGCAATTTGCCACCACCGACGAGCGGGCCAACTGGTCGCTTGAGGCCTTCGACGAACGCATCGCTCAAAACAAGCGTGACTTCGACACCCGCATGGCCAAATCGCGATTGCTCATGGCTGCAGGCGAATGGACAGCCGCCATGGACGAGTTGTTGGAAATCGTGATGCGCGACAAAAACTGGGAGGACGGTCTGGCACGCAAGACCATCGTCTCGATTCTGGAGTTGTTGACGCCGCCACCCGCCAAAGAAGCCGCATCTGCCTCGGGCAAAACCGCTGGCGGCATTGAACTCTCAGGCCACGCGAATGCCGCGCAAGACCCCCAGGCCGAGTTGGTGTCGCGTTATCGGCGCCGCCTGAGCATGGCGCTCAACTGATTCAAGCGCGCAAGCGCTGCCAGGCTTCTTCGTACTTGGCCGCCGTGCGAGCGATGACCTCGGGTGGCAAGCTGGGTGCTGGCGTTGTCTTGTTCCACGCCTTGCCGTTGATCTGGGCAGTTTCCAGCCAATCGCGCAAATACTGCTTGTCAAAGCTGGGCGGGTTGCTGCCCTCGACGTATTCGCTGGCCGGCCAGTAGCGCGACGAGTCGGGCGTGAGCACCTCGTCCATCAGCGTCAACGTGCCTTGAGCATCTAGGCCAAATTCAAATTTGGTGTCGGCAATCAGAATGCCTTTGCGCGCGGCCATCTCGCTGGCCGCCTTGTAGAGGCGAATCGACACCTCGCGGATTCGGGTGGCGAGGCCCAAACCAATCATCTCGACGGTGCGCTCAAAGCTGATGTTTTCATCGTGCTCACCCACCGCGGCTTTGGCTGCAGGTGTGAAGATGGGTTCGGGCAATCGGCTGGCATTGCGCAGGCCTTCGGGCAAAGGCACCCCGCACACCGAGCGGCTTTCTTGGTATTCCTTCCAACCGCTGCCGGCCAAATAACCCCGCACCACGGCCTCAACCGGTATGGGGGTCAAACGCTTGACCAACATCGAGCGGCCTTGGACTTGATTGACCTCTTCCGGACTGACCACGCTTTCTGGCGCATCGCCAGTGAGGTGGATGGGGCAAATGTTCAAACCCTTGGGGCCGAGTTGATCGAACCAATACAAGGCCATGCGGGTGAGCAGCTCGCCCTTGCCGGGAATGGGCTCGCCCATGATCACGTCAAAAGCGCTGATGCGGTCTGAGGCCACCATGAGGATGCGGTCTTCGCCCACTGCGTAGTTGTCGCGCACCTTGCCACGGGCAAGAAGGGGCAGGGACTTGAGCTGCGAGGTGTGCAGCGCAGACACCGGCATTCAGTTCACAACCTGAGCAAGTTCACCGTTGGCGTACTTTTGCGCCATGAAGGGCAAGGGGCGGCACTTGATCTTGGCGGCCTGGCCTTCGCAACCGAACTCCATGTAGCGCTGTTTGCAAATGGCTTTGGCGGCCTCGCGGGCGGGCTTCATCCATTCGCGCATGTCGAATTTGTCGGGGTTCTCGGCCTGGAATTTGCGAACCGCCCCGGTCATCGCCAAGCGAATGTCGGTGTCGATGTTGATTTTGCGCACGCCGTGCTTGATGGCCTCTTGAATCTCTTTGACCGGCACGCCGTAGGTCTGCTTCATCTTGCCGCCGAACTGGTTGATGAGGGCAAGCAAGTCTTGGGGCACGCTGGACGAACCATGCATGACCAAGTGTGTATTGGGAATGCGAGCATGGATTTCTTTGACCCGGCTGATGGCCAGCACATCGCCGGTGGGCGGGCGGGTGAATTTGTAAGCGCCGTGGCTGGTGCCAATCGCAATGGCCAGGGCATCGAGCTGGGTGGCCTTGACGAATTGAGCCGCCTCTTCCGGGTCAGTGAGCATTTGCGAATGCTCCAGCTTGCCCACTGCGCCTATGCCGTCTTCTTCGCCAGCTTCGCCGGTTTCCAGTGAACCCAAGCAACCGAGTTCGCCTTCAACGGTCACGCCCAATTTGTGCGCCATGGCCACGACCTCGCGGGTGACCTGAACGTTGTAATCAAAGCTGGCCGGTGTTTTGCCGTCTTCCATCAGCGAGCCGTCCATCATCACCGAACCAAAGCCCAGGTCGATCGCACCTTGGCAAACCTTGGGGCTGGTGCCGTGGTCTTGGTGCATGACCAAAGGAATGTGGGGGTAGGCTTCGGTGGCGGCTTGAATCAAGTGCTTGATGAAGGACTCGCCCGCATACTTGCGCGCGCCCGCCGAGGCTTGAAGGATCACCGGCGCGCCCACCTCATCGGCGGCGGCCATCACGGCTTGAACCTGCTCGAGGTTGTTGACGTTGAAAGCAGGAATGCCATAGCCGTTCTCGGCAGCATGGTCGAGCAATTCGCGCATGGAAACAAGTGACATGGAGATCCTTTGGGCCGATTGAAATTTGATTTTATGGCGGGTGAATGGGCGTTGAGCGGCTCAGCCGACCCGGCAAATTTGAAGCATGTTGGTGCCGCCGGGCGTGCCCATGGGCTCGCCACAAGTGATGGCATACACATCGCCCGACTCGACGATGCCCCGCTCTTTGAGGTGGGCCTCGGCTTGCTTGAGCGCCACATCGCGGTCGGCGCTGCTGTCCACCAGCAAAGGGCGCACATTGCGATAAAGCGCCAGCTTGCGCTGGGTCGAGAGCTTGGTGGTGAGCGCGTAAATCGGGATGTGAATCAGATGTCGGCTCATCCACAAGGCCGTCGAGCCGCTTTCGGTCAGGGCCACGATGGCCTTGGCGCCCAAATGGTGCGCCGTGAACAAAGCGCCCATGGCAATGGTTTGGTCAATGCGCGTGAAATGCTTGCCCGTGAAGTCGTTGTCGAGTTGCACCACCTCGGTGGTTTCAGCAGCGGTGCAAATCGCCACCATTTCACGCACCACTTCCAGCGGATATTTGCCTGCCGCCGTCTCGGCGCTGAGCATGACGGCATCGGTGCCGTCAAGCACAGCATTGGCCACGTCAGACACCTCAGCACGGGTGGGCACAGGATTGGTGATCATGCTTTCCATCATCTGCGTGGCGGTGATGACCACCTTGTCCATTTCGCGGGCCAAGCGGATCATGTGCTTTTGCAAGGCAGGCACTGCAGCGTGCCCGACCTCAACGGCCAAGTCGCCACGCGCCACCATGATGCCGTCGCTGGCCTTGAGGATGCCCTCTAAATTGGGGATGGCCTCGGCGCGTTCAATCTTGGCAATCAGGCCGGGCTTGTGATCGTGCTCCGCGCCGGCCACATAGGCCAGTTGACGCGCCATTTCCATGTCGGTGGCGGTTTTGGGAAAGCTCACGGCCAGGTAATCGGCCTTGATGGCCATGCCGGTTTTGATGTCCTCCATGTCTTTGGCGGTCAGGGCCGGTGCAGTGAGACCACCGCCCTTTTTGTTGATGCCCTTGTTGTTGGACAACTCGCCACCGATGAGGACTCGGGTGTGGACTTGATCGCCCTTGACCGCGGTCACGGTGAGCACGATCAAGCCGTCGTTGAGCAGCAAGGTGTCGCCCGTCACCACATCGCGGGGCAAGGCCTTGTAATCAAGACCGACGATGTGCTCGTCGCCCAGCTCGGTGCGGTTCGCATCCAGGATGAACTCGGCGCCGTTGTTGAGCATGATCTTGCCCTGAGCAAATTTGCCCACGCGAATCTTGGGGCCTTGCAAGTCCACCATGATGGCCACCTCGCGACCGACTTTTTGCGAGGCCTCTCGGACGATGCGGGCTCGCTCGATGTGGTCTTGTGCGGTGCCGTGACTGAAGTTCAGGCGAACGACATTCACCCCGGACGCAATGAGTTGCTCCAAGATGATGGGCTCGCTTGATGCGGGCCCCAGTGTGGCGACAATTTTGGTCGCGCGAGAACTCATGGGCATGCTCCTGTGTTGTCGAATCGATTCTGCCATGGCCGGAATGCTCCTACTCCGCCACAAAGTGAGCGCCACTCGCTCACCTCGCTTTGGTGAACCTGCACCATTGCCGGCATGAACATGCCAAATCCCCACCCTCATCCTCAGACCCTTCAAGCGGGCTTGGGCAAGTCCTTGCCCCCCAGCTCACTTACTGGCTCACTTATTGGCTCACTTACTGGTTCGCTTCCTAACTTGCCCCCTGACCTGCCACCCAGCTTGCAGGCCCTGGCCAAACTGGGCGAGGTGCGCAGCTACAGGCGGCACACCATCTTGATGGAAGACGGCGACACCGCCAGCTCGCTGCTGCTGGTGCTCGAAGGGCATTTGCGCTGGTTTGCCCTGGCCCGAGATGCGCGGGGGCGTGAGCTCACCCTGGCTGTGCTCGGCCCGGGTGAGCTGGCAGGCGACGCTTCGCTGGCGCTGGGGCGGCGATTTGGCAGCGTCATCACGCTCAGCGCCTGCCGATGCTTGGTCTTGAGCAGCGAAACCGTGTCGCGCCAAATCCAGGCCGACCCCCAGCTGGCCCAGCTGTTTTGGCGGCTTTCGGCCGAACGGGCCGAACAAGCCGTACAAACCGCCCGGCATGCCTTGTTCACCGACACCTACACCCGGCTTTGCGCGCTGTTGCGAGGCGACCTGGCCGCCCGAAAAAACCAGCTCGAGCAGCCGCCCCTCACCCATGCGCAAATGGCGCAACACATCGGTTGCAGCCGAGAAATGGTCAGCCGCATCCTCAAAGACCTGGTGACCGGCGGTTACCTGACCCGGCTGCCCAATCGGTGTTACCGGGCTTTGAGGCCCCTGCCGTCACGCTGGTAACAGGGCCTTGATTTGCCGCAAGCCAATGTTGGGCAAGCGAACTAAAATGTTTCTGTTTTGTGAACTTCCAGCATTAAACGTCATGTCAGTCCACCAGAGTCCCGCTTCTCTTTCAGATTCATCCCACCGGATCGATCCCATCGATCCCAAGGACCCCATGCCCCACCGCAAAGTGATTCGCGAGTGGCTGGTGCCGCTTGCAGATCGCTCAACCGTGAAGGCAATTTTTCTTTTGGTCCTCGACTTTGCCATTTGGGGCGCCCTGCTTTGGGGTGCAGTCAGCCTGGAGTCGTTCTGGGCCAAGCTGGCCTGCGGCCTGGGCCTGGGTTTTGTCATCGGCCGCCTGTTCATCATCGGCCACGACGCTTGCCACCAAAGCCTGACCCCTCACCGGGGCTTGAACAAATGGTTGGGGCGCATCGCCTTTTTGACTTCCATCACCCCTTACAGTCTTTGGGATGTGGGCCACAACGTGGTGCACCATGGCTACACCAACCTCAAAGGTTTTGACTTCGTCTGGGCCCCGCTGACCTCAGAAGAATTTGCCAAGCTCAGCCCCATGGGCCGCCTGCTTGACCGCATCTACCGCAGTGGCTGGGCGCCGGGCCTCTATTACATGATCGAGATCTGGTGGAAAAAAATGTTTTTCCCCAGCAAGCATCAAATGCCCACCCGCCGCTCGGCCTTTTTGTGGGACAACGTGCTGGTCAGTGCTTTCGCACTGGTCTGGCTGGGCTTGGTGGTCTGGGGTGCGCAATCCGCTGGCCAGTCCGTCGTCACCGCCCTCTTCACCGGCTTGGTCGTGCCCTTTATGTTCTGGTGCAGCATGATTGGCTTTGTGGTGTACGTGCATCACACCCATGTCAAGGTGTCTTGGCACGATGACCGCAGCGCCTGGGCCAAGGCTCAGCCCTTTGTGTCCACCACGGTCCACCTGACCTTCCCCTTCCGCATTGGCGCATTGATGCACCACATCATGGAGCACACCGCCCACCATGTGGACATGAGCATCCCGCTCTACAAGCTCAAGCAGGCCCAAGCCAAACTCGAAGAACTATTGCCCGGACGCATCATCATTCAGCGCTTTTCTTGGCATTGGTACTTTGCAACCGCCCGCGCTTGCAAGCTGTACGACTTCACCCGCAGCTGCTGGACGGATTACGCAGGAAGGGCCACCAGCAAGCCCGCACCCGAGCCACAGGCCGCCTGAGTTCTTGCTCTGATCACGGTCGCCTCGCGACACCTCACCCCAGCAAAGGCTGGGGTTTTTTTGGTCTGCTCGCGAACTTGCCGCTGAACTTGGGCTGCAGAGCCTGGTTTTGCCAATGGCTTTGGGCCTGCGATTGGTTGATCACGCCACCGCCCAAACACACTTCACCGTTGTAGATGACGATGGACTGGCCTGGCGTCACCGCCCATTGCGCTTGATCGAAGTCGGCGTGCAGGACTTGGTCGGTCAAGGTCAATCGGCACGCCGCGTCGGCTTGTCGATACCGGGTCTTGGCGGCCAGCATCGCGCCTGAGGCCGGTGGCTCGCCGCTGACCCAACTCAGGTCTTGGGCTTGCAAAGTCTGAGAAAGCAGGCCGGGGTGGTCATGGCCTTGAACCACCCAAAGTATGTTTCTCGCCATGTCTTTGTGCGCCACAAACCAAGGCTCATGGTCACTGCTGCCGCGCTGTTCGCCCTTGACCTTGACGCCGCCTATGCCCAGGCCTTGGCGCTGACCCAAGGTGTAAAAGCTCAAGCCCATGTGTTCGCCCAAGACCTGACCTTGTGGGCTGCAAATTGGGCCGGGCTCGGATGCGACGTAGCGGTTGAGGAACTCACGGAAGGGCCGCTCACCAATGAAACAAATGCCCGTGGAGTCTTTTTTCTGGGCATTGGGCAGCCGCATCTCGGCTGCGATTTGCCGGACCTGTGTTTTTTCCAACTCGCCCACCGGGAACCAGGTCTTGGCCAATTGGGCCTGGTTGAGCCGGTGAAGAAAATAACTTTGGTCCTTGGCCGGGTCTAGGCCTTTGAGCAATTGAACGCCGCTCGGGGTTTGGCGCACTCGCGCATAGTGACCCGTGGCAATGTGGTCTGCACCGAGGTCCATGGCGTGGTCCAAAAAAGCCTTGAACTTGATTTCGGCATTGCACAACACATCGGGGTTGGGGGTGCGGCCGTTTTGGTACTCGTTCAAAAACGCCGCAAAAACGCGGTCTTTGTAGTCGGCAGAAAAGTTCACATGAACCAACTCGATGCCAATCACATCGGCCACGGCGGCGGCATCCACGAAGTCGATGTTGGACGAGCAGTATTCGCTGTCGTCATCGTCTTCCCAGTTTTTCATGAAGACGCCCACCACTTCATGGCCTTGTTGCTTGAGCAAGCAGGCGCTGACCGCGGAGTCGACGCCGCCACTCAAGCCCACCACCACGCGAGAAGGTTTCATGCCTGCGATTATCCCGCCGCGCGCCTTGGCCGCACGACCCGGCTCTAAGGTCCAGGCTTCAAAGCGCTGGCCTCACGCTTGTGTACGGCGCTGAGGACCGACCCAAGCCACGATCACACATGCCAGCGTGGATGCGCTCAAGGCAGCGACAAAGGGTGCCAGCGTGGGCACGTTGTCGGGAAAGCTCGCGCGCAACACGCCTTGCCAAACGCTGCCGGTCTCTGCCCAACCTGGCAACACCGCACCGAGCAAACCGGCCAAACAACCCAACATTGCGGCCGTCGGGGTCATGCGCGACCACATGCCCAACAAGACCGGCACCACCGCAGTGGCGCACAGCAAATCGGCAATGAGAAAGAGGCGCAAGACCGAGATGCCTTGCAAGGCCACCCACATCACGGGCAACATGAGCAAAACGGTGATCCAACGCGCCGCTGCCATAGAGACTTGATGACCAGGTCGATAGGTGCTGACCAAAGAGGCCAAACCACTTTGCAAGGTGTCCACCGAAGAAGCCACCAAGGCCAGCGCCAGCAACAGGGTCGGCAAGGCCAACCAGGAACCTGCCGCCGACACCAGCGCAAACAAGGGCGCAGGCGGGTTGCCCAGGTCTTTGCCAGACATCACGGCCAATGCGCCCATGATGCCCACCAAAGCCATGACGATCATGGTGAGCAAGCCGCCCCACCAAGCGCCTTGGCGCAACGCGGCGTCACTCTCGGCAGACCACACACGCTGCCAGTAGCCCTGATGAAAGAGATTGGCCGCGGTCACCGCAATGATGAGGGTCAAGGCAACGCTCAAGCCCACGGCCGTCGGGGCTGAGGGCATGGCTTGCGGCAAAGGGCCCGCAGGCAAACTCAGCACGGCGGCAGCGGCGACCAAGGCCAACAAGGCCATCAGCAACCAAGCCTGCCAGCGGTCAGTGGCCAAGCTTGCGCGCAATCCGCCCCACACGGTGTAAATCAAGGTCGTCACGACCAAGCCCACCATGACCCAATGTCCTGGCAAAGGTGAAAGCATGGTGGTGATGGTGCTCATCGCCGTCAACTCGGCCGTGATGAAGCACAGCATGTAGAGCAGCGACAAGGCCGACAACCAGTGTCTGAGCACGGTGCCAAAACGGGATTGCGCGTATTCGGCGAGGCTGCGGCCTTCGGGCATGTGACGGCGAATCGCCGGACCAAACCAAACCAGCACGATGAAGGGCAAGGCTGCCCCCAGCACATATCCGCCCAAGGCCACAGGGCCAACAAAAGCCGCGATTTCAGGGGGAACAAAGAGGATCCAAGCCCCCATGCCCGAGGCCAAAAACGACAAGGCCAGCGTGCTGGCGCTTTGTGAATTGCGGGCAGTGAGGTAGGTGTCCAGGTTCTCATGTTGAGAACGGGCACGAAAACCGATCCAGATGAATGACAACAATGCGGCCAAAAGGGCCGCTGATAAAGCGAGCGTCATGTCGCGCTTCCTCCGCCGGTATGAACCGGATCAGGTTCCAGGGTCTGCAATCCGGGCCTTGCGGTCGGGTTGCACTCTCAGCCTTCTACCCAGCATGAACTGGATTGGGGCTCCCCTGGCGACAGGTTGATGAAAAAGTGATTCTTCAGTTTAGCGGGTTTGTCCCGCTCAGTTTGCAAAAGCCGCAATGCCGGTTTGCGCGCGGCCCAGGATCAGGGCGTGGATGTCGTGCGTGCCCTCGTAGGTGTTGACCACCTCAAGGTTGACCAAGTGACGGGCCACACCAAACTCATCGCTGATGCCGTTGCCGCCCATCATGTCGCGGGCCGTGCGGGCGATGTCCAGCGACTTGCCGCACGAATTGCGTTTGAGGATGGAGGTGATCTCCACCGCCGCCGTGCCCTCGTCCTTCATGCGACCCAAGCGCAAACAGCCTTGCAGACCCAATGCGATTTCGGTTTGCATGTCGGCGAGTTTTTTCTGGATGAGCTGATTGGCCGCGAGCGGGCGACCAAACTGCTCGCGGTCCAGCGTGTACTGGCGTGCGGTGTGCCAGCAGTACTCGGCAGCACCCAATGCGCCCCAAGCGATGCCATAGCGCGCGCTGTTGAGGCAAGTGAAGGGGCCTTTCAAGCCTTGCACTTCGGGGAAGGCGTTTTCTTCGGGACAAAACACGCCGTCCATCACGATCTCGCCGGTGATGGAT
>JACCDO012276776.1_pt1 | contig 35072 bp, 42 predicted proteins | sample 7446101 | NCBI WGS metagenome assembly JACCDO01 (sample SAMN15323440, study PRJNA562643) | freshwater metagenome | isolation source: river surface water | place: USA:Blue River Watershed | collected 2017-08-16 | reverse complement strand
TTTTTCACTCAAAAAAATGGCTAATTTCCTAGATCTTCAAAAGATATTGTATTTAGAGTGAAAAAAAATAAATATTTCACTCTATGTTAAAAAAATAACACTATCATTCTATTCTTATTTCATAGAGCTGCATCTGAGGATAAATTTTAGGCCCGAAGCAGTTCCACATTGACCGGTTCATGATCATATTTAAATCCATCTAGCTTAGAAAAATGTTCAACGGCCCACAAAAATCCAATACTTACTGGAAAAGCGATAACCCAAATACCATAAGAACCCAAAGCATTTGTTAAATAAACAACTCCAAAAGATGTAATAACATACATCACGGCGCGCGATACCGCATAAAGAAAGCTGCTGTAGGTAAACCTTCGATGCACAGGAAAATATTTAAAAAATATAGGAATAGCAGGAATAGTCCCCAACGAAAAAACAGTCAGAAGAAGCTGCACAGAAGTTAAAGCATAAATGTTGGTAAGGGGCAATAAAGGCATAATAAAAAAAACTAACGATGAAGCAATTGCCCTTAGTTTTAATATTCGTAAGGGGTGAATTTTTTTAGCAAGTAAAATAATGGATATTCCCACAATAAAACTCGATACCGTAAGCAAAAGATTGTGGTCAATAATTTCTTCAGGTGTGTATTTCATGGAGTATTTTAAAAAATCAGCACAGTAGATGAAAATAACGTAAAAGCATAAAGGGAAACCTGAATAAATAAAGAAATACGCTAAAGATGTTTGTTTAGAAACTTTTTCTGCTTGCTCTTTGTATTTATTTGCCTGGGCTCTTAAAAAAGCTGGCGTTTCACGCAACCGCCTGCGCGCCACTGCACCTGAAACAGCAATCATTCCCCCTAGAATAAATGCAGCACGCCAATTAGCATTACATTTAAAAATTAAACTCGTTACCAAAAGAGCAACCAAACTACCAAGCGTGCATAACTCTGAAACCCATGAAACAAACTGGTAAGAAGTTGGTGGTGGTAAAAGTTCGGAAAGATAAATTTCGGCGCCAATCACTTCTCCTGTCGCGGAAAAGCTTTGGAAAATACGACACGTAATCATGGCAACGCTTGCAAAAATCCCAACTTCTGCATAGGTCGGCAAAATACTCATGAAAAAACAACTAACCGCCATCATCGTCGTTGAAATAATGATAGCCGCCTTTCTCCCTATATAATCACCTATATAGCCAAACATGAGAGCGCCTACGGGTCTAAAAACATATGTAGAGCAAAAAGCAAAGGCGGCAAGGAGAGCCGCCGTACGCTGATCAGTTTTTGGGAAAAAAAGATCATTTAACAAAACTGACAAATGCACATATAGCATTAGGTCAAAATATTCCAGAAATGTACCAATTTGTAAAAGACCGACAGCTTCTTTTTGATCTCGTCGTAAATTTTTTAGAATACTCAATCCAATCTCTCCAGTGAGTGAGCAATATAGTTGAATCCATACGCTCCCAAATGAGTTTTGTCTAGCTATAAAAATATATAGGTTTATGTGTTGGATAAAATGATTTAAGAAGGAAAATTTATTTCAAATAACAGTATAAATACCGTGGTGGGCGCCCTAGGAATCGAACCTACGACCCGCTGATTAAGAGTCAGCTGCTCTACCAACTGAGCTAGGCGCCCGCAAAGTATAATTACTAGCCTAAAATGAGTCTGCTGTCGATCCTAAAATAGATCAGCAAACGATGCAGATTACTCTGCATCAATCACGTCAATCAACTCTACATCAAAAATGAGATTTGCATTAGCAGGAATAATTCTTCCAGCACCTCTTTCACCATATCCTAAATGCGACGGAATATGTAAACGACGTTTACCGCCCACTTTCATGGTTGCTAAGCCTTCTTCCCAACCCTGAATAACCATGCCAACACCGTGCGTATATTGCAACGGTTCTCCTCGGTCGAGAGAACTATCGAATTTTTGCCCATCTTCAAGTGTACCTGTGTAGTGCACAAAAATTACTTGCCCCTTTTTTGGAGAAATCCCTGTGCCTTCTTCGACATCTTCATACTGAAGACCTGTAGCTGTTTTAATCATGTTGAAAGTAACCTTTTATTTAATGCGCTACTTTAGCTTGTCAGCGCCTGCTTTTCAAGCGTTGATGGAAAACTTTCAAGGTTTCGGCAGCTTTATAAAAAACGCTATCCTTTTTAAAAGCACCGACAATCTGTCCCACGTCGTTTACCTTTATGCCGGCAGGAATACCCGTCATTAATTCTACTGCTTCGTAAATATCATCAACACCCCAAATTTGGAAATTTCCTGCTGCAATATCTTCAACCACTTCAGGGCGCAATGTTAGGTTTGCCACATTTGCATTAGGAATAATAACGCCTTGAGTTTTAGTAAAGCCCCGCTCTTTACAAAGCCTGTGAAAACCTTCAATTTTTGTATGGATGCCACCTACAACTTGAGCACTTCCAAACTGATTGATTGACCCTGTTATCGCAATATCTTGTCGCACGGACACATTTGCTAAGGAGGATAAAATGGAGATTAACTCCGCCATGGAAGCACTGTCCCCCTCAACATCGGAATAATTTTGCTCAAACGTTAAAGAACAAGAACACGAAAGTGGATACTTCTGAGCAAAAACACCATTTAGAAAACCTTCCAGAATAAACGCGCCTTTTTGTTGAATTGGACCGCCTAAGTCAGTTAAACGTTCAATATTTACAACACCCTCCTCTCCCACATAGGTGCGCGCGCTAATACGTGCAGGTATACCAAAACTGCGATCACTAATACTTAAAATGGTGAGACCATTAACGAGCCCAACCTTTTTTCCTTGCGTATCAATAAGAACTTGATTGCGTTGAATATCTTCTAATGTACCATCTTCAAGTCGAGCATTGCGGCGACGGCGCTGCAAAAAAACCTGATCTATAACATTTTCATCGATAGGCTTTTTCTTCGAGGTTTCGCTGGCAATAGCATCAGCTTCTGCCAAAATATCACCAATCAATTCAAATTTTGCTGAAAGTTTCTCACGATCCCTTGCCCACCTTGAGCTATATCCGGTGAGATAAGAAATCGCTGCAGACGTAATATCTCGGCCAGTTTCTCTTAAGCAAGTTGAGCGTATAAGTTTTTGATAATGAGTAATATTGTCAGACGTTGCCGGCAAATCCGAATCAATTTCCGCACGTATTTTAAAGTACGATGGGAAGTCAGGATCTTGTAAAAAGAAGCTATAATACCAAGCTGGCGATGCCACTAAAAACACTTGCAAATTCAATGGTATAGAACGAGGACTTGGCGCATCATCAAGCGGCGTACCACCTTCTCTGTAGCGTTCACGAATTGTAATTTTGCTATCGCGTAGTGCTGATTTTAGCATTGCCCATGCATCTTCATCTTTTGCAATTTCATCTGCACGCAGCACCAAAATTCCACCATTTGCACGATGCAAAGCACCTGGACGAATAAGATTAAAATTCGTTTCAATACTTCCCGTGGATGGATTATTTCGGTATTTAATGGAACCAAATAGATTTTCATACGTTGGCTTTGGCTCTAAAACAGCTTGTGCTCCTGGCTTTTTCGAGTGATCAATAAGCACGTTAATGCCATAGCGTTCAACTGCCGCTTTATTAAGCTTTGCCTTTGGATTTTCTTCATCAAACAAAAGTGAAAGATTTTGCAAAAGATCGCGCTTAAATTCGTCAATCCATCCTTTTAAATAGGTTGAAAATTCTTCTTTATATACTTGAAAAAGGGGAGTTAATACTTTTCTTGCGGTACTTTGCTTGAGTTGAGCAATTTGTTTTTCAATGCGCTGATTGGCTATATTTGCCGCAATGCTAAGGCGTGCTAAGGCATTCCGCAACGAGACAAGATCCTTTGGAGACTTCTCCTCCCCAGGATTCTCTTCTTCTGTATCTTGTAACTCTAAGGATAAGCCATCAATACCAGAAATTAATTCAAACCCTTTTGCACGTGCTTGACTTTGCAAATCTTGTGTTTGTTGATCAATTTGCGATTGTTGATAGTGACTTAGGCTATCCATTTGCTTACGAAATTGACTGGAGCTAAAAATTTTCCCAAGAATTGTACTGGCATTTTGCAGCAGTTCATGGGTTTTTGATTGAAGATATGCACCCTGCCCGGACGGCATCTTAAATGGAAGCGGACGGTTGCTCTCCTGAAAATTGTTAACATACACCCAATCAGGAGGCTGAGGAAGCTTTTTTACATACTCATGTAAATAGCCCATCGTTGTGCTCATACGCCCACTGCGATCATCACCGATAACAAAAATATGGAAGCGCTTGTTACGCATTTTAAGACCAAATTCTATGGCTTCTTTAGCACGTTCATGAGAAGACAGATCAAACAAGGAAATAGCAAACTTATTAAGGCGTTTTTTTGGCAAAAAAACCGCCGAGCTGCATGGATGCAGCGGAATGCCAATCTTTTCAATAGGTATCGGTGCTTTCATACCCTTATTATGAACCAGCAAATCTTAAGGCATTGTTAATTAGAGATTTTTATCTGGGCATAGGCAATGGCTTGCTTTCTCAAAAAAAATCACTATATTGCTCTTATAGGTAATTAATTTTCAAAAGATAAAATGAAGATTTTAAAACTAATAAGCACCGCAGTATTTTTGCATAGCATCTTGATACATGGCGCAGCTACAAATGAACACCTTAATAATGATGATAATGACTGCATATCTCCAATCACCGGATATCCTTGTTCACCCTGATTATACCCAAGAAAGCCGATTAAAATGGCTTTTAGAGAATTCTCAAACCGTAATCCAAGCAATTGATTCTGCTGCTGCAAGGCAGCAATGGGGTGAACTAAAATATTTAGGATATTTATACTTAAATGTCCCAGTAAAACGCTACTTTCAGGGGGAATCGGGGAACAATCTCCATCAAAGTATGTTTGTCGAAAAGCACATTAACAATGTTGCGACAATTTTTAAAGATAAAATCATGTATATTGTTTCGGCGTATTCGGCGTATACAAATAAGCAAAATCTGCCAACATATTTGTATCCTAAAAATTGCCCTCTCCCTTACCTCGGACCAACTGGCACAGAACTGCAACTTGATCAACAAATCGACGTATCGCATGGAGGAACGCTTTTCTATGCGCTGCGCTTTTTGTTATGAATGGAAGAAGGATACTTTCTTGAAGGTAGCAATGCGCATTGTGAAGAACCTGCGCTAGGTATACAAGTAACACCAATTACAAATGAAGCCCAACGCAAGAATTTAGCTTACAAACCCTACAATTATGCTCTTCGAACTATTTCATATCTGGATTATCCAATCGTACTTTTTGCACAAATTCAAACGCAATATTTAGATAAAGCACATCTCGGCTATGAAGCTGGTTTACAAACGAAAAATCGTAGCAACTTAAAAAATATTCGCTTAGAAGTCATAGAAAAATATGAGAATAATTCTCGTATTTTCGAGATGAGTCAAAAAGAAAAATCCTTTATCTACTCAAAGATAGATGAATCCATAAAATACCTTGAATCTCTTGGCGACCCAACACCCTATAGAACTGAATTAATTTCAGCTCTTTGTAGTTTTACATTTATAGATACGATAACTTGGCAATCAACCCAACCACTTCGAATAGAACCTTCACAAGAAAATTCAAACAACAGCTAGAGTGTTCTTTCTTTTTACAGTATCCTGTGAACTAAAGTTTTTAGTTTAAGAAAGCATGATGGCATCACGTAAAACATTATTCGAACATGGGCTCGCTCTAACTATTTTTTCCAGCCGATGGCTGCAAGCGCCTTTGTACTTTGGCTTAATTATCGCTCAAGCAATTTATGTGCATCGATTTACCAAAGAAGTTTGGCACCTTTTAACAAGCTTAAAAGTGTATGGTGAAACGGAAATTATGCTGGTTGTTTTGAACCTTATAGATGTTGTCATGATTTCAAATTTATTAATCATGGTGATCATTGGCGGTTACGAAACGTTTGTAAGCAAGCTTGGTATGGATAGTCACCCTGATTCACCAGATTGGCTGGGCCATGTTAATGCCAACACGATGAAAATTAAGCTTTCGATGGCCCTTATCGGCATTTCATCCATTCATCTATTAAAGACATTTATTAATGCCCCACAAATGCTTGAGGTCACCATTAAATGGCAAGTTGTTATCCATGTCACCTTTTTAATCTCTGCCGTTGCTTTAGCGTATACCGCAAAAATTTCCCAGCAACACCTTGAGGTTTTAAATGCGCATAAGCATTGATCAGATCACAAGCACACTCAATAATCATCTAGATAATGATGCCCTTTTGCATGTTATTGACGAATCCAATAAGCATAAAGGTCATGTTGGCCATGATCCCCGTGTTGGTCTCAGCCATATAGCTATTCAGATTGTTTCAAATTTGTTTGAAGGACTATCGCGTGTTGAAAGGCAACGTCTGGTAAATAGTTGGTTAAATGAGTTTTTTACATTAGGATTACACTCGGCCAGGTATGATTTAAAAACTCCAGAAGAAAGTAGTCTTGCGTGCTACCCTTAGTATTAATTGTTGATGATGACATGCGCTTGAGAGACTTATTGCGCAAATTCTTGAGCGATTACAATTATAGAGTGCAAACAGCCTCTAATGCCGCACAAGCACGAGCCCAGCTTGCAGCGCAACAGTTTGACATTATGATTCTTGATATCATGATGCCCAAAGAATCAGGACTAGAATTGCTCAGTTCAATGCGCACGAAACAATCCTCTTATAAGCAAATTCCCGTTATTTTATTATCAGCCCAAGATGGCTTGGATGAAAAAATTCACGGTCTCATGTCTGGCGCTGATGATTATCTTACTAAGCCTTTTGAGCCAAAAGAACTCATTGCACGGATTGAAACAGTGTTGCGACGCACAAGCATTAGGCAACCTGTAGGGATTGATTTACGTCTTGGCGAATATATTTTTAAAGTAGAAAAATCAGCGTTATATAAAAACAACGAAGAAGTACGCCTCACCTCTACTGAGCAAATTGTCTTGCGCATCCTTGCTCAGCACCCGTATCAACCTTTCACACGAAGTGACCTTGCCCAACGTATTGGGTTTGTCATTAGCGACAGAAGTATTGATGTACAAATCAATAGATTACGACGTAAGCTTGAAGATGAAGCAGGCAAATATTTAAAAACAATTCGACACGTAGGATATGCTCTATGTCCGGACTCATAAATATTTTAAAAAATCCCAAAAGACTTTTAAAAAAAATATTACCCACCGGCTTATTTAGTCGCGCCCTAATTATTCTATTAACACCCTTATTGTTAGTACAGGTAGTGCTTGGGTACATTTTTTTCGACCGACATACCGAAACAATTCTGCGACAATTTTCAAGAACTATTGCAGGTGACGTGGCCATGGTTATGGATTGGGTAGAAAGAGATCCTAAATCTATCAAATCGATACAGCAAGCGGCACAGAAGTATATGGGACTTGATGTACATTTTGTTCCTCAAAATACCCTTGATAAATATGGCGCACATAAAGAAACATGGCTATATGGGTTTATGGAAGATGCTTTAAACGAAGCTCTGCACTCTGAAGAATTTAGCCAGGGAAGTCGGAAAAAGCCCGCATATTACCTAAGAATGAACGCTGATAAAATATTCATTTCGGTTGAAGCAAAAACGAAAGGTGTTTTAGAAGTTTCTTTGCCGAGAAAGCGGCTTTTCAGTAAAACCACGCCATTGGTGTTGATTTGGACAACTTCATCAGCTCTTTTATTGTTTTTGGTTGCCTCTATCTTTATGCGCAACCAGATTAGACCTCTTCGGCGACTTGCAGAAGCTGCCGATCGTTTCGGTAAAGGCGATGATTTAGGAGAGCTAAAAATTGAAGGCGCCCTCGAACTTCGCATGCTCAGTCGGATTTTTAATATCATGCGTGCACGTATTCAGCGTCATTTACATGAACGTACTCAAATGCTAGCCAGTGTTTCTCATGATTTGAGAACGCCTATCACTCGCATGCAACTTCAGCTGGCGATGATGCCTGAGAACGAAGAAAATACTCTGTTACAAGAAGATCTTAAACAAATGCAATTAATGGTTGAAGGATTTTTAGCCTATGCAAAGGGCACTGCCAGTGAATCACGCCAAGCTGTCCCTATTGCTAGCTGTATTCAAGAAATTATTGATAATTTACCTGGCAAGAAAAATCCAATTGAATTTATTCCCTCAGATAACCCCATAATTCAAATAAAATTACAACTTTTTAACCGTTGTTTAACTAATTTATTGTTAAATGCTAATAGGTACGCATCGCATACTTGGGTTCACCTCAAGCTAAATGTACGCCACTGTGAGATTATTGTTGATGATGATGGGCCAGGAATTCCTGAAAAAAATCGGGAACAAGTATTCCAACCCTTTTTTCGCCAAGACACAGCGCGTAATTTAGATGAAGGTGGTACAGGACTTGGTCTCAGTATTGTACGAGACGCTGTACGCAGCCATGGCGGCAGGATTCGCCTTGATCAATCTCCGCACGGAGGACTTAGAGTCATTCTAACGTTTCCGAGGTCTTGATCTAGATAAGGTAAGCAGTGCGTGAATACAAAAATAAACGTTAGGGTATTCATATGGCACAAGCAAAAAATGCTAAAGGACACGCAGGTAAAGCGGATTGGAAAGAACAACAACATAAATATACGCAAACAGCGAAAGAAATGTTTGAGAAATTTTCTGATTTTGCCAAAGAATCGAAGCCGCACCATGAAAAAATAATGGAAAATCACAAGAAAAATCTTGAGGCTATTGGTGAAGCTAATAAAGTTGCCCTTGATGTGCTTAAATCCTTAGCAAAAATGCAAAGTGAATTCGTTAAGCAAACTTTCGAAGAAATGAATTCGATGATGCGCGCTGCTATGACGCAAAAACCTGGTCAGCCCATCGATATGTCAAAATATTCTGATACGATACAACATTCATTGCAACGTACTGTTGAGCATTCAAAAAACGTTAATAGTGTTCTGTCTAATTCTGGCAAAGAGATTCATGCAAAAATGAAAGGTCGATTTGAAGAGATGGGCGCTGATATGAAAGCTCATGCATCTAAATACGGCAAGCACTAAGAGATAAAAGTTCTCGACTTAAATAGATTAAACTTAAACGCATAACTGCCGTTATTATTTTTTATATTTTAATTTTATTGATATTTGTAAATCGCAGCACTATATTAAGGCTAAGTAGTCTTTGATCTGATTGTCGAGGAGTATTATGCCTGCAAACATCAGCGAATTAAGAAGAAAAATTTTAATACCTTGCCTTATCGGCCAAGCTTTAGAGTTCTATGACTTTACTCTATGCGGAGTTTTCATCGTAATCTTAGGCAGGAATTTTTTTCCAGCAGAAAATGAATTTGCTGCCTTACTCGGTGGTATCTTTGCTTTTTCAGCCGCATTTTGGACAAGGCCTCTAGGTGCCCTACTATTTGGTTATATTGGCGATAAGCATGGTCGAAAACAAGCACTTACTCTCTCCATCCTGCTAATGGGATTACCGACGCTTATCATTGGGCTTCTGCCTTCTTACACCACTATCGGGTTAGCAGCACCCTGCATATTACTTTGCTGCCGTTTAATCCAAGGATTAAGCGCCGGCGGTGAGTACAATGGTGCTGCAATTTTTGCTTTAGAACACATGAAAGCAAAACCAGGCATGATTAGTGGGCTGATATCAGCATCTTGTGTAATGGGTGCTGTTAGTGCCACTTTTATCGCTTATATTGTCACAAATTTTTTACATTTTGAGCAAGCCTGGCGAATTCCCTTTTACCTTGGAGCTTGCGTCGCTGTCATTGGTTTTATTTTACGAAAAAAAGCCATGGAAACAGAAGATTTTATGAAAAGAAAACCTATTCGTGGTCTGCCTATTCTTGAAATTATCAAAAAATATCCTAAGCAATATATACTTGCCATTACTGCTGGCGCCTTCAATGGGATTTTGATCTACACCTTATTTGGCTTTTTAAATTTGTACGTCATCCAATATTTGAACATAAAATTAGAAGTTAGTTTGTTTTACAATGTTTTTGGGATGTTGGCTTTCATGTTAAGCTGTCCTATTTTTGGCCGCATGTCTGATAAAATTACGCCGCACAATTCAATGATTTTAGCTTCCATAATCACTATTTTCTCAAGTTGGCTTGGATTCATTCTTCTTCAAGAACGCGCAACAGAAGAACTTATTTTAGGTCAAATTTTTATTGGAATTGGTGTAGGAAGTTTTGTTGGACCATCCCATATATTCCTTCAGCAACAATTTTGGCCTGAAGTTCGCTATACCGGTGTTGCTTCTGGATTTTCCATGGGAATGGCCTTAACAGGCGGAACAACAGCGTTAATTATGACATATATCTTAAAAGAAACTCATGTCCTTTTAGCACCAGCTATGTATATTACTGCAGCGTCTGTGTTATGGCTGCTGCTGTTTCCCATTCTTAGCGTTAAGAGAGAAAAAGAAAGCTTCTTAGAGAAACTGGGCATTAGAAAAGAAGACGAGGGATTAGAAGAAGCTTCGAGTGTTTGAGGTATATGCTTTTAGATACCAGAAGAGGAATTTTTTTTAGTATATTATCATGAAAAAACAAGTTTTATTTCATAAAAAACATGAATTAGTTGATAGCCTACTGTCGACTATTCACATAGATGGCATATGTTACGCGAGTATCGGTGTAATAAAGAATGATGTGATTTACAGCGCATTTTCTCACAATAAGTGGCAACAATATTATATTGATAATGAGCTGCATATTAACGATCCAAGTTTTCAAGCAGCAATCAAAATACCTGAATTACCAATATTTTGGGATAGTGTAGCTCTTTATACAGACGCCGAAGTCAAAGTAATGCAAAAAAGGCGAGAAGCTGTTGGAGCAAGAGGAGGTGTTACTCTTTGCTTTAATTCGCTAGATAAACAATTACTATTAACGATTGGAACCTCAAAAGAAAGCACCATGGTCAGTACAATCACAAAAGCACTGAGCTCTTTAAGTTTGCCTGAGGTTTTATGTTCTCAACTGAGTTCAATTTAAAAAGAAAAGTCATTTTAGCTTGTCTTTTTGCAAACGCCATCACCTTTTACAATTTTACACTTTGCGGTGTCTATATTGGCACATTAAGTAAATTATTTTTCCCGCCAGAAAGTAGTTTTTCAGAGATTCTTGGCGGTGTTATTGCGTTTTCAGCTGCTTTTATAACAAGACCCTTAGGAGCTCTCACTTTTGGCCATATTGGAGACAAATACGGCAGAAAAGAAGCATTAACGCTATCTATTATTCTGTCAGGATTACCAACTCTGATTATATCTCTGCTACCTACTTATAAAAGCATAGGCATCGCAGCTCCCTGTCTTTTGCTCTTCTGTAGATTGTTCCAAGGCATCTGCACTGGTGGTGGATATAACGGAGCTGGAGTTTTTATGTTAGAACATATGAATTTTAGACCAGGCTTAATTAGTGGTTTTCTATCAGCTTCTTGTGTTGTTGGGGCTTTATTTGCGACAATATCTGCAGTTATTATTAACAATTTTCCAAATTTCGTGCATGGGTGGAGAATTCCTTTTTTCTTAGGAACGAGCATTATTTTTGTTAGTTTGTATATTAAAAAAATAGCCAGTGAAACGGAAGATTTTATCTCAAGAAAAACGATACATTCCCTACCCATTGTAGAATTAACAAGAAGGTTTCCTAAACAATACATTTCAGCCATATTAACCGGGGCACTTAATGGCTTGCTGTGCTATACTCTTTTTGGTTTTCTAAATATCTATCTCTCCAAATACATTGGAGTGCAGATAGCTAATAGCCTTTTTTATAATATTTTTGGATTGCTGAGTTTTATGATTTCATGTTTAATTTTTGGATATTTATACGATATAAAATCCTTTAAAAACCAGCCGTTATTTATCTCTTTTTTATTTACCACCTTAGCATGCTGGGTTAGCTTTTTTCTTATCCAAAAGATAGATACAAATTTTATTATTTTAGGACAAATACTTTTGGGTGCAGGGGTAGGAGCATTTGTTGGTCCATGCCATGCTTTTTTACAGAAGCAATTTTCACCAGAAGTACGTTATACAGGAGTTGCCTCTGGGTTTTCTTTAGGAATGGCTCTAAGTGGTAGCACAACACTTTTGTTAATGAGCTTTATTATAGACAAATTACATTATAAAATGGCTCCCCCTATCGTCATATTTTTCATAACTTTTTTATGGTTTTATTTACAGAATAGTGAAAAAAATTCCAGTAACACTAAAGACTTATAGCTTTATACGATGCCAAAACACTGGAGCTGCATTAGTAATAGTGACATTTTTTTCTAAGTAAGGAGATCCTTTATGTCGTGTGTTTGTGCCATATAAAAACCAAGAGCCATCATATCCAATACGACGTAGTCGCATTTTTCCGTCTGCTGTCTGCACAATACATGCATAGTCAAGGTATTCCTTTAAGCTATTCAGATCAACAGGCAGCCCACCAACAAAATCTCCATTTGTATAATGATCAGCCATAGAATCATCTGAAACCATTAACGTTAGCCCTTGAGGATAAGTTGTCTTAAAATAATTTAAGTCTCTTAGTAGCATTTCTATTGTATTGCCAACACGAACTTGTTGTTCTCCCAAAGAAGATAATGTAATAGTTTTTGGGGAATTACCATCACCATGGATAAGCCATTCGGGTGTGCACTCAATAGAATAATCCAGTGCCATATTAATTAAGCGAGCTATATTTTTAGCACTAATGTTTGCTCTACCATTCTCCCACTTCTCTAAAGAGCTCTTTGTTATATGATGACGAAGCTCCACCTCTTCTCTTTTAAGTCCTGTAAGGCTTCTCAAGAAGCGGATTCTATCCGCAATAGTGCTTAATGAATTTATTTTACCCAAAAATCACGCACGCTTTAAGTTTTTTATAAAAGTAGTCGATTTAACTAAAAAGTCAAATCGTTCACAAAAAACACAAAAAATAGTCAAAAATATTTTTTTGTGTTTACAAGGCGTAAAAATACGTTATAGTGGCCTCAAATAAAAAAATTTATACAAAACTAGGGGACATTGATTATGAAGAGATCAAATTCTTTAGATCAAAAAGAGGAAGTATTACCAAATCAAGAGAGATCTCGGGTAACTACTTGGCCAAAGGTAGGTATTTGCTTAGAAGAAGTTATGGCTTTTATGGGACGCATGGAAAATGCAGCACGAACGTTACGAGAAGATGAGCAATATGCGGAGATGTATACAATTGAAGAGCAAATTCAACGTGCCTCTGATAATCTTCGCTTTTCCATTAGAGCATTTGAAAAACTCCACGGAGTCAAAATTGAAATTTTTACCTTTTTCAGTCCATTTGAGAATCATACAAAGCATTTTATTCCTACTATAAAAAAGCCTAAAGAAATTAATGATTAAGGGATTAGAAGAAGCTTCGAGTGTTTAAGCAGTTTTAAACCACTTATGAGTTTCTTCTCTTGGTAAAGCTTCAACGCTGTGAGCGTCAATAAAAGCAACAACAGCCCAGCGCGCATAAGATTTTCCAATTTGTGCTTTATCCAATTGAATAACATCATGCCATCCGGGCGAAAAATGCGTCGCATCAATTATTTTTTGGAAATTGCTGGAGAACATAAAAATAGCATTTCCTGATTTATGCTCAACAAGCTTAAGGTTTTCTGGACAGCTTCCTATCCTAAGTCCTGGACAACTTTCAGCAATCGCCAACGTACATGATCCTGCGTCAAAGTGAGGTTTCGCTAAATACTCACCGGACTCGTCCCATTCATATTTTAAAAACCGCAACAGAATATGTGGATATTTGGTATCAAAAACCTTCTCAACAACACCTGGAAAATCCCCCTCAAAGCGTTGTAAAATCTCTTTCACTGTGAGGTACACTAAATCCCAAATCGGCTTAGCCTTTTCCGCAAAATTATTGACTACCGGATTAGCTTTCAAAAAATCCGGATAGTGCTCAAAAAGCGCTGGGTGAAAATGAAAAAATTCTTTACTGTCATTATACACATGATCATTTGCATCGCGATGTTTATAGCCCACATCCCCACGACGATGCTGGGGGGCAATCGAAAAATCGATATATTTTTTAGTGGCTTCACAGGTTCTTTCAAAAAATCAAAAAATGCCAGCACGGCTTCTTCAACGGCGTTACCAGCCATCTTAAACTGGACTGGCGCATAAAACTGCTGTTGCAGAGCTAGAGAAAGATTTTCAGCGCCTAACATTACATGCCGCACCATTGGATAAAGCACTAATAGTACCTCCATAATCTTTTTTTCCAATAACAAATACACTGCTTCCTGCCACTAAAACATCAGCTCCAGCTGTTATAATATGAATTGCATTTTCAACTCTCACTCCACCATCTACAACAATTAAAAAATTCAAGCCTAAAGCTCCTCTTAATTCCTTTACTTGAGAAATTTTTCTTAGTGTTTCAGGAATAAAATCTTGCCCAGAATTACCAGGTTTAACCCCCATCACCGTCACATGATCCACAAAAGAAAGATAAGGCTCTAAACATTCAACAGGTGTTTTTGGGCTAATTGCAATACCTGATTTACATTGACTCCCTTTAATGTGCGTAATATTTACATACAACTTAGGAGTGTCTTCCTCATAAGGTATAGTCATCCGTGCGACACCCGTTTTTTTATACAATTTAATATTTTGTGTAGGGTTCCTCAACATATGCAAATCAAATGGCAAATCGGGAAAAAGTTTAGTATAGAGCTCAATAGTCTTTGGACATGGTGAATATTGCTCACCTCCTATATCTATATGAATCCAGTGAGCGCCAGCTCTGGATACTTTTGCCAGTTCATTCATAAAAGGAGGCTGAGCTGCTACTAGTAGAGATGCCAATAAAGAAGGAGCTATCAAAACTCGTCTCTGCTCTGCTCTACCATCCTCATGTCTTTGCTTTTTCTTAGGCTTACTTACAGTAAGATATCTTACAGTAATTCTCTCATCAACGCATAGATCGCATGGGAAACTCGTCCTCACCAACCTTGAACGGTTATCACGAGTAGGATCTAAAACACCATCACACATACTTGCGAACATACTCACGTCACACCAAAAAGTTGCCACAAAAAATAGTTTTAAAAAATATTTCATGCACTTTTCCTTAAGGCTTTGTTTTCAGTTTCTTAAATCATATATCGCTTGTTGATAGTTTTGCTGCTTAAATACACTATTGCCTGCTACCATTACATCAGCACCTGCTTTAATGATAGCTGAAGAATTTTGAACATTAATACCCCCATCTACGACGATAAGAAAATCTAATTTTTTTTCTTCTCTTAGCTTTTTTAATTGGCTAATTTTTTCCAAAGTAGATGGAATAAAAGCCTGACCATAAAATCCTGGATTAACACTCATAACTAGCACTAAATCAATTATATTTAGTGTCTCAATAATACGATCTACAGGGGTTTCTGGCTTTAGGGATACCCCAGCTTTGCATCCTAAATTTCTAATATTTTCAAGATTTTTTTTTAAGTCAGAAGTCGCTTCAGCATGAATCGTTATATGATCAGCTCCTGCTTTTTGATATAAATCGATACATAATTCCACCGGCTCTACCATTAAATGCACATCAAAAGGCAGCGAAGAAACAGCTCGTAGTTGTTTAATAATATCAGGACCAAATGTTAAATTTGGCACAAAATGCCCATCCATAATATCAAGGTGTAACCAATCCGCTCCTGCGATTTCAACGGCTTTGACTTCATCTTTTAAAGACAACATATTAGCAGCCATTAAAGAAGGAGCTATCAGTACAGACTTTTTATTATCTTTCATCACATTCCTAATACATCGTTTAAAGTATAAAATCCCGGCGGTTGTTTAAATAACCAGTGCGCTGCCTTAAGTGCACCTTTAGCAAAGACATTGCGATTTAAGCATTCATGGTTAAGTTGAATAATTTCATCTTCAAACGTGAACTGAACCATGTGCTCTCCAATAATGTCGCCTTCACGAACACTCTCATATTGAATAGACGTTTCCAAATATCCTGTTTGCGCAATCGTTTTTCCTAATTCTAATGCTGTTCCGGAAGGCGCATCTTTTTTTAAGGCGTGATGTTTCTCAAAAATTTTAATATCTGCTTCATTCCCTAATACTTTAGAAACAAGTGCTGCTGCTTTCTTTAAAATTGCAATTCCAAGACTTGTATTCGCCGCGTACAGAACGGGAATCTCTTTTCCAGCTTTTTTAAGATGCTCAAAATGAGATTCACGAAGACCTGTTGTGCAGCACAAGTAAGGCTTTTTATGCGTCAAACAATCTTCTAAAGCGCTCTCAATATTATCAGGATGACTTGCATCAATAACGCCATCACTGATGCGGAGATTCTTCAAAAAATCGTCAAGATTTTCCTTTGTTAATCGCGAATACTGATAGCTTTTATATTGGTCAGAAAGTATTTCTTTAATAGCATTTCCCATGCGACCGTTTCCTATAATGCAAATGCTCTTCAAATATTACCCTCACTTCCGTTTTATAAATAATAGGCGATCTTTAAAAAGGTGACCAGATCCTCCTATTTAAAACTCTTCATTTTTAAAGAATTCTTAGAAGAATACAGCCCTAAATGATACGGTGTATTCTCAATTTTCTCCCAAATAGATTGTATATACCCTAGCGTTTTCTTAATATCGTTTAGGGAATAACTTTTTTTCTGTGACAGCAAAATCAAACTAAATGCTATTTCACGCATTGAAAGCCCATCATGATATATAGGATCTAACGCTCTTAAAAGAAGACGCCAAAGTCCTTCAATTTTTTGATAGCTAAATTTATCATGTGTTATCCCATAAAGCTGATCCCAGCGTTGGCTAGAAGTATGAACACGGCTACAAATATTTAAGCTTCGCATTGCTAATCTATACAGTTTTTCAAAAGCTAAACCTGCCTGGAAATGTGACTCGTTGATTTGTTCGTTCTTATAAAGTTGATGCAGAAAACTTCCTTCATTTGCTGCATTAAAAATGTTTTCCCAAAAAGTTGACTGCTCATTACTTTCACATTTTTTTCGCGTGCTTTTCTTCACCATGAAAGCCCCCTTACGAAAAAAGGCCTTAAATTATTTTCAAGGCGGATTTTGTTTGCCAAGATCATGAGCTGTTGCGCGTTCAAGATTTTTTCACCAACCTTAAATTGACGATCTATCAACGATGTTCCATTTCTAGTTGTTTCATAAAAGCAAACCTTTTGCTGCCCCAGATATTCGCACAGTTTCCAAAACCCTACCCAATTATCAACTTCATTTCGCAGGGCATTTAGTTCAAAAGAAGGCTTCTCAATCAGATAGCTCTTTTGCGGTCGATAGCAAAGACGTATTTCTTGCTCTCTTATCTTGTTTGGACGTATTTTAAATCTACTCAATGCCTTGTTAATTGCTGTTGGCGTGCGATTCATTTCTTTGGCTATATCCTTAATAGGCAAACCTGCAATAAAATAATTTCGGGCCTTACTAATGTCTGCCCCTGACCATCCATGTGTTTTCATATGTCCCCCCTTTATAAATTCACAAGATATGCTTTTTATGCATGTTTAATATCCTTAAAATGCATAGATAGGTCAATACGTTAAATTTTTATTAAAATTATTAGATTAATTCTGTTGACAAGATGATATAATTTATTTCTTCTTTGTCTTATTAAACTCAAAAAATGTATAAGAAAGAGTAATTTCTTCTATATTCTTTAGTAACGGATCATCAGCAAAAGCTGGATCAATAAAGAATTGAACAGGCATTTCCATTGACTCACCCGGCTCAAGTTTTTGCTCTTCAAAACAAAAGCAAAAAACCTTATTAAAATATTGCCCTGCAACATCAGGAGATACATTATAAGTTGCCATCCCTACAATAGGCTTTTGCGAAACATTCTTTACTTTATAATAGGCGAGTCCATTTTCTCCTATTTTTAGTCGGACCGTATGCTGCATCGGAGAGAATTCCCACGGTAAATCACGATGCGTGTTTGCAATAAATCGAACCCCAATTTCTCGATTCACGGTTTTGGAGGATTTTTCTGTGTTGATTTTAGGTGTCCCTCCAAACCCTGTTTTTTGACAAAAGACTTTATATAAAGGTACGGACGCAAAGGCCAATGCAAACATGATAAGAAACCAAAAGGCTAGAAAAATAAAGGTTAAGCGATCATGCCTTGGCACACACAACCTCAATAATATGCTCAACAATTAAAGGATCAGCAAGTGTACTCACATCGCCAATTTTTTCAAATTCTGATCTTGCAATGCATCGCAAAATTCTTCGCATAATTTTACCAGATCGCGTTTTTGGCAGACCTTTAACAATATGAATTTCATCAGGATTTGCAATAGGGCCAATTTGGGAACGAATGCTTCCTCTTATAATAGATCTTAACTCTTCTTCTTTATGCACCGTATTGCCTGCAGGAATTGCAAAAACCATAATACCTTCCCCTTTTATGGCATGAGGAAAACCAACGACAGCCGTTTCAATAATAGAATGATCATGCGTAGCTGCCGTTTCGATTTCTGCTGTGCCTAAGCGATGCCCTGAAACATTTAAAACATCATCAACACGACCTGTAATCCAATAGTCACCATCTTCATCACGCTTTGCCCCATCACCACTGAAATAATATCCGGGGAATTGGCTAAAATATGTTTCCTCAAAGCGAGCATGGTCTCCATATACCGTGCGCATTTGTCCAGGCCATGATGCCTTTAAAGCTAATCTACCTTCAGCTGCTTTTTCATGAACTTCTTGACCTTGCTCATTTAGTAAAACAGGCTGAATTCCAAAAAATGGTGTTGTTGCAGAGCTTGGCTTCAGATTATTGATACCTGGCAAAGGCGTTATCAAAATCCCACCTGTTTCCGTCTGCCACCAGGTATCGACAATCGGGCAACGCGTTTTACCAACTTTTTGATAATACCATTCCCAAGCTTCTTGGTTGATAGGCTCTCCAACAGAACCAAGTATTCGTAATGAATCACGCGTTGTTGTTTGCAACCACTCATCGCCCGCCTGCATAAGGCTACGTATAGCGGTAGGTGCCGTATAAAAAATACTGACCTTTAAATCATCAATAATTTTCCATAAACGATCTGGCTTTGGATAATTGGGAACCCCCTCAAACATTACGGTTGTAGCACCATTTGCAAGCGGCCCATAAATCACGTAGGAATGACCTGTAATCCAACCAACGTCTGCTGTGCACCAATACACATCATCTTCTTTACAGTCAAATATCCATTGCTGCGTTAAGCTGGCATAGGTTAAGTAGCCTCCACTTGTGTGCAGTACGCCTTTTGGCTTACCCGTTGATCCTGAGGTGTACAGAATAAACAAGGGATCCTCGGCATTCATTGCAACCGGATCCACTGTTTTACTATAATCAGGCTCATACACAACATCACGATCAACAACCATTGGAACAGATGTGGTTGTACCATTGATCACCAGTACTTTTTTCACCTGTAGCGTTTGCAAAAGAGCTGTATCAACGTTAGCTTTCAGTGGAATTGTCTTTCCACCACGCACCCCTTCATTTGCCGTGATCACAATTTTTGCTCCGCAATCCTCAATACGGCCGGCGAGGCTTTCAGGTGAAAATCCCCCAAATACCACCGAATGAATAGCCCCAATTCGTGCACATGCAAGCATTGCATAAGCTGTTTCTAAAATCATAGGCATATAAATGATAACGCGATCACCTTTTTGAACGCCAAGACATTGCAGCACATGAGCCATGGCATTAACTTCTTTTAAAAGCTCACTATACGAAAGAGCTACCGTTTTTGCACCTTGATCGTTCACCCATAAAATGGCTGTTTTTTCTGGCGTTGCCTTTGCATGGCGATCCACACAATTAGTGGCCACATTTAAAAGGCCGTCTTCAAACCACTTAATAGATATAGGTTTTTGAAACTGCCAATTGCCTGATGTGGTTGGAAATTTTATCCACTCTAAACGCTTAGCCATTTCAAGCCAAAAAGCATTTGGATCAGCAAATGCCTGTTGATGCAGTTGTTGATAATTCGTTGAGTTAACAAGAAAATTTTTATCTTGCTCAGGCTTTGAGTAAATCATTTCAATAAATGTAAAATCTTTACAAATATCCTAGCTGGCGATAGCTGCACTGGAAAGAGGCTTTCTAGTTTTTATAAAGGAGTTTCTTCCAGCTTTTTTCTTTCTTGACTGGCCTTCTTTACCAGCAGCTTCAGTGCCCCCATCATCCTGCTCTTCCTCATCTTCGTCTTCAAATTCTTCTGCTTCATCTGTTTCGTATTCCTTTTCAGAATCTTCAGATTTTTGCTTTTTCAGCGATTTAAGAATTAATTGTTGTTGAGGAAATTCTTCACCTTCAGTACCTAGAACAGCTTCTGCAGGGACTTGCTCTGAAAAAATCGCGTCTCCCTTCTCGTCTTCTTTTTGTTGAGTTAATTCTTCAGTACCTAGACCATCTTTTGCTGACGCTTGTTCTGAAAAAATTGCGTCTTCTTTTTCGTCATCTTTCAAATGATCTTCCATAAGATTGGGCAGTTCAGCCAAATTTGACCCTGCGTAAAAAGCTGAATCTGTCTGATCAGGTGCAATTTCCACTTTTGCTGATGGCTTTTCTTCGGCTTTGAAAACAACATTTTTTGTTTCCACTGCAGGCGGCTCTTCCTTTAAGGAAGTCGGCAATAGCGTATGGCTTAAATTTAAGCTTAGATTTTCTTTATTTGCAGGTGCAGAAGACACAACATTTGATACCATTGTTTCTTGCTTTCCTTCTAGAAAATATGAATTTTGCGCTGTAGATTTTGTAGAGGAACCTGAAGAAACTGATAGAGAACTTGACCCTTTAATCAAAAATAGATCTGGATCAAATTTTCTTTTTTTCTTTCTTCTCTTACCAGCATTCACTGCTTTAGATGTTTTTTCTGACGGAATTTCTGCACAAAACATTCCTTGCGAGAGATGTTTTTTATTAAAACATGAACGGCTATTACAGCCGCAATCTATTTCTGCATCCCCTGCCATAAGGCTTTTCATCAGCAATGTAATCGCAACTAAAAGGCTTTTAAAAAACATACATCATGCGTTCAAACTTAATCCTGCATTTTTAGCACGAAATCAATAAATAGAGTACATTTTTATTGCTAATAGTGAATCACGCGTCCATATGCATCAAGGGTAGATTCATGCATCATTTCCGAAAGCGTTGGATGTGGAAAAATAGTGTGCATCAATTCAGCTTCTGTTGTTTCTAGCGTTTTGCCAATCGCAAATCCTTGAATCAGTTCCGTAACCTCTGCACCAATCATATGCGCCCCTAAAAGTTCTCCTGTTTTGGCGTCAAAGATTGTTTTAACCAATCCTTCTGCATCTCCCAACGCAATTGCCTTACCATTACCCCGATACGGGAAGCGCCCAACCTTTATAGTGTGTCCTTCAGTTTTGGCTTTTTCTTCTGTTAAGCCAATACTTGCAATTTGGGGATGACTATAGGTACAGCCAGGAATATTTGTCTTTTTCATTGGATGTAATCCTTGGACACCGCACATGTGCTCAACGGCTAATATACCTTCATGACTTGCTTTATGGGCAAGCCAAGGAGCACCAGCAACATCACCTATTGCGTATACACCCTTTTCCGCTGTTTCGCACCATTCATTGACTAGAATTTGGCCTTTTTCAATTTTTACTTTTGTTTTTTCCAAACCAAGATTCTCGGTGTTTCCTGAAATTCCAATTGCCACAATAACCGCATCAACTTTTATTTCTTCAATTTTCTTATCATCCTTGGAAATTAACGCGCTCACGTGATCTTTAGCAGGCATCAGCTTGCTGGTTGCGTTCAAATGAAATTTAATACCCACTTTCTCAAATTGTTTTTGAGCCAGTGTAGATATTTCCGTATCTTCGTTTGGTAAAATGCGTGATTGCATTTCAACAACCGTTACATCTACCCCAAGAGTTCGATAAAAGCTTGCAAACTCAATACCAATAGCACCAGACCCAATGACCAATAAGGACTTTGGCGTAAATTCTGGTGTCATTGCTTGTTTTGCTGTCCAAATGCGTGGGTGTGCATCTATTCCAGGCAACATACGCGCTCTGGAACCGGTAGCAATAATAATATTTTTAGCGTCAATTGTTTCAACTTTTTCGCCTTTAATTTTAAGCGTTTTAGCTTTTTCAAAACTTGCTTCACCACTAAAAACAGTCACCTTGTTCTTAGCCAATAACCCTTTAATACCCGAAGACAATTGCCCAGCAATTTTACGCGAACGCTCAACCATTTTATCGAGATCGAACTTAACTTGCCCTACTTCTATGCCAAAATCCTTCGCGTGATTGATAAGGTGCAGCACTTCTGCAGAACGTAATAATGCTTTTGTTGGGATGCATCCCCAATTCAAGCAGACTCCACCTAAATGTTCCCTTTCCACGATCGCTACTTTTTTCCCTAACTGACTTGCTCGAATAGCAGCCACATAGCCACCTGGGCCAGCACCAATAACAACAACATCAAAATTTTGCATATTTTTCCTTGTAATTTTTACATCTTTCTAAGATAACTTATCTTAAGTTTTGATGCTATTTTCTTTTTGTTATGGCATAATAAGAATAGATATGAGGAATGCTTTATTAAAATGGCTGATGTAATCATTTACACAACGAATTACTGCCCTTACTGCGTAAAAGCCAAGCAATTATTGAAAAGCAAAGGCGTTGTTTTTCAAGAAATTGATCTTACTAATGATGATGACGGGCGTATCGAACTTGTTAAAAAATCAGGTGGCCGTAAGACTGTTCCTCAGATTTTCATCAATGATCATCATGTCGGTGGATGCGATGATCTTTATGAACTAGAAGCAAACAAAGAGCTTGATCCCTTACTAGCATGAGTTTCTTTAAAGCAAAATCGCAGAGTATTCCCTCCGAAACCTTTGCAGCCTTAGATATTGGCTCAAGTAAGGTTTGCTGTGCTATTGCCAAAATGAATCGCGAAATCACACCTGAGAAAGGTATAACCGTAAAAATTCTGGGTGTTGCTTCTCATGCCGCAAAAGGTATTCGCGGGGCTTCGATTATTAACCTAGATGATTTAGAAGATTCAATTCTAAATGGCATCCATACCGCAGAACAGTTAGCTAAACAAACGATTCACAATGTGTACGTAAATCTGCCCGCAGAATCCTTGCAGTCCCATTTTATTTCCACAAAAATTTCTTTGCATGGACAAGCTGTTAGAGAATCTCATTTGCAACGTGCGTTAGAAGTCAACCGCAATCAAACGGTTGGACCATCAAGACGCATTATTCATATTTTCCCCATCGCTTATGATGTGGATGACAATACCAACGTTCAAGACCCCAAAGGAATGCTGGGTGATACGCTTACAACACGGCTTCATATTGTTTCAGCACCTGCTCATCTCATTGCAAATTTAAGCGCATGCCTTGGCAGATGCCATTTAGACATCAATGCATTCGTTGCTGGGCCTTATGCGGCAGCCCTTTCAAGCCTAACAACTGATGAAAAAGAAATGGGCGTAACCCTGCTTGATATTGGTAGCCATAGCATTTCCATTTCAAGTTTTTACAATGGAAATCCTGTTTATCTTGGCTGTATACCTATTGGAGGCAATGCTATTACGCAAGATATTGCCCAAGGCTTAAATACAACCCCTAGCCAGGCAGAACGCCTTAAAACTTTATACGGCAGCCTTTTTGGTGCTGCAGATGACCGCGAAACAATTTTAGTCACGCAACTGGGTGAAGATCATTCAGCCTTTGCCAATCCCGTTTCTAAAAGCTTCTTGATGCATATTATTAAAGCACGAGCTGAAGAAATCATTGAAACAATTGAAAAAACACTATCCTCACAACCTATTGATCCTATCGTGCTTCAACGCTTTGTTATTACAGGTGGGGCAAGTCAATTGCAAGGATTCCGAGATATTATGCAATCGCGTTTTAATAAAACCGTACGAATTGCAACTCCCAATGGAATGCAAGGAATTGGCGATGTCATTCATACACCAGCTTTTTCTTTATGCGCAGGCCTTTTGCATTATGCATTGCGGGATCATCAAGGATTGCAACTTAGCAATGCCTTAGAAAAACAAAAAGGCACTTTTAAACGCCTTTGGAATTGGATTCGTAACCATGTCTAACAAAGATACAGTGAAAAAATTAGATAAAAAAGAGCGCCTTGCTAAAGCGTTGCGAGAAAATTTACGTAAACGCAAAACACAGCAACGTGAAAAGGAAGATCAAAAAAATAAAAATTCCAACGATGCAGGAACTACTGATTCATCAACAACGTAAATTTTGACACCGCATGTTCAGTTGAGTGAGCATCAAGTTTTTGACGAACATTACTTAAATGAAAAGCAGCTGTAGACTCTGAAATACCCAAATTATGACTGATGACTTTGATGGTGGCACCTTCCGCCTTTTGTTTAAGAATTTCTATTTCACGTTCAGTCAAACTCTCCAAAGCTTGGCTATCTTTTATATTAGCCATTTTATCTGCGCAGACATTTGCAACAAGAGACAGTGTGTACAAAACTTCAGGATGCAGATAGGGCTGGTTAATAATGGTTGCAAATCCATGAAAAGTGGGGTGAGGAATTAAAGGAATGGTAGTACCAGAGCGAATGCCAAAGTCGCGAGCTTCTTCCATTAAAGTTTGTTGTATGGGTAAAAGTCCATCAAAACTATCCGTCCCCCATTCAAACGGAAGCGCAGCTTTTTTCAATGCTACAAAAACTGGATCGCATAAATAATATTTTTCTTTCTTATAGTGTTCAACCCATTCATTTGAATACGTACCGTATACACCAAAAGACTCTGTAAGTTTTTTCTTACCGGAGAATAGCGCCATAGCAAATTGCTCTATATTAAAATCAAAGCAAGTCTCTTCAAAAATTGAAAAAACATCTTTTTCCTGCTGAGCTGTAATGTTATTTATTTTTTCTATGACCTTGCTTATTCTCTTGCTTAGCATTCTAAGCCTCTAAAGGTATTATCAAAAATCAGAGTCTCTGTACTATATAAGATTTTCATATTTTTTACTGCAAAATCTTCTAATTTATGACTTATCGCTCCTTATAAGATAAATGTCAATATCTCATGATTTTTTCCTGTTTTCTAAATATGCAATTTTATTTACACAAACGTTGCCAATTAAATAAAGCATGTACAAAGCATCAGGATGCAAAGATAGATTATTTAGTATTGTTACAAACCCATGAACGTTTTCTCTCGGTATTAATGGAATGGTAAGACCAGAGCATACTCCGAACTCTCGAGCTTCTTTCATTAAAGACCTTTGTAAAGGAGAAACATTTTCAAAACTCTCGGTATCCCACTCAAATGGAATTGCTACTTTTTGCAATGAACTAAAAACTGGATCATACAAATGATATCCTTTATCTTTATAGCGCTGCATCCATTCTTTCGAATACGTTTCATAAATCTGAAACGATTCTACAAAATTTTTCTTTCCCGAAAACACAGCAAGAGCAAATTGTTCAATATAAAATTGCGAACAAATATCATGAAAAATATTTAAAGATTTTTCCTTTGTACAATTGCCATCATTAATTTCCTCAATAGTTTCTTTTACCCTTTTCCCTAACATCAACAACCTCAGGCATTATAGATTTGAAGATTATTTTTCACTACTAATGCATTTCTTTTTAAACACATTATTTTATTAGCACAAACATTGCCAATCATAGAAAGTGAATACAAAGCATCATAAGGTAAGCCTGATCGATTTAATAACGTCACAAACCCGTGAGAAACAGAGCGTGGAATTAATGGGATAGTTACGCCGGAGTTAATCCCAAAATCTGATGAATCATTTAAAAGCTTTATTTGTATTCTTGAAAGATTTGTAAAACTTTCTAGGTTCCATTCGAATGGAAATGCAATTTTTTGCAAAACATTGAAAACTGGATCGTGCAAATAATATTCATTTTCAAGATAGTGATCTTCCCATCCCAAAGGATAAGTATTATATACTAAAAAGTTGTCATCAATATTCTTCTGTTTTAGGAAAACTGCCAGAGCTAACTGCTCCACGTCAAAATGTAAACATACTTCCTTTAGCACATTGAAAATATCATCTGGACTAGAATCAATCGATTCAATTTTTTCCAGGGCTTTTTTTATAATCAAGGGTGCACCCACCAAACCAGCAATGAGGCATACTACCAAAATTTTTCATTTAACGTACCTGTTAAATTATACAGTCTTAAATAGAAAAAAACTGAAATTAAGGTTAGCTATTTTTATGCTTAGCAATTTTCTTCATCAAAGATTTCTCTAAGTATTTTTTGCTGCGTTTTTAGAATATGCATCTCTGCTTTCATTTTTATTTGAGAGGGATTTATTATTTTTGCTGTTGCTACCTGTGACAACATTTTTATGTTTGGATCACCCCTCATTTTCTCCTCTTCCTTCTCTAAATTTCTCTTCATTTGATAACTTTCTACCGATAGAATTATTTTTTTGATAATAAAAAATTCTGTTCACGACTTATACGCTATTTTAAACAAAATAGGAAACGTTTTTTTCTCTGGCATACTGCAGAAACTCTTCCCCTATTTCTTTTAAACAAACCTTATCAAAGTGCACCTTAACAAGCTGCCAATTCTTAAAATCATGAAGCCACTTAAAAAATGTTGGCATATTTCTATCATTTGCGGAAACATTTTTTAAAAAACCCTGATACGCATCCTTTTTCAACAGGCTTTTGTTTTGGTGAAACTCAAGAAATTCTAATAGCTTAAGCTGATTTTTGGAAATATGCTTGTAAGCATTTTCATAAAAAGCCACTTTTTGCAGCTCATACGCTTTTCTCTTTATACCTTTAAAAGAGGATTCTTTCAAGTAGTCTGATGCTGGGTCTACAGTTCGTTGAACGTTTTTCTTTTGATTGTACGTTGCCTGCATTTTACGCACAGCGGGCCACGCAATTGCCGTGATGCAATAAAAACAACTAAGAGCGATACCAACACTAAGGGTAAAGCGAAAGAGGAAAAGTTTTGATTTTTTCTTCATAAATCACCACGTATTTGAATTATGATGATTATATAGCCAATATTTTTTTGTATTTAAACCTGTGACTTTATACAGGTAAATTCCTAATTATCTAGCTTTGCCAAGGAAGAGCATTAACTAAATTTAGGCCTTTTGTGAGGTTATCATATGCTTCAGTTGTAGGTATATACTTCGTAACATGTATCTCTTCACCATTTACTGAACTTCTTTCTAAACGTGATGTTTTAAAATAGCGAGAAACAATTTTTATCACTGACGGGTAAGAAAGCGTTATAAATCCCTTAACATCTGCATCCAAACCCAACAGAACAGATGCTGCAAAAATTCTAACACAAACATTCTTCGCATCATCCTTTGTGTACTCCGCATCAAAATTAAAATCTACAGCCAGGCGACTCGCTTCCCAATATTTTGCATTCTTATATTTTTTTAGATCTGGAAATGCAAATTCAAATGGACCATCGAACATACATGGATTATTCATCGGAATATACCGGTGACAGCCTCGTACCACATTATTCTTATCTTTATAAATCAAATAATAGGTATAGTTCTCATCGTACTCATCTTTTTCCATGCCATCCTGGCTTTTTACCTGCCAGTTTAACTTTTCAAAAAATACCTTGTGTCGTAGTCGATACATTGCATCCAAATCTTCTCGATGCGTCGCGTAATCATTAGGAGTAATTAGATAAACCATAAAATACCTATTATTGTTTATTAATACGCTATATCTAGTGATAGATGCCGATCTTTTCAACTGCTTTTATATATAGGGAAAATGATTTAGAGATATATCTTTGTATAGACAAAAATAATACCTAAAATTAAATAAAAATTTTTTTTAATAATAATAATTCTCAAAAAGCAATACTCAGGATTAAAAAAGAAGAAATTTATGCTTTCTCTATTTTAACTGTATGATTATCTAAAATTTTAAAATTACCTATATAATTATATAGTTTCTTTCTGCTTTTTCTTGCAGTATAAGCAAAAAATTTTTTAAAAAAATTATCATCCATAAAGCAGCCTTGAAATTTTTATTCGGCTCTTTCACAAGCTATAAAATAATCCCAAAAAACTAATGGCCCAAGCGGTTACAAAGGGTAATTGCTGATCCTTAAGGATTTTAGAAAAAATTATTAGAACACCTGCCGTTACCATACAATAAATAGGTAGTATATCTAATGAAAAGCAGCCTGCGCCTGTGCTAAATAACACCAAGTCAACGATCTGGATACTACCCCTTCGAAACCATCGATATATCGCTAAAAGAAGAAGCATCGTCAAAGAATGGAAAGAGTAGGATTGCCTCAACATTAAACTTATTAACAGAGGACAGACAAAGCCTAGGCTGACTTGTCTATCTTTCCAATCTTGCCATGCAATAACTGAAATCAAAAGAAATTCAGCTAAAAGCCAAAGCGTTGAGATCATTTATCCAGCTTATTTTTGCGCAATTCAGCTAGCATTACCTCAAGACGACTTGCTAATCTTTCCTTAACGAGTTTCTTAATTTCATCAGAAAAATTAGACCAATTCTGAATTTCATAAGCATTACGTCCGCAGCCAATGCAAACTCTATCGGCATTTAGTGCACAAATCCTCACGCAGGGAGATTTTTCCATGGCAACACTTTCCTTTCCTGTAATTCATCCATGATTTGGCGATGAATAACTTTTGGATGTGCATCCGCATTTATCAAAACACATCTTTTATTATTTTTAGCAATCTCTAAAAAACCTGAACGAATCCTTTTATGAAAACTCAAATCCATTGCCTCGAAACGTCCTTCCACCACAACGTTGCCTTCCATACGTGCCGTCGCCCGTTTAATACCTTCTTCTACATCGAGGTCAAAAACAAAAGTGAGGTCTGGCTCAATATCACCAATAACATAATTGTATAATAATTTTAAAAAATCTTGATTTACACCACGTCCATACCCTTGGTACGCGATTGTTGAATCTGCAAATCTATCACATAAGACCCAACTACCATTATCAAGAGCAGGCTTAATGGTATTTTGCCAGTGGTCTGAGCGCGCTGCGTACATTAATAGAACTTCACTCATATTTGACCAACGATCGACAGAGCCTGTTACCAATAAATTTCGAATAATTTCAGCGCCAGGACTGCCACCAGGTTCACGCGTTAACACCACATCGATATTATATTTTTTTAAAATATCTGCCAAAATCAGGGCTTGGGTGCTTTTCCCGGTACCTTCGCCGCCTTCAAAAGTGATAAACATAAATCTCCTGCCCTCCTAACTGTATAAGTTTTGCGTACAACTTTCTAGGCAATTTCAAGAATAATATAAAAAAAATTTCTATTAACTTTCTCTTAGGAATTTGCATGGCAGAGTTAAATCATACAAAAAATAAAAGAGGATGCAATGCTACAATTTATCACGATTTTAACAATTTCAACTGCACTTTCCGTTGCAGCTTACAAAATCCAAAACAATGAAATGCAAAACAGTAAAAAGCCTTTGTTAATACCCTCTGCAGGAATGACTCAAGCTTCAATACTACCAATCGATTGAGAAGAAGATGGAGGTGGAGGCGTTACTTTAACAAGCGTTATTTGGTTGCGTTGACGCCTTAAAATCTCAAAACGAAATCCCCTCCAATTAAATATCTGTCCAACAGTAGGCAATACTCTAAATTGAATAATCAGAAGTCCCGCAAGAGTTGCAGCAACATCGTCAGGTAATTCCCAATCGAATTGACGATTCAAATCACGTATTGTAACACTGCCATAAACCACATAACTTCCATCAAGTTGTGGCCTTACACCACGAACGTTAACATCGTGTTCATCGGCAATATCTCCAACAATTTCTTCTAATACATCTTCAAGCGTCACGATTCCCATCAACGCTCCATATTCATCGACAACCAAAGCAAAATGCTCCCGGCGCTGACGAAAGGCATGAAGCTGATCTAAAAGATCCGTACTTTCTGGTGTAAACCAAGGTTTGTGCGCAATATCCAAAATATTTAAGTCGTCTAACGAACCAGAGTGAGCACGCACAGCACGTAACAAAGCTTTTGTATTAATCACGCCAACTATATTGTCAGGGTTACCTTGCCATAAAGGCAAACGTGTAAAAGGGCAGGCAAGAACTTGATCCACAATCTCTGTTGGGGAATCATCGGCATTAACCATCGTAACATTTTGACGATGTACCATGATTTCAGAAACTTGCACTGTCCCTAAATCCAAAATGCTTTTTAACATAGCTTTTTCATGAGGCGTATCTTGACCTGGGATATCGTGCATATCGATAGCACCTCGCAATTCTTCCATTTTAGCTTGGTGATCTTCAGCTTTTACCTTAAGACCGAACACTCTCATTATAAATGTTACAAAAAAGGATAAAGCCTTATTAAGAGGCAAAAAGAGATTATAGAAGAAGCGAATTCCGGGAGCAGCAAACATTAAGAAGCGAATAGTATCCTGTATCGCCAATGTTTTAGGCAACATTTCAGCAAAAACCAAAACGATAGCACCGGTTACAACGGAAGATACAACCGCTGCAATTGTTGAATTATCTCCAAACAAATCAAAGGACAAACTTGCTAAAACAGAAGCTATCGCAGCGTTTAAAAGTGTATTGTAGGCTAAAACTGCACTAACAACTAAGCTGAGATGCTGCTGCAAATCACGAATAATCTTGGCTGATTTATTGCCTGCCTTTGCAAGCTGATGCAATTTGGGACGTGACGCAAAAGTAATAGCCGTTTCAGAAGCTGAGAAAAAGGAGGAACATAAAAGTAAAACAAAAAATAAAATTCCGAGAGTAATCATTATCGCTCCAACCCTATTTGTGCTTCTTCATCTCCCAAATGCTGAACTGCATGAGAAGAAAGAAATTCAGGATCTATTTTCTTCTTATCCATTGGATTCTCTTCTTTAAATAAAATATCTTTTCGCAAAACCCGCTTTGTTGGGCGGTCACCACACACACTACCCCATAACTCATCACTTTTTTGTGAAATGCAGAAAGACTCAAGGGGTTCTGGTGCAGAGCTATTCATGATAGATAAAAGTTTTTGAAGAATTGCTATGTATTGACCAATCTGTTTCACCGTTTCTTCATTAGCTGTTTGCTCTACGCTTTGTTTATCACAGTCTTCAAGCAACTGCCTAGCATCATCCACATAGCCATCAAAAAGGTCATTCAATTCCAATTGCTGCTGTTTTACAGATTTTTTTTTCTCCACAAGCTCTCTTAAGTGCTTAAGGCTTTCTAATATATATTTTTTTGACTCTGAAGAAGGCGCCATACCACCGAAAATCGTTGTTAAAAGAGCTATGGTGCAAAAAATCTTCTTGAAAAACATATCCTCTCCCTCAAGATCTAAAGGATAGCTCTTTTTATACAGATTTCAAAACATAATAATTTGGATATTTCGCCCGAATAAATTCACTCATTGCTTGAATGACTCTATCAACAGTTGCATTCGTAGGTTCATCTAAAGTTTGCACATGCACATCCGCTTCAGCAAATACAGGATAGCGTTCTTCAATAAGCTTCTCTAAAACTTCACGATGGTTTGAATCCGTAAACATTGGGCGATCCGTACGCCTTGAAACACGAGCGACTAAGGTTTCAATGTCTGCTTTCAACCACACAGAAATTGCTTTTTCTTTTACAATTTTGCGTGTTTGCTCATACGCAAATGATCCGCCGCCTGTTGCCAAAACATGTGTTGGCTGATCAAGTAAACGCTTAATAACGCGTTGCTCACCATCTAGGAAAGACTGCTCTCCGAAAATTTCATAAATTTCTTTGATAGGATATCCAGCCGCTTGCTCTACTTCAATATCGGAGTCATAAAATGAAAGCTCTAATCTATTCGCTAAGCGCTTTCCAATACTTGTTTTTCCGCTACCCATCAATCCCACCAAAACAATAGTTTTTGGAGGCATAAAACTCACTGTTACTTGTGATCGATTAGCTTGACTAAAATCGTCTCTCATGTATCTTACGTAACCACATCTTTTTAAGTTAAATACAACGTTAAAACCACTTAAGGCTCATGTTTAATATACCTGAAATGCGCTTAAGATACAAGTATTTCTCGCTTACCCTGATGATTAGCAGCACTAACAATACCCTGCTTTTCCATCTGCTCTACGATACGAGCCGCTTTATTGTATCCTATTTGGAAATGACGCTGGATAAAACTTGTAGAAATTTTATTTTCGCGTTTAATCAACTCAACTGCTTGATTGAACAAAGGATCATTTGATTCTTCTCCACCTTCACTTGCAGAAAAAGTATCATCTGTATCGATAGTAACAGCTTGAACATAGGAAGGCTCTCCATATTCTTTCAAGAAAGCAACAACTGACTCAACTTCAGAATCTTTTATAAAAGGACCATGAACACGCATCACGCGACCCGCTCCGCTCATATAAAGCATGTCTCCTTGACCTAATAGTTGTTCAGCTCCTTGTTCACCCAGAATCGTGCGACTATCAATTTTTGATGTTACTTGAAAGCTAATTCGTGTCGGAAAATTTGCTTTTATTGTACCTGTGATCACATCAACAGATGGGCGCTGTGTTGCCATAATCATATGAATACCAGCAGCACGAGCCATTTGCGCTAAGCGCTGCACTGCTGCCTCAACTTCTTTCCCAGCAACAATCATCAAATCTGCCATCTCATCGATGACCACAATAATATACGGCAAAGGCTTTAAATCAAGAACCTGATTTTCAAAAATTGCCTGGCCTGTATCTGGGTCAAATCCCGTTTGGACCCGTCTTGAAATAATTTCGCCTTTTTCTTTAGCATCTTTTAAGCGCGCGTTATACCCATCAATATTGCGCACACCAAGCCTTGACATATTACGATAACGAATTTCCATCTCTTTAACTGCCCATTTCAAAGCAACAATTGCTTTTTTAGGCTCTGTTACGACAGGCGTTAAAAGGTGAGGTATGTTATTATAAACCGAAAGCTCTAACATTTTCGGGTCAATCATAATAAAACGACACTCTTCTGGAGATAACCTAAACAATATTGAAAGAATCATCGCATTCACCGAAACAGATTTTCCTGATCCAGTTGTTCCTGCTACTAAAAGATGTGGCATTCTTGCTAAATCTGCAATAATAGGCACTCCAACAATATCTTGACCTAATATAAGAGGTAGTGCTGCCGCTGTATTTTTAAACTCATTTTGCAGCAACAAATCTCGCATATAAACAGTTTGCCTTTTAGGATTTGGGAGCTCTATACCTATAACATTTTGTCCAGGAACAGTGGCTATGCGTGCTGAGATAGCACTCATTGATCTTGCTATGTCATCGGCCAGACCAATAACTCTGGATGTTTTTATTCCAGCTGCTGGCTTTAATTCATACATCGTAACAACTGGACCTGAACGAATACTAGCAATTTCTCCATCAATGCCAAATTCCTGTAATACATCCATCAATTGCGCAGCTTGTTGTTGTAATAAATCTGAATCCTGAACTATCTTTTTTTGCTGCGTATCATCAAGAAGCTCAATAGAAGGTAGAACATACCCATCTGCCCTTGTTGAGCTCATCTTACTTGCCTTTTTATTTAAGACCTTAAGATGATCATTTTCTAAGCCGGTATTTTTTAGAGGGAGGTTAGATTGAACAAATGTAGGCTGAGAAAGAGGAACTGTTTTTGTATTGATATCGTCCTTTCCATTTTGCTGAATATTTATCTGACGTATCGGCGTATTATTATTCTTTTCTGCCATTCTTCCATTGATCCATTGAATGCAGCGATAAAAGAAATTTTTCATGTCACGCAAATGGCTTTGTGTAATTCCAATTCCCATTACAGTGCAAAAAATTCCACAGACGCTAAATAAGAAAACGCACTCATCTGCCCATTCTTTAATCTGATAAATTGACAAAAAATTTTCAAAATTTCTTAGCAGCACCAAGCCAAATGCTCCACCAAGTAGCCTTCCACTCCCTGTAAAAAATGCTTGATAATAGGTACATGCCAAAAGTAATTGTGGCAGCCCTAAAAAAAACAATATGAATGAATTAGAAAAGGGACGCTCTAAATAACTCATCACCGCTCGTATTGCGCACAATCCAAAAATAACAGGAACTACGTAAGCAAACTTTCCAAGCGCCTGAAAGCATGCATCCGCAAAATATGCTCCTCCCCACCCCAACCAGTTTTTAGTCAGCTGTAGTGAAGCAACATTCAACGAATTATCAAAAATATAATAACTCTTAAGAGCTAAGATTGATAAAAAAGTAGCTACTACAGCTAAAAAAATATACAAATCTTTTAGACTTAAAAATAATCCCTGAATAAAGCTCTGGGGAAATATACGCATACTTAACACAAATTAAATGATCGCCATTCTAGCACTTTACTTTAATTTTGAAATTAAAAAATATTTTTTAATTTCCTAGGCGGAATTATTTGAATTCCCTGCGCCGCTGTCTGCCTTCTTAACAATATCATCAAGCAAGCTCTTTTTTGATTTTTTTAAAGAATTATCAATGTCATTACCAGAACCCCCTCCGGCACCACCAGTACTGGATCCAGCAGAGGACTCTCCCTGGTCACCACCTGAACTATTCGAGGCGGCATTCGAGGCAGCATTTGAACTGGCGCTACCATCATTCGAGCCACCACCGCCGCTACTTGAGCTACCATCACTGCTTTGTTGACTGCTTGAGCCTGCTCCTCCAGCACCACCAGTGCTGGATCCAGCAGAGGACTCTCCCTGGTCACCACCTGAACTATTCGAGGCGGCATTTGAACTGGCGCTGCCATCATTCGAGCCGCCACCGCCGCTACTTGAGCTACCATCACTGCTTTGTTGACTGCTTGAGTCTGCTCCTCCAGCACCACCAGTGCTGGATCCAGCAGAGGACTCTCCCTGGTCACCACCTGAACTATTCGAGGCGGCATTTGAACTGGCGCTGCC